>Ga0247831_1008352_pt1 | contig 10981 bp, 11 predicted proteins | sample LaCruzMarch2015__9_FD_192406 | JGI IMG/M metagenome (GOLD analysis project Ga0247831, IMG submission 192406) | Freshwater microbial communities from meromictic Lake La Cruz, Castile-La Mancha, Spain - LaCruzMarch2015_1m | ecosystem: Environmental > Aquatic > Freshwater > Lake | place: Spain...
TATAGTTGATTTAGTTGATTGATTTAATTAATCAATGTAATGATAATAAAAATAAAAATTGGTTTAAACTACCTAATATTTCGTCTCTAATATTTAATAAATCAGTATCATGATCAACATCTATATATTTATTAATTTTTTCTTCTAATAAAATTTTGTATGAATTTATTATTTTCTTAATTTGGATTGTTGTATTTGGATCACTTAAATTTATACTTTTACCTTTCATATTTAATCTTGAATTATTTTTTCCTAACATAATTTCTACAAATTTATCAATATTTTCATTTAATGATTCATATAATTTATCGGTGGCTTTGTGTTCTGGATAAGAATAAGTCTTCCAATGATAAACTTTTATAATCATTAATAATTCTAAAAAATGATTTATTAATTCTGATTTAACTTTAATATTATTTTTTTTTTCTAATGTATTATTATTTCTAATATTTTTTTTTGTATTAATAGGAACAATTTCAAATGAACCGTCATTTCTTTCAATTTTTATACTATTATTATAAATATATTTTAATGGAGTATTATAAGTATAATTTGATGGAGGATTTAGAGGTGATATATTATTTATATTTTTTTTTTTCATTATATATTTATATAATATAATATAATATATTTTATTTAATTATTTTATATTAAATTAGTTAAATAATACATCTATATTACCATTTAGATAATAATTAGCAATTGTAGCATAATATGCTCTTATTGCTGGTGTTGATCCTGTTTTAGCTTTTTTCATTGCATTTACAAAATACCATCTTTGAGCATTAATATTACATGGAGTTGTTGTTTGAGTAGCATAACTAAATTTTTTAATAGACATTTTTTTATAATATATATACATATTTTTTTTATATTATCCTTCAAAATAATCTTCATCATAATCTTGGTTAAAATATATAATTGTATTTTCAGATTCACGGTTTATAGATTCTAAACCTATTCTTGATGGTGTATTTTTTTTTATAAATGGTGCTATGGATGGTTTATTTAATAATATTCTATATAAATTATTTAATTTATATTTTATTATAATAAATAGATTATTCATATTAATATTATTATTATTATTTTATATAAAAACACTTTAACATAAAATTAAAAGAATGCAAATATTTATTTTTTCTATAATTGGAGTTATTTTAACTAATTTTTTTGGATTAAATATTTTATATAGTTATGTTATAAATAGAACAAATTTAATAAAAGAGTATAATCAATTATTATTTACAATAATTTTCTTTAATTGTATAAACTGGATTTTATATAGTATTATTATAAATGATATTTTTTTATATACTTGTAATATATGTTCTTTAATATCTAGTTTTGGTTTTATTCAAATATTATATAAATATATAGATATATCTAAACTTATATATATTGAATTATTAAGTTTACTATTTATTTTATATTTTCTAATAATAATATATTTAATAAATTTCGTTAATAATATTCCTTCAAATGTCATTATAAATATAACTGGTAATTCTGCAATGTTGTCTTCTTTATCTACTTATTTTTCTCCATTAATTATAATAAAAAATGTTATATATACAAAAGATACTACTTTAATTTATTTACCACAAGCGATAATTGGTTCGTTAAATCTGAGTTGTTGGTTAGTTTATGGTATTTTTGCAAAAGATATATATCAAATAATTACATATTCTTTAGGATTAAGTATGTGTTTATTTCAAATTTTTATTTATTTATTATTTTCGATAAATATTGAATGAAATCCTATATTTAGATCTTCATTTATTGGTATTTCTATTATTTTATTATTTATTATATTAATTATTATTAAAGTAGAAGATGTAAAACAAATTAAATGTGGTATTTTATCTATATATATTAAATTGTGTTCTCCATTTATTACTCCTGTTGGAATTTTAATTTTTTTAATAATATTTAATTTTTTACATATTACAAATTCATTTGTTGAACTTTGTAATATTACTTTATCATTATATTTAATTGGAAAATCTAAATTCATTTTTTCTAATTCAATGTTTTTTTCAATGGTAATACATTTTGTTAATTTATTAATTAATATTTTTCTGTATTTTCCATCTAATTTTAAGCTTGATAAATTAAAATTTTCATAAACACTTGCATATATTTCTATAAATTGATCATCTTCATAATAATCTGCAAAATGAAATATATAAAAACTAATATTGATATGATAAGTATCTATTTTAGAATTATCTTTTTTATTTATAATATAAATATATGTTGGTTTATTTGGATCTAGAGTAAATGGTATAATATTTATGTTTGAAATAATATTCATTAAATTTATTTTAATTGGAGAGTCAAATATTATTATATGATTATCTGTTGTTATAAAATCATGAATTAATGGAAGATATTTAGTTTTAATTTTTTTTTTTATAATATTTTCGAAGGTATTTGTTAATTGATAATAATTAATTGTTTTTTCAAAAACCTTATAATCAATTGTTTCAATTATATTATTTATAAATTTTGAATGAGCAGAGAAATGATTTAAATTTTTAATATTAATTTTTTTTATAGTTGATATATCAAGACTTGTAAAATTTATATTTAATAAATATGGTTGATCTCTTTCATGTAATGCATATATATTTTTATTTATTTCTAATAGATTTGTATTAGCAACTCCTAATATATTAGGGTAAAATATATTTCTATTTTCTTGTAACTGATATTTAAATATATTTTTTATATCTAATTTTGAAAATAGATCTTCATGAAGATATTTATCTGTTTTTATATATTTTTTAACATAAGTTATATTACCATTATCAAAGAATATACCATTAATTATACCATTACCCATAAATAATTCATATAATGTTTTTGTTTTATTTAAATTTTTATCAGGTCCAATTAAACCATAAAATCCATTTATATTTCTTATAATTTTATTATTATTATTATTTTTATCATAATTTATATTTTTTGATATTTCAATATTTTTGGTGTACTCTTTTTTTGTAAATTGTAATGAATTTTTCCATAAAAAACTTAATATAGGACTAATGAAAATAATATATATTAAATTTTTCATATCTTATATATTATTGTTTTAATTAAATTTATATATATTTTTGTAAATTATATCTTTATAATAAAAATATTTAAAATAATAAAAATAATAAATTAAATAATATTTGTATAAAAGTACTTAAAGAAATAATATATATATATTATATAGTAAGTTGCACTTGTAGCTCAGTTGGTTAGAGCATTGGTCTTATGAGCCAAAGGTCTTCGGTTCGAGCCCGAACTAGTGCATATATATATTTTTAATAAGATATTAAAAATATATTCTTAGATTTTGTATAAATATTAAATCATAACTAAAAATTATTATATATTCAATATATATATATGACTGAAAGATGCAGTAATTTAGTTAATGATATATATTTTAGATCTTCACAAGATCTTCTTCTAACTAATAATAATTACGATATATTATTAATTGGTTCGTGTTATATTGACTACTTGACAAATCAATATAGAGAAATTAATAAAAACAATAATTATTTTTATTATACTGATTCATCTAATATAGATTATAATGTAAAATATAATTTTATTATAACAAATTACGCATTAAGATTTGTAGAAGGTGATTGCAATTTCTTTAAATTAAAACATAATTTAGATGAAGTTCAACATTTTTTTGAAGACTGTTTAAATAGGCTTTATACTGATATAGATAAAAACATAGATTTAGCAAAAAAACTAAATATTCCGTTATTTTATATTGGATATATAATTCCCCAATTTCCAACAATGGGTAGATTAATAAAGAGACATTCTTTATTGAATCATTCTTATTTTATTCAAAAATTAAATGAATCGTTAGAAGAGTATTTATTAAATAATGAAATTGGATATAAAAACTGTTATTATGTAGATGCTGAATCATCAGCTTCTTCCTTTGGTAAAAAAACATTTTTAGATGATATTTTTTTTGTAGAAACTCATAATAATATTGGATATGATGCTAATTTTGACTTAGATTTAGATAGAATGGATAAATATATATATGTATCTCCTAGATTTGACCCAATTAGTAATTTACATTTTAAATCATTATGCGTTGAAATTAATAGTATGTATAGAACATTGCAAAGAACAGATGAAATAAAATTAGTAATATTTGATTTAGATGGTACTATTTGGAGAGGTGTTCCAGCAGAAAATAATATACATACAAATGAAGGTTGGCCAGCAGCTATTCATGAAGCTATATTAATTTTAAATAGAAGAGGTATAATATTGGCAATATGTAGTAAAAATGATGAAAATTATATTGAACATAATTGGAATGGTTTAGTAAACAATCGTATACCATATGATATTTTTGCAATAAAAAAGATTAATTTTGAAGATAAAGTTAAAAATATTGAAGATATATTAAATATTGTTAATTTATTACCATCAAATGTTCTATTTGTCGATGATAATCCTCGTGAAAGAGAATCTGTTAAACAAGCATTCCCTCAAATAAGAGTAATTGGAGAAGATGTCGTTTTTTGGAAAAAATGTTTATTAACATCTTCTGAATTACAACCTAATATAATCACAAATGAATCACAAAATAAACAAAATTCAGTTAAAAATATGGAAGAACGTCATATTATTAGAAAAAAAATGACTAATGAAGAATTTTTAGCTTCACTTAATTTAAAATTAAAATTTTGTAAAACCGAAGAGATTCATTTAAATAGAATATTTGAATTATTTAATAAAACAAATCAGTTTAATTCAATCGGTCAAAGATATTCAAAAGATACAATAAAAGATTTAATTAACAATGGATATATTTATCATGGTGATGTAAATGATAATCATTCTGATTATGGTATTGTAATTGCAGCAATTGTAGTTAATAATAATATTATACATTTAGTTATGAGTTGCAGAGTATTTAATTTAGGGGTTGAAAATGCATTTATAATCATACTAATGAATTTAAAAAATATTAATAATATTCTTAATATTGAATTTAAATTATCTGATAAAAATTCACCTTGTCTTAATTCATTAAATAATATAGGTTTTGATATGAGAAATATAAGTAAAAATGATATATTAATTTATTCAATATATAAAGATAATATAAAGAATATTCCAATACATTTAGATATTATTTTTTAGATTTTATAATTAAAATATTCTAATCCGATTAATGTTTTATTTGAGATATAATCTATTAAAGCTCCTCCTGCAGTAGAAATAAATTCAAATTTATTATGAAACTTGTTTACAAATGAACCTGTATCACCACCTCCTATAATTATTTTTTTATTACTTTTTATTAATATTTGAATTAATAAATTTGAGCCCGTTTTATAGACATTATTCTCAATTACACCTAATGGTCCATTCCAAAAAATAATATCGTATGTTTTAATAATATTTTCTAACTGAAATAATGATGATACTCCTATATCAAAGAAATATTTATTTAATGGTAAATTATTTGATTCATAATAATCATATGGTATATTTAAATTTTCAGATGCTACTCCATCCATCATTTCGTAAATTATTGCTTTATTATTTTTTATATTTTTTATAAATTTTTTGTGATTATTATTTTTAATTATCGAATTTATTAATCCTCCTGCTATATAAATTCCATCAATCTGTTTACTTAGATTTTCTAATAAAACTATTTTATCATCTATTTTACTGCCTCCTATTATAGCTAATATTTTTTGATTGTTGGTATTATTTAATATTAAATTAATGTGTTTAATTTCATCTTTTACAAGATATCCATAGGCTTTATTATTATTTTTAGTAAATCCGCATATACTTAAATGATTACGATGCATACTACTAAATGCATCATTAATATATATGTCGCCAAATAAATTATATAATTCATTGAAATTATTATTCTTTTCGATTTTATAATTTATCTCTTCGTTATGAAATCTTATATTTTCTAATAAATATATTTTTGATTCATTTAACTTTAATTTATCTAATGTTTTTATGGATATTCCATCTTCTAATAATATTATTTCTGGAAAAAAATTTATAATTTGATTTATAAAATTTTTCCAGCTATATTTTAAATCAAATTTATCTTTTGGTCGTCCTAAATGAGATATAATAATAATTCTATTTGGATTCTGTTCAAATATATAATTAATTGTTTTTAAAGAGGAGATTATTCTAAAATTATCTAATATTTCATAATTATCATTAAAAGGTATATTCCAATCTACACGAATTATAATATTTTTATTATAATAAGTATAATTTTCAATAAAATAATTTTCAAATATCATATTTTAAATATATATAAAAGTTTATAAAAACATATTTTTTATTAATTTTATATATATTTTCTAGTATATTTATTCTAAAATAACATATATTAATCTAGATACTATTTCTAAATTATTATTAAGATCAGAATGTTCAATATTTATTGACTTACCAGAATTAGATACTCCAATAATTTTTTTAATTATTTTAATTCCACGGGTTTTGAATAATATATCATAACCAATATATTTATGCACATTATCTGGTGTAAGTTTAATTAGATTCATTTTTAGATATTAATTTGTATTTAATAAATTGATAAAAATAATTTATTCATTTTTTTTATATCTTTAATAATTTATAAGTAATTTTGTAAGGATTTTTTACTTATAAATATTTAAAATATTATATTTAAAATAGTATTATTTATCAATATATAACATAAATATATTGATAAAAATCTTAAGTAATTTTATAAGTAATTTTTAACTTAAGATTAAAGAAATAAATATAACTATAATATAATAATCATGTCATATTATTCATGTAAAAGATGTTTGTTAAAAACAAAAAATTTTACAGATATTAAACGCCATTTTAATAAAAAGATGAAATGTTCGAAAGAAATTAATAATTTTAATAATAAAGAAGAAGAATTATTTGTATATTCTTTAATTCCATATGTTGAAAATACTCAACATATAAATTATAATGATGTTATAATTAATAAGAATATTTTAAGAGATAAAGATAAGTTATTTGATGAAATTAGTTATATTGAAAAAAATAAATTAAAAACTTGCAAATATTGTAATATTACTTTTAATAAAATACAGGATTTAAAAAATCACATGATTTTAAAGTGTTTTTCTAATTTATTAAACGAAATTTATCAATATGAACCAGATACTATTGAAAATGAAAAAGTATATGAAAATAATATTACAAATAATGTTACTCATATTACAAATAATAATATTACCAATATTACAATAAATGTTAATACAGATTCTATTATTTCTTTTGATAAAGATTGGGATGTCTCACATTTATCAAATGGTGCTAAACAGAGTCTAGTTATTTCATTTGTTAAATATACTAAAACATTAGAACATATATTAAAAAATGAGAAGAATATAAATGTTCTATTAGATAAAGATTCTGATAAAGGTTTTATTTTTAAAAATAATAATTTTGAAGAGATGAGTAAGAATGATATTATTGAGAAATCATTTCTGAAAATATATAATCATATTAAAAAATTTATTGAAGATATCAAACATAATAACGAATACTGTATTGATATTGATTTATTAAAAGAACATAATGAAATATTAGAAAGTAAATATAATAAATATTATACAGATGATTTATCTAAATCTATGATACACGAATTTTTGATTGAAAAATATGAAAATATTAAAGATAAAGCATATAGCAATTATAATACAATAATGAACTGTAATGATAAGGTAATAAGAGAATATTAAATAATTAAGATATTAATTATTATTTAAAAAAAAAATTATAAATCTATATATGGAAAGATTACCATTTGATATTGTTGTAAATCATATTATTCCTTATACTTATAATATTCAGTCAAAACTATTATTAGAAGATATTAAAAATTATTATGAAATAAAGAATAAATTAATGGATAATAATTATGATATAAATAGTATAAAACATGAAATATTGGCTATTTTTTATGATAATAATTATACTCTAATAATTATTTTAGATAGATATTTTTCAAAAAAACTTTTATTTAATAAAAGTAATTTTCCTGGTATTTATAAATATTCAAATAATAAAAAATTTAGTATTTTATTTGGATTATTAAGACCTAATGAAAGAACAAAATTTTTAGAACATATTAAAGAAGATGATAGTATTTGGTTTATAAAATAAAAATTTTGTATTTCTACATAAGTATTTTAATGTTAATAATATTATTACTAATATTATTAAAAATCGTAAGTAAAATATGAAAAAAGCATGAGGATGTTTTTAATAGCCCATGCTTTTTTAAGATTTTTTAAAAATATTTAATATCAATAATTTGTAAGTAATTATTAAGATTTTTAATATTATTGTTTATATATCATTAAAAATCGTAAGTAAAAATTATTTAAAAATTTAAAATTTTATAAAAAGCATGACGATGTTTTTAAAAGCCCATGCTTTTTTAAGTTTTTTTAAATATTTTTTACTTACGATTTGTAAGTAATTATTAAGATTTTTAATATTATTGTTTACATATCATTAAAAATTGTGAGTAAAAATAATTTAAAAATTTTAAATTTTATAAAAAGCATGACAACTTTTTTATAGCCCATGCTTTTTTAAGATTTTTTAAAAATATTTAATATCAATAATTTATAAGTAATTATTAAGAATTTTAATATTATTGTTTTTCGATCATTAAAAATCGTAAGTAAAAATATATTTAAAATTTCAAATTTTATAAAAAGCATGACAACGTTTTTATAGCCCATGCTTTTTTAAGTTTTTTTAAATATTTTTAAGATCAATAATTTATAAGTAATTATTACGATTTTTAATATTATTGGTTACATATCATTAAAAATCGTAAGTAAAAATTATTTAAAAATTTCAAATTTTATAAAAAGCATGACAACGTTTTTATAGCCTATGCTTTTTTAAGTTTTTTTAAATATTTTTAAGATCAATAATTTATAAGTAATTATTACGATTTTTAATATTATTGTTTACATATCATTAAAAATCGTAAGTAAAAATTATTTAAAAATTTCAAATTTTATAAAAAGCATGACGATGTTTTTATAGCTCATCCTTTTTTAAGTTTTTTTAAAAATATTTAATATCAATAAATTATAAGTATTTATTAAGAATTTTAATATTATTGTTTACATATCATTAAAAATCGTAAGTAAAAATAATTTAAAAATTTGAAATTTTTAAAAAAGCATGAGGACGTTTTTAATAGCCAATGCTTTTTTTAGATTTTTTAAATACTTTTAAGATCAATGAATTATAAGTAATTATTAAGAATTTTAATATTATTGATTACATATCATTAAAAATCGTAAGTAAAAATAATTTAAAAATTTCAAATTTTTAAAAAAGCATGAGGACGTTTTTAATAGCCCATGCTTTTTTCAGTTTTTTTAGTATCAATAATAATATATATATAATTATTTAACTGTTAAAATTAACTATAATATTAATTAATATTTTTTTAGATAAAATTAATTTTTTAAAAATATTAATTTAAAAATATAATTTTAGAAAAAAAATCAATTTTTAAAAAAGCATGGCAACGTTTTTGAGTAGCTCATGCTTTTTTTATAATTTTATATATACAATAAATTATTTTTTTATAAATATATATTAATAAAATATCAATATTTATATAAAAATATAATTTTTAAATTATAATTAAAAAGCATGTCGATATGACCCTATAGCCCATGCTTTTTTTAAATTTTTAGCATTCAATAAATAAAAATATAATTTTTATTTAGTCAATATATTATTATTATTATATAATTTATTTAAAATTTTATTGAAACTTAAAAATATATAAAATGACTTTGGAATTTACTAAAAAAATTACTTACGATTTTAAAAAGGGTTAAAATTACTTACGATTTAACTATCAATAAAAAATATATAATTTAATTAATACAATATAATAATGTTAATAAAAATTAAAATAAAATCATTAAAAAATCGTAAGTAAAAATCGTAAGTAAATTCGTAAGTAAATTCGTAAGTAATTTTTTTTAAAAAAAAATTTGATTTCAAAAACTTTTTTTGAAATTTTTTTTTTGAAATTTTTTTTTTTTGAAATATTTTTGTCCTTATGCTTTTTCGATTTTTTTTAAAAAAAATTACTTACGAATTTACTTACGAATTTACTTACGATTTTTACTTACGATTTTTATTTATTTTTTTATAAAAATAATTTAACATTATTTTATTGTATATTTTTATTAAATGTATTATTATTGATAATAAAAATTGTAAGTAATTTTAACTATTCTTAAAATCGTAAGTAATTTTTGTATTAAATTCCAAAGTCATTTTATATATTTTTAAATATTAATATATTACAATAAAATTATTTATTTTTAAAAATCATTGTTAATAATTACTATATATATAATATTTTTATTATTTTATTGATACTTATAATTCTAAAAAAAGCATGAGCTACTCTAAAACATCGCCATGCTTTTTAATAATTTTAAATATAAAATTAATTTTATATTTAAAAATTATTTTTTTAAATATAATATTTTATTATTATTAATTACAATAAATATTAAATATAATATTTTTATTGATATAAATAAATATAAAAAAAACATGAACTACTCTAAAACATCGCCATGCTTTTTTATAATTTAGAAAAAAATTTATTTTTAAATATTTATATAATATTTTAATTTAATTAATAAATATGGTATTATTAATTTAAATTTTATATATGATAAATATTATTAATTGTAATTTAATAATATTTATCATATATATATGCGTTTTAATTTAATTTAAAAAAAAAAAAAAAAAAAAATTTTAAAAAATTATTTTTTTTAAAAAAATATAAAAAAAATTTTAAAATTTAAATTTTTTTTTTTTTTAAAATTAAAAAATTATTTTTTTTTTTTAAAAAAAAATT
>Ga0247831_1008354_pt1 | contig 10978 bp, 6 predicted proteins | sample LaCruzMarch2015__9_FD_192406 | JGI IMG/M metagenome (GOLD analysis project Ga0247831, IMG submission 192406) | Freshwater microbial communities from meromictic Lake La Cruz, Castile-La Mancha, Spain - LaCruzMarch2015_1m | ecosystem: Environmental > Aquatic > Freshwater > Lake | place: Spain...
CCACAACCATGAGCACGACAGCATGAACGAGCCCACCCTCAGCCCCACCGACTCGCGCCAGTACGACGCCATCGTCGTCGGCGGCGGCCACAACGGACTTGTCAACGCCGCCTACCTCGCCAAGTCGGGCCTGCGCACGCTGGTGCTCGAGCGCCGGCACATCGTGGGTGGCGCGGCCATCACCGAAGAGCTCCGGCCGGGCTTCCATTTCACGACGTTCTCGTACGCGCTCAGCCTGCTGCGGCCCGACATCATCCAAGACCTCGACCTGGTGCGCCACGGCTACCTGCCGCTGCACATGGCCTCCACGCTCGCCCCCATGGAGAACGGCGACCACCTCCTGTTCACCAAGGACCGCGGGTCGAACATCCACGAGGTGTCGCGCCACTCGCGTCGTGACGCCGATGCGATGGACCAGTACGAGCACGACATCACGCAGGTCGTCATGGCGATGAAGCCGCTGTTCGACCAGGTGCCACCGAACCTGTTCAGCGACTCGCCCGAGGACGCGCTGATGCTCGCCGACCTCGCCAAGCACCTGAAGGGCCTGCCGAAGCGGGTGCTGCACAACTGTGTGCGCCTCCTCACGGGCAGCGCCGCCGAGTTCCTCGACGACTACTTCGAGAGCGACATCTTGAAGGGCCTGTTCTCGTCGTCCGGCATCATCGGCACGAAGGTGGGGCCGCGGTCGCAGGGCTCGGGTCTCGTGCTGCTCTTCCACCACATGGGAGAGCAGGACAGCGTCTTCGGCCAGTGGGGCTTCCACAAGGGCGGCAACGGTGGGTTCACACAGGTGCTGGCCCGGGCGGCCACGGCGTTCGGAGTCGACATCGCCCTCGAGGCGCCGGTCACCAACGTCATCACGTCCAATGGTCGCGTCACCGGCGTGGCGCTGGCCGACGGCACCGAGTTCCACGCCCCGATCGTCGTCAGCGCGCTCGACCCGCGGCGTACGTTCCTCGAGCTCGTCGAGCCACGCGAGCTGCCCGCCGACCTCGTCGAGAGCATCGGCCGATACCGGTTCCAGGGCACCTCGTCGAAGGTGAACTTCGCGCTCGATGCGTTGCCCCAGCGTGCCGGCCTGTCGGGCAACGGCTCCGAGATGCGCGGGTTCATCAACATCGCACCGTCGATGGACTACCTCGAGCGTGCTTTCGACGACGCGAAGTACGGCTGGTACTCCGAGCGGCCGTACATCGACGGCTGCATCCAGTCGATGATCGACCCCGACATGGCGCCTCCCGGCAAGCACGTCATGTCGTGCTTCGTGCACTACACCCCGTACCAGCTGAAGGGCAGCGACTGGGACACCGAGCGCACCAACCTCGGTGACCGGGTGCAGGCGACGCTCGAGGGCTTCTTCCCCGGCTTCGGTGACCTCGTGCTCCAGCGCGAGGTGGTCACCCCGCTCGACATCGAGCGCGTCGTCGGCCTGTCCGAGGGCAACATCTTCGCAGGCGAGCTGTTCTCGCCGCAGATGTACTTCTTCCGGCCGGCGCCCGGCTGGAACCAGTACCGCACCCCGATCGACGGCTACTACCAGTGCGGCTCGGGCACCCACCCGGGCGGTTGCGTCACGGGCGGGCCGGGGAAGCTGGCAGCCCAGCAGATCATCCGGGATCGCACCGTCAGCTGAGCCCGGGCGTCCCCACGTCCGACCTTTGCCACGATCCGGTTCCTGACAGCCGCTCTGCGGCAAAGGTGCCGCTCGGACCTGCGTCCGGAGTCCGTATGCTGGCGCGATGACCGTTGCGCACGCAAGCAACTCGGGGGATGGTTCGGCGTCGACCGTGGTCCTCCAGCACTTCCCGATCGGGTTCCAGTGGCCCACGATCGACCCGTTCCTGTTCTGCGTCCATCACCTCGACCACTATCCGGCCGGCAACGGCTCGTTCGGGCCGGCCGCCTCGCTCGCCGGTCGCGACCTCGGCCAGGACTTCGCCGGCATCGACGGCTGGCGGATGTACCACGGTGAGGCGGTCCCGGGCTTCCCGCAGCACCCGCACCGCGGCTTCGAGACCGTCACGTTCGTCCGGCGCGGGCTCATCGACCACAGCGACTCCCTCGGCGCTGCGGCCCGGTTCGGACGAGGCGACGTGCAGTGGCTGACCGCCGGCAGCGGCATCGTGCACAGCGAGACCTTCCCGCTCCTCGACGAGCACGGCCCGAACACCGTCGAGCTGTTCCAGATCTGGGTGAACCTGCCCGCCGCCGACAAGATGTCGCCGCCGCACTTCTCGATGCTCTGGCACGACGACATCCCCCACCTCGAGCATGTCGATGCAGCCGGGCGGCGCACCGATGTGACGGTGGTGGCAGGCGTGCTCGAGGGACGCACGCCGCCGTCGTCCCCGCCGCGCTCGTGGGCGTCCCGCCCCGAGAGCGACGTGGCGATCTGGCACCTTCGCCTCGATGCCGGCGCGACCTGGACCATGCCGGCGGCGGCGGGGCCCGACACCGTCCGGGTCGTCTACGTGTTCGACGGTGGGGCCGTCACGCTCGCCGGAGCGCGCGTCGACGTGGGCAACGGCGCACTGGTGCGCTGCGACACCGACGTGGCCGTCGCGGCCGAGGTGGACGGCGCCGAGGTGCTGGTGTTGCAGGGCCGGCCGATCGGTGAGCCCGTGGCGCAGTACGGGCCGTTCGTCATGAACGACCGGGCCGGCATCGAGACGGCGTTCCGTGAGTACAGCGACACCGGGTTCGGTGGCTGGCCGTGGCCCACCGGCGAGCCGGTCCACGGCACCTCGCCCGAGCGGTTCGCCCGTCGCCCAGACGGTGTGGTCGAGCGGCCCGCTACAGCGTCCTGAACCGGCTTCGACTCCCAGTCGGCAGAGCGACCAGCGCGGCGTGTGAGCGCCTACCCCACGAACGACGGCGGGCTGAGGCTCGGCGCCGGCAGCGCCGACACGGAGGTGGGTGGCGGTGGGGGAAGGCTGCCAGCCATCACGGTCTCGGGCCGGGTGTTGATCAGCATCGCAGCGAGCGCCGGACCGCTGAGCGGGTGCGAGAAGAGGTATCCCTGGAGGTAGGTGCAGCCCATCGCCTCGAGCTCGTCGGCGTGGCGCTCGTCCTCGACACCCTCGCCGATGGTCTCGAGCGCCAGGCTCTGCGCCATGCTGATGATCGTGCGGGTGAGGGCCCGGTCGCGTGAGTGGTCGAGCGCCTGCACGAACTCGCGGTCGATCTTGATGATGTCGAGCGGCAGCCGTTGGACGTAGGACAGCGAGCTGTACCCCGTACCGAAGTCGTCGAGCGCGACGCGCACCCCGAGGGCGCGCACCCCGAGGAGCTCGTCGGCCACGCCGTCCGGGTCGTCGATCAGCATCGACTCGGTGATCTCGAGCACCAGCCGTCGCGGTTCCAGGCCGCTCTCGGCCAGTGAGGCTCGCACGTTGTCGACCAGCGACGCCCCTCGGAGCTGGCTGCCGGACACGTTCACGGTGACGAACACGTCGTCCTGCGGCCAACCCGCAGCAGTGATGCAGGCCTGGCGGATGGACCACCAACCGATGGGGATGATGACGCCGGTCTGTTCGGCCAGTTCGATGAAGTCGCCGGGCTGCACGGCGCCATAGACGTGATGGTTCCACCGGATGAGTGCCTCGGCGCCGACCACCCTGCCGTCGTCGATCCGGATGATCGGCTGGTAGACCAGGGTGAACTGGTCCCGTCCCAGGGCTGTCAACAGGTCGCGGCGGTACTCGTCCGAGCGTGCCACCTCTCGCTCGAGGTCGGCATCGAAGACCTCCACGAAGCCCTTGCCTCGCCGCTTCGCCCGGTACATCGCGAGGTCGGCGTTGCGGAGGAGCAACGAGGCGGTGTCATGGGCCTCGGGCTGGGCGATGCCGATACTGCACGAGGTCGACACCGAGTTGAACGGGTTGACGCGGATCGGCTCGCGCAGATCGTCCATCACCCCTTGGCCGATCTCGACCGCCTGGTCCACGTCGATGCCGGGGAGAATGATGGCGAACTCGTCGCCACCGAGGCGCGCGACGAGCCCGCGCTCGTCGGGGATCCGCTTCCGCAGCCGGGTGGCGACCGAGTTCAGCAGGACGTCGCCCGACTCGTGGCCCAGCGTGTCGTTGATCGACTTGAAGTCGTCGAGGTCGATGAACATCACGATCGGTCGACGGTCACCCAGCAGATCACGGCTGAGCCGGGCGAGGAACTGCGCTCGGTTCGCGAGCCCGGTGAGCTCGTCGTGGTCGGCGCGGAAGCGGAGCTGGCCCTGCAACGTGCGGGTGGCCGTCACGTCGCGGAGCGTCAGCACGGTGCCGGCGACGGCGCTGTTCTGCCTGAGGTCGACCGCTGTCAACTCCATCAGGCGCAGGCCGCCGTCGGCGTGCTTCGCCGAGACCTCCATCGACAGGGAGGTCTCGGGCTCGAGTGCGCGGAGTCGCTGCACGGCGTGGAGCCACGTGTCGGAGGTCGGCTCGATCGGCAGGTCGTACACCGACCACCGGTACCAGCGATCGGCGGCGTATCCGAGCACAGACGTCATCGCGCCGCTCGTATACGAGATCTGGCCGTTGGCGTCCACGAGCACGACGACGTCGCTCGACCGGTCGACCAGCGAGGCCAGGCGATCCTCGCCCTCGCGTGCGGTGAGGTCGCGGACGCTCACGGCGAGACCCCACAGGTGGGCAATGGCCAACGTCGTGACGAGTGCTGCGATGGCGCTCGCCAGCACGAGGGTCGATCGACTGGCGTCCCCACGCACAGCGAAGACGAGCACGACCACCTGGGGCAGCAGCGCGCACGCCAGCATGGTCGTGAGGCGAACCCTGTCGAGGTGGACCGTCGGTGGCGCGCTCCGCATTTCGACGTTGCCCGAGGGGTCGAGCGCTGCCGCCGCGAACAGCAGCAGGGAAACCGCGAAGAGCACGTTCACCAGCGTGTTCGGTTCGTTGCCCGCCATCTGCATCCAGTGCGCAACGGAGTTCCCGACGAGCCGCACCACCAGACCCAGCAACAGCAACGTGAGCGATCGTGATCGCGAGTCGACGCCAAGGACCAGGCGGGCCGCGAATGCCACCAGCACCAGGTCAGAGAGGGGGAGCACCAACGACAGCCAGCGGTCGATCGGACCCATCGTCGAGCGGTCGAGCGCCGGCTGGAGGAGAAGGACCCAGAGCAGCATCGCCATGGTCATCGAAACGATGAGCGACTCGAGCATGAGGTAGCGGTCGCGGTTGAGTGAGCGCGCACCAAGCATTGCCAGGAGCGCGAGACCGAGCAGGGTTCGGTCGGGCGCACCCAGAATCGCTGCGAGCCCGGAGGCGAGGTCGGGTTCGAGCGAGGGAACGAGGGATCCGATGGCGTAGGCCGACATCGTCAGTGCGCAGGAGGCGGCGATCGCCAGCCAGGCGTTCTGGTCACCGAATCGCTTCCGACGTGAGCCGACCAGTGCCGCCACGGTTGCCGCCAGGGCGACAGCTGCGAGCCAGCTGCGTGAGCCGTCGGCGGGTACACGCGTTCGCCACGCGTACAAGCCACTCGTCGCCACGCACGCGACGACGAACAGCACGGCCATCAACTTCCGACTCATTCGCCTGTGTATCGGCTCGGGAGGTGGTGATCTTGATCGGACCAGGCCGGAAACCTGCCGGGAAGGCAGGCTGGGCGTCAGTCGCCGGCGGTGAGCGGCGTGAGCGTGAGCTCGGGCTCGTCGGCGAGCAGCCGCTGCAGGCGGTACTTGTTCTCGAAGAGAGCCACCGTGGCGCCGTCGCCTCGGGTGAGGATGCGGATGCCACCGATGGTGCGAAGGCGGTCGGCGCTCTTGGCGTCGGTCTGGCGGATCGCCTGGTACGGCGATCCGGTCAGCTCGACCGGCGCGTGGAACTCGCTGTCGAGCCGATGGGCGAAGACCTCGAACTGCAGCTGCCCGACAGCAGCGAGCACCAGTGACGAGTCGCCCATGTCGGGGTCGCGCAACACCTGCACGACGCCTTCCTCCTCGAGGACGTCGATGCCGCGTCGGAACTGCTTGGACCGTCCCGTATCGAGCGGCCGGGCGCCCGTGAACAGCTCGGGAGCGAACGAGGGAAGGCCTGGGTACACGACGGGGTCGCCGTCGAACAGCGTGTCACCGATGCGCAGGTCGGTGGCGTTGACGAAACCGACGACATCGCCCGGGAAGGCCTCCTCGACCGTCGACCGCTCGGCGCCGAAGACCGTCGATGCGTACTTCGTCGCGAACGGCCGGCCCGTACGCGCCACCGTCATGGTCATGCCGCGCTCGAAGTGGCCGCTGCAAATGCGGGCGAAGGCCAGGCGGTCGCGGTGGGACTTGTCCATGTTGGCCTGGACCTTGAACACGAACGCACTGCAGCCGGCGTCCAGCGGCCGGCCGACGCCGGCTCGGTCGAGCCTGGGGGGAGGGGAGGGGACCAGCTCGATGACGGCGTCGAGGAGGTGGCGCACGCCGAAGTCGGTGAGCGCCGACCCTGCGAACACCGGGGTGGAGCTGCCGGCCAGGAACGACGGCAGGTCGATGTCGGCACCCACGGCGTCGAGGAGGTCGCATCCGTCCATGGCCCGCTGCCAGGCCTTTCCCTCCTGCTCGGCCGCCTGCTCGAACGACACGAGCTCCTCAGGGGCCATGGTCGCGCCGCGAGCGGTGCGAGTGAAACGGCTGAAGACACCCCGGCGCCGATCGATGACGCCGCGGAAGTCCTCACCGTCGCCGACGGGCCAGGTGGCCGGCGTGGGTCGGAGGTCGATCTGAGTCTCGATCTCGTCGAGCAGCTCGAGCGGGTCGCGGCTGGGCCGGTCGAACTTGTTGAGGAACGTGAGCACCGGCAGGTTGCGGCTGCGGCACACCTCGAAGAGCTTGCGGGTCTGGGGCTCGATGCCCTTCGCTGCGTCGAGCACCATGACGACGCCGTCGACGGCCGCGAGCACCCGGTAGGTGTCCTCGCTGAAGTCCTTGTGGCCGGGCGTGTCGAGCAGGTTGATGACATGGCCGCCGTACTCGAACTGCATCGCGGCCGACGTGATCGAGATGCCGCGGGTCTGCTCGAGCTCCATCCAGTCGCTGGTGGCCGACCGGCCGCCGGACTTCGCCTTCACCGAGCCGGCGGTCACCACGGCGCCCGCGTTCAGCAGGAACTTCTCGGTGAGCGTCGTCTTGCCCGCATCCGGGTGGCTGATGATCGCGAACGTCCGACGTCGCGATGCCTCGGCGAGCAGGTCTCCAGACTTCACGACATCCGAGCCTACGAGCCAACGCCGAGTCTCGTGCCGCCGCTTCGGTCAGTGACACCGCCGCCCGCCTCGGCCGGTGCGCGCCAGTAGCGTGGCCCCCGTGAAGCAGCACCGCCTGGTCGTCATGTTCGGTGTCCTCACGGGGTTGTTCGCTGCGGGCTACGGCGTCATGTTCACCGTGCTCGACGATTTCCGCGACCAGTACGGCATCGGCGAGGCGTGGCTCGGTGCGATCGTCGCGCTCGGGTTCTTTTCCTCGTTCTTCGCCCAGGTGCTGCTCGCGCCGCTGGCCGATCGTGGCCACGCACGCCGGATGATCTACATCGGCATGGCGCTCGACGTCGCAGGGTTGCTCACCATGGCGTTCGGCCGGACGGTGGCCGTGCTTCTCGTGGCCCGCGTCATCAGCGGTGTCGGTGCCGGGCTCGCCCTGCCGGCGATCCGCCGCATGGTCGTCGTGGCCGACCGCGACAACATCGGCAGCAACCTCGGGCGCTTGCTCGCGTTCGACGTGATCGGCTTCGCGATGGGGCCGGCCATCTCGGCCGTGCTCGTGGGGCCGTTCGGCATCGCCGCCCCCTTCATCGTCATCTCGGTTGCCACTGTCGCCTGCCTGCCGGTCGTCGCCCGGGCGAAGGTCTCCGACGTCGGTGACGAGGGTCCCACCACCGACCGTCGATTCGCGTTCGACCTGCTGCGCGTTCGGCCCTTCCTCGGCGCGCTGAGCTTCGGCTCCGCGGTCTTCATCATGATCGGCACGTTCGACGCCCTCTGGGTGCTGGTGCTCGACGACCTCGACACTGCCGACTGGATCGCCAACGTCGGCATCACGTTCTTCGCTGTACCGATGGTGTTCCTTGCCTCGCGCGGCGGCCGCCTGGCACAACGCGTCGGCCCGTTTCGCGTCGCCACCGTCGGCCTGTCGGTCGCGACCCTGATGATGTTCCTGTACGGCCGGATGCCGTCGGGCGGGGCGATGCTCGCCGTGGCGATGTTTCATGCGATCAGCGACGGGCTCACCGTGTCGAGCCCGGGCATCGCCGTGGGCATGGTCGTCGCCGAAGAACGCCAGGCCGGGGCACAGGGCATGCTCGGCGGGGTGCAGACACTGGTGGGTGGAATCGCAGCGCTGGCGGCCGGGTCGATCTACCAGCACCACGGTCGTACGACGGCCTACACGGTGTGCGCCGTCACGATGGCGTTGCTCGTGATCGGGGGCTGGTGGCTGGGGAGGGGCTCGCAGCTCGGCGACGGGCGAATGCCCGGCGAGCTACCGTCAGCGGATGCATCTCGGCCTGCTGATCTTTCCCACTGACAAGGGCATCCAGCCCGTCGAGCTCGCCAAGGAGGCCGAGGCCCGAGGCTTCGGCTCCCTCTGGTTTCCCGAGCACTCGCACATTCCCGTGTCGCGGCGCACGCCGTGGGGAGGCCGCGAGGGCGCGCCGGCCCTGCCGGAGGAGTACTGGCGGACCCACGACCAGTTCCTCGCCCTCACCGCCGCGGCGGCGGTCACCGAGCGGATCCTGCTCGGTACCGGCATCACCCTCGTCGCGCAGCGCGACCCGCTGTGGCTGGCCAAGGAGGTCGCCACCCTCGACCAGATCTCGAATGGTCGCTTCCTGTTCGGCATCGGCTACGGCTGGAACCACGAGGAGATGGAGCACCACGGCGTCGACCCGCGCACCCGTCGCAAGCTCGTGCGCGAGAAGATCCTCGCCTGCAGGGAGCTGTGGACCCAGGAGGAGGCGTCGTTCCACGGTGACTTCGTCGACTTCGACGCATCGTGGAGCTGGCCGAAGCCAGTGCAGTTCCCGCACCCGCCGATCGTCGTCGGCGCGTCGGCCACCGAGCTGCACTGGAAGCACATCACCGAGTACGGCGATGCGTGGATGCCGATCGAGGGGCGGTTCCCGATCGCCGACGGGTGGGCGTCGCTGCGCACCTACGCGGCCGATCACGGCCGCGACCCCGAGACGCTGCAGCTCGGCGTGTTCGGCGCCCGCCCCGAAGCCGAGAACATCGCCGGCCTGCGCGACCTCGGCGCATCGTGGGTGGCGCTCGGCCTGCCACCGCTCGACCGCGACGCGGCACTGCGGGCCCTCGACAAGTACGCCCCACTGGTCACCGAGTTCAACCACTGAGCTGCGTGGGTGCCGCTCGCACCGGCAGCCGCCGTTGCGACGCTCAGGCCGTCGGCGGCTGCGCCGGTTTGCCCAGTTTCGGCGTAGCGGGTCTCTTGGCACGACTGGGCGCCACTCGAGTCGGCTCGCCGGCCATCTTCGGGTACACCGGCGGCCACGGCGCGTCCGGGAGGCCTGCCGCCTGATCGGCCCGTACCATCGTCAGCAGGGGCTCGAGCGACTGCGGGTGGTCGTCCATGTCGGCCCACGGGTCACCGTGCTCGGCGATGCGGCCAGGGACCTCCCGGATCGTCAGCCGGTCGGGGAGGACGTGGTCGAGCTCGCCCCACGGGAAGCCGCACGACACCGGCGCATGGTCCCTGGCCCGCACGGACCACGGCGCGAAGACGGTCTTGTGCGGAGCGTTCTGGTTGAAGTCGACGAAGATCCGCTCGCCCCGCTGCTCCTTCCACCACGCATCGGTGATGAGGTCGGTGCGTCGCCGGGCGAGCTCGCGGGCCACTGCCACAGCAGCGGATCGAACGGCGATGCTGTCCCACTGCGGCAGCAGCCGTACGTAGACGTGGAGCCCGCGGTTGCCGGTGGTCTTGACGTACGACCGCAGGCCCACCTCGTCGAACAGTCGCTTCGTCTCGTGCGCCGACTCCTGCGCCATCGCGAAGGTGGTGCCCGGGCCGGGGTCGAGGTCGATACGGAGCTCGTCACAGTGCGACGGATCGGCGGCGCGCACGGGCCACGAGTGGAAGCCCAGGCAGCCGAGGTTCACGGCCCACACCAGGTGCGCCAGATCGGCGATGACCAGCGCGTTCGAGGTGGTGCCGTTCGGTGTGATGACGATCGTGGTGGTGAGCCACTCGGGGGCCGAATCGGGCATGCGCTTCTGGAAGAACGAGCTGCCCGCCGAGCCGTTGGGGAAGCGCTGGAGCAGCACCGGGCGATCGGCCATCGCCCGCATGACCGGCCCTTCCATCGTGACGTAGTAGTCGACGAGGTCGAGCTTGGTGGCGCCGACGCCGGGGAAGAACACCTTGTTCGGGTGGGTGATCGTGAGGTCGCGGCCGGCGACCGTGCGCACGATCGAGGCGTCGTCGTCGCGGTCCGCTGCCATGCCGCCACGGTACCCAGTCCACGTGCGGGGTGGTGTCGCATGGCAACTACGGTCCCCACCGTGGCATCGACGCGCATCACCGCACCCATGCAGGGCACCATCGTCACCATCGACGTGCGGCTCGGCGACCACGTTCGGGCCGGTCAGGTCGTCATGCTGATCGAGTCGATGAAGATGCACCACGCGATCGAGGCCGAGTTCGCCGGCGTGGTCGACGGCATCGACGTGGTGGTCGGCCAGACCGTCGGCCAGGGCGACCCGGTGGCCACGATCGGCCCCCACGGGGCCGAGGCCAGTGGGGTCGGCGCAGCGGCGGCCCACGGGTCGCCGGTCGAGACAGCAGCAGTCGATCTCGACCGCATCCGGCCCGACCTCGCCGAGACGCTCGAGCGCCATCGCGTCGGCCTCGACGAGGCGCGCCCGGAGGCCGTGGCCCGACGTCGTACCGTCGGCCGTCGGACGGCCCGCGAGAACGTCGCCGACCTGGTCGACCCGGGCTCGTTCGTCGAGTACAGGC
>Ga0247831_1008356_pt1 | contig 10975 bp, 7 predicted proteins | sample LaCruzMarch2015__9_FD_192406 | JGI IMG/M metagenome (GOLD analysis project Ga0247831, IMG submission 192406) | Freshwater microbial communities from meromictic Lake La Cruz, Castile-La Mancha, Spain - LaCruzMarch2015_1m | ecosystem: Environmental > Aquatic > Freshwater > Lake | place: Spain...
ATCGGCGGCGGCCTCAAGAACGGCGCGGGCCTGCATGCGGGTGATCTCGGGGAACTTGATGCCGAGGCGGCAGCCGCGGAAGCCGAGCATGGGGTTGAACTCATGCAGCTCGTGCACGCGGGCCATGATCTTCTCGACCGGGACGTTGATCTTCCGGGCGAGGTCCATCTGCTGCTCCTTGGAGTGGGGCAGGAACTCGTGCAGGGGCGGATCGAGGAAGCGGATGGTGGCGGGGAAGCCCTTAAGCGCCTTGAAGATTCCAAAGAAATCCTCGCGCTGGTAGGGAAGGAGCTTGGCCAAGGCGGCCTCGCGGTCGGCGAGGTTGTCGGCCAGGATCATCTCGCGCATGGCGTCGATGCGGTCGCCCTCGAAGAACATGTGTTCGGTGCGGACCAGGCCGATGCCGACGGCACCGAAGGCGATGGCCTGGCGGGCCTGCTCGGGGGTATCGGCATTGGTGCGGACGCTGAGCTTGGTGCTCTGCTCGCACCACTTCATCAGCTGCACGTAGTTCTTATACTTTTCGGTCTTCTGGGCGACTTTGTCGTCGCTGAGGAGGCCGGAGATAATCTCCGAAGGAGCGGTCTTTATCTGGCCGGCGTAAACCAGACCAGAAGTGCCGTCGATGGAGAGGAAGTCGCCTTCCTTGAAGGTGTGGCCGTCGATGGTGGCGGTCTTCGCATCGTAGTCGATGGTGACGCCGGCGGCGCCGCACACGCAGACTTTGCCCATCTGACGGGCGACGAGGGCGGCGTGGGAGGAAACACCACCGCGGGCGGTGAGGATGCCCTCGGCGGCGATCATGCCGCGAAGGTCTTCCGGCGAGGTCTCGACGCGGACGAGGAGAACTTTTTCGCCCTTCTCGGCGGCCTGCACGGAGCGGTCGGCGTTGAAGTAGATCTTGCCGGTGGCGGCACCGGGGCCGGCGGGGAGGCCGGTGGCGATGACCTTGGCCTTCTTGACCTCGGAGAGATCGAAGATGGGGGCGAGGAGTTGCTCGAGCTGGTCGGCCGGATTGCGGAGCACGGCGGTCTCCCAGTCGATGAGCTTCTCCTTCACCATGTCGGCGGCGAACTTCAGGCCGGCGGCGGCGGTGCGCTTGCCGTTGCGAGTCTGGAGCATGAACAACTTGCCTTCCTGGATGGTGAACTCGACGTCCTGCACGTCCTTGAAGTGCTTTTCCAGGGTGGCGCGGACCTTGAGGAGCTCGGCATAGCTCTTGGGCATGACGTCCTTGAGCTTGAGCACGGGCTCGGGGGTGCGGACGCCGGCGACGACGTCCTCGCCCTGGGCGTTGACCAGGAATTCACCGTAGAACTCGTTGACGCCGTTGGCGGGGTTGCGGGTGAAGGCGACGCCGGAGCCGGAGGTGTCACCGGTGTTGCCGAAGACCATGGCCTGCACGTTGACGGCGGTGCCCCACTCGGTGGGGATGTTATACTTGCGGCGATAGACGCAGGCGCGGTCGTTCATCCAGGAAGAGAACACGGCGCCGGCGGCACCACGGAGCTGGTCCCAGGCGTTGTTCGGGAATGCTTTTCCGGTGCGGGCCTTCACGAGGGCCTTGAAGCGCTTGATGAGCTCCTGCTGGTCGTCGGCGGTGAGTTTGGAGTCCTCGATGTCGCCGTGGTAGGTCTCGTGCTTGAAAGTGTGGATGGTGTGCTCGAAGGGATCGTGGTCCTCGCCTTCGCGTTTCTGGACGCCCATGACGACGTCGCCATACATCTGGATAAAGCGGCGGTAGCAGTCGTAGGCGAAGCGGGCGTTGCCGGTGGCCTTCTCGAGGGCGACGACGGTCTCGTCGTTGAGGCCGAGGTTGAGGATGGTGTCCATCATGCCGGGCATGGAGTCGCGGGCGCCGGAGCGCACGGCCACGAGGAGGGGCATGCCGGTCTTGGCGCCGAAGGTGGTGCCCATGATCTTCTCCATGTTCTTTACGCCGGCTTCCATCTCAGCCTGGAGAGAGACCGGATAGGTCTTCTTGTTGGCATAGTAATAGGTGCAGACCTCGGTGGTGATGGTGAAGCCAGGGGGCACGGGCAGGCCGATGCGGGTCATCTCGGCGAGGTTGGCGCCCTTGCCTCCGAGGAGGGCTTTCATGGAGCCGTCGCCGTCGGCTTTGCCGGCGCCCCAGGTGTAGACGTATTTGGGGCTCTTGCCGGACTTCTTGGCGGCGGGAGCGGATTTCTTGGCGGGAGCGGAAGCCTTGGTGGCTTTCGCAGCGGGTTTCTTGGTGGCTTTGGCCATGTGTTGTGGTGGGTCTAGGGAAGGAGTTTTCAGCGGCCCGGGGTGGGGCGCGTAAAAGTGTAAGACAAGACGCTACGGTCGACGGGTGTCAACGATAGGGGCGCAGACCAAGCGGAAGACGAGGGTTGAAAAGCGCCACGTGCGCGGCTTGCTCGGCGCATTGTGAACGAAAACCGCCCCCCCACTGATGTCCTCGACGACGAAGATCCCGTGGACACGGAGGACACTCACCACCCGCGCGAGAAGCCCATGGGGTTCCTCGAGCATCTGGAAGAGCTGCGCTGGACCTTGGTGAAGTGCGCGATCGCGCTCGCCGTCGCGGCAGGCCTGGTAGGCACCTTTCTGAAAGAGTTTAACGACGTGTTGCTCTGGCCCTTGCGCCACGTGCAGGCCCAGCGCGATGGCTTGACGCTGGAGTTGACCACCCGGAGCGTGATGGAGGGCTTCAGCATCGTGATCCAACTTTGTGGCTTCGGCGGCCTGGCCCTGGCCGCGCCGTTCATGATCATCTTCGTCGGCCAGTTTGTGGCGCCGGCCTTGAGCGATGCGGAGAAGCGGCTGGTGATTCCTACCGGCTTGAGCGCGACCTTGCTTTTTATCATGGGAGCGGCGTTCGGGTTTTTCCTGCTCACGCCCAGCACACTGCGGGTCTCGTTGGAGATTAACGAGCTGATGAACTACAAGCCGCAGTGGACGCCCGACAGTTACTACTCACTGCTCACATGGCTGGTGCTGGGCGTGGGCGCAGCGTTCGAGTTTCCGTTGCTTATCGTCATGGCCATCCATTTCGGCATGCTGAGGGTGGAAAGCCTGCGCAGATTTCGCCGCCACTCGATCGTGGGCATCTTTATCGTCGCCGCCGTGGTCACGCCAACTCCGGACCCGTTCACACAAACGATGTTCGCCGCTCCGCTCTACCTGCTTTTTGAGATCGCCATCCTCGTCGGCTCGCGAGTCCAGGCCCGGCGTGACGCCCGCCTCGCGGCTGCGGGTATCGCCTGAATTTAATTTGTTCACCCAGGCCAATTTAGCCGAACTTGGCCGTAGAAAGTCACAGAGCGCGCAAAACCAAGCCTACTTTCGGGCGACTTCTACGCCTTTATTCGGCCAAGGTCTATTTTAACAAAAGGGGGTTGAGCGGTGTCCCCGCCATCCTCCGCCAGGCACCCGATTAGCTCTCGGGCAAAACCCCGCGGGCCACAGCATCGTCCAGCATCGCGAGGGCGTGCGCCCACACTGCCTCCGCCCCCTCGCGGGCGTGCTGGTTGCGAGCGATCACCTTGGCGCGAGTGACCCCATGCTCGCGCCATTTTTCCCCACCGGTGAGGATATTGAGCAAAACCGGTTGCAGCCGGTCGATGGCCGCCGCGAAACGAGCTTCGGGCGTATGGCGCGCCTCGAACTCCTCCCAACAGGCGCGCAGTTCCGCGCCTTGATCCTTTGGCAGAAGACCAAAAATTCGGTCGGCAGCACGCGCCTCGCGCTCGGCCTGGCCCACCATGCCGGCAGTGTCATAAGCATACGTGTCGCCCGCATCGATCTCCACCAGATCATGAATAACGAGCATCCGCAGCACGCGGACGAGGTCGACCGGGACATTGCTATGTTCCGCGAGGGTGATCGTCATCAAACAGAGGTGCCAGGAGTGCTCGGCGTCATTCTCGCGCCTGCGACTGGCCGGCAGGAGGGTCTGGCGCTTGATTTCGGCGAGCTTCAGGCACTCGGCCAGAAAAGCATATTGCTGCTGGATGCGGGTCATGACAGGGCAAGGCTAGGCGGGGGCACCAGAGGGGGCCGAGCTTTTCCTTGCCCGCCGGGGCCGGGAGGCGTTGCCTAAACCCTTTTCCCTCCCATGAAAATCCTCGTCGCCGACAAGATCTCGCCCACGGGCGTCGCCTACCTGCGCCAGCAGCCGGGCTTTGAAGTCATCGAGGCCTACGGCTCCTCGCCCGAAAAGATCATCGATCTGGTCAAGGACGTCCACGCCATCGCCGTCCGCTCGGAAACGAAAATCACCCGCGCGGTGTTCGCCGCCGCCCCCCACCTCAAGGTCGTCGGACGCGCCGGCGTCGGCGTGGACAACGTCGACGTCGAGGCCGCCACTGAGCACGGCGTGGTCGTGATGAACACCCCGGGTGGCAACACGATCTCGACCGCCGAGCTCACCTTCACCCACATCCTCTGCTGCGCCCGTCCGATCGCGCAGGGCGCGGCCTCGATGAAAGCTGGCAACTGGGATCGCAAGACGCTCAGCGGCGTCGAGCTGCTCCGGAAAAACATCGGCATCATCGGCCTCGGCCGCATCGGCAGCGAAGTCGCCAAGCGCGCCCTGGCCTTTGGCATGAAAGTGCTTGCCTACGACCCCTACCTCACGCCCGCCCGCGCCGCCGCCATGCAGGTCGAATCGGTCTCGCTCGACGCGCTTCTGGCCGGTTCCGACTACATCACGGTGCACATGCCGCTGACCGAAGAGACCAACAACATGATCGACGAGACCGCGCTCGCGAAGTGCAAGAAGGGCGTCCGCATCGTCAATTGCGCCCGCGGCGGCATCGTCAACGAGAAGGCCTTGGTCGCCGCCCTTAAAAGCGGACAGGTCGGCGCCGCCGGCCTCGATGTCTTCGAGACCGAGCCCCTACCCAAGGACAACGAGCTTCGCTCCGCGCCCAACATCGTGCTCACGCCCCACATCGCCGCCTCCACCGCTGAAGCCCAGGAATCGGTCGGTATCGAGATCGCCGAGCAAATCGCCGACGTGCTGCTCCACGGCGCGGTCCGCAACGCCGTCAACCTGCCCTCGATGGACGCCGCCGCCGCCAAGGTGATCGCGCCCTACCTGGACCTCGCCGCCAAGCTCGGCACCCTCGTCCAGCAGATCGCGCCCAAGCAGATCGCCAAACTCCGCGTGACCTACCAAGGCAAGGTCGCCGAATTCGACGTCAACGCCATCACCCGCGCCCTCCAGCGCGGCTTCCTCCGCCGCATCAGCGGCGACGGCGTGAACGCGGTCAACGCCCCCACCTACATCCAGCGCCTCGGCCTCGCCTTCGAGGTCGTGAAATCCACCGACGCCGGCGATTACACCGACCTGATCGAGCTCGAGGCCACCGCCGGCGACGGCAGCCTGCACCGCGCAAGCGGCACCCTCATCGGCAAGGCCAACGCGCCCCGCATCGTCGGCATCAACGGCCGCGAGGTCGAAGTCGCCGCCGAGGGCTCGCTCCTCGTCCTCGAAAACAACGACCAGCCCGGCATGGTCGGAGCGGTCGGCACCCTCCTCGGCAATGACGGGGTCAACATCGCAGACATGTCGCTCTCCCGCCTCACCCCCGGCGGCACCGCCTACATGGTGGTGCGCGTGGACCACGAACCCAGCGCCGCCGCCCGCGACGCGATCAAGGCCAACGCCGCGATCAAACTGGCGAAGTTCGTGCAGCTCTGACCGCGGCGCGCCGCCCCGCGCGGTAGCGAGCAGTGAGTAGCGGGTAGCGAGCATGTCCAAACCGCCGATCCGCCATGAGTCATTTCGGACTTCTACTCACTACCCACTACTCGCTACTCGCTACTTTCCCCCTCCCATGCTGATCCCCCTCCTCCTTGCCGCCGTCGCCGGCTACCTGCTGGGCGCCCTGCCCTTCGGGTGGCTGATCGCGCGCAAATTCGGGATCAACATCTTCGAGCACGGCTCAAAAAACCCGGGCGCGACCAACGTGAAGCGCGTGCTCGGCGACCTCTTCGGCAAAAAGGGCAAACGCGCGGGCGACCTGGCATTTTTCCTCGATGCACTGAAAGGCGCGGCCGCGGTTGGTGTAGCCAAGGTGGTCGCTGCCGAGTGGATTTTTCACCGCTCCGGCACCGTGGCGGTTGAAACCATGGCCATCACCGGCCTGGTGTTCGCCTTGCTCGGCCACAGCTTCAGCTGCTGGACACGTTTCAAGGGCGGCAAGGGCGTCGCCACCTCCGCCGGCGGGCTGATCGTCTTGCTGCCCTTACCGACTTTGCTCGCGGTCGTAGCTTGGGTGACGGTTTTCCAGGTTTCGCGCTACGTTTCCCTCGCCTCAATCGTGGCTTCAGTGGTGTTACCCGCCGCCGCATGGATTTTGGATATGCCAACCGCCTTCGCCGGCCTTGCCAGCCTGCTGGGCGTGTTCGTGATCCTGCGCCACCGCGCCAACATCACTCGCCTGCTGAACGGAACCGAAAACAAGTTCGTAAAAAAAACCGCGGGCAACGGCTAGCGAGCGGCGCCCCTATTACGGCCCGCGCTTCTTCTCGCTACTCTCCAACCGCTACTCACTACTTCTGCCCAAAATGAGCTCCGCCCCCGTCATCCACATCGGCATCTGCGGCCTCGGCACCGTCGGCCAGGGTGTCTGGAAACACATCGAGCGCGCCCTGCCCGACCTCGAGGCCCGCCTCGGCGCCCGCCTCGTGCTCGCCCGCGCCTCCGTGCGCGATTTGGAAAAAAAGCGCGACGTCCGCCTAAAGCCCGAGCAACTGACCAACGATCCGCTCGCGATCGCCCGCGACGATTCCATCCAGATCGTGTGCGAACTGATCGGCGGCACCGGCATCGCCCGCAAAGTCACCCTCGAAGCCCTGAAGCGCGGCAAAACTGTCGTCTCCGCCAACAAGGCCCTGCTCTGCGCCCACGGCCCCGAACTCTTTGCCACCGCCAGCAAACACGGCGGACGCTTCTTCTTCGAAGCCTCGGTCGCCGGCGGCATCCCCATCATCAAAGCCCTGCGCGAAGGCTTGGTCGCGAACCGCTTCCGCCGCATCTACGGCATCCTCAACGGCACCTGTAATTACATCCTCACCCGCATGGAGCGCGAGGGCCTGCCCTACCCCGTGATCCTGAAGGAGGCCAAGGAACTGGGCTACGCCGAGGCCGACGAGTCGCTCGACGTCGAGGGCTGGGACACCGCCCACAAGGCCTCCGTGCTCGCCTACCTCGCCCACGGCACCTGGGTGCCCACCTCGAAAATGGTCGTCGAGGGCATCACCGCGCTCACCCAGGCCGACCTGACCTTCGCCCGCGAACACGGTTACGCGATCAAGCTGCTCGCCGTCATCGAACGCGACCTCGAGCGCAATGTCCTCTCGGTCGGCGTTTACCCCGCCCTGCTCCCGCTTACCAAGGCCATCGCCAACGTGAACGAGGTCTACAACGGCATCTCGGTCTCCGGCGACGTGGTCGGCGAGACCACCTATATCGGCCGCGGCGCCGGCCAGGACCCCACCGCCAGTGCGGTGATCGGCGACATCATCGACGCCGCCACCCAGCTTGTCCGCGGCGGCCGGGTGCTGCCCCCCGCGCCCGCGACCAAACTCGCCCTCACCCCGCCCACCGCGCTACGTTCGCGGCATTACCTGCGGCTCGACGTGAAAGACCAGCCCGGCGTGCTGGCTAAGATCGCCAGCTGCACCGCCAAAGCCGGCGTGAGCATCGCCAGCCTCATGCAGCGCCCGAGCGACAAACCCGAGGCCGCCTCCCTCCTCCTGACCACCCACGTGAGCAACGAAGCCCAGATCCGTCTCACCATCTCCCGCCTGACCCGCCTCAAGTGCGTGCTCGGCAAACCCCTCCTGCTACGCATCGCGGATTTTTGACCTGAAGTAGCGAGTAGCGGGTGGTGAGTAGCGAGCATAGCGCGCCTCATCCCGGTTTCCGATCTACTCGCTACCCTCTACTCACTACTCGCTACTTCCCCCCCCTCCCATGTCCCGAATCGTCCAGAAATACGGCGGCACCTCCGTGGGTGACGTCGAACGCATCAAAAAAGTCGCCGCCCGCATCAAGGGCTACCGCGAAGACGGCCACCAGGTTGTCGTTGTGGTCTCCGCCCGTTCAGGCGTGACTAATGAGCTGATCGCCCGCGCCAAGGCCGTGTGCGACAACCCCGACGAACGCGAGATGGACCAGCTGCTCGCCATCGGCGAACAGGAGACCATCGCGCTCACCGCCATGGCCCTCCACGGCCTCGGGGTCCCGGCCATTTCCTATACCGGCGCCCAAGCTGGTATCGTCACCGACGACGTTCACACCAAAGCCAAGATCCAGGGCATCGACGCCTCCGACATCGAGGCCGACCTCACCGCCGGCAAGGTTGTCATCGTGGCCGGCTTTCAAGGCATTACCGCCGAGGGCCGCATCTCGACCCTCGGCCGCGGCGGCTCCGACCTCACCGCCATCGCCCTCGCCGGCGCGCTAAAGGCCGACAAGTGCGAGATCTACACCGACGTCGACGGCGTCTACACCGCCGACCCCCGCGTGGTGAAGGATGCCCGCAAACTCCAGGAAATTTCCTACGACGAGATGCTGGAACTCGCCTCCTCCGGATCAAAGGTGATGCAGTCCCGTTCCGTCGAGTTCGCCCATAAATATGACGTCGTTTTCGAAGTCCGCTCCTCTTTTAACTACAACCCCGGAACCATCGTGAAAAAAGAAGTCGCCTACATGGAAAAAGTCGTCGTTCGCGGCGTCGCCGTCGACAAGGACCAAGCCAAGGTCGTCGTATCCAACATCGCCGACCAGCCCGGCTCCGCCGCCAAGGTGTTCACCGCCCTGGCCGATGCCTCCATCATCGTCGATATGATCGTGCAGAACGTAGGCCGCAACGGCGTGGCCAACCTCACCTTCACCGTCCCGTTGACCGACGCCCATAAAGTCGGCCCCACCCTCGCCCCGGTGCTCACCCTGCTCGGCGGCGCCCAGGTGACAATCCACGACGACATCGCGAAGCTCTCCGTCGTCGGCGTCGGCATGAAGACCCACAGCGGCGTCGCCGCCACCCTCTTCACCGCCCTCGCCGCCGCCGGGGTGAATATTCAATTGATCAGCACCTCCGAGATAAAAATCTCCGTCATCGTGGACAAAACCAAGGCCGACGACGCCGCCCGCGTCGCGCACAAGGCCTTCGAACTCGAAAACCTCTGAGCTCCGGAGTTTCCCCGCCTCCGCGATGATCAGGGTGCCAGCCAGCCCAGCCCAAACGCCATGAAGTTCGTCAGCACACGCGGCCAATCCCCCGCCCTCGGTTTCTCCGACGCCGTCGCCACCGGCCTCGCACCCGACGGCGGGCTTTATCTGCCCGAGATGCTACCGAGTTTCTCCGCCGCCGAGCTCGCCCGTTTCGCCACACTCTCCTATCCGGAGCTCTGCTTCGAGTTTCTCTCCCGCTTCGCCACCGATATCCCGCCAGAAACCCTGCGTTCGCTCGTCGCCAAGAGCTATACCACCTTCGCCCACGCCGACATCGCACCGGTGGTGAAGCTCGACGAACTCACCTACGTGCTGGAGCTCTTCCACGGCCCCACTCTCGCCTTCAAGGACTTCGCCCTGCAACTGCTGGGCAACCTCTACGGACACCAGTGTGCTGTCCGCGGCCAGACCATCAACGTCCTCGGCGCCACCTCGGGAGACACCGGCTCGGCCGCCATCCACGGCCTGCTCGGCAAGCCCGGCGTCGCCATCTTCATCGCCTACCCCGACGGACGCACCTCGCCCCTTCAAGAACGCCAGATGGCCTGCACCGGAGCGGCCAACGTCCACGCCCTAGCCATCGACGGCACCTTTGACGACGCTCAGGCCGCGCTGAAGGAGCTTTTCGCCGATCAAGAGTTCCGCACCCGCCACCGCCTGAGCGCAGTCAACTCGATCAACCTCGCCCGCATTCTCGCCCAATGCGTTTACTACCTCTGGGCTTACCTCCGTCTGCCCGCCGGAGTGCGCGGGGAAATCGAGTGGGTCGTGCCCACCGGTAACTTCGGCAACGTCCTCGCGGGCTGGCTGTTGCAAAAAATGGGCGTGCCCCTGCACGGGTTCCGCGTCGCCACAAACCAAAACGATATTCTCCACCGTCTCTTCACCACCGGCGATTACCGCGTCTCCAGCGTTACGCCCTCGCTCGCGCCCTCGATGGATATCCAGGTCTCCAGCAACTTCGAACGCTTCCTTTACTACAGCGTCGGGCAAAACCCTGCCAAGGTCCGCGAGATCATGACGGCCTTTAAGACGACCGGGGCCTATACTTTCGCCAGTTTTGACCCCGATACCTTCACCGCCTCGCGGTGCGCCGATGCCGAAATCCCCGGCCTCGTCCGGACTATCTACCAGGACTACGGCTACATCGCTGACCCGCACACCGCATGCGGCTTTAAGTCACTCGCAAAGACTCGTCCGAGTATCGTCCTCGCCACCGCCAGCCCGGCCAAGTTTCCCGACACCATCCTCTCCGCCATCGGCGTTGAACCCATCAACCCAGGCCTGGAGTCCCTCAAAAGCCGGCCGCTGACTAAACACCGGCTACCGGCAAATACCGCCGCCATCCGGACCTACCTGGACCGCCACGCGGTCTGACTGGAGCCACAGAACAAGCAAAAAGCCCCCGGGAAAATCCCCGAGGGCTTTAGCACGCAGGACTTTTCTGCAAAAGGAGCCTCAGTCTGGACCATTCCGTTACCCGCGTTGCGTCGAGGCGACTCAGGGGCCCCTTTGAGTGGGTCCCTCGGCTCCAGACTGCGCCATCTCCGCTTCGCCCCTTCCTTCGCTCGGTCCGCGCCAAAATCCGCTCGCCACCTCGCCCAGCTGCGCTGCCGTCGAACTGATTTATCCCGGCTCAGGTCCCCGGCACACTGCCGAGTGAAGTGCAACGCGTGGCCTAAAGGCCGAAAGACGGCGCCAGCTGCTTGCAGCCCGGCTCCGGAAAGGCCGGAAGACCGTGTG
>Ga0247831_1008358_pt1 | contig 10972 bp, 17 predicted proteins | sample LaCruzMarch2015__9_FD_192406 | JGI IMG/M metagenome (GOLD analysis project Ga0247831, IMG submission 192406) | Freshwater microbial communities from meromictic Lake La Cruz, Castile-La Mancha, Spain - LaCruzMarch2015_1m | ecosystem: Environmental > Aquatic > Freshwater > Lake | place: Spain...
ACCTTAGCCGAGATCGACCACATCCTTACCCCCAACCTCAATCACATCCTGGACGAAGCCGACCTCCTCTTCCCTAAAATCGCTAGACTCTTCGGAACACTTACCCGCCCCACCCCTCTCGACGACTTCCATCTCCCTTCATGAATTTGCAACCCTCCAACGTGTTCTCCGAAGCCTTGGCGAAGGAGAAAGCTCAGCGAGGTTTACCGAGACTGAGCGTAGTAGGGCCATCCTCCAATGATCAAAACGCTGGTGTTCTAATATAAAGTTCATTTTTTCAATACCAGATTCCTTAGTCCTATTTATCAGCCGCCGCCAGCATCATTGCCATCAGGCAGATTAAGAAAACTGCCAGATACTGGAAGACTTTACAGGCCAGAATCCCCAACCATACCAACACACCTGAAATCACTTTAGACAAAGCCCATCTGTAGGTTACCCGCCGCTTTGCTCACACCATGAAAAATTTCAGCCAGCGAATAGTCCGGTTGCTCTCCCGGCAACTCCACTCCGTGCCGCTCCGCCACCATCGCCGCCCTCTGCCGTGGCATCCGCCCGAACTCCCGTAACCCCAGCAGCCGCCCGGGTCTTCGACACGCCGCATCCAGCGCCGTCAACTTGCAGTTCACCGTGGCCACCAAATGCACTTTTAAAAAATCACCCAGCAGCCCGTCTGTCGCGTTCAGCAGATTGCTCACCGCATCCCCCCGAGCCTCATCTCTCGGCGCCAATAACGCCTCGGCATCCTCCAGTACCGCCACCTTGGCTAAAGTACATTCGGACGCCTGCCGTACCCAGAAATTTACCGTGTCCTGACGAGACAACATTGCATCCTGACCCGACGGAAGCAGATAAAACCGGTGCCCCTCCTGCAACCTCCATACCAGATGTCGCAAATATGTCGTCTTTCCCGTCCCAGGCTCTCCGCGGAACAGCGTCAATCCGCTCTGACGATTCTTGAGGCCCTCCACCCACCGCTCCACCCACTCCTCCGCCCCGTCGCCATAGTGCAAATCCAAATCCCCTGGCATACCCAAGCCTGGATCGGGCACAGGCACTGTCACCGTGCGCCAGCCCGGCGTCCCAAAGTCATCCGTTCCTGTGGCAATCAGGTGAAATTGGGCCTTCCGCTTCCCCTTCTTCTTTTGCACATATTTCTCCCGCAAGGTTCGGGCCGCCTCTTGCGTCGACCCTCGGTTTGGGCCGATCACCGACATCTCCTCCTGCGTCACTGAAACAAACACCCCGTCGCCTAGTTGAAAGAATAGGGCGCGCAAACCCTGCTTCTCCTCTGGCCGATCCGGCCGGACCGTTTCCCTCGCCCGGATCAGTCCTCCTCCATGATCTCGGTACATCGCTTCCAGATCCCACACACACCCCACCGCCTCGCGAAACTCCAACACCACCTCGTACGACGGCTTGTTCAGATACTCGCGCCGATGCGCCGCCAGCAACGCCTCCGCCCCATCCAGCCAGTTCCCGCCCTCGCTTTCCCCGTGCCGCAGGTCATCCACGCCGCCAAATCTTCCCCTAGTTCCGAAAGCCATGCGCAAAACCTACCCTTTCCCCCCGGACAAAATCGGTCCCAGCACCCTCCGCAGCTCCCCATTCAACTCCGTTTTACCCAGCCGCTCCCCCACCCCCTCCGGCAACGCCCGCCCGTACACACGTAATGTCTCCACCATCGTCCACCCGATCAGCATATCCGCCTGATCCCACAAAACCCTCACCACGCAACCGTTCACGTCCCAACCCCGCCGGCAACAGTCCCTCACCATCTCTAATCCGGTATCCGGATCCTCCCTCGTCATCGCCCCCAGCATCCTATCCTCATTTTCTCGGTCCGCCTCATCCACCAGGTGGCTCCGCCCCACCGGCAGCCAGCTCCCCGGCTTCGCCGCCTTGCCCTTCTCCAATAACGCCAAAAGCTCCTTCTGCTCTGGCCTCACCACCTCCGCCGTTTCCGCCCCGTCCCCCGACCCCCAACCCTTCCCATACAAAATCCGCGCCTCCGCGTACGCCAAGTACCGGTCCCGTTCCGCATCCGCCTCTCGTGGGGCCGACCTCGCCAACTTCAACCCCCGCAGCTTCGCGTCAATCCGCCCCGGCACCTCACGCCCGTTGCGTAACATCACCAACGCCAACCGCAGGCTCATCTGGCTCGATCTCGCAATCCCTTCCAGCAACCTCTCCTTCGTCTTCTTCAAATCCTCCCGCTTTTTCTTCTGCTTCTCCCTCACTGCAATCTCCCCATCACCTTCAAGTCCACGTAGTGCTCGTCAAGCACTCCTTCCACCTCAAAGCGGCGTTTTAAGCTCTCCCCCCAGCCCCGCGGCGCCCCCTGCAGAAGCACCCCGCCATACATCTTCACCAGTTCACCCACCGCCTCCGTGGCCCAGCCCTTCCCCCGGTCCTTCTTCCGGATAAACACCCACAGCAGGTCCGCACTTTTACCCGGCGCCAACTGCCCCAGCACAAATCCCACCCGCTCCCCCTCCGCCGTGATGCCTAGCGTCTGCGTGGACGAATCCGCCATCAGCTTGTCCTGAGCGTCTGCTAACTGCAGATCCATCACCTCATGTGTCAACATCCCGTGCCAGATATCCTCATCCTCCCGGCTCATCTTTTGTAACTGCACACTCATTCCCGTCCTCCTTTCATTGCTTCCTGCCGCGCCTGCTCCCGCGCCAGATCCATCTGTCGCAGCAGCTCCGCCTGCACGTCGCCGTTCTCGCACCATTCGATCTCCAGACCCTTCACCTCCTGCATCTTCAGCCAAATCCTCATTTTCGTACCCCCAGCCGTCCCGTCTTCAGATCCGATCGCAACTCCTCGTCCAGCCCCTCTCCGCTGATCAAACCCATCTCCACTAGGGCTGTCCGAGGCACCACCTTATTCTCATATTCCATCACCGGCAGATACTCGTTCAGCCGCTCCAGCATCTGCTCATAGGCATATCCCATCGGATTGTTCATTCGCTTCTCTCGATATTCTACGGTCTCCTTCTCATCAGGTGCGTCTAGCTCGGGGAGCGAACTTCCAAACTCACTCTTTCCAGTTTTCAGCCGCTTGGCATGGTGCCGGCTGAAGGTCGGCACCTTGATGTGACCATAACCCGACTCGGTCATAAAGCGTATCGTACCTTGAAGCCACACCAGCATGTCCGTCGCCCCGAGCCAACACTCCGCCACCGTCACCACCTCCTTGCCCTCCGCCTTCAACTCCTTCAGCCGGTCACACAACTCCAGCGCCGGAAAAGCGTCCAACACTCCTTCCCCGCGAAAGACCAGGGTCAACCCATAGGGATTATGTTGACCAGCCATAATGGCATCCAGGATCGCGTCATGGTCATCATCCTGCCGCTCTTTGCCAGAGAGGATAACCAACGCCGGGCCCGTCGTCTTTCGGACCCGCTTGTTTTTGCCCACCACCACTTTGACCTCACTCATTCCTTAACCTCCTTTTTTTCTAGAAAAAATCTTCACCTAACAACTACCGTCTCTTGCCCTTTCTGCTCTCGGCCTTGCGAACCGCTGTCGCCATCCGGCGTAGCTGCGCCAGCCTGGCCGCCCGGTACGCCGCCCCACATTTTAAACATGGCCTCATTTGTCATTACCTCCTTTTTTGTTAAAGAAAAACCCTTCGTAGCTCCCCCGCAAAGCGGGTTTGGAGCGTAGGAGGGTTGTCTTCATCTTCACGTGTAAACCGTACCCGACCGGCCAGGACATTTTCGGTCCTCGGGTTGCGATTTTTGAGCAAGCGGGTGTTTTGGGCATAGTGATCAAGTCTTAGCCCCCTTCTTCGGCAAGGCAGGTTCGGTTCCGCCACCCAACTCTAGTTCAGGTATATCCTTCACATCGGCAAGTTGACCAACCTTGCCCACTAGCGACGCAAAGCTGCAGCTCAGTAGCTGGATTTGCTCGTCCCGGGCACTCCATAGCCTCTGCATTGCATTCCTTTCTTTCTCGAGATCCATGCGCATTTCGAGCACGGCCCGAACAACCCTCTCCACCCTCTGCTTGAACTCGCTGCTCCGAAAGTAATTGTAAAGGACCTGAGCCTTGTCCTCCATGTTCACCTGCAGATTCTTTTCGCGGGCTACGGATACGATGGTTTCGCGTAAAACATGCGCCAGCTGAAGTCCACAGGTGGGACTGGCGATATAAACACCCTCAATCTGGTCGAAGTACCTTACTCCTTCCGGAAGATTCGTGGCGATGATTACCCCCACGTCAGCCCTATTTTCCAGCAGGTCTCCTTTAATCTTCTCGATCCAATTGGAATTCCATTTTTCTGTGCGTTTTGTCTCAAAGAGAATGCTCCCCAGCAACACTCCCTGTAGGCTGTGGATATCCAGAGCCATATCTGCACCTCTGGCGCCTTTTTTGATCTCTCGGATCTTATCCGGCTTCCCAAAGGAGTTCCCCAGTGCGTCCTGAAATTGTTCTTCTAGGACTTCACCCTGAGCTTCCTGGCTTCCTTGATTAATTTTCCGATGAGCATCCTCAAGTTGCTTGCTAACAATCTCAAGTTTTCTCTCTAAATCCCCTTTTTCTAACTTCGTTTTGGCATCCAAAGCTTCTCGGGTTGCCTTATCCTGCTCTTGTTTTGCCGCCTTAACCCTCTCAAGGATGGTCAGCTCGAAACTCTTCACCTTATTCTCAAGCTCGGCGTTCTGCTTGAATAGCTCTTTTTGCTTCTCGATTGATTTGTCTAAGACTTCTTTTTCAGCTCTGTACTCCTGCTCTTTTTCCGCCAAGGCTGCCTCGGCCTTTTTTCGCTCAGAAGCCAGTGCTTTCTCTTTGTCTTCCTTTGCCAGTTTTTTCAGCTCCTCTTCAAACCGCTGCCGCTCCTCTGCCAACGAGCCCTGCACCTGGTTTTGCACTTGGTCGGCAAGAGACCGTTGGACCGCTTCACTTAAGGCGAACTTGTGGCGGCACTTAGGGCAGTCAATATCATTGATTTCAAGTCGGGTGGGGGTTGGGTTCATATGTATCTCCTATTTAGGCGACGAGCGCCCACTCTGTTGTTTCTTCATGTAAGCGCTGGCGAAGCCAACGATGTAAACGGTCGGTCTCCATAACCGGTAGCTTCCCGTTCACGAAAGTGGTGTAGCGATGGATCCGATACCCCTCTGAGCCGGGCAAGGGGTAAAGCGTTTTCAAATAGCCGTCCCGGGTAACCGCTGCCTGTATCCGGTGATGCCCATATCTCACGAGGAGTAAAGAACCCGTGGATCCTTGCTTAATGACGCTAAAATCACCCACCCTAATGAGGTCGGCGATTAACCGCATCTCTTCCATATCAAGCCCGAATCTCTGGGCCCCCCGGGCGATTGCGTGCTTGGTCAGCCGAACCTCGGAATAAATTTCCTTCATGGTTTCCAAACTAGAACATAAATCTGTTTTTTATGCAATAAAAAAAGTTTTTCAATGCAATTTATTTTTGTTGACAGCTTTTTAAAATTTTGCAGACTCCGACTATGTTCTTCTTTAACCCCAAAGAGCTAGTCCAGATCAATTCACATAAAGCATTGTATGAGAATACTTTAGATACTGATAAAGCACGTAACCCGCAGATTAAAAGTCGGACCCTCCTTCTACCTGTAAAACTGGATGCCTTGGTATTAGAGTACGCAAAAGCCACCAAAGTCCCCTACACCTCAGCTGCCTTAGACCTGATTCAGCGAGGCCTCAAAGCCCGTTTCCCTGGTCACCCCTCTCAGTTAAGCCCACTTATAATTGCAAAGTTCATCGGCTCGATGCCCAAACAGGAGCTCTCAATGCTGTCTAATGCTGAATTGGACCTCCGAAAAGGCCGGAAAAATATAAATATATTAAAAATTTTTAGTTTGGCCCGGCCGGTTCTCCAAAAGGAGGCCCTCCAGGACAACTCCATCCCCATTGAGGTAAAAGGATTTGACCAGTCGCAGGTTGAGGAAGCCCTCGGAATGAACAGGGCAGCCGCCAACCACCTCCTTAAGGCCATGGTCGGGATGGGAGGAATCGAAAAAGTTGGTGTCGGCGCGGCCGCAAAATATTTCCTCAAGAAGGGTCTCTCCGCTAAAGAGATTAAAACGGTGCGGGTAGCCCTGGAGAGGACCCTTGCCAGCAGCACAAGAAAACCCCGGCCTGTGTTCGAGTTGCCCTTGCCCAAAAACCCAGCCGCAAAGAGTTCGCCCAATCTTCCGCCGGAGGAGCCATAAGACATGTCCTACCCAGTTCGTGGCAAATTTAATTCGGATTGTCTTCGGGAAACAGAAGACCCATGGGATAGCCGCGCTTTTTTGGAGACAAATCAGATTCATAAAATGAGGGAATGGTATGAAGAATTTGTCCTGCAGGAACAGGTCTGCCAACAGGCGTTGTTTGCCAAGATCGGAAACGTCCTGACCAAAATAAAGAATGACAAAAAGCACTACGATTTTCTCAATTCAACCAACCCCTTAAAAATACTTTATATCTCCCCTGGCTCGGGTCCCTTGGCCATTAATTTAGCGGAATCTGGCTATGCGGTTACGGTGAGCGGTAGCAGCCTGACAATTGATGGCCTTCTTGTAGATCGCGCAAAGAGTTCTGGAGTTGAGGTTCTTACCGGCATGTACGATCTTTCGATAAGCTGGAAGCTAGGAACCATACGACAGGTGGGCTATCGGAGCCGTCATCACATGCAGAACCGCCTCTTGGACAGATACGACTTAGTATTGGTTTTCGGTGCGGAGATTAACCTGACCACCTCAATGGAGCGCCTTCGTGATTTATTCAGCCACTTGTCAGATCGTTGCTTGCCTTGCGGACAGATTTTGTTTTGCACCTTTAAGCCCACCTGGTTTTCAAAGTCTGATTTCTCAAGGCAGGTTACGCCTGATTCAGCATTTCGGCAGGAACTGCTGCCGATTCCGGAAAAATACAAGCATGGTTCTGCTGCCTTGGGTTTTACCCAAAACACCTATCTGCACCGCTGTTTTGATACCCAGCAAAAGGATACCTTTTTTATAGATACTTTTATAAGAAACTGGCCTCTAAATCATATTTTGACCGCCATGCAGAACGTTGGTTGGTCCAAACCGCAGGCCCTCGATTTAAAGTTGCCATATGCCTCAATCCTAAACTTTTACCAGTCGGAGAAAGATCGAGGTTTTAAAATGGATTCTCCGAGATTTTATAACTCCTTTATTATTTGGTTCCAGAAAAGGAGCCAAGATTTGGGCATCCCCAAGTATGACTTTCTCCTCCCAACCACTCAAAGCGATACTCAAAGTACCCTCATCATCTGCTTTCAACCCAAAGGGCTCTCCCTACCGATTTATGTGGGATTCAATGATATCGGCGATCTGGTTTTACATTGGTGGCAGATCGAATCGGGAGACGACCATAACCCAAGTTGTCAGTGGGCAACAAAAGACTTCGGGCCCGACGGGGATGCCGATATTCACCTAGAACCTTTTGAATGGGCCGAGCCGCTCAATGGCCAAAAACTTGCTAGGGATATGGAAGGTTGGTTGACCCGGGTTCTGGACGATAAAGACCTTGAAAAGGCATTAGACGACCTGATCATCCAACTGCGGAAAAAAGACATATTAACCCGTATTAAGGGGATCCAATCATGAAATGGGCTCTCGTTTCTGGTGAAAGATCCCAGCCCCACCCTAGCCTGCACGGCCATTGCCCCACCTGCACGTCCAACGTGATCCCTCGTTGCGGGGCAATTAAAGAATGGTACTGGGCTCACTCCTCTGGGGGCGGGTTGTTTCGTGAATGGTGTTTATCATTCGTTTCTCGTCATGGATATTTTTTTCGCGTGGATCCAGTCGTTTTTCACGGTTAGCTTTTCTCTGAGAACTTGGCAGAAGGTCTCCGCATCAAAAACGCCAATACTGTCCAACGCAAAATAGATTTCTGGGCTCTTGGCATATTTCTCGTTGGCCTCGAAGCAGTCTTCAATATGTCTCCCCATAACCCGGGTATTGCCAGTGTCGTCCCGACCCGTACCTCGACTAAAGGGAAGGATCGTCATTGCCACTTTTGGATAAAAAGTGCCGGGTTCGTTCTTCATATTTACCTGCTCGGCATACTCCTCCGGTGTCATCGGACCCAGATCTCTTACTAGGTGGGCACAGCCTCCGTAATTCGTTAGGCCATAATTAGCCACGCAGATCAGGTGCACCTTGTTGTCTCGGACTGCCTTTTCCAAAGCCAGATTCCCAACGGGTAAATTTGGTTTCGTAATTTCTAAAATCATTTCTTCCTCCAACCCCGTTGAGCCACCCATTTGTACGCTTCAGGAAATTCCGCCATCGACCGGATGAAGTAGCCCATCGATCGGCTGATTGACTGCTCGCCGCTTTCCCAGCGAAGCCACGTCTTACTACCAAGGCCGAGGGACTCAGCCAAAAGGGTTTTGTTTTTCTGCAATTTTTCCCTGATTTCCCGAAGTTCATTTGGTCCTAGTTGTTCACTGTAGTCCCGAACAGCCTCGTCCAACCTTTGGGCGGACTTAGCCGGAATGATGGCCTGATGACAACCCGTGCACTCCTGATAAGACAGGTTGGCCACAGTGACCGAATCGCCATCCCCCAAGAAAACACGGTAGTCTTTGGTTACGGGAAGCAGGGGTTTACCACAATCCGGGCAACTATTTTCACCCGGCAAATCTATAAAGAAGAAGAATCCCAGAATCATGCCTCATCCTCGCAATGACGCGGTAATCGGTAACTGTTGTTATGGCTGTGAACAGTTATCGCAAGAAATCCGTTGGCATTAAAAACCAGCTCCAAATAAGCCTCACTGTTTGGGTCTTCGTCTAAGCTTGAAAACAAGGCGAGGTTGGCCTCAAACAATTGTGCAACAATCCACCGCCGGACGGGCTTTTTATATACGGAGCAACGATTTCGAAAATGTCGAAGCAGTGCCGCGCGAAGATTTCCCAAGTTCATGCCCCTACTCCGACACCAGCGCTCCGTTCGATCTGTGAATGCAAACATTTGGCTTTCAATACCGTTAACCGCATCCAAAAGGCGCCGATAATCTTGGTCGTTAGCTGGTGGGAACATTTTCTAATCACTTTAGTACTTATTAACACTTTTATTGTGTGGAGTCAAATGCTTTTTAGCACTTTCTATAGTTATTTATCCATGCGGAGGTTCCGGCATTCACACGCCATCCGATACCTCGATTTCGTCAACAGCCTTGCCATCCTGCTACTCCTTGCTTTTTCTTGCCGCACCTGCGAGATCACTTCACCTCCTTCAGGTCTCTACGCAACACCAAAATCCTTTCGCCTGCGGGTACCTCGCCCCGGCTGTCGCTCGACACCTCAATCGTCAAACTGCCCGTATCCTCCCGCACCGCCATGCCCTTCAGTACCCTCCCATCACTCATTTGGTAGATCTTCGCATCTTGAGCCCCAACCGTACCCAAAGTCATCCAGGCCCACAAAATCAGAACGCCCCACGGTTTATGCCCCTTGGAAGAACGACTTCGCAATGGGCGGGTAAAATTCACACGCAAACAGTGCCATACTAGGTCGGACATTTTCGGGCCGGGTCTCAACGATTTCCCCTAGCTCCGGGCGGCGATCCTCTTTCCGGCCTCCCGCACCTGCCGTTTCAGCTCCGGCGGGGCCAGCACCTTCACCTCCCCCTCGAACCGCAAAATCCAGCGGCGGATCTGCTCTAGGCTGTTCAGCTCAAAGCCCATCTCGACCCTGCCACCCGCCTTGTGCTTCACGGTTTGCGAGACATGCACTGTTTGCTCAGATGCCACTTTCCCCGCTAGCGGCTCAAACAGTAGGCGGATCTGCTGCTTGGGCCCTGTCCCCCGCATCATCTGGAACGTCCCATCCATGAAGGCCTCCAGGCTGAACTCCGGGTTCCTCCGGAAGGGTCGCTGGCTGAGCCTCCAATTTCGTCCGCGGTTGATAAAAAAGCATTTTACCGGCCCATCCCCGGCGTCCGCCGCCAGCACGTACCATTTTCCCTCATTCAGCACCAATTCATGGGGTTGGATCACCCGCTTTTTGTGCTTCTTGTCGTTCCGGGCGGAATATTCCAAGTCTACTTCCAATGTTTCCCGAATAGCACGACTCACCACCTCGACGGCGACACGGTTCACATCCACCACCGGGCCAGTATTGGCACGGATTCGGGTCGCCTGTGTTTCCAAATCTTTTCTTTGGTCAGGGGACAACAACCGTCCAATTTTATAAATCAAGGAAGTCGCATCCCTGTGGAAAGGATGATTGCCTTGCTGGAGCAAAGGGGCCATGGCCTGGCCCAAGGCGGTCATTTCATTGGCCGAGAGCCTCTCTATGAGAAGATTGTCGGGTCGGTCGGTCGGGACTCCTCGGTAAACCCATTTTTGCAGCGAAGGAACAAATTCCACCGTATATCCACGAAAATCACGAAGATGATCGATGTCCCTCCGAATCGTTTTGGTAGCAAATTCATCTCCCATTTCTTGTAAGAGGTGGTCCTGAATCTCCTTCATACTTGCCCCTCCTCCGCTTTTACGTGCCAAAAAGCCCAACAAAAGACTGTGACGATGCTCCTTTGGGCGGCACACCGCCTTGTTTTCGTTGCTCACCTTTTAGGGCTCTCTTTCACCGACGACATTACAGAATTATCCAATTAATCTGGTCCAACACAACAAGTTTGTCCTCGGAATAAATATGGAGATACCGATTTACAGCGTTGCCCAAGCTGGTCCAAACCAGCATCTACGCCCTCTTCGCCACCGTCTCTCGCTAGCTTCCTTAAACCCTCCATAGCTCAGCGAGGTTTACCGAGACTGAGCGAAGGAGGGCCACCAATCAAAAATTAAACATTCAAAATTAAAAATCCCCAATTCCTTTCCCCCTCTTTATGACACACGCACCCCTTGCCCCTTCTCCGCACCTGTGGCAAATCTACACCTGCATCACGAGTTCGGTTCAGCCCTCAAAGCTGAACCGGCGCCAACCGGAGGAGGGACTC
>Ga0247831_1008362_pt1 | contig 10964 bp, 9 predicted proteins | sample LaCruzMarch2015__9_FD_192406 | JGI IMG/M metagenome (GOLD analysis project Ga0247831, IMG submission 192406) | Freshwater microbial communities from meromictic Lake La Cruz, Castile-La Mancha, Spain - LaCruzMarch2015_1m | ecosystem: Environmental > Aquatic > Freshwater > Lake | place: Spain...
AACAGCTATTTTTTTCACAAAATCGCTTTGCGCTTCACGGTTAACACTCACAGGTGTAATTTCTGGTTTATCTACTTTTGCTGCGCTTTCATCTTTACCAATTCGTTTGTAAATACAAACATAATTTTGGTTCAACCATTTTTGTGTAAACGCTTGAATATCTTTTTTAGTCAATTTACTCATCTCGTCCAATTGAGCAACCGTTTGCTGCCAATCCACTTCAGAGGTAAACGATTCTAACAATCCAAAAGCTCTGCCCGAATTGCTTTCGCGTTGTTGAATTAATGATTTTTTATAGTTATTAATGATTGCAATTAAAATTTCGTCATCAAACTGTCCCGTTTTTAAAAGCTCTATTTGACCTAGCATCAAATCGCGAACCTCTTCTAATTTCTGTCCTTCTTTGGCTTTTCCTTCCATAAACAATACACTGTAATCTTTCAAAGTATAAGCGCCAGCGCTAGCCGACAATACTTGTTGTTTTTTAACCAAATTCAAATCGATCAATCCTGCATTACCGTTTGACAACACACTACTCATCAAATTGAGCAATGTAGCTTCTTTAGAGCTTGCACCAGGAAAACGAAATGCGATATCAACATATTCCGCATCTGGTCCATAAACACTTGCTTCAATAGGTTTAGTAATTTCTGCTTCTGGTTGGAATGTATAAGGTGCTACTGGTTTTGGTTTCATGTAGCCAAATGCTTTATCTAATTTAGCAATCAATTCATCAGGATTAAAATCGCCCGACATGATTACACACATGTTGTTGGGCACATAATTTTTATAAAAATAATTGCGTATTTCTTTTAACGAAGGATTCTTCAAGTGTTCGATTGTACCTATTGTTGTTTGTTGACCATAATTATGTTTTTGAAATAATTTATCAAACAACAATTCAAATACTTTATCATCATCGCTATCTAAACTACGATTCTTCTCTTCGTAAACGGCTTCCAATTCGGTATGAAAAATACGTAAAATTGGATTGCGGAAACGCTCAGCTTCAACTGCCAACCATCGATCAATTTGATTTGAAGGAATATCATTGATATAAGCAGTTTGTTCGAAAGAAGTAAATGCATTGGTTCCTTGCGCTCCAATCATACTCATCATTTTGTCGTATTCATTCGCAATTGCAAACTTAGAGGCTTCGCCAGAAACTGAATCAATTTGATGGTAAATCGCTTTACGCGCAGTCTCATCTTTGGATGAATTGTACTTTTCGTACAAAGCATCAATTTGATCCAACAAAGGTTTTTCTTTAGCCCAATTGAGTGAACCATATTTGTCTGTACCTTTAAATAACATGTGTTCAAGGTAGTGCGCCAATCCTGTATGATCATGTGGATCTGTTTTGCTTCCTGCTTTGGTTGCAATAATCGTTTGTATGCGCGGCGTTTCTTTGTTTACACTTAATATAACGGTCAAGCCATTTTTCAAGGTATAAAATCGACTTTGCATTGGATCGGATGGTACAAAACGGTATTCAAATCCATTTGCACTCGCTTTAGACCATTTGCCATCTTGTGCAGTTAAGTTTGCAAACTGAAGCAACATAACTAAAGCAATGATTATTTTTTTCATTTCTAATATTTTGATTATTGGTAAAAATAAAAAAAATCCGCTATAAAAGCGGATTTTAATATTGTAATGAGACTAATTGTATCTATTTGTGGATACCATCTTTTAATTCTGGATCTTTTGTCAAGATTAAATATTCATCAGCATCTTTAATACGTAAGAATTTCTTGTATTGATCATCATCCATAGTTTCACGAAGACGTTTGTCACGTTGCATGTAACATTGTTTCAAACGATAGTTTTTTTCCAAACTACTCAAATTTTTATTGACGATAATCAAATCAACATCATGACTACATTCTGTACAAATACCTTTGAATACAGGGCGTTGAATTTTGGCTAAATCCAAATCATCGCACAATACATCAAGGTTTGTGTAACGTTTTTTTACCACTGTAGTTTGGTACTCAGACTCTTGGTTGGTCATTTTAATGACTTTCTCTTTACGAGCAGTTTGCTTTGTAGGAGCTGGTGGAGGCGGTGGTGGTGGAGCTGGTGCTTGATATTGAGTTGGTGAAGCTGCAGAAATGTTTCCATCATAATATTTGTCGTAGTTTGCTCTATTCGCATTATAATTTCTTGTTCCACCGTAAGTAGTAGGATAGCTTTGCGTGCGTTGTCTACGTTCTTGTTCTATTCTAGGCGCAGTTTGTTCAGCGTACTGACGCTCGCGTTCAGCACGACGAGCTAGACGTGTATCAGAAATGTCAATTTCATCATCGTATTCACGTTCGATGACACGTTTTTCGTTTTTATATTTTCCATCGCGTTCATTGTTAGTCGTTTTCACGTCATATTCACTCTCGATTGGTTTCTTTTCAACTTCATTTTTATCAGGCTCAGTATGAAAACCTTTGACATCAAATTCAGGATCTGTAGTACTATTTTGATAGTATCTGCTTTTTTTATTTTTATTGGTTTGCGCGTTCACATCGCTCATATAACCCGTAGCAACTAACAATACTGTCAAGGCTAATAATTGTTTCTTCATCTTAGAATTTAGATTTAAGTTCGAAAAGTATAAAAAGTTTTTTAAAAAATGTATTAAGTTGCGGTAAAATTAAAGAAATGTTGCGAAAAAGTACAATTGATTTTTTAAAATCACTAAAAAAAAATAACAATCGTGATTGGTTTGAAGCCAATAGAGCAGATTATGAGGCTGCAAAAGCTGATTTTACAACACTGGTAGAGCAAATATTGGGCGAACTGTCAAAGATGGACGCTCAATTTTTAGAATTAAGTGCCAAAGACTGTATGTTCCGTATTAATCGAGATGTTCGTTTTTCAAAAGACAAATCACCTTATAAAACCAATTTTGGAGCAGGCTTCACAGTAGGTGGCAAAAAAAGTGCATTGGGCGGATTTTATGTTCATGTAGAACCAGACCAAGGATTTATAGGTGGTGGATTGTGGATGCCTCAGCCCGACCAACTCAAAAAAATCAGACAAGAAATTGATTATTCCTTTCATGAATTTAATAAAATCATTGAGAATAAAGCTTTTAAGAAAACTTTTGGTACACTTGACATGGAAAATGCGCTCAAAAATCCGCCAAAAGGATACGAAGCCGAAAATCAAGCTATAGAATTTATAAAATTGAAAAGTTTTGTAACAGGCACATCGATTCAAAACAACGAATGGTTGGAAAAAGGTATTTTGACTAAAATTTCAACTTCGTTCAAACAGCTAAATCCATTTATCTTATTTATTAACACTGCAATATCATCATAAAACATAAAAATAATAATAATATATATTAACCAATAATTAGAAATTTAAGTCAAAACTACCTTAAACAGAAAAGTAGTGAAAAAATACAAAAATCCATGAAACTAAGATTTAGCGTTAATTTCACAGATAAAATACTTCAATTAAAAAAAACATTTTAGATATTTTGGGAGAATATATTGTAATTTTCAATGTATTGTTTTATAATTGTACTTTCTTTGTAAACAAGGAATATATAAAGTAAATTTGCTTTTATTAAAAAACGATAATAATTAACATGAAAAGATTATTAGGATTAAATGGAATGTTGCTGCTTTCGGCGGTAATATTAGCTACATCTTGCGGAACTAAAAAGTCAAGTAATTTGGTTTCTTCTAAAACAGGCTGGAATTTCAATGACACTAAATTGGGTGGTTTTGATGTACCACTTTATGAAGGACAATATGTTGGACCAGGTCTTGCTTTTATCGAAGGTGGACGCTTTACCATGGGTCAAACAGATGAAGATTTGACGTACGAGAACAACAACCAACCTCGAACAGTTTCTGTGTCTTCATTCTTTATGGATGAAACAGAGGTTGCAAACATTCACTACCGTGAATATTTGCATTGGATCAACAGAACCTATGGTAATGACTATCCAGATATATATAACAAAGCTTTACCAGATACTCAAAGCTGGAGAAAAGCATTGCAATACAATGAGCCTCAAGTAGAATTCTACTTCCGTCATGCTGCGTACAACTACTATCCAGTTGTCGGTGTCACTTGGGATCAAGCTAATTTATATTGCCGTTGGAGAACTGATCGTGTAAATGAGTTAGTATTAATCCAAAAAGGATATTTGAAAAAGAATCCTTTCCAAGTTTCTGAAGATAACTTCAGTGTTAGAACTTATGTTGCTGGTCAATACGAAGGTGCAGCTGGTGTGAAGAAAAAAGATATTGATCCAACAGGTACTGGCAAACGTAACATCCGTTACGAAGATGGTATCTTGACAGCTGATTATCGTCTTCCGACAGAAGCTGAGTGGGAATATGCAGCTCTAGCACTTAAAGGCAGAAACCCTGAACCTGATACAAAGCGTCGTCGTGGTGAAGAGGTTGTAACAGATCGTCAAATCTATCCTTGGGGTGATAACTTATCTACCCGTGAAGGTGCTCGTAATGCTTACCAAGGTATGCAATTAGGAAACTTCAAACGCGGAATGGGTGATGCGATGGGTGTTGCTGGCGGATTGAATGACAATGCGGATATCCCTGCTGAAATCTATGCATACAAACCAAATGCATTTGGATTATACAACATGGCTGGTAACGTTAGTGAGTGGGTATTAGACGTTTATCGTCCGAACACATCTATGGATGCTGAAGATTTCAGACCTTTCCGTGGCAATGTATTTGATACACACGTTCAATTAGATGATTTCACTTTAGAAGAAAAAGATAGCTTAGGTCGTTTACAAAAACGTTTAGTAAATGAAGATGAATTGAAAGAAAAATATGCTAACTATCGCAATGCTAACGTAATCAACTACTTAGATGGTGATACAACAAGCGGCAACATGGTTTTCTATGATTACCAACGTACTACCTTAATCAGCGATAACGCTCACGTAATTAAAGGTGGTAGCTGGAATGATAGAGCATATTGGTTAAGTCCTGGTACACGTCGCTTCATGCAAGGTAATCACACAAGTTCAACTGTAGGTTTCCGTTGTTGCATGGATCGTTTAGGAAGTCCATCATTGAAAGGACCTTCTGGAAATCAATTCATTGGACCCCAAAAGAAATCAAGATAATTTTAAAAATAATAATTGAAAACCACGCAATTGCGTGGTTTTTTTATGTCTACTCTTTTTTATTTCAAAAACGACTTATATTTGCAAGTGATTACTCACATACAAAGTATGACTGATAAAAAAGAAAATATAATAAAAGCTGCTCTCGAACTCTTTGCAAACGAAGGATATAATGCTGTTTCGACTAACGCAATAGCAAAAAAGGCAGGAGTATCAGAAGGTTTGATATTTCGACATTTTGAAAATAAAAATGCCCTACTCCAGGCTATCATAGGTATGGCAGAAGAAAAAATCAAGCTTATATTCATGCCGATTCTAATGAATGAGAATCCAAAACAAGTCATCCAAGGCTGTATTGAACTCCCATTTACTATTGATGCTGCAGAATATGACTTTTGGAGATTACAATTTAAATTAAAATGGGAAACAGCCTATCAAAATGAAGCTAAGATGCAACCATTAATTGAAAAATTGATTTGGGCCTTTACCACTTTAAACTATGAGAATCCAATACTAGAAGCAAAATTTTTGGAACAAATCATTGAATCTATATCCGTTGGAATACTTAGAAATGGAAAGGAATCTCAACTTGATTATCAGTCATTTTTAATCAAAAAATACAATTAAAAAAATTTAATCACTATTATAAGTAAGTACTCACTTAAATCTAAAAAAAATGAATAGAACAATTGACCGAACAAAACCAGTATTAGTAACAGGTGCAACAGGCTATGTAGCCGGATGGATTGTAAAAAAACTACTTGAAGAAGGCATTACCGTGCATGCTTCTGTCCGAAATCCAAATGACAACAAAAAAATTGCGCATCTCATTGAGTTGGCAAAAAATTCTGAAGGACAAATCCATTTTTTCAAATCTGACTTATTAGAAAAAGGATCCTATTTGGAAGCTATGCAAGGCTGTGAATTGGTATTTCATACTGCCTCCCCTTTTACCTCAAATTTTAAAGATGCACAAAAGGATTTAATCAATCCAGCTGTATTGGGTACAGAAAACGTACTTGAATCTGCTTCAAAAACGCCTACTGTAAAACGTATTGTGCTAACAAGCAGTGTAGCAGCCATTTATACAGACGCTATTGACTGTCAAAATACACCAAGCGGTCAACTAACAGAAAATATCTGGAACACTTCCGCTTCATTAGAATATCAACCCTACTCTTTATCTAAAACACTTGCAGAAAAAAAAGCTTGGGAAATTGCGCAAAAACAAACCCAATGGGATTTGGTAACGATCAATCCAAGTTTGGTGATGGGACCAATGATGAATCCAACTGGTACAACATCTGAAAGCTTTACAATACTTAAACAAATTGGTGATGGAACAATGAAATTTGGTGTTCCAAAACTAGGTATTGGCATTGTAGACGTTAGAGATGTAGCTCAAGCACATTATTTGGCAGGATTTACACCCTCTGCAAAAGGCCGTTATATAACATCTGGTCATAACACCAATTTTTTAGATATGTCATTGTTGTTATTACCCAAATTTGGTCAACGTTTTCCAATACCAACCAAGGCAATGCCTAAATGGTTGCTCATGCTCGTAGGACCGATGGTCAATAAAGCCTTAAATCGAAAATTTATACGCAACAATGTAAATATTGAATGGAAAGCAGATCATTCTAAAATAAAAAAAGAATTGAATATGACTTTCTTACCATTACAAACGACTATGGAAGATGGCTTTCAAGTTTTAGTTGATGAAAAAATCATTCAACCTAAATCATAATTTTAAAGGAAAAAAAATACACTTCATTATTCAATCAAAACAATGACACAACAATTTGGTGCCAAAGCAAGCCAAGTGGATCTTCAATCCTATTCTACTTCTCAACATTGGGATGGAAAGAAATTTATCAATTTGGTAGAGACAAAAATGGATATGAAACCAAAACATATTCCGTCTTTGATATACAAACAGCTATTTAAAAAACAAGGACGAACTCCAACTATTGATTTACCCATTCAACCTTTTGAATATGAAGCATTTATGGCACCTTCAACTACTACAAAATATATTTGGTATGGGCATTCTGTGATATTGATGCGAATCAATAACAAAACGATATTGATAGACCCTATGTTTGGCCCTGACGCCTCTCCTATTGCACCATTTGCAACTAAGCGATTTTCATCGAATACATTAAAATTAATCGACGAATTACCTCAAATTGATGCAGTAATGTTTAGTCACGATCATTATGACCATGTCGATTTAGCTAGTTTAAAGAAATTAATGCCCAAAACAACGCACTTTTACACTGCAATGGGTGTTGGTAGGCATTTAATTAAATGGGGCGTAAATCCACAACACATTACAGAATTTGACTGGTGGAAAACTTTAGATTTTGAAGATATTCAAATTACATTTACACCTTCAAGACATTTTTCAGGCAGAGGTATAAGCGATAGAGCAAAATCACTTTGGGGTGGTTGGGTGTTTAAAACAAAGACTGAATCCATTTATTTTTCTGGCGATGGTGGCTATGGTGCACATTTTGAAGAAGTAGGGAAACGATTTGGCCCATTTGATATTGGCTTTATGGAATGTGGGCAATACAACCCACTTTGGCATCAAATACACATGTATCCTGAAGAGGCCGTTCAGGCAAGCTTGGATGCAAGAATAAAACATGTAGTTCCTGTCCATTGGGGTAGTTTTGCCTTGGCTTTGCATCCGTGGAAAGAGCCTATAGATCGCTTTACACAAGAAGCAAAAAACTATAACTTATCACACGCCACGCCATTGTTGGGTGAACTATTCCACCATGAAATTAAGCCTGAAAGATTTACATGGTGGAAAGATATTCAATAAAATCAACCTTTAACTGGAATCATTGTTGCTATGCTTGTATCGCCATAATCGATTAATTTAACCCTTAAAGTATCGGGATTCAATTTCAAAATTTCAAAAGTCATTGTCTCGCCATGACCTTTCAATTTGGCTTCATCAAATTTTATAAAATTATCCTCTAAGGTATACATTGCCGAATCTAAACCATCGATTGAAGTCATGTAAGCAACTCCATTGGGCATAAACTCCATTAGGGTGTTTTCTAACGCTGTTTGTTGCTCTTTGAGCGAATGTTCAAGATCAGAACGCAACAGCATTTTTACGCTATCTAAATTGATTGTAGAACGTAATTCAGCATCTTGAGCCCCCAAGGTATCAATATATTGTTGCATACTCGCTACTTCTTGATCCATGGTAGCATTTTGAATTGAAATTGTTTTCCATTTTTTACATAAAACGTCCTTTTGGCTTGATTTACATCCTATTAAACCAGCAGTAAGTGCAGCAATTGCTAATGAAATGTTTATAATTTTTGCGTTCATTGTGTAAAATTAGCCTATTAAATCTAAATTTAAAATTTAATAACATGTACCTTTGCGCCCACAAACAAGAAATTTAGAAAGATAATGAGTACTACAACTTTAGAACCTCAAATGGAAGCCCCAACGATGAACGGCACTAGCTATGCATCACACATTAAAAATGTAACTGTAATTGGTGCAGGTACAATGGGTAATGGTATTTGCCACGTATTTGCACAATGCGGATACAATGTCAGCATGATGGATGTATCGCAAGATGCAATGAATCGTGCGATAGCAACTATTGGCAAAAATATGGATCGTCAAATTGCAAAAAATGCAATAACAGAAGACGATAAATTAAATGCGTTGAGCAACATCAAAACCTACACATCAATGCAAGATGCATTGGCTGATGCTGATTTGGTGGTAGAAGCTGCAACAGAAAATATCGATTTGAAATTGAAGATATTCGAACAATTAGATGCTCTAGCACCTGAAAAATGCATTTTAGCAACGAATACATCGTCAATTTCAATTACTCGAATTGGATCGCATACTAAGCGTATGAATAAAGTAATTGGAATGCACTTTATGAATCCTGTACCTGTAATGAAATTGGTAGAAATTATCAATGGTTATGCGACTGATAAAGCTACAACAAATGCAATCATCGAATTGTCAAAAGCAATCAACAAAGTACCATGTGTTGTCAATGATTACCCAGGTTTTATTTCTAATCGTATTTTGATGCCAATGATCAATGAAGCCATCCTTTCTTTACAAGAAGGTGTTGCTGATGTTGAAGATATCGATACCATCATGAAATTAGGCATGGCGCATCCAATGGGTCCGTTACAATTAGCTGATTTTATTGGTTTGGATACTTGTTATAGCATCATGAACGTATTGCACATGGGCTTTGGTAATCAAAAATATGCCCCTGCAACACTTCTAGCAAACATGGTTCAAGCAGGATTTTTAGGTGTTAAATCTGGTGAAGGTTTTTACAAACACACACCGGGTAGCAAAGAACTTGTCGTGAGTGAGCGTTTTGCACACAAAAAATGGGTTCCTTAGTCGATTTATTTTTATTAACTATAATTCTAAAAACATGACTCGAAAGTGTCATGTTTTTTTTATTCTAAAATTTTATGTATTTGGGAAATAAAATCTACAACCTTTACCTTTGAAGTCTATGTTCGAGTTTAAACAATTCAAAATACACCAAGATCGATGTGCACAAAAAGTAACTGAAATTGCATGTATACAAGGGGCTTGGACTCCTATTAGCCCCGAACAAAAGCAGGTTTTAGATATTGGAAGTGGTACAGGCTTATTGAGTTTGATGCTCGCACAACGATTTCCTCACATTCAAATTGATGCATTAGAACTAGATGCATTAGCTTTCTCTCAACTCGAGGAAAATATCAATGCATCACCATTTACAAACCAAATAAAACCTTTATTTGGTGATGTAAAAACATTTGACAATAATAAAAAATATGATTTTATTATCGTAAATCCACCTTTTCATGAAAAACAGTTGACAAGCAACAATTCACGTAAAAACCAAGCTTGGCATTCTGACGAATTGAATTTATTTCAACTCATCACTGCAATTAAACGACTAATACATAAAGATGGTGTTTGTTCTATATTGCTTCCAAGCTATAGACAAACTGAATTGATACAAACATGCGAAGAATTCAACCTCTATCCTTCCACAATATTAGAAATTGCACATTCTGAGAATCATCCTGTCAAATTGAATATTTGTCTTTTTTCATCAATAAAAAATACAATAGAAATAACTCGATTTGATATTAAAAAAGATCAAGAGTATACTAAAGCAATGCGAAGTTTAATGCAAGCATTTTATCAAAAATGTTGAGGGCGTTCTATATCTACTCGGGTTAAATTTAGATTAGAAACTGGCGAAACAACTAAAGGATATTTTTCAACAGTAACGTATGAAGAATCCAAACCAAATCCTTTCTCTTCGCTCAACGATATTTTTTTCAACATAAAATACAACTTCATAATGATACGTTCCAATAATGGTAAATCATTGTCGTGCGATAAGAATTTTTCCATGACGATAAACTGCCAGTCTCCTGCTACTTTATTTTTTTGTAGTGAAGTATATCGACTCGTTATATTAACCTCTCTATTAGCAACCATATCTGCTACCACTTTTCTAAACATGAGATTAATACGTTGTTCCTCACGGAAACCAAGTCTAAATTCAATACGGATAATTTCATTCGGGATAATAGTTTCAACAACATAATCCGTTCGATATGGTTCATCTACTACATCTACATGTACAAACCAATATATGTCTGCACGCTTAGGCTTCTTGTTTAAGATCGAATAAATGATTTTGTGTTCTATTTCTTTAGGATTATTAGCACTGGTTAAATACACTAAGTGTGTCGCATATTTTGGGATACTCAAATCATTGCTCAATTCTTGTAACATGTGCATATGGTCGTCCATTTTGACAAAC
>Ga0247831_1008368_pt1 | contig 10958 bp, 10 predicted proteins | sample LaCruzMarch2015__9_FD_192406 | JGI IMG/M metagenome (GOLD analysis project Ga0247831, IMG submission 192406) | Freshwater microbial communities from meromictic Lake La Cruz, Castile-La Mancha, Spain - LaCruzMarch2015_1m | ecosystem: Environmental > Aquatic > Freshwater > Lake | place: Spain...
CTCGACCTCAGCCCCGTGTTCAACGACCGCGTCACCGCGATCTTCGCCCCCGGCAAATACCGTTCGCCGCGCTCGCCCTTCGTCTCCCTGGCCATCCCCGCCCAGGGCATCGGCGCCTGGGCCGGCCACGTGAACGCCACCGCCGAGATCGACGACACCGGCCTCCGCGCCGCCTCCGCCGCGCACGGCGGGCGGCTCGTCCTGCCCTCCGGCGTGCCCTTCGCCACCCCCGGCCCTGGCACCACGCCGAACATCGCCTTCACCTCGCAATGGGAAAACTACCCGCGCGAGCTCTCGGTCCCCCTCACCGGCCGCGCCCGCCGCGTCCACCTGCTGATGGCCGGCTCGACCAACTGGATGCAGAGCCGCCTCGACAATGGAGAAGTAATCGCAACCTACGCCGACGGCACGACCGCCCGCCTGCCCCTGCACAACCCGACGACCTGGTGGCCCATCGATCAGGACTACTTCATCGACGGCCTCGCCTTCTCCCGACCGGAGCCCGTTCCCCTGCGTGTCGACCTGAAAACCGCCCGCATCCGCGCCGGCACCCCCGCCGATTACGCCCGCCGTGGCGCCACCACCCCCGGCGGCGCCGCCACCGTGCTCGCCCTCCCCCTCGACCCGCAAAAGGAACTCCGCTCCCTCACCGTCCGCACCCTCGCCAATGAGGTCGTGATAGGTGTCCTCGCCGTAACCTTGGAACGGTGAACTAGTGTCCAGTCATCGAAGAAAATTGATTAAACGAAACCGGAGGGTGGCCGCAAAAGCCTCATATATCGCAAAAAAAGGCAGAAACAGCTAACACCGGGTTTGAATATGCGCTTTCCGCGTCTTTTTGCGGCCAATTACTTTTAAAAGTAACTTCAATGACAGGACACTAGCGCGCGGTCGTTGCATCCGACCTCCTTTGGCACCACCCGGCATAATCACCCAAGCAGCACCGCGATAGGTCTTGTCGGAATCACGCCCCGCGCGCACCGTAGTCGCATAACCTTCGCCGCCGCCACCCCGGGGCCCGACGATCCGCTCACTGCGATTCCTCCATCATGACTTTCCGCGCCCCGCTGCTCGAAATCCTCCGCGCCCCCGGCTACCGCCCGGTGAACGATGCCGCCCTCTTCCGCGCCCTTAAGCTACCCCCCAAGCAGCGTTCCCGCTTTCTGCATGAACTCCGCCTCCTGCTCTCCAAAGGCGAAGTGATCCAGACCCAGGGCGATCGCTACGCCCTGCCCGCCCCGGCGCCCGGCCCATCCGCCAAAACCACCCGGAAAACCGCCCAACCCGGCGCTGATGATGAACTCCTCGGGCGCATCCAGTTCCGCCAAGGCGGCTCCGCGTGGTTCGTGCCCGCCCTCGGCGAAGAAGCCGAGCCCGGCGCGCCCCGCCCCGACGACATCCAGATCGGCCCCGGGGATACGCTAAACGCCCTGCCCGGGGACACCGTTGCTGTGGTCGTGGACGCCACTCTGCGCGGCCGGCGCTTCGCCGCCGGCGACGCCCGCAACGACGAGGCCCGCGGCCGCGTCGTCCGCATCGTGAAACGCGCCCGCGAACAGATCGTCGGCCGCCTCGCCAAGGTCCGCTCCCAGTATGTCGTCCTCGCCGACGACCCGCGTTTCCCACTCGAGGTCTTCGTCGCCGACCCGGCCCTTTCGCGCCTCAAACCCGCCCCGAAAGCCGACGACAAGGTGGTCGCCACCCTCGAACCCTGGGAAGATCCCCGCAAACCCCTCCGCGGCGTCGTCACCGAGGTGCTGGGCAAAACCTTCGAGCCACGCGCCGAACTGCTCGGGGTGTATCGTAAATTCAAACTCGACCCGGTCTTTCCCGCCGAGGTGGAACGCGAGGTCGCCGGCCTCGCCGACACCGTCCAGCCCCACCAGACCGCCGGCCGCCTGGACTACCGCCAGAGCCCCGTTTTCACCATCGATCCAGACGACGCCAAGGATTTCGACGACGCCCTCTCGCTCGAGCCCCTGCCCGGCGGCGGCCTGCGCGTGGGCATCCACATCGCAGACGTCTCCGCCTATGTGAAGCCGGGCACCGCGCTAGACCGCGAAGCCCTCAAACGCGGCAACTCCACCTACCTTGTCGGCACTGTCGTGCCCATGCTGCCGGAAAAACTCTCCAACGGCCTCTGCTCTCTCGTCGAGGCCCAGGACCGCCTCTGCAAAGCCGTCTTTCTCGATTTCGATGCCAAAGGCCGGCTGCTTGAAAAAGACACCGCCTACGCCGCCACCGTGATCCGTAGTTACAAACGCCTGACCTACAAACAGGCCTTCGCGCTGCTCTTCACCGACGACCTCTCCAAAATCCGCGAACTGCCGTTGCCGCCCAAACACCAGACCGGCTCCACCGGCCGGGCGCTGTCCTCCCTTTCCGACCAGGAACTGACCGCCCTGCAAGACTGGATCCGCCAGCTCTGGAAACTGGCCTCCCGCCTGCGCCGCGAACGCATGGCCGCCGGTTCGCTCGACCTCGACATGCCCGAGACCAAGGTCTTCGTCGACGCCGAGGGCTACGCCGACCGCCTAGAGCGCATCGAGCACGACGAGAGCCACCAGTTGATCGAGGAGTTCATGCTCGCCGCCAACGAGGCCCTCGCCCGCCTCACCCGCCGCGAAAAACTCCCTTCGATCTACCGCGTGCACGATGACCCCGATCCCGAGAAGTTAAACGAACTCCGCCAGCAACTCGCCACCCACGGTATCCGCGTCGGCGACCTTTCCGAACGCCAGGAGCTCGTCGCCCTGCTCAAGACCCTCGCCACCCACCCGCAGGGCTACACCCTCCGCACCCAGTTGCTCCGCAGCCTGCGCAAGGCCGCCTACCGCTCCGCCCCCGATGGCCACTTTGGCCTGCATAAAAACGACTACACCCATTTCACGTCGCCCATCCGCCGCTACAGCGACCTCGTCGTGCACCGCGTGCTCGAGGCCTACCTCGCCCGCCAGGGCTCGCTCGTCCTAGGCCACAACGACGCCACCTTCGAACGCCACCGCCCCTCCGCCGACTCGCCGCACGCGCCCGACCCAAAGGCGAAACTGCCTTACACCGCGGCCCGCGCCGAGGAGATGGGCGAACACCTCAGCCTGACCGAAATCAACTCCGCCGAGGCCGAGCGCGAGAGCGTGAAAATCAAGCTTCTCGAGTTTTTCGAACGCGAACTGCTCAAGAATACTCCGACGGCCTTCGAGGCCGTGATCACTGACGCCCGGCCAAACGGCTTTTTCATCGAGCTGACCGAGTCCATGACCTTTGGCTTCGTCCCCGCCTCCCTGTTGCGCGACGACTATTACCAGATCACCGGCGACGGTAGCGCGCTGGTCGGCGCAAAGACCAAAAAACGCTACGCCGTCGGCGCCCGTTTGCCCGTGCACGTCGCCAAGGTCGACCGCGTGAAACGCCTGATGGACTTCCGCCCCGCCGAGCCTGCGCCCGCCGCTAAATCCCAAAAAAAGCCCGCGCATTGACCGTTGTCCGTGCCGCAAGTTCAGCCGGCGCCAACCCCAGTTCCCGCGCCGCCGCCTCCGCCGTGAAAGCGACAAACGCGGGCTCGTTCTCCTTGCCCCGGTGCGGGACCGGCGCGAGGTAAGGTGCATCCGTCTCCAGCATCAGACTGTCGATCCCCTGCAACCGCAGCGCGGCGCGCACCGGCTCCGCGTTTTTGTAGGTGACGACCCCGGTAAAGGAACCCCGCCCGCCCCGCCGCTGAAGCTCGGCCATTTCCACCGGCCCCTCGGTGAAACAATGGAACACCACCCGAGTCCAATCCACGCCGCTCGCATCGATCATGGCCACCGTCTCGGCGAAAGCGCCGCGCGAGTGGATCTCCAGCGGGCAACCCAGCCGCGCCGCAAGCTCCAACTGGGCCGCGAAGGCCGCCCGCTGCCAGATAAGAATCCGCTCCGCCCGCACCGGGTCATCCTTGGGCAGGTGGAAACGATCGAGCCCGCATTCTCCAAGCGCCACCGGTCGCGCTCCGTAGCCGCACCAGAAATCCTCAAGCCTGGCCACTTGCTCGCTCCAGCTCTCGTCCACCGAACAGGGATGCAAACCGGCCGTGTAAAAGACTACCCCAGCGTGCCGCGTGGCGATGTCGCGATATAGCGCCCAGTCGTCGACGGCGGTGCCAATCGTGATCATCGCCCCCACCCCGGCCGCCGCCGCCCGCGCGAGCACGGCGGGGGTCTCGCCGCGTTTCTCAAAAACATCCAGATGGGTGTGAGTATCAATTAAGTGCATGTTCAAAGGACGCGCCCGCCATAGCGCTCGGCCAAATACTCCAGCAAGGCCCCCGCGCCCAACTCCGCGCCGGTCGCGCGGCGCGTGAGGGCAAAGGCATCCTCGCGCCGGCCATGGGCGTGAACCGTGCCGCGCAGCCAGCCGAGCAAACGCCCGAACTCGCCCCGCGCAAAGTCCTCCTCCAACCCCGGCAGTGCCGCCCGGGCCGCCCCCCAGAGCTGGGCCGCGATCATGTTGCCAAGGGTGTAGCTGGGAAAATAACCAAAGGCCCCGCCGCTCCAGTGCACATCTTGTAGCACGCCCTCGCCCGCGTGCGCCGGACGGCGGCCGAGCAGCTCACCGCTTAAATCATCCCAAGCCTCCGGCAGATCAGCGACCGCCAGGTCGCCCGCGAAGAGTCGTTTTTCCAATTCGAAGCGAAGCAGAATATGGAGGTTGTAGTGAACCTCGTCCGCATCGACCCGGATAAGCCCACCCGGCTGCACCTCATTGACCGCCGCGTGCAGCACCTCGGCGGATACCCCGGCCAGCGCGCCCGGAAAGGCGGCGCGATATTCCGGCTCCAACCACTTCCAAAAAGCCCGCGAGCGCGCCACTTGGTTTTCCCACAGCCGGCTCTGGGATTCATGCACCGCCATGCCGGCCGCCACCCCGAGGGCAGTGCCCGCGTGGACCGGCGGCAAGCCCTGCTCATACAGACCATGCCCGGCCTCGTGGATGGAACTGTAAAGCGAATCGAGGGGATTGTCCGGGTCGAAGCGCGTGGTGAGGCGCACGTCGTCCCCCGTCCCCTCGCAGAAAGGATGCAGCGAAACATCCAGTCGTCCGCGCTCATAATCAAAACCCAGCCGCGAAGTCACCAGGCGCGCCACACGCCGCTGCGCCTCAACGTCGAAACCGCGCCAGGCGACGCGACGCTCGCCGCGGGACTGCACCCGCGCATCGATACGGCGCACCAAGGGCACCAGACCCGTCTTCAACTCCGCAAAAAGCGCCCCCACCCGGACCGCATCCAACCCCGGGTCATGACGGTCGATCGCCAGATCGTAGGGCCGGTCACCGTAGCCCAGCAGCTCCGCCTCGCGGCGCGCGAGTGCGAGGTGTTTTTCCAGAAAAGGCGCGAAGGCCGGGAAATCTCGGGCCGCCCGCGCCGCCGCCCAGCCATGATAGGCCTCGCTGCTCAGGCGGGCTTTTTCCGCCACCAGATCGGCAGGCAGCTTGACCGCGCGGTCGTAGTCACGGCGCGCGGCCGCCACGACCAATGCAGCCTCCCCGTCCAGGCCGGCAGCCTCGCAGCCCGCCAGGGCCGCGCCGAGCGCCGGCGCCGTAGCCTCGGCATGGGCCAGCTCGGCCAGAAGCGAAAGCTGCTCCCCGCGCCGCTCCGCCGCCCCCGGAGGCAGATTCACCTGCTCATCCCAGCCCAGCACGCCCGTGACCGTGCCCAGCACATGGATACGGCGCAACCGGGCCAGCAACTCCGGATAGGCAGGAGACGAAGTCCTCATGATGCCCGCACGGTGGCGCGCTGATTGCCCCTCGCGCAAGCCACCAACACAGGCCGCGTCAGCCATCCAGCGGGGTGCGCCCGACCAGCGCGACTACTCCGCCAAAAGTGCGAAGCTTCACCAGCGGCCCCCCGCCGTTAAAATCCGCCCCCAGCATTGAACGATCAGGCCCCCCCTCACGCACGACCGGGGCCAGGCCGCGCATCCGCACTTTGCCCAGGAACTTCGTGGCAGCGTCGATCGTGACGGGAAGATTGGCATCTATATTCAAGGTGATCACCCCGGCCGAGGTGCGCACATCAGTCAAAGGCGGGGGCGGCGCGGAAAGACCCACGATGATGTCGGCGTGATCCCCCCTGATCTTGAGCTCCCCCCGAGGTTGCTGCACCTCGATGCTCCCGTTCGAGGTGCGCAGGGAAGAAGGCCCAGCCAAGACTCCGGCGAGCACGAGACCGCTGTCGCTCCGCAATTCAGCCCGCCCGGTCACTTCGGCCACGGTGATGCTCCCGGAATCAGTCCGGACCAGAAAATCACCCTCGATACGCTGGGCATAGACCGAACCCGAGTCGCTCCGGACCTGGAGGTTTCCCTTGTAGGCCGTCGATACGGATACCCCAGCGGAGACATTTTGCACCGCCAGCGATACCCCCGGGGGGACCGTGACCTTGATCATGATCACCATGCGCAGCGCAGGGTCCCAATCGAACACCACCGCCTGCGAGTCCGCTACGGTGAGCCGCACCTTTTTTGCACCAGCCTCAAAGCGTGGCTCCAGGCGCGCAAAAATCCGCTCAAAGCCCGCCTGCTGCGCGGGGGGAGTGCCGTCCACGGCAACCTTTTCCACCGGCTTGGCCTCTCGCTGCACCTGCTCGTTCACCTCGAAAACCACCTCGCTGCCGGGCGAACCCGCCACCACCTCGATCATGCCCCGCGCCGCATCCACCATGACGATTTCGGACGGCACTGGAAAACTACGGCGGTAGGTGCGCTCCAGTAACTCCGCCTGCGCCAACCCAGCCAGCCCCGGTCCCACACCAAGCAGGGCAAGCACCAGCCGCGCGCCAGCTTGCCAGCGATAGCCAGTGGCCCGCACGGGTGACAGGTTCAAACTTTGGCTCCGTTGTCGCATTTAAAGTGCACGCGCTTGCGCAACTCCGCCAACGTCCGCTGGGCGGCCCGCTGTGCATTCTCGGTATCGGCCGCACCCGGGATGAGACTGAGCGTGCCGTTCGACGAGCGCACCGGCAGATTTTCGTCCTGGGCCAACCCGCCAATTAGCAAGAGTTGCTCCGCCCGGTTCCCCAGCCGCGAAGCCGGGAAGCCGGTATGCCGGGCCAACCAAAGAAAAAGACTCGCCGGGGGAATATTTGCATCGCCTGCCATGGTGAACAAAGTGCGAGCCCTGCCCCCCTGTCGTCAACCTCCCCCCGCTGCCATGATCCTTCTACGCCTGAGCGCGCCTGCCTTGTTTTTCTTTTTTGCCCTGCTCTTCACCGGCTGTAACCAGTCCCCGAGCCCCTCAGCGACCCCACCGCCCAACCCCGCCGCACCGCTCACCCCCGGCCCCGACGGTAAAGTGCATCTCTCGGAGGCCGAATGGCGGACGCGGCTTTCCCCTGAACAATTTCACATTCTGCGCGAAGCCGGCACCGAACGCGCCTGCAGCGGGGCCTATTGGCAAAAAGACGATAAAGAGGGATTATATCACTGCGCCGCCTGCGGCTTTGCCCTTTTCGACGCCGCCAGTAAGTTCGACTCCGGCACCGGCTGGCCCAGCTTTACCGGCCCGATCTCGCCTGACCGCATCCTCAACCGAGTCGATACCAGCTTCAATATGGTCCGCACGGAAAACCTCTGCTCCCGCTGCGAGAGCCACCTCGGTCACTCCTTCGAGGATGGCCCGCCGCCTGCCGGCACCCGCTATTGCATGAACTCTCTCGCCCTGCGTTTCGAGCCGGCCCCGCCAAAACTGGACAAAGCCACAAAGTAGCCCTTCGCGACGAATTTCGCCTTTAGCCCCGCGCCGTTTCGCCAAAGCTCCCCCACCCTCCAGCCAAGCATGTCCAAAGCCATCACCGCCGCCGCCGACCCCGTTAAACAGTTCTCCGTCTTTACCGAGAACCGCGTGGGCCGCCTCTCCGACCTCACGTCGCTGCTCAAGGCCAACGACGTCCATATCATGGCGCTCACCGTGCTGGATTTCACCGATACGACCATCCTGCGCCTAGTGGTTGACGACAACGACAAGGCTCGCGAGTTGATGGTTAACAATGACTTCCCTTATACCGAATGCGGTGTTCTCGCCGTCGAAATCAACGACGAGAGCGACCTGCGCGAAGTTCTGGCCGCCCTGCTGGAGGCCGAGATCAACATCCATTACGTCTACAGCTTTATCAAGCGCCCCGAGGGCCGCTCCGCCCTGGTGCTTAAGATCGAGGACCCCGATGTCGCCGCCCAGTCCCTGAGTAACCGCGGCTTTAAAATCCTCACCCAGTCCGACATCACCCGCTGAGCCGTCAGGGCCCCGGCCGGCAAAAAACCGCGTTCCCTCACAAGCCTTCCGCTGTTCCCATGGTCAAAATCACCGGCACCTACGCAGGCGAACTCCACTGCACCGCCAGCCACGAACCATCCGGGGCGACCCTCGCCACCGACGCCCCGCGAGATAATCAGGGCCGCGGGGCCGCCTTCTCCCCCACCGATCTGGTCGCCACCGCCTTCGCCACCTGCATCGCCACCACCATGGCCCTGATGGCCCGCAAGCACGGCCATGAACTCGGCCCCGTCCGCTACGAGGTCACCAAGGAGATGACCGCCACCCCGCCCCGCGCCATCGCCCGCCTCGCCGCCACTTTTTGGCTGCCCGCCGAGGCCCGTAAGGTGCCGGCCGGCGAACTCGAACGCGCCGCCCACGGTTGCCCGGTGCACCGCTCGCTCGCCCCCGAAGTCATCAAGGACATCGCCCTAAACTGGGCGGAGTAAACCCCGCCGCTCACCAAGCTGGCAACTTCTCCCAAAACCGGTGCCCTGCGAGAGGGCGTCAGTTGTTTCCGGCACTCTTGCCCTTCGCAGCGGCAAGTTCCGCCTTAGCGGCGGCAAGCTGGGCCTTGAGTTCGGCTTCGCCGGGCTCCTTGGCATCCTCCGCCTCAATTTCCTTGGACGACTTTTTAAACTCATTCACCGAACGGCCCAATCCTTTGGCCAGTTCGGGCAACTTTTTCGCACCGAAAAGCAGAATGAGCACCGCAAGGATGATCAGCAATTCGGGGCCGCCGAGGCCGAAGACGCCAAGAAAAGGAGTGGGAATCACGGTCATGATGCACGCAAAATGCCGCGTGCGACCAATCGAGTAAAGGGGGAAACCACCCCAGAAGGAGGAGCAACCCCGGGACCGGCGGCGGGGTGCGCCCGCCCTAACCTCCCGGCCACTATGGCAACGTGTCCGCCAGCCGAGCCACCTCTTCCTCCAGCGCCGGCCGCCCTTCGATGACATATACTCCGAAAATACGGCCCGCACGGTGCGGCGAAACCACCACGCGCGCCGTCTGGACCAAGGTATCCGGATGGCGCACCACCAAGGACGCCCCAGTCAGATCGCCCGGCACCGCGAGGTGCGCCGGCACTTCAAACCAAGCGGTGCCCGCCGCCGGATCGTAGTCGATGATGCGTCCGACTTCGCGTAAGACCGGAGGCCCCCAGACCGGCGCCACCGCGGGCCTGGTCATTCGCCCAGGCACCCAAGAACACGCCGTAAAGCCGCCGAGCAAAATCGAGCAACCCAGCCAAAGCGCCAACCGCAAACAAACCGGGGAGGCGGGCGACATCGACCGGGCGGAAACGCGGACGGAAAAAGCGAGACGGCGGGCGCCGGCTCAAGGCATCTTGGGGAAGACGGGCTTGTTCGCCTGAACCTGCTTGATGAGATTCTGGGCGTTGTCCGGTTGCTCGGCGTCGAAAAAGCCGGTCAACTGGCGCAGGCGCGTCGGGTGACGCATCTTTCGCAAAGCCTTGGCCTCGATCTGGCGAATACGCTCGCGGGTGACCTTGAACTGCTTGCCCACCTCTTCGAGTGTGCGGCTGTAGCCGTCCACCAGACCGAAGCGCAACGAGAGCACGCGGCGCTCGCGCTCGGTCAATGAATCCAGCACGTCGACGATCTTTTCGCGCAGGAGCGAATAGGCCGTCATGTCATAAGGATTCTCCGCGCTCTTGTCCTCAATAAAGTCGCCAAAGGACGTGTCGTCGCCGTCGCCCACCGGGCTCTGGAGCGAGATGGGCTGCTGCGCCATCTTCATGATCTGCTGCACGCGCTCGACGGGCAGGTTCATCTCGTCGGCGACCTCCTCGGGAGTGGGTTCGTGACCGAATTCCTGGAGAAGTTGTTTCTGGACCTGCATCACCTTGTTCAAGGTCTCGATCATGTGGACCGGGATGCGGATGGTGCGGGCCTGGTCGGCGATGGAGCGGGTGATGGCCTGGCGGATCCACCAAGTGGCGTAGGTGGAGAACTTGTAGCCGCGGCGATATTCGAATTTCTCGACCGCCTTCATCAGGCCCATGTTGCCCTCCTGGATGAGGTCGAGGAAGGAGAGGCCGCGGTTGGTGTATTTCTTGGCGATGGAGATGACGAGGCGCAGGTTGGCCTCGACCATCTCGGTCTTGGCCTGATGGGCCTCACGGACGTGAACGCCAGTCTGCCGCACCACCTCAAGGAAACGCTTGGGTTCGATGCGGTATTCGGACTCGATTTGCTTCAACCGGGCGTTGATGCCCTTGGTGTCGATGGCCGCATCCTTTTTGGTCTTCGGATGTTTGGCGCGGTCGAGTTGGGCATGCAACGCCTCGATCTCGCTGAGGGTCGGCTGGAGGGTCTCGAGCCATTCCTCGTAAACCTTTAGTTTGAAGAAATACTTGGAGAAATTCGTGCGCAGGGTGGCCTCACGCTTGGAATGCTTGGAAAGGATCTTTTTGCGATCGGCCTCATTTCGCGCCTTCTGAAATTCCTCCCAGGACTGGGCCACGGACTCTTCGTTCTTGAGAGTCAGCTCGACGTATTTGGGCAGGGCCTTGAAGTAGGCGTCGCGACTCTCGATTTTCTTGTCGATGACGATGCGGTCGAAACGCTCGGTGCGGTCGATCAGTTTCTGGCCGAGGCCGGCAATGTATTTACCGATCATCGCGGCCTCAAAGAGTGCCTCCTGTGCC
>Ga0247831_1008374_pt1 | contig 10948 bp, 6 predicted proteins | sample LaCruzMarch2015__9_FD_192406 | JGI IMG/M metagenome (GOLD analysis project Ga0247831, IMG submission 192406) | Freshwater microbial communities from meromictic Lake La Cruz, Castile-La Mancha, Spain - LaCruzMarch2015_1m | ecosystem: Environmental > Aquatic > Freshwater > Lake | place: Spain...
ATAGTTTTATAATTAAAAAATTTATTAATGAAAATGATAGAATTAATGAAATTTATGTAAAAATTATAGAATTATTAATTGATGAATTAGTTATTATTAATTTACAAGAAGTTCCTCATGATTTATTAATACAATTTTATATTTTACGACAAAATACACAATTTAAATATTTACAAATTTATTATTATAAAATACCAAGATATCCAAAATCAAATTATTTTATTTATAGTAATAATTCTGAATATATTGTAACATTAATTTGGAATAAAAATATTAATAATTATCAAAATCAATATATTGATTTTATTCAATATACTGATTTTGGTAAAGCTTCATTAATAACACAGATAGATACTCATAATATAATTATAATAAATACACATTTGCCAATTGATAATTATGGTGGAAAAGATGCATTTCAATGTATTAAAGAATATATTGATAATTATGATACAGATAAATATACATTTATTGTAATTGGAGATTTTAATAAAAATAAAAATTATATGTTTAAAGAATTTGAAAAACATTATATGTTTCAATTATTAAAAACATATACAAAAACAGAAGATTATACTTATAAAAGAAAAATAAATAATAACACTTCTATTTATAAATCATATGATCATATATTTATTTTCAGTAAAAAAAATTATGATTTAATTAATATTAATATTATAGATGAAGAATTATCAGATCATAGTTTAGTTTCCTCTAAATTAATAGAATATTAAATTTTCCTCTAAATTAATAGAATATTAAATTTTCCTCTAAATTAATAGAATATTAAATTTTCATCTAAATTAATAAATTAATAGAATTTATTATTATATATTAAACAAGTTTTATTTTATTTTTTTTATTTTTTATTTTAATGTCTAGAAATATATTTGGTAGTATTAATAATGATATTAGTGATATAGAAAATAAAATAAGTACAATTACTAATGCTTTACAAACAACTAACATATTAAGTTCTACTATTAATAATGGATTTATTTCTACTAATAATTCTAATTCACAATTAGTATCTAATAGTAATTTAAATTTAAGTTATTTAGATTTAACAAATAATATAAATACTTGGAGAATAGCTAGTTCAAATATTAATAATGCATTTTTTATAGATAGAATTAAAGGAAATAATAATGCATTTTATATAGATAATAATAAAAATATAGGTATTAATACTAATACTCCTTCTGAAAAATTAGATGTTAATGGAAATGCAATTATTGAAAATAATCTTTATATTAAAAATAATACTACTATAAATAGTATATTAAGTGTTTCTGGAAATACTATCTTAAATAATACTATTATAAATAGTATATTAAATGTTTCTGGAAATACTATCTTAAATAATACATTAAGATTAGCTAATTTAAATATAAATAATTTAACTAATAATAATAATGGTGAAATAATTTTTAATTCTGTTACTAATAAAATTAATATATATAATAATAATAAATGGAATGAATTATTAACAATTAATGATAACTCTCTTAATTTATCTTTAATAACTATTAATAGCTCATTAAATGTATCTGGATATAGTTTATTTAATAATATGGTTACTATTAATAGTTTATTAAATGTTTCTGGATATAGTTTATTAAATACAGTTAGTATTAATAGTTTATTAAATGTTTCTGGATATAGTTTATTAAATTCAGTTACTATTAATAGTTCATTAAATGTTTCTGGATATAGTTTATTAAATTCAGTTAGTATTAATAGTTCATTAAATGTTTCTGGATATAGTTTATTAAATACAGTTAGTATTAATAGTTCATTAAATGTTTCTGGATATAGTTTATTAAATACAGTTAGTATTAATAGTTTATTAAATGTTTCTGGATATAGTTTATTTAATAATATGGTTAGTATTAATAGTTTATTAAATGTTTCTGGATATAGTTTATTAAATTCAGTTAGTATTAATAGTTCATTAAATGTTTCTGGTTATAGTTTATTAAATACAGTTAGTATTAATAGTTCATTAAATGTTTCTGGATATAGTTTATTTAATAATACAGTTAGTATTAATAGTTCATTAAATGTTTCTGGATATAGTTTATTAAATTCAGTTAGTATTAATAGTTCATTAAATGTTTCTGGATATAGTTTATTAAATACAGTTAGTATTAATAGTTTATTAAATGTTTCTGGTTATAGTTTATTAAATACAGTTAGTATTAATAGTTCATTAAATGTTTCTGGATATAGTTTATTAAATTCAGTTAGTATTAATAGTTCATTAAATGTTTCTGGTTATAGTTTATTAAATACAGTTAGTATTAATAGTTCATTAAATGTTTCTGGATATAGTTTATTAAATATGGTTACTATTAATAGTTCATTAAATGTTTCTGGATATAGTTTATTAAATATGGTTACTATTAATAGTTCATTAAATGTTTCTGGAGATAGCTTATTAAATATGGTTAGTATTAATAGTTCATTAAATGTTTCTGGCTATAGTTTATTTAATAATACAGTTAGTATTAATAGTTCATTAAATGTTTCTGGAGATAGTTTATTAAATATAGTTACTATTAATAGTTCATTAAATGTTTCTGGAGATAGCTTATTAAATATGGTTACTATTAATAGTTCATTAAATGTTTCTGGCTATAGTTTATTTAATAATACAGTTAGTATTAATAGTTCATTAAATGTTTCTGGATATAGTTTATTAAATAATAGTGTTAGTATTAATAGTTCATTAAATGTTTCTGGATATAGTTTATTAAATAATAGTGTTAGTATTAATAGTTCATTAAATGTTTCTGGAGATAGCTTATTAAATATGGTTAGTATTAATAGTTCATTAAATGTTTCTGGATATAGTTTATTAAATAATAGTGTTAGTATTAATAGTTCATTAAATGTTTATGGAGATAGCTTATTAAATATGGTTAGTATTAATAGTTCATTAAATGTTTCTGGATATAGTTTATTAAATAATAGTGTTAGTATTAATAGTTCATTAAATGTTTCTGGTACAATATATTGTAATAATATTAATAGTGCTTTTATTAATAATACTATATCAAATATAATTAATAAAGAGTATAGTATAAATTTAATTCAAGATTCTTCACAAGCAAATCCACTATTCGATAATTTTGTAATTATGAATAATGGTTCTAATGAAAATTGGATAAATATTAATTATTCTGATAGTTTTTTTCCATTAATATCTATTACTAATGTTAGAGTTTATAATAAAAATATAACCGCTTATGCAAGTATAAGTCATAGTATTTGTATAGTTAAATTTAAAATACATCTTTCTACCATTTCAGTACAAAACTTTTTAATATCAGTAACTGTGCATATACCATATGAAACATCAGTTGTACCTAGTTCATTAGATAGTCCAATTGTAAGATTATTATTTAATATATTATTAACTCCTACAAATAATTATGAATTTTATACTAATATAACAAAGGAACCAGATATTGAGTTTATTGCTAGTTATATAAAAAAATAAAAATTGATAATATTTAAAATTATATATATAATTTTAATATATAATTAAATGACAACTAAACAAGACAAAAAATCAATATTAGTAATAGTTGAATCGCCAACTAAAATATCTAAAATCAAACAATATTTACCTACTGATAATAATTATATTGTAACAGCATCATGTGGTCATATTTTAGATCTTGATAAAAAATCATTGAGTATTGATGTTCAAAATAATTTTGAGTTATTTTACATTACTATGGAAGGTAAACATAAAATAGTAAATGATATTAAAAAATATGCTGAAGGATGTAGTAAAATTATATTAGCTGCTGACGGAGATAGAGAAGGGGAATTTATTGCATATTCAATAGATCAAATTTTAAAACATAAAAATACAGAAAGAATTACATTTAATGAAATTACTAAAAGTGCAATATTAAATGCTATTAATAATCCTAAAACAATTAATATTGATATGGTTAATGCACAAAAAGCCAGAAGAGCATTAGATAGATTAATTGGATTTGAAATATCTCCTGAATTACCTAAAGATGGACAAATTCAATCAGCAGGTAGAGTTCAATCAATTGTTCTAAAAATTATTATTGATAAAGAAAAAGAAATTAATGATTCTATATCAGAAGTATATTTAAAAACAATAGGTGATTTTAAGTTTAATGATAATAAAATTAATTCAATATTATTAGATGGAACTAAAAATTATTTATTTGATAATATAGAAAATGCTAATAATTTTTTAAAATTAATAAATAAAAATACAATATTTAAAGTTATTAATATTGAAAATAAAAAATCTATTAGAAAACCATCACCTCCATTTATTACATCTACTCTACAACAAGAATCAAGTACAAAATTACATTTTAATATTAAAAAAACAATGGATATTGCACAAAAATTATATGACGAAGGATATATAACATATATGAGAACTGATTGTCCAAATATTAGTAAAGACGCTATAAATTCAATTGAAAAATATATAATATCAATATATGGAAAAGAATATTCTGATCCTAAAAATTATAATTCAAAAAATGCAAATAGTCAAGATGCACATGAATGTATTAGACCTACTACTATTACAAAAGATGATATTGATGATAATATTAATAATGATGCTAAAAAATTATATAAATTAATTTGGAAAAGAACTATTGCATCTCAAATGGCAAATGCAAAAATTAATATACAAACAATTAATATTGATGCAATAAATAAAAAGTCTATTTTAATTTTTAATAATATTCAAACATATTTTACAGCAACATTTGAAAATATTGAATTTAATGGATATTTAATAATTTATGATAATACTAAAAATGATGAAAATGATTCTGAAAAAAAATCAGAAAGTATTGATATTAAAATAAATGATATTTTAAATTTAACTAAAATTAAAATATCAGAAGAATATACTAAAATACCATTAAGATATAATGAATCTTTATTAGTTAAATGTTTAGAAAAAAATGGTATAGGAAGACCTTCTACTTATGTAAATATGATTACTAAAGTAATTGAAAGAAATTATGTTGAAATTAAAGATATTGATGGTATTAAAAAAGAATCAAAAATAATAGAATTAAATAATAAATTTAAAATTAATGAATCTATAAAAGAAATTGTAATAGGTAAAGAAAATAAAAAAATAATTAGTACTGAAAGAGGTCAAAAAATTTATGAGTTTATGATTGAAAATTTTGATTCTATTTTTTCAGTTGATTTTACAGCAACTTTTGAAACATATTTAGATAAAATTTCTATTAGTCAAGCTAATATAACTACTGTATTAAAACAATTTTATGATATGTTTCATCCTAGTATTGAAAAATTAAAAATTAAAAATAAAAATATGCAAAATATATCTAATGATATATTATTTGGAAAAACTAAAGATGGTAATGAAATTTTTAAAGGAACTGGTAAATATGGACCATATGTTAAAATAAAAATAGATGATAAATGGAAATATGCTTCTATTAAAAAAAATGAAAGTTTAGATTTATTTGAAGCTATTACATTATTATCATTTCCTATATATATTGGAAAAATTAATTCAAAAAAAATATATTTATATAATGGAGAATATGGATATTATATAAAATATATGGATAAAAATATATCAATTAAAAATAATAATATAAATGAAATAACAATTGATTATATTAATAATATTATAGCTATTCAAAAAAAAAAATAAGTATTATTTTATATTAATTTCATTCTTAATTCTGTATGATGATTAAAAATTATTTTCATTTATTTCATCAATATTATTATAAAATTAATAATAAATAACATTTTTAAATTATTTTTTTCTGCAATTGTTGGAAATAATACTTCTAAAAATACTAAAGTTTTATTTATTTTAACAAATTCTTTTATCTTAAATAATAATTTATTAGATATTCTACAAATACATACTACTCCATTATACCATGGTAAATTATAATATAGTTATAATAGTCCACTAAATCTAATTGTTTAAATTATAATCTGTATTTATTATATAAATTAAAAGAATGTTATATAATTTAAATTAAATATAAATCAAAAAAAAATATAAATATTCTTTTTTGTCAAGGTGTAGGTGAAACACTAGTCATGTGAGTACCTGATCTAAATATCAGATGATTTCCAAGGCATTTCAGTTTCAAACATTTCCCAAGTCCTACACTTGGTAACATCAATTCCCTCTGCATTAAGGTGAAATGGATTTATCCAGATTCCATTCATACATACCCAATAGTCAGGAATTGAATTACGGAGTGCATATAAACGTTGCCTGTATTTGCAAGGAACTGGGACTACCTTTTTAAGGTATGAATTATACTGTCGGTCCAGGCAAAGGTAAGTACAGTATATGGGCACAATATCATGTGCTGCATACAACTGTTTGTAAGGAAACTCAAACCCCTCTAACGATCCAATGTGACCTTCAACTTTATTTAACACAACTGTGCACTTTGGATTCTTCCAATCAATATAATCATAAAGATCATCCAGTGATTTGCACAGCTTATCTCCAACCATAAAGTAAACACGAACTTTTTCATAGTAGTGAAGGTATCTTACACGATCATTCAGTTCAAATAAAGACCCTACAAACCAGTTCTCTCCACTGACATGAGAAGTAATTTTAATATCAGGTGGTTTTGGCAAGTCCGGATCACATGAAGTATATATTATCATGCCATCCGGAGTAACCCTCATGGCACAAGAGAAGTCAAAAGTTGCTCAAAGCTCAAGTTCATGGACTTGAGCCAAAATGGCTACGGTAATATATTTTTTACTATATAGCATTATAATAGTAATAATTTCAATTTTATTATATTTTATTAAATATAAATCAAAAAAAATATAAATATTTATATTTTTTTTTGTCAAGGAAGTGTGGGTGAAATCCTAGTCACATCGGTGTGTTCTGATCTAAACATCAGATGGAAATTACCTCTATTGGGCATGACCAATAACACACACTGCAACTATCTAAGGAAGTGCACGCTGACTCAGGTCAGGCCGCAGCATGAGGAAACCATGGTGAAGTGGGAGGATGCCACTCTCCAGTTGAGTCAGCTCTCCAAGATCCAGGGATTGAATCAAGGTATGCATATTTATAAGCTCTCCCCCAAGATTCATGAAAGTAAATGCGTGCCAATCCCTGAGACTCATACCACTTGTCATAAGACAAGTATTCTGATTCTGTGTTACGCACCAACCCCTGAGTGAATACTACTGTACACTCAGGGGGTGGTTTTAGAACTTTAGGACAAGTTGTACACTCAGGAGTTGGAAGTGTGTAGTCAAAGCTATCCACCAAGTCCTGCATTGTTGTACATACAACATTGCCAACGAGAAACCTTGCTTTACTTCCATTCGATAAATACTCCTTTCCCGCACCTTCCTCATTGTACCGGAGAAGGAAAAGACATGATAACAAATCCTCCAAGGATCCGATGAACCAATGTTTGCCACTCATCATCCTGACCTGAATATCAGGAAGCTTGGGTAAGTATTTAGGAATCCTGACGCCGCACTCCATGACTAGGATGCCGTCATTCGCCATGACTCAGACAAGTCCAAAATGTGCCTAGCTCAAGCTCATACGTCTTGAGCCAAAATGGCTACGGTAATAGTTTTTTATTATTGAACATATTAATAATAATAATTTCAATTTTATAATATTAAATTAATAATCATTTTATATTATAATAATATATCATAATAAATTTATATTATTCATAAGTAAAAAATATATATAATTATATTTAAATATATTATTTTATATATTATAATAATGAGTAGTTTTATAAATAATGAAATAAATATATTAAATGATAATACTATTGAAAATATTATTAATTTTAATAAAAATGAATTATTATTAGAAGATATTTTTATTAATTTAAGATTATTATCTAAATTAGAAGTAGGAAATAAATTAATTCATAATAATAAAAATTTAAATATTGATAATAGTTATTTTAAATTTGTAACAAGATGGATTAATGGAAATAATAGAGAAAATAATTTGAATTTTATTAATCAAATTTTAAATAATGCATTTATAAAATCTGAAAAATTAATTATTTTAAATACTAAAGAATCCATACAATTATTTTTAAGACTAACTACTGATTTAAAAAATTCAATTAGTGGATTATTAAATTTAAAACAAACTTATTATTATGATAAATTAATTCAATCAGAAATTGATGTTATGATTGATAATATTAGAACTAAATTAGATTTAAATTTTAAAAATATTAATTTTTCAGATTTAATTAATGAACCAAAAATTAATGATTATTTAATTTCAAATAATCATGATAATAATGAATCAACCAAACAACAAATCATTTTTATTAATAATAAAAATGAATCTAATAATGAAATTAATAATGATAATAAAAATATTAATGAAATTAATAATAAAAATATTAATGAAATTATTAATAATAATAATAGTAATATTATTATTAATGAAAATACTAAAAATAATGAAACTAATAACATTACTGAAATTGATAATACTACTAAAATTAATGAAACTAATGAAATTAATGAAATTAATGAAACTAATGAAATTAATGAAATTAATGAAACTAATGAAATTAATGAAATTAATGAAATTAATGAAATTAATGAATTTCATGAAACTAATGAAATTAATGAAATTAATGAAACTAATGAAATCAATAATAATAATGAAAATAATGAAACTAATGAAACTAATGAAATTAATGAAATTAATGAAACTAATGAAACTAATGAAACTAATGAAAACAATAAAATCAATGAAACTAATAAAAATAATAAAAACAATAAAATTAATGAAAATAATAAAAATAATGGAAATACCTTAAATGAAAATAATTATACTAATAAAACTAATGATTTAACTTGTAATTTAAATGATTTTATTAATAATGTTAATGATATTATGGAAAATAAAAATTATGTAAAAAATCAAAATGAAAAAAAATATTTAAAAAAAAATTAATTTTTAATATTTATTATTATTATTATATTATATTACTTAAATATATTAATTAATACAATTATTACATTCACACTTTTGTTCAAAATCATTTTTAATATTTATTTTATTTAAAATTGTATGTATTTCATTTTCAAATTCACTATATGTATTATTAGGTTTATTTTGAGGAGTATTTAAATTACTATCTTTATTTAATTCTTCATTTAATTCATTATTTAACTCATTATTTAATTCATCATTTAATTCTTCAAATAAATTTGATACTTCAATGCGTTCATTTTGTAAATGTGTTAAAACACTAGTATATAGTTCATCTAATTTATTTAAAACATCTGAATAAATTTCTTGTAATTCCCATGGTTCTATCCATTCATTTTTTATAAATATTTTATAATTTATCATATTTCCATCTATATAATTATTATCTAACCAAATATATTCAAAATCATCAAATTCTAATGGAAAATCTATATTTATATCTTTTATTTGTTTTATGAAATAATCTATTAATTTTTCTCTAGCTTCCTCAATATTATCACATACCAAATACTCATTTAATATTTTAAAGTGATTATTATATTTAATAAAGGTTATAGATAATCCAATTGACATTAATAATAATAATAATTGTATTTTTATATAATATTAATTCAATATTTTTATATATAAAATCAATATTTTTATATATTTTGTATTGATTTTATAAAATTATAAGGATATTTTATATAATCAATTATAATATCTTTATTATTTGAATTAATAAAATGTATATATTTTAACATAAAATATTTTTTATAGTTTAATAATTTTAAACTATATAATTGATATTTATTATATATTCTATAATCTTTATTTTTCATTAATTTATGTAATAAAGTTATTATTTTTTTTGCATATATTTCCATAAATTTTGTTGTAATTTTAGATGTATGTATTGATATCTTATAATCTTTATCAATATAAATATTAGAATCAATAAATTTAAAAGAATATTTATTTAATCCTATTTCTTTTAAATAATTATTAAAAATATTAATATATTCATTAAATGGTATATTAATAATATTTATATTATTTTTTATATAATTAGGATGTTTATAATAATAAAATCTTGATAAATCAAATGAATGATAATAACAAAATGATAAATTTTTTTTTATTAAATATTTAAATAATATATTATTTAAAAAATATTCATCTATTCCAAAACAAATATTATTTTCACATTTATTATTTATTTCAGTATCTCCAACATAATAATCTGTTAAAATTTTATGAGGTCGTTCAATATCATTCATATATATTTTTAATTTATTAATAAATTTTACTAAAATAGTTTTATTTATTTTATTTATACCAATTATTCGTTGTGCTATACAATAAGGTAAATATATTTTATTATTATTATTATCTATTATTTTTTTACTAGAAATTCCATTATTATTTAAATATCGTCCTTTATAAGCTATATAAATATTATCTAATACATTATTTTTTTGTAAAATAGTATAATAAGTTATTATTTCCATTACTGTTTCTTCTTTAATATCAGTATCAGATATATATACAATATTAGAATCATTGTTTTTAAAATTAAATAAAGGAAAAAATCTAACTAATGTACCAAATAAACCAACATGATAGTTATTATTTATAATAAAATTATTACATTTATATAAAATTAATGTAATATTATTAAATTTATTCAAATAATTCATTATATCAGAATCTTCATATATAGTATTATCAATAAACATTCTTATTTCTAAATTATAATTATTAGCAATCTCAGATAATTTATTAATACCATCTAAATATTTATTAAAATTTTTATATCCTCCAGTATTCATTTTAAATAATGATGTTGATATAATATCTTTTTTTTTTGTATAATCAATTGGTTTTAATTCTTGAAATTTACATATATTATTT
>Ga0247831_1008375_pt1 | contig 10946 bp, 11 predicted proteins | sample LaCruzMarch2015__9_FD_192406 | JGI IMG/M metagenome (GOLD analysis project Ga0247831, IMG submission 192406) | Freshwater microbial communities from meromictic Lake La Cruz, Castile-La Mancha, Spain - LaCruzMarch2015_1m | ecosystem: Environmental > Aquatic > Freshwater > Lake | place: Spain...
CGGCGCTGTGGGGACACAGCGCCCTACCTGCGCGGGATCAAGCCCCGTCTTTGGACAGAGGCGAGCATGACAAGCCGAGGTCGCACCTTGGTCCTCACGGAATCACCACGGGTGGGCCGAGGAACTTCGGCTGGGTGCGGAAGAGGTGGATGTCGAGCACGGCCGGCACGCGGGCGAGTGCTTCTCGGGCTTGGTTTTTGAGCCGGAGCGGGGTGCTGAGCACGGCGTCTGCGGCGTTGAAGCCATAGGCATCCACGCCCAGGGAGCGGGCGAGGTAGATGGCGCGTTCGTTGTGGAAGCGCTGGGAGACGATGATGACTTGGCTTTGGCCAAAGACCTTCTGCGCGCGCACGACGGAGTCCAGGGTGCGGAAGCCGGCGTAGTCGCAGTGGATTTTGTCCAAGGGCACGCCTGCGGCCACGAGGGCGTCTCGCATGTCAGTGGGTTCGTCGTAGCCTTTGACGCTGTTGTCGCCGCTGACGATGAGGGCGCGGCATTTGCCAGCGTGGTAGAGCTGGGCGGCGGCGGCGATGCGTTTGCCAAAGAAGCGATTGCTGCGGCCGTCGGGCAGCTTCTTGGAGCAGCCGAGCACGAGGGCGACTTTGATGTCGGAAGGGACCGCCGCGACTTCGCCAAAGGTGCGCTCGGCGGCGCTGCGCTGCACGCTGACGCCGCAGAGAAGGACGAGAGCAAGGGACAAAACAAAGCCCCAGGCGAGGAACTTGAAGAAGCGTCGCATGGGGCCTGGGGGAGGGGGCTGAGCTGTGGTTTACGTGTAGCTGGCTTCAACGCGCTTGGCCACGTCCTTGAAGCCGTAGTCGAAGTTGTAGATCTCCTTCAAGGACTCGAGGTAGAGGTCCTTGTGGCCGGTCTTTTCATAGACCATGGCGAGGTCGTAGAGGAGTTCCTTCTTGGTGTTGTCCATGACGGCGATGTCCTTGGCGGCGTCGCTGAAGGCGTTGATGGCCAAGTCGTTCATGTTCTTCTTCTCGAAGCACTTGCCGAGCATGAGCAGGGCCTTGATGCGGAGGTTCGGATTCTGACGGGCCTGCTGGAGTTCCGGGATGGCTTCGCCAAACATGCCGCCGTTGAAGAAGGCCTGGCCGAGGTCGAAGCGGTAGGCTTTGTCGGTGGGGTTGCGCTCGACGCGCTGCTTGGCCTCTTCCACGGCTTTCATGCCGCGCTGGCGCTTGATCTCGGTGAGGTCGGCGCGGCGCTGCTCGGCGTCGGGGGAGTGGGGGTCAGCGTCGATGCCGGCTTCGAGGGCGGCGATCTTCATGTCTTGAACCTTGTCGACGAGCAGCTCGATCTTGCGCTGCATGGAGACGTCGGACGGGTTCAGGGTGAGCGCCCAGTTGTAGTAGGCGAGGGCTTGGTCGAAATCCTCCATCTTCTCATACACACCGGCGATGTTCTTGACGGTGGTGAGGTTGTTGTTGTCTTGATTGTAGTCGATGAAGAGTTCGGCGAGCAGGGCCTCCATTTGCTCGCGGGTCATGCCCTGCTTGTTGAGCATTTCGAGCTTGTTCTGCTCGTTGCTGTCCTTCATGGCGCTGCGGAAGTCGCCACCCTGCCAGCCCTGGCGGAGGATGGAGGTGCGGGCAGCGGCGTCTTTTTCGCCTTTGATGGCGACCATGTCGCGGGGGTCTTGCTTGACGATGAGGCGGTAGACTTCAGAGGCCTTTTCGGGCAGCTCGTGCGCCATGTAATGCTCGGCCAGCTGGTGGGCGATCTTGGTATTCTCTGGATGACCGGCGCGGATGGTTTCGAGGCCCAGCACGGCTAGCTCTGGGTGACCGGCTTTCAGGCCCAGCTCATAGAACTGCAGGTTGGCCTTCACGTTGAAGGGGTCCTTTTGGAAGACGTTCTCTTCCAGCTCCCAGATGGCTTCCAGGGGGTCTTTGTTGGTGCCTTTGAACGAGAAGCTCATGCCGCCGCCACCCCCGAAGAGACCTTTCTTGACGGTCTTGGCCATCTCGCCTTCCGCAAGGCGGACGAGCATGCGTGCCTCCATGAGCAAGGGGTAGGCTTTCACCACGGGCAGGGCGAGGTTGACGACGTATTCCCAGTTCCGCTGCTCCCTGGCGAGCTGGGCTTTCTTCCACAGGTTGAGCAGTTTGGGTTCGATTTCGGCTTCGTTCACGGTGTTGCAGGTGTGCGGTTAAAGATCAGGGGGAGGACTTGGAAGGAGCGGGCTTTTTCCCAAAGCCAGTGGCGAGGCTGACCAGATGGGTCAACTCTTGACGAGCGCCGCTGGTGAAGCCCTGCCACGTGAAGCCATGCTGAAACAGCACCATCCAGCAGAAGGTGGCTGCAAGGAAGGCGGCGAGCCAAAAGACTTTGGGGAGTAGTCGCATGGTCGGAAAAAAAGAAATGCATTCTAAGGGCAGTTAGCGCCGGGAGTCCAGCGCTGAGTGCAAAAGTGTGCGAGTTCAGCCCAGCATTTCTTGGGCCCAGCGCGGGACTTCTATGCTGGCGGGTCCGATGCGCTGCTGGTCGAAGGCGTCGGAGACATCGCTGGTCTGCACATTGAACTCGAGGGTGCGCGCGCCCGCTAGCCTCGCGGAGGTGACGAACCCGGCAGCAGGATACACCTTCCCCGAGGTGCCGATGGCGACGAAGAGGTCTGCCCGCGCGAGCGCTGTGTAGATCTCCTCCATGTAATAAGGCAGTTCGTCGAACCAGACGATGTTGGGCCGCAGCTTGCCCGTCTCGCGACAGCGTCGGCACACGGAATCGGGACCCAGGTCGTCGGCCCAAAGCAGTGCCTTCTCACAGGCTAAGCAGCGGGCGCTGAGCAGTTCGCCGTGCATGTGAAGGACCTGGGGGCTGCCGGCGCGCTCGTGTAGATCGTCGACATTCTGCGTGATGAGGGTCACGCGGCCGGGCCATTCCTGCTGAAGTCGGGCCAGGGCGAGGTGCGCGGCATTGGGTTGCACCGTCTTCAGCGCTGCGCGCCGCAGGTTGTAAAACTGCTGCACCAGCGCGGGATCGCGTGCGAAAGCCTCTGGCGTGGCGACATCTTCAATGCGGTGCCCCTCCCACAGGCCGTCAGCCGCACGAAAAGTGGGCAGGCCCGACTCGGCCGAAATACCCGCGCCGGTGAGGATGACGATCGAGCCTGGAGTGTCGGCCATCACCGCTTGATGAGAGGCAGGCTTTGTTGATTCAATCCACCTTCGATGGGGATGCGATCTGTCAGCGGGCCACTCGGCAGACCATTGTTGCCGACTGGCGGTGGCTGAGTGGTGGCGGGCTTCGCGGCGTCCGCTTTTGCCTTCTTCTCCGCCTGCTCGCGGCGATCCTCGGCTTCCTGCATGGCGCGCTTCTTCTCGCTCTTGGTCGTGGGCAGCATTTCCTGGCCGCTGGACATGGAGCGCAGTTCGCTGATGGGCGGATACTTCTTCTTCAACTCGGCCACCACCGTGTCGGGCACGCCTTCCCAAATAGTGATCAATCCATCCGCCACCGGCTTGTCGATAGTGACATAGTCCACGGGGGTGCCATTGACCATGGCCAGCAGCACCTCCCCCCGCCGAATGCGGGTCACCAACTCCAGAGCGCCCGTGCCACGAAAGTCCAGTCGCAGAGCCACGCCCTGGCCATTGCCATTGGGCGTGGGGAAGGCGTGAAAGGCGGCGATGTTCGAATGGGTGATCTCAGGCACGCGCTTGAAGACCAGGGGATGTGCTCGCCCTGGAATGGCATACCGGAAGATGCTGCGCGGCGAATCCATATCGCTTCCTTGGACGTGGAACGAGATGGTGAACTTGGGCTTGCTGCTCATGGCGGAGGCCGGGGCAGCGAGGCAGAGCAGGAACACAAATAGCGACAGAAGGCGGAGCATGGAAGAATCCAATCAGAGTTGCCCACGAATGGCAAGCCGCGCCTTCGCCGTGCCGCGAGACCACAGGAAGCGAGCGGCGACTTCGCCGTCTCTTGGCAAAACCAAGAAGAAATAACTTGCGCCTATTTAGACCCGCTGCCAGTGTCAGGGCTCGTTCGATTATGTTCCAGTGTAGCTCAGCGGTAGAGCGGGTGGCTGTTAACCACTAGGTCGTAGGTTCGAACCCTACCACTGGAGCCAACGACCAATCAAAGCCTCACAGTTTCTGTGGGGCTTTTTCACACCTGAGAAAAAACTGAAAAAAGGCCACACCCAGGCTTTACAGCTAGGTTCGCAGGTAGCTATAGTTGCTTTGCTCCTGCGGCTTCCCCAACCGGAGGCCGGGGGATCACACCAACACCCTCAACCCGATAACAACACACAACTCATCCATGAAAAAAGCATTGCTTGCTCTCTTGGTCTCCGCTGCTGGCTTCGCACAAGCCGGCGCTCCAGCCAAAGCCCCCGTCCAGGTGGCTCCAGTCGACGACACCCTTGGTTTCTCCGCCACCATTGGCTATGATTCCAAGTATATCTTCCGTGGTGTGGACTACGGTGACAGTCTCATCACTGCCAGCCTGTCCATCCCAGTGAAGCTCACTGACAACCTCACCTTCACCTTCGCTCCTTGGTATGGTTCCGCCGCTGGCGGTGGCCGCTTTGGCGCAGATTATGATGAGCTCGACCTGTTCGCAGGCCTTGCTTACGACGCTGGCTTCGCCACCATCGGCGCAGGCTATACCTGGTATTACTTCCCATTCTCGGGAGCTGAAACCAGCGAGCCTTCGATCACGATCTCCAAGAGCTTCGGCAGCATCAACTGGTTCGCAGGTGCATACCTCGACGTGGAAGCTGACGCAGGTTCCGAAGGTTTCTACTATGAAACCGGTTTCAACACCAGCATCGCTCTGACCGACAAGCTCAGCTTGGTCCCCGAAGCCAAGGTTAGCTACGGCACCGACTACTACGGTGTGGACGGCTTCAACAACGTCGCACTCAAGATTGGTCTGCCATACGCGCTGACCAAGACCGCTACCCTCACCCCTTACGTTGCTGGCTCCCTCGCCGTCGACGCTCTGGATGATGCTGGCGAAGACAGCTACCTCTTCGGTGGCGTGTCCTTGACCGTCACGTTCTAATTTTCTAGTCGCGCTAGAAGATACAACCGCCAGACAGTCACTATGGTTGGAGGCTGTCTGGCAATCCTGGTCCGGTGAGATTTGGTTGGGTCTCACCGGACCTTGCTTTTTTGAAAGGAGGTGGTCGCAAGACCACCTTCTTTTTCTTTTCCCATGGTGGACCATTGGCTGGGTGCTGGTCTTTGGGACGCTTCTGCCATTGACCGAAATCGCCCAAGAATCGCTGCCGAGTAGGCTTGACGCTCAACACGCTTCGGTTTCCATTGCGCCACTTATGGCCGAAGCATTCCCTGACATTCCGAAGATCCAATACGAGGGTCCCAAGTCCAAGAACTCTCTTTCGTTCAAGCATTACAACGCCGACGAAGTCGTCGCGGGCAAGAAGATGAGTGACCACATGCGCTTCGGCGTCGCCTACTGGCACGCCATGCGCAATACGCTGTCCGATCCGTTTGGTGGCGGCACCGCCCAGCGCCCCTGGGATGATGGCACGGACAGCATCGCCAATGCGCAAAACCGCGCACGCGTGATGTTCGAGTTCATGGAGAAACTTGGCGTCGATTACTACTGCTTCCATGATCGCGATGTCGCGCCTGAGTTGAACAATCTGACCGAAAGCGGCAAAGCGCTCGACGCCGTCGCTGATGTGCTGCTGTCTGAGCAGCAACGCACTGGCAAAAAGCTTCTTTGGGGCACTGCCTGCTTATTCTCCCATGGCCGCTATTGCCAGGGCGCGGCCACGAGCCCGAATGCCGACGTTTATGCTTATGCCGGGGCTCAGGTGAAGAAGGCCATGGACGTCACGCATCGTCTCGGCGGTGAAGGCTACACCTTCTGGGGTGGCCGTGAGGGCTACGCCACACTCTGGAACACCAACCAGAAGCGCGAGATGGATCATCTGGCCGCCTTCCTGCACATGGCCGTGGACTACAAGAAGAAGATTGGCTTCAAAGGCCAGTTCTATATCGAACCCAAGCCACGTGAGCCCTCCACTCATCAGTATGATTCGGACGCCGCTGCGTGCCTGAACTTCCTCCGCCAATACGGCTTGTTGGAGCACTTCAAGCTGAACCTGGAAACCAACCACGCCACGCTTGCCGGCCACACCATGCGCCACGAGATGCAGGTCGCTATCGCCGCTGACGCGCTGGGCTCGGTCGATGCCAACACGGGTGACACCCTGATTGGCTGGGACACCGATCAGTTCCCCACTAACATCTATCTCACCACCGAGATCATGTTGGAAATCCTCAAGATGGGCGGGTTCACCACGGGCGGCCTAAACTTCGACGCCAAGTGCCGTCGCGAGTCCTTTGAGCCAGTCGATCTCTTCCATGCTCATATCGGCGGTATGGACGCCTTCGCTCGTGGCTTGAAGATCGCAGCGGCTATCATTGAAGACGGTCGTCTCGACGGCTTCATCAAGCAGCGCTATAGCACCTTCGACACCGGCATCGGGGCCAAGGTAGAAGCCGGTGGAGCCACCTTTGACGATCTCGAGGCCCACGCGCTCGCCAACGGCGAGCCACTGATCGGTTCCGGCCGCCAGGAAATGCTGGAGAACCTGATCAACGACTTCATTTGATCTAGGTTCGTTGGATATCAGCGCCCAGTGCTGCACCGCGCTGGGCGCTTATTTGTGGCGTGCGCAAGGGTCTGACGGGTGTTCTGCCGCAACCGATTCAGGGTTGAATTGGTCCTTGCCGCCCCCCAGTCCAAGGGATGTGCCGCTCGAACAGCAAGGTGAGCCAGGGAAGTAACGCCTTGCTGGTATCGCAAGTTGACGGGCGATGGGAAAGCCCGACTCTTAGCGCCCTGCTTCCCCTCATCCGATGCCCTGGAAAGACACGCTCCTGAACCTGCTAAGCCATATCTGGCGTTGGCTGCGATATGCCCCTGGAGCCCCTGGCTGGAGCATCATTGTCTCCATCGCCGTTGTGCTGCTTTGCCAAGCCTTTGGCTACCACGAGCGTGCGATCGCCGAGATTGACCGCCCCTGGGATGTCAATCCGCCTACCCTGGTCTTCGTTTACGATTACCTCAGTCCCTATCTCGGACTGATCGCCATGCTGGGCAGCGTGGTGTATTTCATTCAGATCATCCGCGTCATGCCCAGCGTGAGACGCCTTGTGTTCCCAACCGAAATCGCGTGCGTCATGGCCGCCGTTTGGGCCTTGATGGGGGAAGCCCACACCTACTGGGAAACGGCCAACTTCAGCTACATGGGCGAGCCCGCTTCAGTGCTCGCTTACATCTTAAAGGTGGTCTTCCTGCTAGTGATTATTCTTTCGCCGCCCTACATGCTGATGTGGTATTCGCGCCAGAAGATCCTGGACCGCTACACGTTGAAGAATTTCCTCCAGCCCTTCATCTTCTGTCTTTTTGCCTTTGGTTCCCTATGGGTGCTCATGGATCTGCTGGACAATATGAAGGACTTCCAGCAGTCGAACACACCGCCTGGTGTGGTCATGTCCTTCTACCTCAATCTCCTGCCCTCAATCTACGTCTTCATCACCCCGGCAGCCTTACTGCTCTCCGTGCTGTATGCGCTGACCAAGATGTCCCGTGCCAACGAGATCGTCTCCATGCTCACCGCCGGGCGCAGCCTTTGGCAGGTGCTGCGGCCCGTGTTCATCGTCAGCGCCTACATTTCCTTCATGGGCGTGGCTATGAATTACCACTGGGCACCCCGTGGTGAAGGTCGGCGCGACGCAGCACTGCAAGCTATGAGCTTGGAGAAAAAGACGGGCACCTCCGCTGCCCAGGCGTCCATCATGTTCCGTAACACGGAGACCAATCGCACTTGGTTCATCGGCTCCATGCCCTTCGACCCCATGCGCGAAAGAATTCGTCACATCCAAGTGCGGCAGACCGACGATAAAGGTCGACTGCTCGCAGGCTGGTATGGCACCTCTGGCCGCTGGTGGTCCAATGGGCTCTGGTCACTGAACAACGGCATCAAAGTCACTTACGACGGCAAAGGAGCCGCTGTGGAGATGAAGTCATTCGAAGTCCAGGACAATCGAAGCACGACCCGCATTGATCTTCCCGGGTGGCCCGAGACACCCTGGAGCCTCATCAGCGGCTCCCTACTGCCTGACAATCTCAGCGTCTCAGAACTCGTCTCTTACCTCAATGCCAATCAAACCATGGAAGACGAGAAGCTGAATGCGTTCCGCACCCACTTCTGGCATCGCTTCGCCTACCCCCTGCAATCACTCGTGCTCGTGCTCATGGCTGCCCCTCTTGGCGTCTCCTTCTCCCGTCGTGGTGCCCTGGGCGGCATCGCAGGCTCCGTATTCATCTTCTTCGGCCTCCTGTTCCTGAATAACCTCTTCGTCAGCCTGGGCAAAGGCGGCCATCTCCCCGCCTTCCTCGCGGTATGGATGCCGCACCTCATCATCGGCAGTATCGGCTACCTGCTCTTCCACATCCGCTCTCAGAACCGCGACCTGCCCAAGCTCTCGCCCGCCTACTGGCTCAAGCAAAGCTGGCAGCACCTCCAGCAACTGAAAGCCCGTCGCCTCGCCGCCGCCTAACGCCCCGCTCCCCGCCATGCCCACCTACATCTACGAAACCCTGCCGCAGAACGAGGTCGAAGCCCCCAAGCGCTTCGAAGTGCGGCAGAGCATGAACGACAAGGCCCTCACCAACCATCCCGACACCGGTGTGCCCGTGCGCCGCGTCATCGTGGGCGGCACCGGCTTCTCTGGTGCCAAGAGCAGCAGCAGCAGCAGCGCCCCCTCCGGCGGCAGCTGCGGCACCGGCTGCGGCTGTCACTGATACCTTCGAGAGACATGGTTTGAGGATTGAAAGCCCACGGCTCGCCTCGAATCTCAACCGTCCTGTCTCCAGCCAGGGAAGAAACAAAGGCAAATTCAACTTGCCGACTCAGCCGCCACGCGCACTATTGCGGCCCCGCAAGACCAGTGGGAACAACGATCTCGTTGAAAACGGACAGATGGCAGAGTGGTCGATCGCGCACGCTTGGAAAGCGTGTTTACCGTGAGGTAACGAGGGTTCGAATCCCTCTCTGTCCGCCACCTGTAAAATCAAGGCTTCCAGCCTTGCGGCACCTCAAACTAAGAACGGTGCAATGAACAGACCGCCCATCGAGAGTCATGGCCGCAGTGTCTTTACGGTTCCAAAATCACTGAGTGGCCCGGAACATTCCAGGCGTGGTTATTGATCGTCTCGAATCACGAATACAAGGCCCGCACGAGTCCTAGCGCCTTCTCGCTGGGGAGCACGCCGACTTCCATCTGATTCATGACGTAGGCGAAGCTAAGCCCAGTTTCGGGGTCGGCGAAGGCGAGGCTGCCACCGGCTCCAGGATGCCCGAAAGCACTCTCGCTTGGGCCGAAGAGTTGGCGGGATTTTTGATGGGTCTCCGGGTTGATGGGGTCCATCATCATGCCGGCGCTGAAGGCGGTGGCCACGCACAGCACGGCATCTTGGCTGTCTGACAGTGGCTGAGTCAGGGCGCGCTGCACCCAGGTGGGAATGATTTGCAAGCTCTGGTATTTGCCGCCGTTGGCGAAGACGCTGTAAAACTTGGCCAGCGCCCGCGCGGTACTGACGCCGCCCATGCTGGCGTAGCCCTGGCTCCAGGTGTGCGGTTGGTTGAAGTCCTGCACGGCGTTGAGGCCGATTGGGGAGGCGAAGGTCTCTTGCGTCACGCTACCCGCAGTGTTGAAGGCCTTCATGAAGGCTTGATCGCCGGCGCTGAGATTCATTTTGCCGGGGTAGAGCGTCGCGACGCGGTGATGATGCTCGGGCGGCAGACCAATCCAAAAGTCGAGTTCCAGTGGTGCGCCGAACATTTCGTCAAAGTAGTGACCCAGCGTGTCTGCGCCGGTGATGCGGCGCACGATCTCATCCAGCAGGAAGCCGAAGGTGCGGGCGTGGTAGGCTTGCTGGGTGCCGGGCTGCCAGCGTGGGACCTGTTGTTCCAGGGCCTTGATCACGGCGTTGTAGTCAAAGATGGGCGTTCGCTGGATGAGTGCGCAGAGCCCGGCGCGGTGGGACAACACCTGGGCGAAGGTGATCTGCTCCTTGCCACTGAGAAAGAACTCGGGCCAGACCTCCACGACCGGTGCGTTCAGCGGTAGCCCCGCCTCGTGCAGAGCTATGAGACAGGCCACGGCCGCTGGGCCCTTGGTGGCGGACCACACGGGCACTAGAGTCTCCGCCGTCCAGGGGCGAGTGCGTTCGCGATTGGTGAAGCCCTGCTCCAGGTGCATCACTTCGGTGCCGTCTTGCCAGACACTGACGGCGGCGCCTAGATCGCCGCGCAGATTGAAATTCGACTGGAACCACTTCTCGATGGCATCGCAGGTACGGGGGCTCAGTCCGGTCATGGGGCAGGTGTCAGAAAAGCTGGGAATGGAGATGGGCGAGGTCGGGGTCCTTGCGGGCGAGGAGGCGCAGGCTGTGATCCATTTCGAAGGAGCGCTGCAACAACTTCAGCGCCTCTTCGACTTGGCCAAGTCGAGCGTTGTAGCAACCCGCGTTGTAATAAAAGACGGACTTGGTGCGCAGGCTTTTGGGGCCTTTGATCAGGACCTGCAAGGCCTCGGACGTGCGGCCCAGTTCATGCAGGCAGTAGGCGGCGTGGATGTAGCCCCCAGGCTCCTTCGGCTCGGACCGGATGAGATTTTCCGCAAAACTCACCGCCTCGTCCCAGCGCTGCTCAGCCATGAGACAAAGCAGGTGCAACTCGATGACATCTGACCGCTGCGACAGGGTGGCGGACAGCGGCTTCAGCTCGCGCCGCGCCTCGTCGACCAGGCCAAGCTCCAGGTAGCCCTGTGCGGCGGAAATTCTGCGCTCAGCTTCGGTCATCGTTGGCATTCGTTAACGGTCCTCCAACGACAAGGTTTTGTCGCGGGTTTTCTGTCAGCACCGCCGCTGATGAGAGC
>Ga0247831_1008376_pt1 | contig 10944 bp, 13 predicted proteins | sample LaCruzMarch2015__9_FD_192406 | JGI IMG/M metagenome (GOLD analysis project Ga0247831, IMG submission 192406) | Freshwater microbial communities from meromictic Lake La Cruz, Castile-La Mancha, Spain - LaCruzMarch2015_1m | ecosystem: Environmental > Aquatic > Freshwater > Lake | place: Spain...
AGTGAATGCCCGCGCTCGGGATCAGTTGGAATCACGAAAAATTTCTCCCCCAAGTCGGATGACCGAAAATGGGGATTTCGTCTATGGCATCTGGTGCCAAGTAGAAAATTAGCCACAGCCAAGGCATTGTCCTTTGAGCACGGGGAAACAAACTCTGGATTCCATGCCATCAACTGATATATATATATTCGCCCTTTGCTACACTTGCCGACAAGCTCGTTGTTCCTGTATTACCGTTTCGCACACGGACAGTTGTTTTTTCCATCGCCCACAGCGACAGTGAAATCACCGTGGTAATCGCCAAGAGAGAGAGAGTGAATGTAGAATCGCCTTCCCAAGGTAGAGTGTGAGCACGAGTAGTGATGCGCTGTGTTCGATGTTTGGGTTGAACTCGATTTTTGCGATTTGAAAGTAAAGCTTGATTGTGAGCTCGTTTCAATCACATACTCTTCAACCGTTGCTCCGTTGGCTTCTGCGGATGCCTCGAAGCTGACAAGGAGTGTGGATTCGTTCAACGGTCGCTCGGAGGTGACCTTTGCCGGGAATTCCTCCCGGAGCAATTGCGATGGGAACGGAGTTCGTGGGCAGACTAACCCCTTTATTCGATATTGACGAGAGTCGAATGTAGTAAGGCTTTCCTGTCGTAAGGTCCTCGATGTCGACGGATGTCGTCGCTAAATCTTCAACGATAGTGACATCGTAGTCCTCTGGTTTCACACCATATTGTAAACCCATTTGGATTGTATCCAATCAGATTTGAAGTATCGACCGAGAATGACGGCTGCAACCCACGTTCGAAATAAATGTCACAACCCAAAAGAAGCCGTCTTCATCGGCATCATTGATTTCTCGACAAACATTGACGTGGTTAACGTGTGGCATTCTTCTAGCGCGTTCCTAAGCTGCTGATGGGCATGGACTTAGGTCGTGCAAAGACTAAGATTGTCAATAAGCGCTTGCAAGTGGAAGCCTTGTTGGCGTGAACGGATTCGTCAAGTGTATGGAGTATTGCTCTGTGCCAATGAGGATGGATCCGCCCCGATTCAACTGCGGAGTTAAATCCATAATTGTTTCGACATAGTCCCGACCATCAATGTGTGACCAAGTAATTGAATAGTTTTTCACAACTGAATAGTAAGGTACTAACTATTATTAAGGCGTTAATAACATGACGCCTTCTCAAACACGCTATCGATCAAACCACACCCGGGACGGTGAACTGAGCAGAGTCCGCCTTACCACCACCCTTCCCCATCGTTCCTCTGTTGCGGCAACTACCGTACAAGCAAATAGCACAAACTGATGCTCCCTAACCCAACAACAACATTAGCAAAAACACTCCCCGTCCGTTCCTTCAGTTCCTTCAGTTCCTTCACCCCCTCCAACAGTTCCTCCAATATCTTCTTCGAGACCTTAGAGTCCTCCTCAAGATCCTCCATCTTTTTCTTCGAGATCTTTGATTCCTCCTCCAGTTCCTCCATCTCTATCGCCAATCCACCAAGGTAACAAATTCCAATGGACGCAGCAGAGATCATCGATCGCGAAGTTGCACGAGATGACAGGATGGTGATGACGGTGAGGATGATGGCGGTGAAGAAAAGATTCATGGTTTGGTATGGTATGTGTGGGGGAGAGTAAAAAAAAACAACGGGAGAGTAATCGAGTCCCGCGGGCGTTTGTGGTAGAGATGGACCCCGCTTTTCTATTCCCCGCTTTTCTATTCCAGAGTAGATTTTTTGCGCAAAATTCTCATGGACGCTCCTATTACCACATCATCCCATACTCATGTAGGGACGGCTCCGCCTGGGTATCACGACAAGTGGGTGACGCATACCGTGCACTGGCATGGCTTCGCGAGCCTGCCGTTGGATTCGGGAATGCCTTCACCAATCCCATTGTATGCGAAGACTCTTACGTACCAGTCATGGACCGATGTTAACCCAGGCAGGGTTATTGAATATGATGCACGCCCAACCACCACTTGGCTGCTTCCTTTCGTTCTTTTGCTCATAATCACCTCGGGAGTTTACACTGACTCGGATTATGTATGGAAAATTGTGAAATCAAAGGCACGATTACTTGAGATTGGGTCTTCTTCATCATCACAGGAAATGCTCACTCGTTATTTTGATGAGGTAAATTACTCAGTCAATGTGGATATATTATATCCTTTGGTGCGATCTTTCAGTCGATTGAACGGAAGAATTGAATCTGCTACTACTACACAGAAGGAGTTTATTAATACAAAGGTTGAATTTGTACATAGTATGGATGGCGTCACATCAATCCGAGGAGGGCTAACGTATGTAAGGACTGCCATGGGACAGTACTACAGAGAGAGAGTTTCGTGATCTGCGTATGATGTGATTGTGGCTACACCGTTACTATGCAATGACATACATGTGTAACTCAATGTTATGTATAGAAATTAAAAATGTCGGAAAATGGAGCTGGCCGGAGCCGATTTACCGTTGAGAAGCAACTGCTCATGAATCGTTGTATCACGCAATATCATGTCTTTTGTTCAGTTCATTTTTACTAATATCTAGATTGGGATGAATAATCATGACAATGCGATTGCCCACTGCTGTGCCGAGTGTGGTAAGGAGGGGGGCGTCAGTCTCAAGATGTGTAAGTCATGTTTGGAAACCAAATATTGTGACGCCAAATGCCAGAAGAATCATTGGCTGAATCACAAAGCTGCATGTAAACTACGAGCCGCCAAGATACGCGACGTGGCGCTGTTCAAGGACGACCCACCGCCGAAGGAGGACTGTCCCATTTGCTACTTTTGTTATGACGCCGTTGATGTAGCTGGTCAGCATGTGAGACGTGATTGTGCGTGCCGAGGCACAGATGCGGGATTCGTCCACCTTTCATGCCTTACAAAATATGCAGCAGCCAAAAGCAAGCAGGCTCATGATATGATTGGCTTCGCTATGCCGTGGCATACCTGCCCTAGTTGTCACCAAATTTATCAGAATGAGCTTGCGATTGATATTGCGACTAGGTTTGTACCATTCGTTCGAAGGCAGTATCCGGACGATACACAAAGGCAGGTGGAGTCTCTTTATGTGAAGCTGCGTGCACTCGATTCCATGTTCTACAGGTTGCAGCCTAGGCAAAAGAGGGAATTTGGAGTTACGGCAAATGTACTGCAATCCATGATTGATAGGATGAAAGAAAAGGTATCACCGCTGCCAAGGCGTTATTCCGAAATGGAAGCATATGCATACAGCGTCCAAGGTCGTATTGCTTTCGAAGAGGGGACAGAAGAAAGTGCTAGGAGGGCGGTGGTTCACTTTGAGAAGGATTTGAAAGTCCGCGAAGCAACTGGCGATACTGATGGTATTGTCATTGCAAAGACCAACATAGCTTTAGCAAAATCATATTACGAAGGTGGCACTAATGAGGAGGTGTTGAAGGCATGCCAAGAGGTGTATGAATTGCGTGTCGTTGAATTAGGTGAAAAACATGCCGACACAATTCATTCGGGTAAAAGCTATGCTATTGACCTTCAAAAAGCCGACCGTGAGGAGGAGGCAAGGGAGCTTCTGACAAAGTTGCTGGCCACAAGCAAGCAAGTATTCGGGTCTCATCACAACACCACCAAGGAGATTGAATCACAGCTGGAATGAGTCGTCTAAGGTGAAACTGTAAATCCGTGCTAAATTGGATTGTAGCAAAGTGCCAAGATCACAATCATTGTAAATTCTTGTGATTATTTTATTGCCGACTATTTCTGTCGGCCTATGTACTTGTGTCAAATTTTGTGTTATTTGTTTGTGCATTGTAAAGAAACAAAGTCAAATAGAAATTAGTTATATGTACTTTAAAGCTAAGTGCATGTAGAATATTAACTTCCACAAAGCGATGGCGTATTCGCTACAACAATTTGCTGCCTTCGTCCTTCCCAATACGGATATGATTGGAGAGAAAGAAAGTGGTGGTGGCATTCGATTGGTAGAATATGTAGTGAACCTCACAGATCTCGAGGCAGTGATTGGTCTTGAATTCTTCCCACTGCTATTCGGATCTTTTACTGAGAATGATACGGATGACATAACAATAACGAAATCGATTGCGGATGCTCTTACCGATGAGATTCGTGAATCGAGCAGTGAAATTGTGGACAAACAAGTACGAAATAGTACGTACAATAACAACAACAAGGTGGTTTGAGTAAGGGTAGACGAAAGAAGATAAAACAGCTCGTGATAACTCTCCGATTCTGTTTCAGCATATATGTAGGAACAATGATTATCGTTATCAGCTCCTTCGCGTATAATTTATGTAATCATATACGCCTATGATTTAGTGATTAGAAGTCATACATTGCTCTTTATTTATGTATTTATATAACTCATATATTTATGCATTCACATTATGCATGGACTGTCCTTAAACCCCTAGGATACCTAATCTCCTATCTTTGCTGTAGCCTCTTCTCTCATCATCTCAATTCAAAAGAGTTTTCTCTTCGACGTCACACTGTCTGATTCCAACCCAATATTACTTTTCTCATCATTCTCCTTGTATGATACTACATTACTTATGATAGGCGACGAGCATTGTGGCGACATTGCGGCACGGAATTTATGTCCGCCAATGTGAGCATTCGATTTCTTCGAAGGCGTGGTGGCGGTGGCAAGATATCTGCCAGTAGCCAAAACTATATGCTCGTTTCCACGCAGTGGCGCCAACCGTTTGGACGACGAAGGTGGTGGAGGTGACCGTATCTCGCCACGCCTGGCGTATAGACGACGGGGTGTAGTGAACCGTGTCACTCGCACAGCACCTGAGTCGATGAGGCGATCACTATTTGTTGCACCTTTGCGAGGATTGGTTTGCATCTGCAGTCGTACTGCACCCGTATCCAAAAGTCGACAAGGTGTCTTGTCACGATTATTTTTCGCCCCTGCCCCAATCTCTGCTCTAGCATGAGAAGAAATCTTGCGTGGCGTAGCTTTCCTTCTGGCACTGATCAATCGATCAATCGCTGGTGGAATGGTGGGAGCATCATCATCATCCGACCCGATTAGAATGCTAGTTGCGATGCTCGAAAAGGTTACTCGTTTCTTGGCGAGAAGTCCAGACTTCCTTGCCTGTTTCTCTGTTTGATAATTCTCATTCGCACGCTCAAATCGTTGTGTTATGTTAGACATGCGCTCTTCGGTTTCAGATATACGATGCCGCAAGTCAGCATTGACACTCGTCAGGTCGGAAAGCTGCTTCTTCAGCTCGTTATTACGCTCAACTAATAATGCACGCGAAACGGCAGCGGCTACCTGGTTGACAACTCCTTCTTCTTCCTCTTCCTCGTCGTCCTCATCACCGCTGACCTTTCCTTCCAACATCATTTCCCCAACTAAACTCCGTCTTGGACTGGCTTTCACGGGAGAAGTGCCCTTCACACCACCGCTCATTGCCAATGCTCCCATGGCATACATCCGCACGGCATCATGCGTGCTTTGCTCCGCCCCCTTGGACATAAAAAAATCGAGTGATGATTGCAACGAGGCACATTCGGCATTCTTCTTCCGTAGTCAGTCTCGAGTGTAGAAATTTTAGTTTGTAATCGTGCGAGTTCGGCACGATACCCAGGTGTTGGTGTGAGAGTGGATGCAACAACGTTTGTAGTAGTGGGGGAGGTAACGGAGATCTCATCCTCGTCATCCTTTGGATCATTCTGACCTTCATCATCTTTCACCGGGGACGTGAAATTTCCTCCTTCTTCGTTAGTTTCGTGTCCTCTTGTTGTCATTGTCTCACTATCCGCACTCGTAACTGGTGGGCCACCGGCATCTCGCGACCCACCACCTCCGCGTTCCCTCGCCAATGCCTCCCCCTTTGCACGCAATTCTCCAGGCTTCGTGGTCGGAGCAGAGCTCTTCGTGGGTGTCGTCGCCTTTGTGGGCGTAGTCACTTTGGTTATCACGGCAGCTGCTGCCGTGCTCCTCGTTGTCCGCCTCGTCGTTGTCGTAGTCGCTGAGCCACTACCACTGCTACTGGCGGCACCGCCAGCCTCGCTCAGCTCTCTCCGCAATCTCAGTCCCTCCAGCCTCGTTAATTTACGTTTCGTGACCTTGGCACGCTTCACGAACAGGCCATTATTCTCGCCCCCACATTCAAAATATACGATACCGTCCACGCTGCCATTATTCTTGCCCTTGCCGGTAGATGCTGCTCCAGTGAGACTTCATCATCATCGCCCGAGGCGAATTGCACCGAGCCGAGATGGGCCACGATGCCCTCGAGCGACGATGATGAAGTCTCCTCCCCCCCGGCCGTGGTGGTGGTGGAGTCGACGGTTACCGGATCGTTCAGCTCGAGCAGCCGATCCGTCATGCTCTCACATCAATGGTCCGAATGTGAGTGAGATTCGGCAAATGGTTTGATTAGGGAACGTCGTGGTGTGCGCACCCCAAAAGTCTCTTGCTTCCCGCGGAAACGATCGGAAAGTTTGTTTTCACACCTCTAACCTCGGGCAATTGATGCTCGCTGTGAGACAAGTCGCATGTGGACTGAATTTGTCATATGTAGTCTTCTTCCTCGCCCTTTTTATAATACGCCATCCTGCTATGTTCCGCGTCGCCACGTAACAATTCGATAACGTTCTCAACGAAGATAGCATGATGACATGAAATTACTTAGATGAAACGTTTATGTTTCTCATTGGTTACGGCCTTCATGTTACAATGGCGACAGTAGTCAATGTGAATGGGACAAACCACGCACTGGTTAGTGAACATAAGATGGGAGACATGAGAGGACAGTAAAGCAGCATGCAACGCAACAATATTGAATTTTGGTAGAAAACCAATGGTTGTAGAGGAAGTAAATCACTTTAAGAGTATCTATGTATAATATAAAAACTTTTATGCTTACAATATAATGTGTACATAATATAACGTTTCGAACACCTAGTAGTGCTTGTAAAGTTTTCAGTAACATGATTTAATCCAAATGTCATTCACACAGGCACTATTGTGTTTCTAATAGTAATAGTGATTGGATGAAGCAGCAGTAGCAGGATCGTCATTTGAACCATGAATTGTCGAAAATCGGAACAACATCATACCTTTAAAAACTATTCCACCTTCATAAAAATCCGAATGGCACACAAGATGACCTCCATGGCTAATCCATCAGTGTATTTGTCACCATCTTAAACATATTAAGTTTAAATATCCCCATATGCATGGCAGAGCCGCTCCCCTTCCCTTAATCCTACTTCCAAATTGCTTCTGTTTCATTCTCCTCGTACCTTTAGGATCAAATGCAGTTGATTGTTGGATAACATCGGTCGCAATTGGCAGCGCAATGACATGAACAGCCGTACGTCAGGAAAGCCACTGTGGATGTACCAATGATACACCAAATTGCCAGCAGCAATGGTATCATCCGACGCACAGAACGATAGAACCAGCGACAATGCCACAAAACCAGACCATCATTGAGTCATTTGAATCCATAGGCGACCACGGTTATGTGGTTCCATTCATTCCACATCTGCACTCTCATGTAGGAGGTACCATTCGACGTCCAGAACAAATAGAACTAACGACACCGCCACCAAACCACACCACCAATAGTCGTATGGTACTATAAGTGGCCACGGCGCCATGATTTGGAGTCGTCATTGTCATGCGGGCAATAAAGCTGCAGCTTGTTACCATTGATTTCCCTGCAAATTCCCATGATTAGTCTGTTGGCGTCCACAACAGCAGAACCAACGTCCGCACTACCAAACCAGACCACCATTGATTCATCCGAGCCCATATAAAGCCGCGGCGCCATGAGTTGGGTGCACCACTGCCATATGGCCGAAGGTACAGCCGCTGCGGCTGCTATCATCGCTCCCTTCACCATCCTGCGGAGGCGATGGCAGAACGATCATATCCCGGCCCAAACGGGGCGCGACAACCGCACCGCGGCAAAAACGATGAAGAGAGGGGCGAAGCTAGTCATCAGTGTGTATGATGAGGTGCAGCGGCGATTATCGTCATTGCATCGCCATGGAAGCGGAGGTGGGCTGGGTGGTGATTGGTGAAAACAAACTTTCCGATTCATTTCCAACTCTCCGCTTGTTTGAGCTGGTTCCTGGAAGAAGCTCACCACGCTAGTTTGGCATCACATCGCCCCCGGGACGGTGAATGGAGGATGAGAGCGGACGCAGTGGCTATACCTTCGCCCACATGGCGGCGTGATGGTCATCGACTGCTCCGTGTTCAGAACTGTCGTCGCTTTTGCTGCAATGCTGTCGTTGCAATGCTGTCGTTGGTTGGTATGCCCACTACTTCAAGACCTAGTAAACTATCGTCGATTAGTACAATTATGAACAATCGACGAAACCACAAACTTTTACGTTGAAGATGAGATGAAGGAATTGGCTCAACTCAACGAGGACGACGGGGGAGGTGGGACGTGCCGAAGATCTGCGTGAAAATACTGATAATTATGCAACAATCATTTGACAACGACCGGGAGGACCCAAACGACAGTATGATTGGACAGGGGATTCGTGAGGACAAGGACAAAATGATGAATATCCTGACGTGGGGCAACTCCGCATTAAAACATCAATAAACTCGACAAGGATTTCCATTGCGAGGGCCAGCGGTGATGAGGATTCTGACGAGGACGACTGGGTATTATATATCAATCAACTCGTTGAGACCTAGTCGTATTGTGAAGAGTAGTGACGACGAGGATACGTGAGATGGCTGGATATTATACCACAATCAACTCTGCAAGGACGAGGGATATTGCAAGGACAAGAGGACAAGGGATGTACCAGTAATAATGGCGTGGGACAACTCAGCATCATGCAAAACAAAAATGAAATGGACGACGAGGTATTATACATCAATGGTCTGACGTGGGACAACTCAGCATCATCAATAATGAAACGCGATGACAAGGCATTGTACAACAATCAACTTGATGAGGAATTGGGATTGTACGAGGATGAGCAATATGCCAAGTTTTGGACGACAAGGCTTTCAACAATCAACTTGATGAGGACGAGGGATTTGTGAGGCGGAGTGACAACAAGGTTTGACGACTCCGCATTATGCAACAATACACTCGACGCAACAATAAACAAAGGATATTGGACACTGATTACAATTTCAATTGAAACGCGGGGTATGGTGTAGAACTTCTGCGCTCTACTACTATATGACAAGGAATATGCTGGGCACATGGAGAACTTACTGTGCATACTGTTGAGGGGGAGAGTGACGAACGATTCACAGGCTGTGATACAATATGGCATCAATTGTATCAGATAGGGATGGCATCGAAGGAGTGAAAGCAAATGTATGCAAGGAACCGTGCATTAATTCATAAACAATAATTTAGACGTCATTTGGTACGGGAAAACTAAGGAGGTAGCAAAGAGTGACAACTTTAGATTTGAACTTATACTATTCTTTAAATCTATACGCACTAAGGTCATTAACATTTTCAGTCTGAGAGACAGTCCTTGGAGATGCATTAGCATCGTTCCCACAACCCCGTCCCTCATTAAAGTAAAGTTCTACCTCCGACCGTTATGCTGCCCAATGCCGACTGGAATTTCATTCAACACAAGCGGCGTAGCTTAGCATACACGCAGCACACACACCAGAACATCATTGCGACAAGATGATGACCAATAACCGCCTCCCGACACAGCCAATACGCCATCAATAGCGCTCCCACAACGTTTACCGGGCAGCAGCACGAGACAACGGAACGCGAGCGGCAGTGGTGGTATACGATAGTGCTGTGGATGGTGTGGGCAAGCAGCATTGTCGTTTCTTCTTCTTCTTCTTCTTCTTCAATATCATTGGTGCTGAGCGTGTCAGCCATGGATAATTTACGACGAGGATGACGCCAAGGAATAATAAATGACTCGTCTCCCTACGTTTGCCAGAGTATTTGTCGTGTGCATCATTACTACTACTACTACTAATACTAATACTACTACTATGTTGTTGTCATAATGCTGTGACGATGGTTAGTTGTTGTAGCGATAGTTCTAACCATCATCGTCACTCCTTCGTCGACATCAAACGAAAATGCAGTGACTTCTTCTCTTTCGTTTTTCTCAATAGTCGAGGACAGCTTGCCGAGAATTTTTGCTCATCTCAACAGACCAACCATATCATACCCTCTTGTCAGTGCTGTATATGATTGATTGTTGCGTGTTCCAATTTCCTTCAAAAATCATGCAGGCAAAGGTATAGTCCATGGCTGCTACAATTGATATACCAATGTTTCAATACCACCCCCCTCAGCATTACAGTACCATTCGACGTCCAGAACGATAAAAACAACAGCAATGCCACCAAACCGAACCACCAATAAGTCGCATGGAATTATAAGAGGCCAAGTTGCAATCGCCGTGCGGGCAAAGGCACAGCCGCCGGCGCTGCCATTGATTTCCCTTTACTGTAAAGCGGCAACATTATCATCGGCGTCGATAACATCAGAACCAGCTGCCGAACTATTAAAAAAGACCACCATAAATTCGCATAAACCCATAGGAGGCCGTGACACCGTAGCAAATGGGCCCCACCTCCATGTGGACGAAGGTATGGTCCCGAGACCGCTTTCGCTTTCGTAATGGTCACGCCACGCGGGGGCGATGTAAGGACGCCCATGTCTCGGCCCCAAGTTGGCCCACGACAACCTCACCAATACAAAAGTATGGGGTGACTCTAGTCGTCGATCTGCCTGATCACGCGAGGATACTGTCAATGTCATCGCCATGGAGGCGACGGAGGCCAAGAGATGATTTTTTAGACCGAGTTTTGGAGTGAGTATCAGTACTCAGACAACAGCTCCGGAAAACCTTAAGTCGGCGGCAAAAAAAAGAACCTTCTCTTGTGTTCTACGTTGTTGTAGGTTTCTAGGTATGGGTCTAAAAAAATCACAGCCTTACTACAATTTTTA
>Ga0247831_1008378_pt1 | contig 10940 bp, 10 predicted proteins | sample LaCruzMarch2015__9_FD_192406 | JGI IMG/M metagenome (GOLD analysis project Ga0247831, IMG submission 192406) | Freshwater microbial communities from meromictic Lake La Cruz, Castile-La Mancha, Spain - LaCruzMarch2015_1m | ecosystem: Environmental > Aquatic > Freshwater > Lake | place: Spain...
CTGCAGCTCATCAACGACAACCAGTACGGCAACGGCACAGCGATCTTCACCCGCGACGGCGGCGTCGCCCGCCAGTTCGAGTTCGACGTGCAGGTGGGCATGGTGGGCATCAACGTGCCGATCCCGGTGCCCGTCAGCTACTACTCGTTCGGTGGTTGGAAGGCCAGCCTGTTCGGCGACCAGCACATGTACGGGCCCGACGGCATCAACTTCTTCACCCGCACCAAGGTCGTCACCAGCCGGTGGCCCGACCCCCGCACGTCGTCCGTCGACCTCGGCTTCCCGCAGAACCGATAGGACCGGTACGTCATGGACTTCGGAGTCGTTCTGCAGACCACGCCGCCGTCGGCACGCGTCGTCGACCTGGCCAAGCGCGCCGAGACGTACGGGTTCACCCACGTGTGGACCTTCGACAGCCACATCCTGTGGCAGGAGCCGTACGTCATCTACAGCCAGATCCTGGCCGAGACGCGCAACGTCGTGGTCGGCCCGATGGTCACCAACCCGGCAACGCGCGACTGGACGGTCACGGCCAGCCTGTACGCCACGCTGAACGAGATGTACGGCAACCGCACCGTGTGCGGCATCGGCCGCGGCGACTCGGCGGTGCGCCTCACCAACGGCGCACCCACCACCCTCGCCACCCTGCGCGAGAGCATCCACGTCATCCGCGAGATGGCCAACGGGCGCAGCGTGCCGTACAAGGGGGCCGACATCAGGCTGCCCTGGGCGTCGAAGAGCGAGCTCGAGGTGTGGGTCGCGGCCTACGGCCCGAAGGCGCTCGCCCTCACCGGCGAGGTGGCCGACGGGTTCATCCTGCAGCTCGCCGACCTGTCGATCGCCGAGTGGACCATCGCCGCCGTGCGCGAGGCAGCAGCCGCCGCCGGACGCGACCCCGATGACGTCACCATCTGCGTGGCGGCCCCGGCGTACGTCACCGACAGCACCGACGAGGGCCTCGCCCATGGGCGCGAGCAGTGCCGGTGGTTCGGCGGCATGGTCGGCAACCACGTGGCCGACATCGTCAGCCGCTACGGCGACTCGGCACCCGTGCCGGCGGCGCTCACCGACTACATCAAGGGCCGCCAGGGGTACGACTACAACGAGCACGGTCAGGCCGGCAACAGCCACACCACGTTCGTGCCCGACGAGATCGTCGACCGGTTCTGCATCATCGGCCCGCCCGAGGTGCACATCGAGCGGATGCGTCAGCTGAAGGACCTCGGCGTCGACCAGTTCAGCATCTACCTCCAGCACGACGACAAGGACCACACGCTCGCCGCCTACGGCGAGAAGGTGATGCCGGCCATCGCCGACCATGTGAGGGCCAAGGCATGACCCAAGGCCGCCGCGCCCGGCGCGTGGTCATGTTCGTGTTGGCATTCGCGTTGGTCGCCCTCGTCTGGGAGGGCTACAAGGCGATCGGACCCGAGGAGGGCGGCACGCTGTTCGGTGTGCGGCTGCTGCCGCGCACCGGCGACCGCGCCATGCCGCACGTGTGGAGCATGTGGAACCGGTTGTGGGACCCTGAGATCCGTGGGGGCACCGAGTCGATCTTCGTCGTGGTCATGCGCGCCACGTGGTACTCGCTGCGTGTCGCGATCGTCGCGTTCGTGCTCGGCTCGTCCCTCGGCATCGGTCTCGCCGTCGTGATGGCACGGTTCCGCTGGGCCGAGCGAGCGATCATGCCGTACCTCGTCGTCTCGCAGACCGTGCCGATCATCGTGCTCGGCCCGCTGATCCTGTCGCTGATGGCGTTCGCCAGTCGCGACCTCGCTGCCGAGACCTGGCTCGCGGCCGTGTTCCTCGGTGTGTTCCTGGCGTTCTTCCCCGTGGCCGTCGGAACGCTGCGCGGCCTGCAGGCCACGCCTCCGGCCGCGCTCGAGCTGATGGACTCGCTCGCGTCGCCGTGGTGGAAGACGCTCGTGAAGCTGCGGTTCCCCGCCGCCGTGTCCTACATCGCTCCGGCGCTGCGTCTGGCAGGCGCCGCCTCGGTCGTCGGTGTCGTGGTGGCCGAGATCTCGCTCGGCATCCGCTTCGGCGTCGGCCGGCTGATCCTCTCGTACGGGCAGGAAGCCACGAGCGACCCGCCCAAGCTCTACACCGCCGTCTTCGGCGCCGCCGTGCTCGGACTGCTGATGGCAGCGCTGGTGGTGGCCATCGATCGGGTGCTCATGCGGCACCGGCCCAGGGAGGCATCGTGACACAGGTGGCACCAGAGCCCGGGGCGACCGCGGCGCCGTTCGCCGTGGAGGCACTCGGCCTCGGCAAGGTCTTCAACCCCGGGTCGCCCAACCAGGTCGACGCGCTCGTCGACATCGACCTCGTCGTGAAGCCGGGTGAGTTCGTGTCGCTCATCGGCCCGTCGGGCTGTGGCAAGTCGACGCTGCTGCGCCTGTTCGCCGACCTCATCGAGCCCACCGGTGGCAGCCTCACCGTGAACGGCAAGTCGGCGCACCAGGCCCGGCTCGACCAGGACTACGGCATGGCGTTCCAGCAGAGCGGCCTGTTCGAGTGGCGGTCGGTCGAACGCAACATCGAGCTGCCGCTCGAGCTGAAGGGCTGGGACAAGGCGAAGCGCAAGGCTCGCAGCACCGAGATGCTCGAACTCGTGCAGCTCACCGACTTCGCCACACACATGCCATGGCAGCTGTCGGGGGGCATGCAGCAACGCGTCGCCATCGCACGTGCGCTCGCCGCCCATCCGCAGCTGCTGCTCATGGACGAGCCGTTCGGCGCGCTCGACGAGATGACCCGCGAGCACATGCAGGCCGAGCTGTTGCGCATCTGCGCCCGCACCGGCACCACGGTCGTCTTCGTGACGCACTCGATCCCCGAGGCCGTGTACCTCGCCGACCGCGTCGTCATCATGTCGCCGCGGCCCGGTCGCATCACCGAGATCGTCGACGTCACCCTCGGTCGCGACCGCGACGAGCTCACCCGCGAGGCGAGCGAGTTCTTCGAGCGGGTGACGCAAGTGCGCGAAGCGCTGCGCGGCATCGAGCTCGCCGCCGGGGCGCGCGGGATCGAGGACCGTTGAGCCTCGCCGTCCAGCGCACCGACTCCACGAGGGCACGGCAGCTCGTCAGCGCGGCCGTGCCGCCGCTGGTGCTCGGCCTGGTCTTCCTGGCCGCGTGGCAGCTGTGGGTCGAGGTCTACGACGTCAAGCCGTTCATCATCCCGAAGCCCACCGCCATCTGGCAGTCGCTCGTCGACAACAGCGACCTCGTGTGGAAGGCGTCGTGGGTCACCGGGGTCAACGCGTTCGTGGGCCTGGTGTGCGGCGCGGTGCTGGGCTTCGGGCTCGCCGTGGTCACCAACCGCTTCCGGATCGTGTCCGAGCTGATCGATCCGCTTGCGGTCACCGTCGCCGCCGTCCCCGCCGTCGTCATCGTCGGCGTGCTCAACAACATGTATGCGCTCGACAGCCAGATCGGCCGCCGCATCATGGTGTCGATCGCGGTGTTCTTCATCGTGTTCGTCCAGGTGGCCAAAGGCCTCCGCCAGAACGACCCCACACAGATGGAGCTGATGCGCTCGTACGCGGCCACGCCGCGCCAGACGCTGCGCAAGGTGCGCCTCCCCAACGCACTCCCGTTCTTCTTCACGGCCATCGGTACGGCCGCCCCCATCGCCGTCATCATCGCCCTCGTGTCCGAGTACTTCGGCGGCACGCAGGACGGCCTCGGCAGCAAGATCTCCGGCACACTCAACGGGTCCAACAAAGCGCTCGGCTTCGCCTACGTGGTGGGCGGATCGATCGTCGGTCTGTTGTTCTTCGCCGGTTCCGCTCTCCTGGAGTACGTCGTCGTCCCATGGCGACGCCGTCGACGCTCCAGGTGAAACCCAGCACCACCAGCAGTTGAACACGAACACCGTGAGCACCAACATCAGAGAGAACAAGGGGAGGAACATGCGCAAGAGAACAGTGAAGACGCTGGCCGCGATCAGCGTGGCCGGTCTGCTCGTCGCAGCATGCGGCAGTGACGACAGCAGCAGCTCGGACACGACGGCCAGCGGGTCGACCAGTGGCGGCCTGACGGTCGACACCACGAAGTGCACCGCGCCGGAGGGCGCCAAGGTGAAGCTGCAGCTGCAGTGGTTCACCCAGGCGCAGTTCGCCGGCTACTTCGCCGCCGTCGATCAGGGCTTCTACACAGACGCCGGTCTCGACGTCGAGATCGTCGAGGGTGGCGTCGACATCGCCCCGCAGAAGCAGCTCGCCACCGGCGCGGTCGACTTCGCGATCTCGTGGGTGCCGAAGGCGCTCGCCGAGCGCGAAGCCGGTGCACAGGTGACCAACATCGCCCAGGTGTTCCAGCGCAGCGGCACGCTGCAGGTGAGCATGAAGGACACGGGCGTCACCTCGGTCAAGGACTTCAAGGGCAAGAAGATCGGCAACTGGGGCTTCGGCAACGAGTACGAGATCTTCGCCGCCCTGTCGAAGGAAGGTCTCGACCCGGCCAAGGACGTCACCCTCCTGCAGCAGAACTTCGACATGAACGGCTTGCTCTCGGGTGAGATCGATGTCGCTCAGGCGATGACCTACAACGAGTTCGCACAGGTGCTCGAGGCCAAGAACCCCGACACGGGTGAGCTGTACAAGCCGGAAGACCTCAACGTCATCTCGTACGAAGAGGTCGGTGTCGGCATGCTCCAGGACGCGATCTGGGCCGACCAGGCGCGCCTCGCCGAGCCGGAGTACTGCGGTCAGGCGATCGCGTTCGTGAAGGCCTCGCTCCAGGGCTGGGCGTTCTGCCGCGACAACGTCGAGCAGTGCCGCGACATCGTCGTCTCCAAGGGCTCGAAGCTCGGCAACAGCCACCAGCTGTGGCAGATGAACGAAGTCAACAAGCTCATCTGGCCGGCCGCAGGTGGCGTCGGTGTCATCGACACCGCTGCCTGGGACCGCACGGTCGCCACGGCCACCGGCACGAAGAACCTCGATGGCGCCACGGTGCTGACGAAGGCCCCCGACGCCGAGTCGTGGACCAACGACATCGTCAACGAGGCGATCAAGCAGCTCGAGGCCGACAAGGTCGATGTGAAGGGCTCGTCCTTCGCCCCGATCACGGTCGAGTTGATGGAAGGCGGGGCCTGACCCTCACGGGTCCGACGTCGTCAGAAGGGCGGGCCGCTCCGGCGGCCCGCCCTTTCCGCGTTCCCGCCTCCACGTGGGCGCCACCGATGTTCGTGCTCCTGTGGAGCACCGGCTTCGTCGTCGCCCGCTACGGCACGAACGACGCGGGGCCGTTCACCTTCCTCGGCATCAGGCTCACGATCGCGGCTGCCGTGCTGGCGGTCGCCGCCGCTGCCTCCGGTGCGCCGCGGCCGACCGGTGTGCAGGTGCGCTGGTCGATGGTCACCGGCACGCTCATGCACGCCGTCTACCTCGGCGGCGTGTTCGTCGCGATCGACAACGGCATGCCGTCCGGCGTTGGTGCGCTCATCGCAGGCCTCCATCCGGTCGTCACATCGCTGCTCGCTGGACGCGTGCTCGGCGAACGGCTTCGCCGTGCGCAATGGGTCGGGGTCGGCCTCGGCTTCGCCGGTGTGGTGGCCGTCGTCGTCGACCGTCTGATCGCCCACTCGTCGGGCATCACGACGTGGCCGTTGCTCGCATCGGCGCTCAGCACGCTCGGCATGTCGGCAGGCACGCTCATTCAGCGCAAGCACTGTGCCACCGTGCCGTTGCTGTGGGGCACCGTCGTGCAGTACACGGCGTCGGCTGCGGTGCTGCTCGTGCTGGCGGGCTCGGTCGAGCGGTTCGACATCACGTTCACCACCCAGACCGTGTTCGCGCTGGCGTGGGCGGTCGTCGTGCTGTCGATCGCCGCCGTGCTCATCATGCTGTGGTTGCTGCAGCGCCAGGCCGCCGCCAAGGTGAGCAGCCTGTTCTTCCTCACCCCTGCGCTGTCGACCATCGAGGGTGCGATCCTGTTCGACGAGCGCCTCGGCGCCCTCGCCCTGGTCGGCCTCGGCGTCGCGCTCACCGGCGTCGCGCTCGTCACCCGCCCCGAGCGTCGCTGACGGCGCGCCCGGCCCGGTGTCAGGTGCCGACGCTGGCGATGTCGATGTCGAGGGGGTGCCGCAGATGGGTGCCGAGCCGGGCGACCGCAGGCGGCAGGGTGACGGCGAGCACCGGCCCAGTGGCCAGCGCGAAGATCGCCGTGCCCACGCCGGCCTTGCCGCCGAGGGCCAGTCCGATGGCCAGCAGTGTGAGCTCGATGCCCCAACGGGCGACGCGGATGCTGACGTTGCGGTCGACCAGCCCCAGCATCACGAGCTCGAGCGGGCCGGCGCCCACATCGGCGGCCACGACACCCGTGATCGCGGCCCACACGACCATGAGGCCGAGCGCCAGCATGACGATGCGCGGTGCCAGCGCATCAGGAGTAGGCAGCACGGCCAGTGCCGCGTTGATGGAGACACCCACCAGCACACCGCCGAGCACGGTGGCCAGGCGGGGCCGCCGGCCGAGCGCCCACGCAAGCAGCATGGCGATGATGCCGGTGAGCCACGAGGCCGTGCCGACACCGCAGCCGAGGGTCTGGGCGAGGCCGGTGTTGGTGACGTCGTTCGGTGCCACGCCGAGGTCGGCCTCGACCATCAGCCCCACGCCCAGGCCGACGGAGCAGATGGCCAGTGCGAACACGGCCACCCGCGTGCCGAGCGACGAGCGTGGCCGTTCCACGGGGGGAGACAGCGGTCGGGTCACATCGGGGCACGGTACCGGGCAGGGCCGGACTATGGCTCGATGATCGCAAAGCCGCCGGTGAAGACGTCGAGGTGATCGATGATGTCGCTCAGCGCGCCGCCGTCACCCACCAGCGTCACCGACCCGCCGTCGAGCGCATCGGACAGCGCCACTTCACCGGCACCGAGGGCGATGATCGTGTCGCGGGTGCACGACACCGTCAGGTCGGCGGCGTCGTCGTGGCGGCCGCCGACGTAACTGATCGCCCGGTTCGACAGGAAGACCGTCCACTGCTCGCCGAGGTCGGTGATGTCGAGGTTGATCGTCCGGCTGATCCCGCCCACCTCGTCGGCCTTCAGTCGCACGCCCCACGTGTCGAGCATCTGGTCGATCGGCAGCGAGCGCACGAGGCCGCGGCGGGCCGCCGCGTACGGCTGCGGTGACCCGTTGCGGAGCTCCTGCGCGCCCATGAGGTAGGCGTTGCGGAAGGTGGCCGACTCGGTGGCGAAGCCGAGCTGCTCGAGCGCTCGGGCCTGCAGGTCGCGTGCCGCGGTGTTCGTCGGGTCGGCGAACACGAGGTGGTTCACCACCTCGGCCACCCACCGGAAGTCGCCGTCGGCGTAGGCGCGCTCGGCATGGGCGAGCAGCGCGTCGGCACCGCCGGCGAGCTCGACGTAGCGCCGGCCCGCCTCGACCGGCGGGTGCTGGTGGAGGTGCGCCGGGTTGCCGTCGTACCAGCTGAGGTAGCGCTGGTACACCGCCTTCACGTTGTGCACGAGGTGCCCGTAGTAGCCGGTGGTGTGGGCCTCGGCGGCGAACTCGGGTGGCAGCGTCAGCGTCTCGGCGATCTCGCTGGCGACGAGGCCGTGGTTGGCGAGCCGCAGGGTCTGGTCGTGCATCCAGCGGTACAGGTCGCGCTGCAGCGACAGGTAGGCGCGCACATCGTCGCCGCCCCAGCGGGGCCAGTGGTGCGACGCGAACACGAGGTCGCTGTCGGCGGCGAACATCTCGATCGCCTCGCCGATGTACTTCGACCAGCTGAGGCTGTCGCGTGCCTGCGCCCCGCGGATGGGCACGAGGTTGTGCATCGTGTGCGTGCAGTTCTCGGCCATGCACAGCCAGCCCTTGCCACCCGCCCCACGGTCGGGGAAGAAGAAGTTCATCTCGGCCGGGGCCTCGGTGTCGGGCGTGAGCTGGAAGACGATCCGCACGCCGTCGACCACGAGTTCCTGGCCGGTGTAGGTGATGTCCTCGGTGGGCGGGATGAGCCCCGCCAACGCCAGTGGCGTGGCCTTGCCCAGCCCGCAGTCGACGTGGCCGCGCGGGCCGGCGGGCAGCAGCGGCCCGAACTGGTACATCGCTCGGCGCATCATTGCGTTGCCCGCCAGCAGGTTCTCGCCGACCGCCTCGCGCATGAAGTGCTGCGGGGCGATGATGCGGCATCGGCCGGCGTCGACGTCCTCCTGCGTGGTGACGCCCTGCACGCCGCCGAAGTGGTCGAGGTGCGAGTGGGTGTAGATGACGGCCACCACCGGTCGCTCGCCGAGCTGCGCGTTCGCGAGCGCGAGGCATTCGCGCGCGCAGGCGATCGCGGTGAGCGGGTCGATCACGATCCAACCGGTCGCACCTTCGATGAACGTGATGTTCGAGATGTCGTAGCCGCGTGCCTGCCACACTCCTGGCGCCACCTCGAAGAGGCCGTGGATGTTGTTGAGCTGCGCCTGTCGCCACAGGCTCGGGTGCACCGTGTCGGGGGCGGGGGAGTCGCGGCCGATGAAGTCGTAGCGCGACGTGTCCCACGCGACGCCGAACTCGCCGTGGATCACACCGGTGGGGTGCGTGGCGACGAGCCCGCGTGTGGCGCGCTCGAAGTCGGACGGGTCGAACGACGGGATGCTGTCAGTCACGGCGACAGCATCTCAGATTCGGTCGGGGGCGCGCGGCGAAGGGTGGACGCGGCGCCGACCATCGGCCCCCGAACCGAGCGGCGGAGGCGTCAGGCCGTGACGTACGAGTCGGCGACCGAGAGCGCCTCGTCGATGATCGCGAGGCCCTGGTGCACCTCGTCGACCGGCGTGTTGCAGGGAGGCACGACGTGCAGGCGGTTGAAGTGCGTGAACGGCCACAGGCCCGCAGCCTTGCAGGCATTGGCGAGCTCGACCATCGGCTTCGCATCGGCGCCCGCCGCGTTGTACGGCACCAGTGGCTCGCGGGTCTCGCGGTTCTTCACCAGTTCGATCGCCCAGAACGTGCCGAGGCCGCGCACGTCGCCGATGCTCGGGTGCTTGGCCTTGAGCTTCTCGAGCTCGGGCCCGATGACGTCGGTGCCGAGCATGCGGGCATGCTCGACGACGCCCTCTTCCTTGAAGATGTTGATGCTGGCGACGACCGATGCGCAGGCGAGCGGGTGGCCGGAGTACGTGAGGCCGCCGGGGTACACGCGGTCTTTGAAGGTGTCGGCGACGTGCTTGCCGATGACCACACCGCCGATCGGGACGTAGCCGCTGTTCGAGCCCTTGGCGAAGCAGACGAGGTCGGGGCGGACGTCGAACTTGTGGAACGCGAACCACTCGCCGCACCGGGCGAAGCCGGCCATGACCTCGTCGAGGATGAGCATGATGCCGTGCTGGTCGCACAGGGCGCGAACTCCCTGGAGGTAGCCGGGGGGCGGCACGAGGATGCCGTTGGTGCCCACCACGGTCTCGAGCGCGATGGCAGCGACCGTGTGTGCGCCCTCGACCATGAGCACGTCGGCGAGGTGGGCGAGCGCACGCTCGGTCTCCTGTGCCTCGTTCTCGGAGTGGAACTGGCTGCGGTAGGGGTACGGCCCCCAGAACTTGACGGCACCGGGCATGCCCGGCTCGCTCGGCCAACGGCGCGGATCGCCGGTGAGGGTGATCGCGCCGGCCGTGGCGCCGTGGTAGCTGCGGTAGGTGGTGAGCACCTTGTGCCGGCCGGTGTGGAGACGGGCCATGCGGATCGCGTTCTCGGCCGCCTCGGCACCGCCGTTGGTGAAGAACACCATGTCGAGGCCGAGGTCCTGACCGTTGTTGGCCGCCTCGACGATGAGCCGGGCGGCCTCACCGCGCGCCTCGTTGGCGAACGAGGGAGCGATGGTGCACAGCTTCCCTGCCGCCTCCTGGATGGCAGCGACGAGCTTCGGGTGCTGATGCCCGATGTTGACGTTGACGAGCTGGCTCGAGAAGTCGAGGTAGCGCCTGCCATCCTCGTCCCACATCCAGCTGCCCTGTGCGCCGGCGATGACGATCGGCTTCAGCGCCCCCTGTGCGCTCCAGGAGTGGAAGACGTGGGCGCGGTCGTTGTCGTAGGCGGCAGAGCTCATGGGGCCATGGTATTCGACACACCGGAGGCCGTACAGACTGCTCTCTGTACCTGTACAAAGACTGCGCTAGGTTCCGGCCATGGGTGAGATGACGACGTTCCCTTCCAATGGCCACACGTGTGACGGCTACATCGCGGGCACCGGCCCGGGCGTGATCGTCATCCAGGAGTGGTGGGGCCTGGTGCCGCACATCACCGACGTGGCCGACCGTTTCGCCGCCGCCGGCTTCACCGCCCTGGCCCCCGATCTGTACCACGGCGAGTCGACCACCGAGCCCGACGGTGCGGGCAAGCTCATGATGGGCCTCAACCTCGACCAGGCCGCCAAGGACCTGTCGGGCGCCGTCTCGTTCCTGCAGCAGCGCACCGGGCGCGAGCAGGTCGGCGTCGTCGGCTACTGCATGGGCGGTGGTCTTGCCCTGGTGCTCGCCGCGCACCGCCCCGACGCGGTGGCGGCGTGCGCGCCCTACTACGGCGTCATCCCGTGGGCCTCGGCCCAGCCCGACTGGTCGAAGATCGAGGCCACGGTCGTCGGCGAGTACGCCGAGAACGACGGCATGGCCAGCCCCGACGCAGTGCGTGCGCTCGAGGCGCAGCTGCGCGGCCTCGGCAAGGACGCCACCCTGCACATCCACCCCGGCACCGACCACGCGTTCTTCAACGACACCCGCGCGGACGTGTACGACGCGGCCGAGTCGCAGATCGCCTTCGCCCGCACCGTCGACCTGTTCCGCACCACCCTCTGAACTTCGGCACCACGGCGGGCCTCAGGCCCGCCGGCGTGCCGAAGTTCGTGGGGGTGTCAGGCGTTGAAGGCGGCGATGGCGTCGGCGACGGCGAGGGTTCGCTGTGCGTTGGCCACGTGGAGGTTCTCGATCATGCGGCCGTCGACGGTGACGAC
>Ga0247831_1008379_pt1 | contig 10940 bp, 18 predicted proteins | sample LaCruzMarch2015__9_FD_192406 | JGI IMG/M metagenome (GOLD analysis project Ga0247831, IMG submission 192406) | Freshwater microbial communities from meromictic Lake La Cruz, Castile-La Mancha, Spain - LaCruzMarch2015_1m | ecosystem: Environmental > Aquatic > Freshwater > Lake | place: Spain...
CCAAAGCCAGGTCATCAAGAACAGACATTGTCGGCAGCTGCTTTGGTCGATGGCCAGGCCTGCCCGTTCCTCGACGCCCTTTTCATCGCCCGACGACCTTCTTCACCACCTCAGGTTCTGCTTCGATTACCCGAAGATAGAGCTGGGCTGTCCGCTCCGGCATCTTGCGGTTCTGCTCCCAGTCACGCAGCGTGGCCGCGCTCAGTCCATAGGTCGATGCAAAGACCGCCTGTGACAGGCCGGTCTTCATACGAACGGCCTTCACGTCGACGGGCTTGTGCTCGACCATTCCACGTACGTCTTCACCACGAATGTGCGCGTGAACTTCCTTGAGGGCGGCCAGTGCGCGTTGGCCAGGCGTCGGCCTTTTCTTTGCTTTCCTGCTCATGGCTCTTTTCCTTTTCCTTCAATCGCCGCCTTGATGGCGGTGATTTCGTTGGCCAGAGCCTTGGCTTCGGCCTTCGAAATGTTGTCCTTCTCGTTCTTCGCGAACACGATCAGCAGAAATACCCGTGCATCGCCAGTAAAGTTACCGGTGAGGACGCGGTATCCGCCTCTCTTGCCTTCGCCCTCGCGGGCGATACGTACTTTGCGAACACCGCTGCCAATTTCCTTCCCCGCGGTCGGGTTCGCTGCGATATAGTCCACGATGCGCACGCGGTCGTGGTTCATCGAGGCCAGCGCCACTTTCGCCAGACACGCCGGGCTGTGGTTCCGGCGCGATCGTATTGTCATCGTTTCTCCTGCTATCGGCATCATGCCGATCTCAGGCAGAAATTCCACCTAACCCCGTGTGCAGATTTCCCGATCCACCTCTGTCAGAGATGGATCGGTTTCTCTGAACGGGTTCCGGGGGCTGCAAAGCTGGATATGCATCGCGGTTGTTCTGCAGGCGGTCTTGAACCAGCTCTTTTTTTCGGATTGCCGGCCGCGATCACTGTCGGCTGCAGCCTCAGCACCGGCTTGTCCCGCAGCGCCGATGGCAAGGCGACCAGCCCTCAGCGCTCGCCGCGCTCGCATGCGCGCAAGCACAATGTGCGCGTGAGACCGGGCCACACCTGTCCGGGACTGATGGGACCATTGTCGTATGGGGGGCTGGGATTTCCTGTGTCACGCTGGTCGTCGTCACAGCTGTTGGCGCCTGTCAGACGCGAACGACCAGCTCCGAGTATGCCTGAAGCGTCTCATCTGCGGTATAGAAAATGGCGGGCTCGGTCATGGCCTGGGCTATGAGCAGCCGGTCAAACGGATCGCGATGAAGGGGGGCAAGCTGGGCGACCCTCAGCGCAGCAGCCGATCGGACTGGCAATTCCGCAAACCCGCTTTCCAGTGCAGCATGCACAATTGCGTCAGGAGCGACCTGGAAGTCAGCGCGGCCCAGGGCATGCTTTATCGCTATTTCCCAGATGCTGGCTGCGCTGAACAACACCTCATGCTGAGGATCCTCGAGAACGGAGCGCGCTGAGCTGGTCAATCGGGTGGGTTCAATCAACGCCCACAGCAGGACATGGGTGTCGAGGAGCAAGCGCACTCACGGACCCTCAAAGTCATCAAGCACACTGTCCGGCAAAGGCGCGTCAAAATCCGCTGGGACGATCGCCCGTCCCGCCAGCAGGCCCAGGCGTCGCTTCGGCCGCTTTTCGGGTGAAGCGAGCGGCACAAGCCTGGCCAGAGGCTTTCCGGCCTTGGCGATGATTATCTCCTCTCCTGCTGCTGCAGCATCGACAAGCCTGGAAAAGTGGGTCTTGGCGGCGTGAAGGTTCACCGTTGTCATCGCGACCTCCTGTGGACTAAGCTTAGTCCAGTGCTGGATCCAACTCAAGTCGGCCGCCAGGAGCGGCATCCGAAACACCGCCGCTTCCTCGCTGTCCGTACTTCCGCCGGAGGCGCCGAAGCGCCGCGCCCCGGCATGAGGTGGCGTGAAGAGGATGCTGACCAGTTGCTGCATGAACGCGCCTGACAGTGGCGCGCCTGCCACGGCGCCGCGCGTTCACACGCGCTTGACGCCATACGCCGCATCGAGCTTGTCCATGACGGCAAGGCCGCGCTCAGCATCGCCCCGGGCGGCGCGTGTGCGGAACCGGAGTTCGACGTCAAACTCGGCGATTGCACGTGTGGAAAATTCCTCGAACAGCTTGTTGAGGCTTATCCCGCGATGCGCTGCGAGCGCGCGCAGGCGTTCATGCTGGTCCTCAGGCAATCGGATGGTGAGCGTGCTCATCGTGTTCGTCTCCAATCAGGATGATCGCCCGCGGTGCAGATTTTGAGAGAGGGAAACGCGATCTCGCCGCGTTCGAAATCCCGGATATTGGCTGTGATGATCGCCTGTGCCCCGCTGGCGATGGCAAGCTCGAAGATGTGGTTGTCACCCCAGACTGGCAGGTTGGGCCGCCAGAGGAAATACATCGGCGTCCATTCACTTACGCTCAGCAAGGCGTCGAACACGTCCTCCCGCTTGCTGCGGCTGGCCGGGGCCGCTTCGAACAGGTCTGCACGGCTCAGAACAGCTTCGTACTCCGAAAAAAGTGCGTTGCCGAAAACAGAAACGAGGTCCATGTTAAGCGCTATCCGGAGTATGACGCGCCTTCGGCGTTCATCAATGCCGAAGTCAAGATCTTGGTGTCGATGACGACGCGCTCCCTTATCATACCCTGAAAGCACGGGCGCGGTCATAATGCCAGCCATCTCGATCGAGCTCAGCGGTGTCCGACGGCGCCGGGGAAGCGCGGTCTGCGCAAACCCTGTTCCCCCTGGCGTTGGCCACGGTTCTGGTCGGGGGGCCTTGCAATGCGCCTCTCGATCCGCCTCTCAAATGGATGGCCCTGCGCGCGCGTCCAGGCCCGCGTCACCTGATGGCCGAGCGATTGACGCCCTCGCCAGAGCTCAGGCGATCGCACGGCAGTCCTTCCCTGTGCGCGTGAGCAAGCCCACGCTGCGCGTGGCTTTATTGGGCGATGGGCCAGGGCTGAACGCGCGACCGAGGTCGGAAGCTGAGGCGCTGTTACCTCGGGCGCGCCTGACCGCCGAGCCCGCCAGGCCGTGAGCCTGAGCGGCAAACCCCGAGGCCGGCCCCGGTGGGCGTTGTGGACGCTCGTGCTGGCGCTTTTGATCTTCATGGCATGGTTCGCGCTGATCGGCCCCCTGCCGGCCGTGCCGCAGTTCGGCGCGTGGAGCGACAAGGCGCTTCATGTGGGTGCGTTCGGCCTGCTTGCCATGCTGGTTGCGCTGCCTCGCCCGGCGCCTCGCGCGCTGCTGGTGCTGGTGCTGTGTGCCGGGGTTGTGGAGCTGGTCCAGCTCGCATTCCCGTTGCGCGAGGCGAGCCTCGCCGATCTTGCCGCGAGCCTTGTTGGGGTGGTCGCAGGCTGGGCGACCGGCGCGGCGGCTCGGATGATCATCGGCGTTATTGGGCGGGCCTTCCAATCCACTTTCCATGTTCACTAGCTGGCGCTGAACCATGTGCGGGCTGAACGGCATCTTCTTCTGCAACGTCACTGCCGGCGCGTCGGACCAGCGCGATTTGTTGGGCGAGTGGTTCATGCCTGCGCCGCCGCTTCGGCGATCAAACGCACGGCACACCTTGCCTGCGCGCGCGTACAGGCACACGCGGCACCCGACATCATCGAGCTGGCCCGGCAGTACGGCCGTTATGACTATCGGAAGATAGCAGCGCTGCTGCGGTCGACGGCTGGCTGGGTCGTAAACGACAAGCGGGTTGAGCGGATCTGGCGCCAGGGGGGTTGAAGGTCCCTCAGAAGCAGCCAAAACGCAGCCGTTTATGGCTCAATGATGGATGTGGTTGACGCGGACGACCGGCAGGGTGGTGCGTGGACAAGCGATGATGATGAATCGTCCCGTGTCGCCTCAGAAGACATTGACGAGATCAGCGCTCACCCGCGCCCGGAAGTCGTGCGCGCGCGCGAGCCCACGATAATCATGCACCTCGGCGGGATAACCGAGGAGCCGCGTACACGCATCCTGCACGCGCATGAGATCGAACAGCGAGAAGCGATCGTCGCCGGGTTCGATCAGCAGATCGACGTCGCTTTCTGCCGATGCATGGTCTCGTGCGACGGAGCCGTAGAGGAAAAGACGTGCAACACCGAGGCGAGCAAGGCTCGCGCGGTTGTCCCTTAGAAGCTGAAGGGCTTGATCGCGGCGCATCTCTTCAAGGTGGCAGGAAAAGCGAGCGCCGTCACGGCGGCGGTTTCAGGCGCCCACCGAGATGTGCGCAGGCGCCGGCCTTCTGCGTCTGGCGGTTTGCATGCGGTGGGCCGGGCGGGGTAGGCCTGCTCGCCTGCGTGAACCCGCCACCCCATCCGCGCCCTGCTGCGGCGATGGTGACAGCACAGGCTTGAACGTGCCGAAAAAGGTGGCATATTGCCACCTCGGGGAGATGCTCATGGCCCAGTCTATCAAAATCCCGGAAGAGGAAATGGAGCTGCTGCGCAGGGAAGCGAGGCTCGCCTCCCGCTCGATCGCCGGCCAGGTCACGCACTGGCTGCGGATCGGCCGTTCCATAGAGCGTGCGCCGGACTTCAACTACGCCCACATCCGCGAAGCGCTTCAGGCCGGCCGCAGCCCGGACGCGCTGACCAGCGAGGAACAGGCTGTCTATGTCGATGAACTCATGGATATCGCTGCTGCGGAAACACCTGAACAGGCCGTATTTTACGCCGGTCGGCGCAAGGCAGGTCTCGGCGTGGGCGCCGACAAGGCGGATAAGATCGTCAGGCAGAAGAAGTCCGGTCGGGCATGACCTCGCCGGCGCCGCGGCCGACGCTGTTTCTGATCGCGGGTCCGAATGGCGCCGGCAAATCGACTTTCTACGAAGCCGTCTTAAGGCCGCGCGTCCAAGCGCCCTTCATCAATGCCGACATCATTCAGCGCGATGAACTGAAGGACGCTTCCGTCGAGGCGGCCTATGAGGCGGCGAACATCGCGTCGGCGCGCCGCGATGACTGTCTGCGATCGGGCCGCAGCTTCGTTACCGAAACCGTGTTTTCGCATCCTTCCAAACTCGAGATGCTGGGCGCCGCCCGGAGGGCGGGGTTCCGGATCGTCATCTTCCACCTCCATCTTGGTTCTGCCGATCTCGCCGTCGCGCGCGTGGCGGCGCGTGTCGAAGAGGGCGGACATCTTGTTCCCGAGAACAAGATCCGGGAAAGGTACGCGCGCAATCAACAGCTGATCCATGATGCAATCCTCCTGGCCGACAAAGGCGCGGTCTATGACGCTTCGCGGCTTAACCAGGCGCCGCGTCTGCTGGCGAAAACCAGCCTGGGCCAGGCGGACTGGGTTGCGCAGGATCTCCCCGAATGGTTTCTACGCCTCTACACGGAGCTGTCTGGCGGGGCGTCCGGCCTCTGAGAAGGGCGTGCAGGGAGCGGGATACCTGCACCGCTACATCGCAGAAACAGCGCCCGCCAGCGCGAAGTCCCGGCCCTTGAACAGGATCGCAGCGCTTGTTTCCTGCGCCAGCGCGAACACAAAGCAGTCGCCAAAGTTCAGTTGTGCGGGGTGGCCCGTGCCCTTGCCAAAGTCGCGGTAAGCCTCGCGGGCGAGCTTGGCCTGCGCCGCCGTCACCGGAGCGATGGCGATCCATCACGGGCGCTGCCATGGACAAGCTAGTCGCGGCAGGTTGCGACGATAGCGTCAGCAAGCGTGATGGACGGCTGCCAGCCAAGGGCGCGCAGCTCGTCCGGGTCGCGCCCACGGAGGTGGTGTTAATTCACTGACGGAGCGCTTCGGGCGCGCGGACCGCAAGAGTCAGCGCGCGCCCGGAGCGCGGTCGGCAGGAGAGGTGTTGACGCGGACGACCGGCAGGGTGGTGCGTGGACAAGCGATGATGATGAATCGTCCTGTGTCGCCTCAGAAGACATTGACGAGATCAGCGCACACCCGCGCCCGGAAGTCGCGCGCGCGCGCGAGCCCACGATAATCATGCACCTCGGCGGGATAACCGAGGAGCCGCGTACACGCATCCTGCACGCGCATGAGATCGAACAGCGAGAAGCGATCGTCGCCGGGTTCGATCAGCAGATCGACGTCGCTTTCTGCCGATGCATGGTCTCGCGCGACGGAGCCGTAGAGGAAAAGACGTGCAACACCGAGGCGAGCAAGGCTCGCGCGATTCTCTCTCAAAAGCTGAAGGGCTTGATCGCGGCGCATCTCTTCAAGGTGGCAGGAAAAGCCAGCACCGTCACGGGCGGCGGTTTCAGGCGCCCACCGAGATGTGCGCAGGCGCCGGCCTTCTGCAAACCGCGCCCCCGGCACCGCCATTGGCCTGCTTCTGCTCCGCCGCACTGGCCTCTAATCCCCACCGCCGTTGACAGCCGGTCTTGGATGCTGCGCGTGCGCGTCTTGAAGCCCGGGTTGGCGGATGATTGCGGAGCGGATCAAGCTTATGGCGAATGGCGCCTTCGCTGACACCGCGTGCGTCCTTCAGGCGAGCAGACGGCGATAGCTCCTCGTTATCCCCGCCCGCCCGATAAGGCCCGGGGAGCAACCTCGAGGAAAAGCGGCAGCCGGTTTGCCTCGGGCTGATCAGGCCACAGACTTTCGCGTCACGCTCAGGCGAAGGCCCAGCGCGTCGAGGATGGCGTTGAGTGTGGAGAGCTTTGGGTCCCCCCCGTCGCTGAGGGCGCGATAGAGCCCCTGGCGGTTCAGTCCGGTCCTACGCGCAAGGGCGGACATGCCTTCGCTGTCAGAAATGACGCGCAGGGCTGCCTTGATACCTTCGGGCCCGACCTCTTCAAGGGCGGCCTCGATATAGGCGATGGCATCGTCCGGGGTCTTGATGTCGTCGCCCGGTTTCCAGGGAAGCGGTTCTACGCTCATTTTCCTGCCCCTCTTGTTCATCTGCGAGCGAGATTGCCTTGGCAATGTCGCGGGCCTGGGTTGACGTGTCGCCGCCTGCCAGAAGCAGGAGAAGCGCTTGCCCGCGCATCGTGTAATAAACCCGGTAGCCGGGTCCAAAGGTGAAGCGGCGTTCCCCTACGTTTGCGCCAACTGCCTTGGCCTCGCCGGTGTGGCCTGTTTCGCTGAATACGGCGATCCGGGCGTCGATCCGGGCTTTGGCACGAATGTCGCGCAGAGCGCGGAACCACTTGGCCTAAGTCTCCGACTGGCGAACTTCGATCATGTCGCTTACATACGACAAACGCTGCGTGTTGTCTCCTGAAAACGACACCCGGCGCAGCGGCGGCCCTCTTTGGACCCCATCGGGCTCGAGTGGCGCTTTACACCCGCTCCCCCTCGCGCCCGACATTGCAACGCAGCCAGCAGACTTGAAACGAGGGGACCGTTTTTCCGCAGCGCGCCCGATAACTGAAAATCTGATTTTTGCTCGGCGCTGATCGCGGCTTCGCCGCAGCGCTGGCGCCTGCGCCTTCGCTTTGCGCGTGAGGCTTGATGTATCCAGTGCAGCGCGAGAAATGATCGTCTTGATTCAGCAGGTTCCGAAGCGCCGCTGCGCGGCGCTCGATGGTTCAGGGGCTACTCGAAATCGATCCAACGGATCGATTTAGCCCCTGGACGGCTCAGGGCTGCCCGCAGGCCCGGAAAGTGCGGAGTGGTTTTCGGTGACATCTGCGCAAGCAAGGGCGCGCAGGGAGCGGGATACCTGCCTATATCGCAGAAACAGCGCCCGCCAGCGCGAAGTCCCGGCCCTTGAACAGGATCGCAGCGCTTGTTTCCTGCGCCAGCGCGAACACAAAGCAGTCGCCAAAGTTCAGTTGTGCGGGGTGGCCCGTGCCCTTGCCAAAGTCGCGGTAAGCCTCGCGGGCGAGCTTGGCCTGCGCCGCCGTTACCGGAGCGATGGCGATCGGCGCGATCAATCGGTCAAAATCGCGGCTCAAGGCCGGGTCATGGCGCGCATCGACGACGATCGCGGTTTCAAGATAGCTTGCGGCCGACATCTGCGGCGCGGGCGCGCCGGCGATGGCGGCGATGAACGCCTCGGCCTCTGGCTCCTGGCGGATGATGGCGATGAGCGCCGATGTGTCAACGATCATGGCTTCGGCAGCCCGCGCGCATCGTAGAGAAGATCGTCTGGATCAGGCAGACCCGCAGCGCCGATCCGCGCGGCCATGCGGCGGGCGATGGCGGCCATTTGCTCGGCGCGGCCGGCTCCTGCCGCCTCTGCCTCCGGCGTCTTGGCCAACTGCACGCGTAAGGACAGCGTCACTGCCTCGGTCAGGCTGACGCCAAGCCGCTGCGCCAGTTCCGCCGCCAGCGCGTGCGTTTCAGGGTTCTTGATGTTCAGAGCCATGGTGGAAGGATATCAGAACTGCGGTGGAAGTCCACCCTTGTGGGTCCGAGTAGCCGTTCATCGGCGCTCCTGGGCGATTGCCAAACTTTACGGTAGCGCGGGGTAAAGGGTGACGACCATTTCTCGAAAAGGCGACGAAGAGGCCCGGAACCAACGCCCGGATCTGTTGGATGCCTGCGCGTGCGGCGTCGCAACCCTTGTTACCCGCCGCGGCCGATGATTGGCCGTGTGCCGCCGGTGAACCATCAGGCCGGGCAGGGCGCGCAGGCTTGCCTCTTGCCGGTTCCGGGCTCAGGACGAGGCCTCTGGGCCCCCGGCATCGCCGACAACCTGAACGCTGCATGAGACGAATGGGACCGTTGACCTGTCTGGTCTCAGGCCGCCGGCGCTCTTGCTTCTCGACACCTATCCGATCGTCTGTTGGTCAGAGGGCCACAGGGCGCTTGCGGGCCGCTGCCGGCCGGTTTTCGGGAAGCACGCCGCTGGCGAGCTGCAATTTGCCATAACGACTGTGACGATCGCTGAAGTGCTTGCAGGTCCGTTACGCGTCGGTGACGAAGCCTTGACTGCGCGCAGTCGCGCGATCCTTGAAAGTTGGCGCGTCGTCGATCTGACAGCCAGCATTGCCGGGAGCGCAGCCCGCCTTCGCGCGGCGCTGCGCCTCAAGCCGGCAGATGCAGTTCAGGCCGCAAGCGCGTTTGCCATCAATGCAGAGGTCGTGTCCCGATGATTGGTTTACGAACTGAAGCTCGTGTCGCGCCTCGCCGCCAGGCTGGGCCGGTCATGCAGCTGGCAAGGCTGGCAGGCTGACGAGGGGACAATCGCTCATTCTCCAGATCGAAACGGCTGAGGATGTGGCGCAGGCTGTTGTCCGGTACCGGGATCCTGGCGTCGACTTTTCCGATTTGACGATCGCGACAGCGGGTCGGCCTCTGGGCGCGTTTTCGCTTGCCACCTTCGACAAAAACGCCGCGCGCATCGAAGGTGTAACGCGACTGAGCGCCTGAACGTGCTGAGCATCCGCAACGAGGCGACATTGTATTTCCTGCGGCGACTGAACCGTCCCCGATGATCTGTCTACGACTTGCAGGTCTTGCGATATCCGGCCGCGCGCAGTGCGCCTGATAATGCTCCATGAAGCACGGGCTTGCACGCGCGACACTGGTCTCTCGCGTGCGTCCAAGCCCGCACGAGGCTGGTCTCTCTCGTGGAGGCTGTCGGGCGAAAAACCTTGATCAGTCCTGCGCATCACAAAGGGGCTGCGAGCGAGGGACTGCCATACTCCCTTCAATCAGCAGCAGATCCCACACGGCGATTGGCGCCGTTTCAAGATCAACCAATGCCTGCCGATGCCTGACAGCGCTCGCTGGCTATGCAGCCCTGGGCTTATAGGGTTTCACGTCGAACGCGTCGGCTTTCTGATGGATGTCGTAGGCATCCCATAACGCCTGGATGCGAAGCAGCAGCTCCGCCTCGACGCCGAAGGCCAATTCGATCCGCATCGCCATGTCGGCCGACAGAGACGACTTCTCGTTGAGCAGATCCGACAGCGTCGCGCGGCGAACGCCCAGAATGCCGGCCGCCTGAACGACCGATAGGTCGTGAACATCGAGGATTTCGCCTTGAATGAAAGCGCCAGGGTGAGCGGGCTTCATTCCGACTTTGATCTTTGCCTTGGCCATCAGTGATAATCCTCCAAATCGACATCCGCCAATTGACCGGCTTCAATCCTGAACGTCAGACGCCAGTTGCCTGTCACCGAGATTGACCACGTTCCGGCGCGCTCGCCCTTCAGTTCATGAAGCCGCCAGCCGGGGAGAGCTTCGAGACTGTCCAGATCGGCAGCCGCAACCAGCGCGGTGACAATGTTGCGCACGCGCTTCACCTGGTCCGCCTTGAGGCCCCTGGCGTCGTCGCGCTCGACAAAAGTCCGAAGGCCCTTGTGCCTGAACGATACGAACTCCATGAACACATCCGTACGGCCACACCGTACGGATGTCAACTCTGTTGGATCGGGGTCTGTGGACGCAGGGAGTGTCCCCAACTGCGCTTGGGGCGGCGACGCGGTCCGCGTCGTCTCATCGGTTAAGCGTCCTGCCCACCCGGCCCCGACACTGATCAGTCTCGGGCGTCCAGGCCCGCACGAGACTGTTGCCTGTCATGCGTTCAAGTCCGCTCAATAACGCCTCCATGCCGGGTGAGCGACGCGAGCCCGGAAACAGATCATGCCGGGTGAGCGAAGCGAGACCGGAAAGCAGGCATGCCGGATGAGAGTAGCGAGACCGGAAAGCAGGCATGCCGGATGAGAGTAGCGAGACCGGAAAGCAGGCATGCCGGATGAGAGTAGCGAGACCGGAAAGCAGGCATGCCGGATGAGAGTAGCGAGACCGGAAAGCAGGCATGCCGGATGAGCGTAGCGAGACCGGAAAGCAGGCATGCCGGATGAGAGTAGCGAGACCGGAAAGCAGGCATGCCGGGCTCGCTTTTTTGCGCGGAGCGAGGTCGAAAATCTAGCTGACGTTCCCTGTGTGTTTTTGGTATAACACTTACATGCGTCGTACCGAAGCCCTCGAACGTCTGAGACACAATCGCGCCCAACTTTCTGCGCTAGGGGTGACGCACGCTTATCTGTTCGGCTCTGTTGCAAGGGACGCTGCAGCGCCAGACAGCG
>Ga0247831_1008383_pt1 | contig 10934 bp, 7 predicted proteins | sample LaCruzMarch2015__9_FD_192406 | JGI IMG/M metagenome (GOLD analysis project Ga0247831, IMG submission 192406) | Freshwater microbial communities from meromictic Lake La Cruz, Castile-La Mancha, Spain - LaCruzMarch2015_1m | ecosystem: Environmental > Aquatic > Freshwater > Lake | place: Spain...
CCATTCGAAGTTAAAAAGAGGCCAACAGATCAAAATCCGGTTTAACGCCGAAACAATGAACTTAAATTGCTATGATGACAAAGAACTTATTGCTGAGGTGCAGGTCAAAGGGATTGCCTATGAACAACTCACAGCATTTTTTGACACGGTTTTTTGACTCTATTTTTTGACACGATTTAATGACTTTTAACATCACTCATCACTAAAATTCGCTTCCTTTTGCGCCGTGCTGCGCAGTCGGGGTCGTCCCTCCTCCCTCCTTGCTTGCACCGCCCAAAAGGAGCGATGCTCGATCAATGGCCGGAAGGGACAAAACCACCTCACTGGGAGGAAGCGGCAACCCGGAAGCCCAAATAGTTGAAGCGGCCGTCGGGAAGCGCATAGTAGCGATACGACACGCGGCAATACTGCGGCGTATCGTACCAGGAGCCGCCGCGGTACACGCGGTTAGAGCCGTCCACAGGGCCTTGCGGGTTATCTACCGGGCCTTTTTCATAATAATCTTCAGCAAACCAGTCATTACACCATTCCCACACATTGCCGCTCATGTCATATATTCCTAATTCATTGGCAGCAAGTTCAGCAACCTTGTGCAAACGTCCCCCGGAATTCGCATCATGCCATCCCACCTTTTCAAGGCTATTACTGCCTGCGTATTTATATTGCTGGCTACGTCGGCCGCCGCGGGCTGCATACTCCCATTCTGCTTCAGTGGGTAAGCGAAATGTTTTATCGCCGTCTATGGAGGTTAACCAATTGCAATAAGCCACAGCCCCATCCCAGCTAACATACACCACCGGATGTTGTTCATAACCGGACTCCACTTCAAAACGACTTTTGGCCACCGGTTCAATTCTGCAAGGTTCCGACCCATAAGGCCCATCGAGGTTGATCCAAGACACACCTGCTTCCTCCTGATTACCTTTTGCGTTCAAAAACTGACAATACTGGGCGTTGGTCACCGTCGTTTTACCAATTTCAAAAGCATTGATCTTTACTTCTTTGGCGGGTTTTTCCCAGGGATAACAATCAGCGTCCTTTTCATCGCGGCATCCACGGATGTATTTGCCGCTGGCAACGTATATTAATTCGGGTATATCTACGGCGGGTAGAACAATGTGCTGTAACTTTTCTTCTTTTTTCCCGATTACCACTGGGGCAGGCGGCGTTGGGCGCGGCGTTGCTTTTTTCAGGGCTGCGACAATACGCAACAATTCTGTACTTACTTGCACCAATTGTAATGAATATTCACCAAATGACAAGCGTCCAGCCCCATACTCCTGTTTCAAAAAATGATATCGGTTCGATACTATAATCCATGCGTTACGTTCCAGATCCTCTTCAACCATGGGTTCCAAATCATTTATAGCATCCTCCAGCCTGTGCTTCGAAATCAAGTCTTCAATTTGCCGTAAACCTTGTAAATCCATGTATAAATACTTTTAGGGCAAAAATAGGATAATTAGGTAAACCAACTTATACCCAGATTTAAATAGATTTGAAGGATGGTTGGATAAAAAAATTGATTTATAATGGATTAGAAGCGATCTGTTTTCATAACCACTTTGCGTTGACTATAATATTTGAACACCAGACAGGTACAAAAGGCAAAATCATTGCACAACGTTCGGTCCATGCCTACCAGCGGTGCAATGCTTTTGCGGAAACATTGTTCTTTGTCCAGGCATCCCGGGATCAGGACAAACACCTGTTCGGTAGTATGCCATCCGGCCATCGATCGAGCTGGGAGGAAGCGGCAACCCGGAAGCCCAAATTGTTGTTGCGGTTGTCGGGATTCGTATTGTTGCGATTCGACACGCGGCAATTCTGCGGCGTATTGTTCCAGGAGCCGCCGCGGTTCACGCGGTTAGAGCCTCTATGGTGTTTGCCCTTGTACCGATTGAATAGTCGGTACGTTACAAATGTATGCTTTTTCTAAAATTATGCGTTTCGGCTTTTTGAACAAATGCCAACAAAGGCAAAGCATGCCGACAACAACGTGCTTCCGACCAGGTTCCGTCAATGTAGGCTTGATGAATGGTGCGCAACTTGCGAATATACCGGATCTTGCTTTTGGCCAATAATCGCACTTTTTCCGGTAAAATCCGGTAGCCCAAAAAAGGCAAACCATGCCAGCTGGCATGCAGCGATTCCGGTTTGAGGCTACACCGCAACTCCGTTTCAATATAGGCCCGAATGGCCACAAAATCCCGTTTTAATGCCGCTTTATCATCACGCCAGAGCACCAAATCATCCATATATCGCACATATCCAGGCACTTGCAAGGTTTCCCGAATGTAATGATCCAAACCATTTAGATAATGATTGGCAAAATACTGGCTCGTCAAATTGCCAATGGGCAGACCGCTACCAGGCGCCGCGGCATAACTGTGAATGATTTGTTCAAAAATACCCACCAGCGTCCTGTCCTTAAACATCCCGGCGAGTTGCAGCACCAACACTTCATGACAAATGCTGTCAAAAAACTTTTTTACATCCAATTTAAGGTACCAGGGATAACGCCTTGCGTACATTTGGGCCCTTTCGATCGCCGCATACGTGCCTTTTCCTTTGCGACTGGCATAAGAGTCAAAAATTTGCTTTTTTTCAAAATACGGGTGACAAATATTCATCAGGGAGTGGTGCATCACCTGCTCGCCAAAGGCTGCGGCGCATATTTTCCGCTCTTTAGGCTCATAAATGGTGAAATACCGGTATTCCCCCACCTGCACGATACCGCTTGATAATTGCTGATGAATATCCAGCACACGACGATCTACGTCCGTCATCCAGTTCAGCACTTCGCGTGCGTGCCGCTTCCCTTTTGCCGCTTTCCAGGCAGCAAGCCGAATATTCTCCGTTGTCGCGATTTGCGGCATCAGATTATTCGCCCTTTTCATCTTGCCCGGTTTTTATAAAATATTGGGCATATTTCTCCATTTTCCGTTCCCCAATACCGCTAATACCTTTCATTGCTTTGATGGTCAGTGGCGCACATTTCGCCATTTCCGCTAATTCAAAATCCGTAAAAACCGCAAAAGGCGGCACCGCATCTTTTTCCGCTACCTCCTTGCGGATTTTGCGGTATGCGCTGAAACGCTCAAAGGCCGCTTCGTCCAATACTTTGCGGTAATCTACCTTGATACGCTCGCGATCGGTGGCCGCAATGTCATCCACATACCGCACTACAAAGCTCCAGTACCCCTCGGGCACATAGGTCTCTTTCACTTCCAACACCTTTTTGCTCCGCAAAAACACGTTCATCTCCTCCACAAATGCATCGCCGGATAAAAGCGGAATCGTAAATATTTTTATTTGCATAATATAAATATTCATTTTTTAAAATTCGTTGGGGCTATGCCCCAAACCCCACAACACGCTTCACAAAAAACGTCACTTTTTCGCCGTGCTGCACCGTCGGGGTCGTCCCTTCCCCCTCCTTGTTTGCACCACTCAAAAGTGCCGATGCTCGATCAATGGCCGGAAGGGTCAAAACTACCTTCACTGGGAGGAAGCGGCAACCCGGAAGCCCAAAGCGTCGTCGCGGAAGTCGGGATACGTAAAGTTGCGAAACGACACGCGGCAACCCCGCGGCGAAGTGAGCCAGGAGCCGCCGCGGAGCACGCGGATAGAGCCCGTTTCTGGGCCCTGCGGATTATCCGTTGGACTGCTTGCATAATAATCCTCACCATACCAGTCGTTACACCATTCCCAAAGATTACCCGACATGTCCATTAAACCCAACACATTTCCCTTTTTTTGTCCCACTGGGTGAACCTTATTATCCGAATTTGCCTCATACCAGCCAACGGCTTCCAAATCGTCACTTCCTGCATATTTATACCCGCCCGGTTTATTGCCGCCAAGGGCAGCATATTCCCACTCAGCCTCCGTAGGCAAACGATATTTCCGATCTTTCACCTTGCTGCTCAGCCAGTCACAATAGGCTTTCGCGCCGTACCAAGAAACGTATATTACCGGGTACTGCTCGTACCCATTTTCCACCGTGAATATTTTACCTTTTTGTTTGATCCGGCAACGCTCATCCTCATATTTCCCTTCAAGATCAATCCACGTCACCCCGCCGTCCTCCCGGTTGCCCATTGCATTCAAAAAGGCGCAATATTGGGCATTGGTTACTTCCGTACGGCCTATGGAAAAGGCATTTATTTTAACTTCCCGCACTGGCTTTTCGTCATCACTACAATCCGGGTCTTTTTCATCCGCACAACCGCGGCGGTAACTACCGCCGGGAATGGGGACGAGGTCGGGCAGCGGGATAGAAGGATTATTGGCAGCAGCCTGAGTTTTCACAAAATAAAAACTTGCCCCTGGTGCATGATTTCCGAATTCACTGTAAAAAACGGCCGGTTTAATATTTTTGAGATCAAATAATAATCGATCCGTATTCATGACTTCCGATTGCGGTAAGTTTTGCAGGGTTTCTAAAAAACGCTCAGCAAACGGTGATTTGTCAGGTACTCTTTCCTGAAAGCCAGCGGCAATCAATTGACGAGCAGGTTGTTTTATGGTTCCAATCGCAGCAGCGCTTTTTTGCAAAACAGCGCCCATCGACGCATCCAAGGCCAATAATATACTTGGGCACCGAATTGCATTAATTTGGGCTTGAAAATCAGTGTATTTTATATTGTTTCCACCAGCAGATCTGTTATTGCCGTCTGAAGGTGCCAGATAACCGCCATCTTCAAAATAACCTGCACCTGAAAAATAGATCAATAACTGGTCTTTATCCGTGTAAATTCTATTTTGATAATCTTTTACGGCACTCAATATTTGTGATTTGGTCGGGTTTTGAATTACCCTTGTGTCAAACCCGTATTCAGACCTCAATTCATTTGCAAGCGCCATCGTTTGCTCTATGGAATAACGTAATTTAAAATTCCCGCTTTTATAATCGTCAACGGCAAAAAGAAGCGCATAATTTCTACGTACGCCGGGCACTACAACAGCGCTACCGCCACCCGCTCCGGTTTGCTCGCAGGATATCAATGTTGGGTTACCCCGATATTTCCGGGCAACATAGCCTATACGACCGTTGTACTGTATCTTCCAAGCTGTTAACGTACTGTCTAAAAGGCTCACCGTAGCACCAGGCTTTATGTTTTGAATCAGCGTTCCTTGCTCCAATACAATATCGCCATTTAGTTCCAATAATGCATAATTGGCTTGGGTAAGCGATTTAGTTCGGAATCCAAGGCCGTTTTGCACATTTGCCACTCGTCGGCAGTTAGGATCATTGTCAGGTATATCGATGGGCTTATCAGGCGCAGCACACCAGGCATTGGCTGCGCGTACCCAACTTGGGGTATTGTCCCAAACGGCAGCCTGCTCAAACCAGCGGCAAGCCATCTGCTTGGCTATGGAGGTATCAGGCCTAAATCCAGGCTGGACACGCCGCAAACTATCGGCAATACGGTAAAATGGCAAACCTGCATGGTACAGGGCATTGGCAATATTGGCGCGGCTTTCCAATATCAAATTACTGGTGTCCGAGGTAAGTCCCTGGGGCCAACCTTTACCTGAATTAGCTGCGCGCGTCAAAACGCCCAACTTGGTGGTATCCCGAAGATGGGCTGCATCTCGGTAATTATATTCCAGTAAAAGAACATTTTGTGCTTCTGTTTCAATACAACAATGCACCGTTTCGCCCTCGTCTAAGCGAATATCGGCTTCTAAACCATTGCAAACTGGCGCCTCTACCGGCCAAAAAACCAGCGCCAACCCCGCACAAAGCAAGGCCACCAAGGCCCAAATCCGGTCTTTCCACAAATCCCGCAAGCCAATCGCCGGTATTCCACCCTTGAAAAAGCGTTTTTTCAAATTATCCGGCAACAAATTATCCAGGGGGCCGGGCGGGCCTTTTAATTCCTGCACCATGATAAAATCGGTGCGGCCGGTGGCGTCTATATATTGGGCAATGCGCTCCGCCAAGGCTTTTTTCAGCTTGGGATCGGTGGCAATCATCCATTCGTTAAAGGCAATGCGCAAGGCAAAATCGTCCCAGGCGGCGCTGTCGGTCGGCGGGCCTTGTTCGCGCAATAACTGGTGCAGGGCGTTGCGCAAGCGGGGCTCTAAAGTAGGCTCGGTGGCGCGTAATTCGTTGAGCAACAATACCCGAACGGCATCCGGCATGGCGCCCTGGCTAAACCAGGGCAGGCGCAACAGTTCGTTGAGGCGCTCAAAACTGGTTACTGGCACGCCGCTTTCCTGTTCTAACCAGTTGCCAATCCACAAGGTAAGGTCGTAGTGCAATTCGGGCCATAAGGCACAGCAAGCCAGCCAGTTGCGGGTGGTTGCGTCGGGTAATGCGGCGCGTAAAGTTTGCAATAGGTCGCCTTCTGCATCCAATTGAATGGTATCGCCGCCTCCTAATGCGGCCATTTTGGTCAAATCGGGTGCGCCCGTATCGGCATCATCGGTTTCAAAGGCGGTGATCACCCTGCCCAGGCCCAGCATGGTGGCGGGCGCAAATTGAAACAGCCGCGCCAGCTGGTCTTCCCGCCGCCGCCATTGTCCGGGTGGCAGTGGACTGAGCAAGGCCCTTTGTTTCCAGCGTTCCAGGGTTTCGGTCCACTTCATCAGGCGGCCCGTGCTGCCGCTAAACAGTCCGCGCCCGGCACTTACCACCAGCAAGCGGTGTTGCGGGTAACGAAACAGCAGTTCTTCGATGCCAATACCTTCCGGGTGGGCTTCATTGAAGCACAGCCGCAGGTCGTTTTCAAAAAAGAAGCGCTCCACCAGCACCTCGTTGTTGCGGAGGGTGCGGTACAGGTCGTCGTACAAGCGCGCGCGGTGGTCGCGGTGGTCGTGTCGGTCCACCAGCAACAGGTATTCGGAGGGACGCGACAGTTTTTTGTACAGCAGGGTGGCCAAACCGGCCTTGCGTGCGGCCGCCCGCACGGAGGCAGGCAAATCGGGCACCCGGGCTTCATCCTCGGTGCGGCGGCGCAGGGCCTGCAAGGTGCCCTGAAAAGCATCTCCTGGGTCGGGCGGGGCCATGCCGGGTATCCGAATGTTCCACACATAAGGTGGGCGGGCGTTTTCGTTGCGGCGGGCTACGTATTTTTTGCGGCGCCAGGCACGCCACCAGAGAAAACAAACCAGCAACCCGGCAAACAACAACCAGGCGCCCAACTTCCATACCCAGGCATATTTTACCCAAAAACCCGCATTTCCCAATTCCATAGCACGCACCAAGGGGTCGTGGTTGTAGGGCATGGGGTAGGGAAGCAGGGTGTCGGCAGCGGGTGAAGCGGGTTTTGTAAGCACGGTGCTGTCCGTCCCGGAAACCTGTACCACGTCAATGATCACATCCACGGCCCTGCTTCCACGGGCGCTTTGCAACTGGTAGCGCACCGAATCGGTTCCGGCGCTGTCCGGGTTTGCCTGCAGGGTAATGCAACCCGCCATACTTAGTGCAAGGCGACCAACAGGTCGGCGCAGGGTATCCGCGTCTGTTTCCGTAAAGCGGGCGCGTTGTATGGGGCCCATTTGCAACAGGGTCGTCGAATCCGGGCAAACTTCTTTTGCTGCGCCCGCAGCCACGGTCAGGTACAGGCGCAGCGGGGTAGCGGGTAAAGCCGCAGGATGGGGCGGCAAAAAATACATTCCCGCGATCAATGCGCCTAAACCCGCGAGTAGCAGCAAGGGCGCGTAACGTGCCCAAAAACCATTGGTCGGCGCTTGTATTTGGGGCTTTTCTTCGGGTATTTCCGCACTTTCTGCCTCAAAAAAAGTGTAAAACAGGTCCTGTTCCTGCCTGTTTTTGGCAATCAGGGGCGCCAAGGCATCGCGCAACTGTTGCGCTGTGCAATGCTCGGGCAATTGCTGCAACAGCTGTTGCCAGCGCAAATGCTCATCGGGGGCAAAGCGGCGCACTTCCTCTTCCCAGCGCCGCAACACAGCAGCGGCAAGGGCGTACAATTGCGGATTTATAGTACTCACAGCGACAGTCCGATGGCCTTTTTAAGGGTTTCGAGGTCGGTGCGGGTTTTGGCAAGTACGGAAAAAGAGTAGCCCAGCCGCGTTTTTTCGGCCTGCGTCAACTTTTGGGGCGCGTCAAGTTTGCTCGTATCAATGTCCATTTTCAACAGCGCGGCGGCCCAGTGCAGCAATTCGGCGGTGGCGGGCTTTTTATTCATCACGCCAAATTCGGCATGGCGTATTTTTTCAAAAAAGGCAATGACCGCGTTTGCATCTAATTTTTCAAAACCGTCCAATTTGGTTTTCAAAATTTCCAGCAGTTCCTGCGCCCCCGGAAATTTAATGTCGAAAAACGCCACACGCCGCAAAAAAGGATCGGGCAGGTTTTTTTCCGAGTTGGAGGTCATTATAATGATGGGCCGTTGTTCGGGTGCTGCGGCAAAGGTAAAACGCTCAGGATCACCCGTTTCCGGCACCGAAAACGTGAGTTTTTCCAGCGCATTGAGCAAATTATTGGGCAAATCGCGCGGGGCTTTGTCTATTTCGTCGAGCAGCACCACGCGGGCTTGGCCGCTGTAAATGGCTGCGCCCAAGGCCTGGGGCTGGATGTAATCGCGAAACACCACTTCCGGACTCAGCATTTCTTTGATCACCTGGGCATGCTGGAAATGGCGCAGGGCATCGTATGCATAAAACAAATCGGTCACCGAAGAGGAGGTTTGTCCGTTGAACAGTTCCGGCTTGCCGAGTCGGTAATACCAGGCAATGTGGGCGGCTAAATCGGTTTTGCCGCAGCCTGGCTCGCCGGTAACCAACAAGGGCAATCCTAAGTGCAGAGCGGTTTGCACAGCAGCCCACAATTCGGGGGAAGGTTTGTAGTACTCAGGCGCATTCAGGCGCGCGTTGCTCGGGCGCGCGGGTAACACGCGCGCGGCATCAGTTTCGGGGGTATGGGAAAGCAATATCGATTGGGCCGTCATAAGGTATGTAAAGGCTTAAATGTCAATAATTTAGTTTATAAACCAGCTCCTGCACCAGTTCCACCCGGTTCATGTTGAGCAATTGGGTACGCATATATTCCTGGGCTTCAGCGGGCGGCAATCCTTGTGCCAGCACCTGAAACACGGGGTCCAGTCGGGCCGTGTTGTAAATGCCCAGGTCTACAAACCAATCCTCCAAGTCTGTTTTTTTCACAGGCATCAAGGGGTAAAAGTGGCCAGAGTTGGGGTGTTTTTCGCACAATTGGTCAATGCCACCAACAATTTCTGCCGCTTTGGCCTCGCTTACGGTGTTGGTATCGGCCTGATATTGCAGGTGCAAATCCTCCAGATAAAACACCACAAACACCAGCAGGGTTGGTCCTCCGGCGGGCCGTTTGTTCAGTTCCGTCATCATCCAGTCTAAATACTCCGGCAGGAAAGACTTGCATTCATTTTTTTGGATAAAAAAGGGCAAAATGCTGTATTGGTAGCGCGGGGAAGGCAGTAAATTGGCTTGCAGGGCCGCATCAAAGTCTTGTTTTTCTTCCCAGCCGTACCAGTTGGCGCAGAATTCCCGGAAGCGCTGTTGCGATTTTTCGAGCGAATAGCCTATTGGCAGTTTTTCCAATCGAACACGGTCATGCTTTTTGGCATCAAATCGGCAATGCACTGCCGACTTGCTGTCTTCATCAAGCAATTCGCCCAGCAGTTCATAAATCATCCGTTCGCCCATGGAAGGCGGGAGTTGACTTTTGCAAGCACTCAGGAAGTAAAAATGGTTTTGGTGACCATTTTGTTGGTGTTTGTCAAAAGATTCCTCAAAGCGGTCGCGCACTTCATGGCGGTTACAGTTCACCAAGTGAATACGTCCCATATCCTCGTTGATGTTCAGGGTGCGGATTTTTTCGAGGAGGAGATTTTGCCCACTTTCGGTACCGAGGTCGTATGCATCGGCAATTTTTTGTTTTATTTCACTCAATTCAGCTTCTAAATACGCAATTTGATGCTCCAGTTTAAATTTCACGGAGGCATCGGTTTCAATGGTCTTTGCGTGGTTAAGTTTGTTGAGTTTATCAACCAGTAGATCCTGATGGCTTTTAAATCCTTTAATTTCTTCCGGGGTATAAATCATAAATTTAGTTTCGCTTTCAGGTCTTGAACAGTATCTCTTAGTGTATTAATTTGTTGTTCGTAGGCAAATTTTCGCGCCTCATCGGTTTCCAGCATGTGTGCGGATTCCATGCGTTGCAATTTTTGAGTAGCGAGTTGGAGTTGGCTTTCGTAGCCTTTGCGTTCGAGTTCCGAAATGGAGTTGGTTGCATTGTTGGTTGAAGTAGGTGGTGCAGCCCGCGCAATTTCCTTTTTCACTTCGCTGAGGATGGAAAGCAAAGCAGCACGTATTTGGGCAGAATTTGTCGAAAACGGCCCCATTTCGAGGCGGCCACCGTCGTATTCTTTCTTAATTTGGTGAAATCGCCCCGATTGCAGGAGTACATCGTCGTAGTGGCGGGTGTTTTGAAGCAGTTCCCGGAGTTGCTCGATGGCATCTTCTATACGGTTTGTGGCGAGTAAATCTTCGATGGCTTTTAGTTGTGCTGTAGTCATAATTAATTATTTTGCACAAATCTACGTGAAAACTAATGTATTGTAACAAAAATAAAAAAAGCCCTGTTGCGGAGCAACAAGGCTTAATATATTGAGTTGGCATCGACTTACTCTCCCGGGGCATCAACCCCAGTACCATCAGCGCTGGCAGGCTTAACTACTCTGTTCGGAAAGGGAAGAGGTGGGTCCCTGCCGCCAAAGACACCAACATGTCTTTGAATATCCATAGATCTAAACATCTATGCGATCTTCGTATATCTTGATGATAAACAGATGATTTGTTTATCATGACAAAAAACCGGGAAAGAGTAGTGTAAAATCGTAAAGCAGAGCATTTGAATGTTTTGCTGTAGGAAAAATGAATCTAAACGAATTGACATTGTTGAGAATCACCTTTCTGGTATT
>Ga0247831_1008385_pt1 | contig 10933 bp, 7 predicted proteins | sample LaCruzMarch2015__9_FD_192406 | JGI IMG/M metagenome (GOLD analysis project Ga0247831, IMG submission 192406) | Freshwater microbial communities from meromictic Lake La Cruz, Castile-La Mancha, Spain - LaCruzMarch2015_1m | ecosystem: Environmental > Aquatic > Freshwater > Lake | place: Spain...
GCGGAACTTCAGCAGCCAAAAAGGCCGACCCCGGTAGCCGGGCCGCTGCTGACGGAACAGCACGGGAGAACCTAGGCACCAGAGCAAAAGCAGGGCGACAAAGAGCAGCAGTGGTGAGAGCAGAAGTAGGCCAAGCACAGCTGCACTGCGATCGGCTAGGCCCTTAATCAAGGGATAAGAACATCTCATCAGGCACCCATCGCCTCCAACAGTTGGGCATTCACTTTGTGCACATCAAAGCGCTCGCGAGCCAAATTCAGGCTGGCCTGAGCCATGCGATGTGTTTCGGACTCTGGTTGCTCGATCAAGCGCAACATCGCGTTGGCTAGTGCCTCTGAATTGCGGGGAGGAACTAGGAATCCGTTGACGCCATCAATGACAGTTTCACGACAGCCTGGAGCATCAGTGGTGAGGATTGGCCGACCGGTGGCCATTGCTTCAAGTACGGAACGGGGCGTGCCCTCGCGGTAGGAGGGCAAAACGTAAATTCTGCACTCTTGCAGCGCTGTTTGCACCGAACTCAGATCTCCCAAATATTCGATATCCCCAGCGGTAATCCAACTCTGCAACTCAGGCTGGCCTATGGCTGCTGGATTGGAGTCCAGCATTCCCGCAAGACGAAACACAGCCAGTGGGTATTTAGTTCGTACACTTCGGGCAGCTTCAACGTATTCACGAATGCCTTTATCAATTAGCAATCTTGACAGCATCAAAAAAATAGGTGCATTAGGTAGCTCATGTGGGGTAAAAGCCTCGAGATCGACGCCAGAACCCCATACTCTTAGAGTCTTGGCTGTCGGTGGGGCCAGGCCCATTGCATGGAAAGCAGCCTGATCATCAGGGTTCTGAAACACCAGAACATCTGCAGAACGAAGGGCTGCGAAATATAAGCGCTGCAACAGAGCGCGCAAAAGCCAGCGGGCTTTACCACCGCCACCTCCGCTAGTGAAGGCGTAGCCAAGCCCGGTGATCAGGGGTACAAATCGAGTGGCCAAGCCTCGATGCAGCAATAGATGCAACCTGATCGCTAGGCCCACATAAATCACCGGCTTGATCGTGTATGCAAAGACCAAATCAGGATGAATCTGGCCCAACAAGCAATACAGGCTCTGCAGAGTGGCAATATCTCCAAAAGGATTGAGGCCGCCCCGGGCGAGGGGAATTGGGAGATATCTAACTCCCATGGCGGCAAGCTGATGTTTTAGGTCAGTCGCTTCAAGCGATAGGGGAGCAGCAGCCCAAACCTGATGACCATTTAATACAAGCGTAGTGAGCAATGCCCCACGAAAATTGATTAAGGAAGGTCCAAAACTTGCCACTAGCAAGATTCGCATTAAATCAAGATGAAGCGGACAAAATAGCCAATCGCCGGGAGCGACCTGCTAGTGAGAAAGCCAAATAAAGTAACATTGGCAGGAACATCCATTTCTGACGAATGGAGATACCAAGATTTGCAGTGGTGATGGAAAACACAATCCAAGCCAAAGAGCTATAAGTTAGCAGAAACACAGTTGATACTTGGGATTGAATGCGGCGCCCTAGCAGAAACCCAGCAGCAGCAAGAGAAAAAATCACCAACAAAATAAAGTTATCAATAGCAGCTGAAAAAGAAAACAGTGAATTTACGTCAAAGAATGCAGGGCGCAGCAAGTAAGAAAAAAGCTGAATGGGTAATGACATGGAACTTATGTCGATACCTCCACCACCAGCTTGATTATAACCTTGGCGTTGCTCAATGTAGGCAGAAGCACCCTCAGTAGTATTGATTTCATCTACACCTGCATACTGTGTTGCCAGAGGCAACAACCAAGTAGCTGCTACCAGCACAATCAGTAATATCCCAGTTCGTCGAATGAGTGGCAACTGGCGATTAAATACAGAATCAACTGCTAAAGCTAATAGCAAAAAGCCAGCCACGTGGGGCCGCACCAGGAGCATCGCCAAAACCGCCAAGACCATTACGGGGATACGACGGCGGAGATCTAAGGCAGCCCAAAGGGCCAGCACAGCAGCAGAAAATGCAAAACCATCTTTTCCAATTGACGAACTCCAGAAGCTCACAGAGGGCAGCAGGATTACGAGAGCTGCTAATCGCTTTAACAAAATAGACTGCAAGACAGTGAGCTGACGCAGAATTGCATCAAGTCCGATAAAGCCCACTAGTCCGACGATGTTATAAACAAGAAAACAGGATGGATAGGATAGCTGCAGCGGGCTTGCAAGGAAATAGGTTAGATATCCAACGGCACCAGTGCCGAATGAAAATTCAACCAGCCCTTGAGATCCAGTCGTGTAGTAACTAAGAGAATCCCCACCGTTCGAAAGTGTATAGAATAGATAGGCAATGCACCAAAGAGTATGCCAAACATAAAGAAACCAGGAACGTTTCTGAGTCTGGCCAAATTGTCTTCCCAGCCAGCTGGCGACCGGTAGGCCCAACGCCCAAACCAGGAAGGGTGAAATCAGATCCCAAGGAGTAGCAAATAAATCCATGAGGGTCTACAACCAAGCCTCCTGCCATGCCTGAAACATCAAAATTGTCCAGAGCTGATGGTGCCAACGGCGGCGGCCGGAGCAGTGCTCCTGCCAGAGCTTACGGACAAGATTCGGGTCAAACACCCCCTCACGACGAAGGCGGCTCTCATTGAGAAGGTCTTCAGCCCAATCGCGCAAAGGGCCAGCCAGCCAATGCTCAATCGGAATACCAAAACCCATCTTGGGTCTATCAATCAGGGGCTTAGGGATGTACAGCTGTAATACCTGCCGCAGGGCCCACTTGGTTTGGCCGTGGTGGAGTTTCATATCGAAAGGCAGCCGCCAAACCCATTCAATCAAAGTGTGATCGAGAAAGGGAACTCGCGCCTCAAGACTAACGGCCATCGAGGCACGGTCCACCTTGGTGAGGATATCACCTGGCAAATAGGTAAGTGTGTCTAACGCCATCATGAGTTCCCGAAAGTCTTCTAAGACAGGCCAGCCATGGGGGTCGGAAAGAATGTTGGAAGGTTCATGACCACCGAGCACCAAAGCGGCAGGATCCTGAAAGCAAGATATAAGAGACCGATAAAATGCCGGGCCTTCGGTATGACCCAAAACATCAGCCAGTTTGTGCAAGCGATCACCAAGTGCTGGATACCGCAGCTTTGCGGGGAGCTGATGAACAGCTTGGTCGATGCGATGAGACGGTGCGGCTCGCAGGGCCGATATCAATAGCTGGCGAATTGGATCCGGCAGACGGCGCAAATTCCTATGTAGGCGATAACCTTGGCCATAGCGATTATAACCGCAAAAGAGTTCATCACCGCCATCGCCGGAGAGGGCAACGCTAACGTGTTGGTGGGTAAGGCGGCTAAGCAGCAGCGTAGGTATCTGCGAGGAATCTGCAAATGGTTCATCCCAGATATCCGGAAGCTCAGGAACTACGGCGAGGGCATCGGCAGGGGTGAGGTAAAGCTCGGTATGGTTTGTGCCGAGGTGATGGGCAATGGCCCTGGCATTCTCAGCCTCGTTGTAGCCAGGTATATCGAAGCCAATGGTAAAGGTGTTTACTGGGCGATTGGATTGGGCCTGCATTAGGGCCACCACGGTGGAGGAATCAAGCCCACCCGACAGGAATGCCCCTAGGGGCACATCTGCTGCCATGCGCAGGCCAATAGCTTCGCGTAGGCGCCCCTCTAACTCATCAATCAGCAGAGTTGTGGGCTGCGTATGGCGCTGTTGAGTGGCAAGCCCTACTTGGCTTGTGAAATTCCAATAGCATCTGGGTTCAGAAATACTAAGACTTTCAGCATCAATTTCCAACCAATGGGCTGGGGGCAGTTTATAGATGCCTTGATAGATGCTGTGGGGGGCGGGAATGTATGCATGCCGCATATAGATGCAAAGAGCATTCCTGTTTAGCTTGGGCCGCCAATGGGGATGAGCTGTTAATGCCTTGAGCTCAGAGCCAAACAGTAGCGATCCTTCACTAATACCGTAGTAAAGTGGTTTTTCGCCTATTCGATCACAGGCCAGGCTTAGTACTCGACGTTGCCTGTCCCAAAGAGCAAAGGCAAACATGCCATTGAGCTTTTCCAGGGTGGTAGAAATTCCCCAAAGTTGTAGAGCCGCAATAAGTGTTTCAGTATCGGAATGGCCGCGCCACGGACAAGACCAGCCGGCAAGCTCTATCTGCTTACGAACATCTTGATGATTATAGATTTCGCCGTTAAAAGTTAGCACCAGCTGGCCATTGGAGCTGAACATGGGCTGATGACCAGCTTCTGAGAGATCTACAATCGCCAAGCGCCTATGGGCCAGAGCTACTCCAGCTGAGGGATCACACCAACTTCCAGAACTATCAGGGCCACGGGATCGGATTCGATCAGCCATGGCAAGCACTAATGAATCACTGGCAGCCAGGTGATTGGAAATGTAGCCAGTGAAACCACACATATCAAGTAAAGCTCGATGTGTTGCAGCACGACTTAACCCCAACCACGCTCCAGTAGGGCGCCCGCGGTGAAAACCGCAGATCCACCAGCCCGGCGGCAGTGCACATCGTGCGGATCTGGGCACGGCTGAAGCGCTGCTCCAGGGGGGTGCCGAAGCGATCGCGGGCGTCGGTGCGCATCGTGTAAAAGCTGCAGCGGCGGTAGTAGCTCAAGGGGAAGGAGGCCACGGGCAGGCCGGCGGCTTCTGCCAGGGATGCCAGGCGGGAGAGGGGCCAGTAGACGGTGAGGGCGATCAGATCGGTGACGAACTGTTTGGGGCGGGGCGGCAGGCGGCGGATCAGCAGGCGGGCGGCGTTGGAGAGGTGCCAGAGCATGCGGAACCAGCGGGGGCGGTTGTCGAAGGCGTAATAGAGGTAGAGGAGCAGCGGCGCGCCGGGTTTGAGCAGCGCAGCGCAGGAGCGTATGGCGGCGGCGGTATCGGGCACGTGGTGGAGCACGCCGAGGCTGTAGCCAAAATCCTGAGAGTTGGGTGGCAGGCCGCTGGCAGCCACTGAAGCCTGGTGGAACTGCACATTCGGCTGATCAGCCAGGGTGCTTCTGGCCACGGCCAGGGCGCTGGAGGGATCGATGCAGTGCAGCCGGCCCACGCGTGGTGCCACGAAGCGGGCCCAGCGGCCGGAACCGCAGCCCATGTCGAACCCTTCGGCATTAGGCGGCAGCTGCTCCCAGGGAAAGATTGCGAAGTAGTCGCCGAACACACGCTCGGCTTCCCCGGGGGCCATGCCCTGCTGATCGAAGCGCTGCCATTCATCGCCAAAGCTGGCGACGGTAAGGGGGTCGAGATTGGAATACATAATGTTACGAATGGATAAAGACTTTTTTATTTAATGCCTGAAACATTAAAAATTTCAAGAACGCATGATGTCAGCGTCTGCCATCTGAGAGGCTATTCTCACAGAACTTGCAAACATTGTTTCGTTAAACAATCTATCACCTCGAAGGGATCTCTTTGGGCAATATTTTTTTAGTGTCGGAGAGGAAAGGCAAATTAGCACTGAATCAGAATACCAAAACATGTCATTGGCTGATTAATTAAGTCTTATGTCTGTATTGACGCATTGCCAACCGATGAACTAACTTGCATCGGGATTTATTGAGCTTACTTGAGTCAAGAAAATCATGAATTAATGAGCAAGAATACGCGTTAGAAAGAAAAAAATGTGACGCAAGTCTCGCTACCGTCTAATCAAGAAATACCTTTCTAAGAATACAACCCGACAAGCAAGGGAAGGGTGTTGAGTGAGGTCTTTATTTTGAAAAAGTGTATAATTTAGACTAAATACGCTGAGTAAAAAGAAATTTACTAGCCGTTGCAATTGCTTTAGTGTTTTAATGTTTAACGATATATATAAAGTCAAACCTGGCAACAAGCTAAAATCTATATGAAGGTGAATTGATTAGATTGCGCAGCCACGGCAATAATTTCTTCATCTGATTGACTTTTGATATATAAGGAGTCGAAGACTCTCTAATCTCTGTTCTTGAAATAGCTTTTAAAGCGTGACAAGTTTTAATTGTATTTTCAAGATTAGTAAGATCTAGATTTATGTAGTAAGGGAAGGTTTCTGGAAAGCTTGGATCAGTGTGCCCTGAAAATACCGGAAGCCCCATTGCTAGGTAGTGTCTTACTTTAAGAGTGGAAGCATCATTAAGATTTTTCCTCTGCAAAGCAAGTGACCCGATTCCTGCATCACATGACGCCAAAATTGCTTCAATTTGATTGGCACTCAAGTATCCACAAACTTGAAACATTGAGGACAAAATTGGGCTATTTTTAATCCGCCTATAGTCTGATAAGCCTAGCGTTCCAATTAAAGCAATTTGGACAGAAGTGCCAAGTAAATTTTGAGGATGATACTCTATACTGTCAAGCAATAAGTCTAGCCCATGCCATTCCGAGAAATAGCTACATACGAATCCAAGTTTAATATCGCTGCCATGGCGATTGTCCTGAAGGATGTGTTGATCATCAAGATATATGCCATTTGGATAAACCGAATAATGCATGCCATTGGGTGCTCTTCTTGTTTCATACAATGCAATTTCTTCTGTTACTCCTACTACGCCTATTGAATTTCTGAAGTATAGGCTACCCATGAAGCGCTCGAAGAACGAAGCAGCTTTTCCGCGCCAATCATTCTTAATTAAAAGAAGCTCTTCAATTTCCTTGGAATGATGAATCGTTATTACGTTAGAGATAAAAGAATTAAACACAAAGCCAAAGGGGTCAAATGTAATATATCGCATCATGACTAGGTCGTACCTGCTTGACAGCATCCAGACTTGCCACCAAACATATAAGCTCCGAAGAAAGATAAGCCTAAATGGAGCTGGTATCCGATATTCAAATGATTCAACTGGCTCCGAATCATGAAAGACAACGGTATCCCATTTGAAAAAAATTAAATGGCTTGTTGCTAGTGATTCGTAGCGCAGCTGTGATCTTATTGACGAGTAAAGTTTTCCGACGCCAGAAACATGAACTATTGAGAAAGTAGAATCATTCGTGTCTTGCATAAATACAGAGCAGGAAAGTGGCGACAAAAGTTGACTTATGGGTTGGAGCCAAAGCCAGTAAAGTGGTCAACAGGGTGATTGCTCAAATCATGAATGGGTATTGACGAGTTACTACCTTAAAAGAGGGGATACACAACTATGGTATAATCATTCGCTGTGAATGCAACGATCATCATGAGGTTAGGTGCATAGGCGAGAAATCAGAGCTCACACTTAAGTTATAGCAATCCAAAAGCCGCATTGAATTCAAAAAAAGCGCTTTCGCTACATAGCCGTTGCACATGATGGAACATAGAAACAATGACAACAATCTCATGTTGAGCACTTACACTTTCCACGTTTCAGAGTGATTGCGGCACCCGCCCGCCCTTGGGCAGGTGCCGCAAGTATTTCAGGTCAGACTTATAGCTCAGTGCTGTAATAATTTAAACTTATTAACTCAAAAGTCAACGCAATGGGGCTCTCTAAATCTTCTTAGGTGAGGATGCTCTACTGGCGTAAGCCTTAACTGGGGAGATCAGTGCTGAACAGAAGAAACTTGCCATTGAGGGTCATCAAAAAAACCAAATGCCAGGCCAACCAATCCCAGGATGGCCAACCAAATCGTCCAAAGCGATTATCTCTCATCAGGCAAACCAATCAGAATTGCCATTAGTTATCTGAGCAGATTAAAATCCCTTCTCGTGGTCGATGGTTTCAACGTAATTTCCTTCACCTTCACATTGGCCACCCTCAAGGCGCAAAATGATCCGAGGAAGACAAACACACTACACATCAAATGAAGTTGCTTGAACAGCAGCAGTAGCAATGGCTACAGTGAAGGATCAGTCATCGGTTACGAAGGAAGAAGCTAGTGGACAACAGCAGCTAAAAAATCGCCAACGGACTGCATCAACAGCTCATTGGCAGTCATCGAAAAGCCAGAGCCGCGGTGATCGCCTGTGAGCAACACATCGCCCCCAATGAAACCATCACCCCATCATCACCTGCCGATACAAATGCCGATCGGCCTCGGTAGTGAAGTGACTGTTGTGCCACAGCAGCGTGAACTGCCCGCCGACGGCCTGGCAGCGTTGCTTGAGGCGTTGGAACAGGGCCAGCGCTGCTGGGCTGTAGCCAAGGCCGAGGTAGCGGGGGGCAATCACGCTGCATTCCATCGCGATCAGGGGGCGCTGGATAAGATGCAGGGGTCGCTGGTCCACGGGGTCGAACATCTGGTACGGGTGGCAGGTGCCGCAGCGGAAGCCCGGACGGTCGGCGTAGCTCATGGTGCTGTCGTAGCTGAAGCCGGCCTGCTCCCAGCCGTGCGCGGTGGTGGGCCATTGCCAGCGCAAATAATGCATGCGGCCACCCCAGTGAGACTGCTCTATCCCTTCTTCGGCACAGATGCGTTGCAAGCGTTCACCTTCGAAGGCGATGCGCTCTGGATGCGCACAGGTGTTATAGCTGGGATGCAGGCCGATCTCATGGCCGCGCTCGTGGATGCGACGCATCAGGTGGCGGATGGCAGGATGCTCCGGCTCGTACTTGGCGTCGAGACTGGGATTGGTGCGGCCGCAGATGAAGTAGAAGGCGCTGCGGATGCCGGCGGCCTCGCTGGTGTCCATTAACCAGTCGAAGGTATTGAAGGGGTCGCGCGGATGCAGGTGATGCTTAGTTTTGAGGCGAATCCAAGGGGCTGAAACGGCCTTGGCCAGATCACGCCGCTTCAGGAGATCCACAGCCATGGCCCGCGCCAAAGTGCGTTTGCGGCCGAAGGCATAGGCACTCGGATTGTCCACATCATGGCTCACCACCACCTGGAACTGGGGTTGCACCAGGGGCAGACGGGGCCAGAGGCGACGGATCACCTGGCGCAGGATGCCGATCCATTCATCCACGATCGGCCGCTCCAGGTAGCCGTGCTGGAACGCATGGGAAGCCGTGGCCGGAAAGCGCTGGTGGTTGTCGAGCAGCTCCGGCGGTGGATCCACCTCTTCACAACGGGCGAGCATCCAGTAGGTGAGGCCGGGGATGTCGTAATTCAGATGAAAGCCGCTCTCGGTTGAGGTGAGCAAAGGCTGATGGACCTCATCACAACCAGGGGCTGGAAGGGATAACTCGATGGATTTAAAACCTTCAGCACCAACGTTCCAGCTAATGCAAGGTAAAGCTGAACTGTCGCCGAGCTGATACAGAGCCGGAATGTGACGAAGAGTGATGACTGCGTCAGACGCAGCGCAGCTGAGCTTCCAGTACTGGAAATCAGGATCGAAAAACAGTGTAAGGCTAGAGCTGATTCGTTCTCGAATAAGTCCTTGTAGCCAAAGAAGCAGAGCCGGAGAAAGCGGCGGAGGAGTCAATGCGATACTCACGTCGAAACACCAAGGCACTGCACAAGGCAACTTAAACGACAAGACTACCGAACTAATGCTTTGCCGAGGCAAAACAAATTAAACTCGTATCGTCAAGGCAAAACCTGCAGCACATAAACGTGCAAAAACGATTCGCCATAAATACGCAGATCAAAGCGCAAGAAGAAGGGCTTAATCGCGAGACAACACAGAGGAAGGAATGCAGCTGCAGGCAGTTATCTTATATAACAGCAAAAAGCAATCAAAAGCCACACGAGGCCATGAATTCAGAACTTAAACCATCAAAGCAGAAATCGAGCAGCTCAAGGGAATTCAACAGATCAAGCTGATTAACACTCAAAGAGATAGGAGCCCTAGTAGCGTTGGGTTTCTTTGCAAACGCAGCACAATTACCCAATGAAGAGTCAAGATCAAGAAAATCCATCAAGCCATTGACAACACTAGGGTCCAAAAACATTCTTCGACAATCAAGAATGGTCACCATCTCTGGATGCGCGATCGCCACTCTCTGAGATAAAGTCGCAATAGAATTCCAAAACCTTGCAATCTTAAAGATCTGCCATTCATCACTACTTTTTGAGCGGAAATCAATGGCATCCTCCTCAAGATGTCCCCATGCCTGAGGATCCTTAGATCGAAAATAGCCTCTGGCGATACCACTTTTTATAAAACCAACCGGATCCCGAAAAAGGACAACAAACTTGCAATGCTTATAATTATCAGCGATGACAGATGCCAGAGGTGTGTTCTTGCAGTCCAGATCAACAAAGCACTTTTGCGAAAGCGAAGCATACTTCAAATAGGATGATCGGGAATAGCGGTATGCACCTAGTGCTTCTGCCTCTGATATAAGTCCCTGATTAAATAGATATCCCGGCTCAGCAAGTGTTTTGGGCGAGGCATGACACACAATGATGCTCTTACTGCTTTCAAGTAGGACATCCGCGAGCCATCTAGTTCCAGAGCGCCCAGGACTTAAAATCTGAACGTGCTGAGATGGGGAAGAATGCCAACAATTGAGATTACTTAGAAATAAGCGAGAATGCCAGTGGAATGGCTCAAGACCAACAAGATGAGAATGAGAAAAGAGACGCTTGACGACTCTATTAATAAATACCATTAATCGGGGAAGAACTAGTGTTAAGCAAGATTTGGAGCATAACTAGCGAAAGAAACAACAGACCTCTTCTAGAAGAAGGATTTAGGCTTTAAGTATCACACGGCGTAGAAGAAATACATAGAAAAGCAAGTCTGAAGCAAGCAGTGCAGGAGCCTTGAGCAGAATAATTGGAAATGAGACTGCGAAGACTTTCGTCGCTGTTAAGGGTGGAAATATCCGCCAAGGAAGCAATAGATAGAAAAGACCATACTGAAGCATGGGGAAAAAAGAAAAAAGAATTCGGTATCTCTGAGATTGATTCAATACATTCTTGTAACGAAAGAGTCGTCTGCCTGCAGACTCCTTCACTCGTGGCACCCCTCTATACCAAGTTGCTCGTGTAGAACACACAAAAACTCCTTTTGCCGAAAGCTCTTGGAGCACAAGCTCGCCGCTACCTGGCGTAATAG
>Ga0247831_1008388_pt1 | contig 10930 bp, 24 predicted proteins | sample LaCruzMarch2015__9_FD_192406 | JGI IMG/M metagenome (GOLD analysis project Ga0247831, IMG submission 192406) | Freshwater microbial communities from meromictic Lake La Cruz, Castile-La Mancha, Spain - LaCruzMarch2015_1m | ecosystem: Environmental > Aquatic > Freshwater > Lake | place: Spain...
CAGCACGCCGGGAGGCATGATGCGGGTCAATTTGGCGGAAGGGACGAAGCATGGGCAAAATCGTCGGTTACCTTTCGCTAGATTCCCCAGCCGCGAAAGGAGCGGAATGTTACGATTTCGTCACAATCGCGGCCCTGCGGGCGAAGAGAAACCTGAAGGCTGAAAGATTAAACCTGCACTCCGCGATTGGATTTTACCACGAAGGACACGAAGCCCACGAAGACAGAGAAAATCAAATGGCCCGATCTACAGAACGAACCCGCACAAAAAGGTTCCAGTCGCGCTTGGTATTTTCCTTCGTGGTTCAAAATCCGTTTTCGGGTTAAACCTGAAAACCTAAAAAGCTGGCCCGTCCCGTCCGGGTGGGCGTTGGTTTGGCAGCGAAAGCCAGTCTCCAAACAGGCGAGACGCCCAATGCTGTCAGTTTTACGAAAAATCGCGATCGCACGAGCATCTGAGGAGCATGGACATTCCTGTCCATGGCACGCCAGCCTCCAACGACAGGAATGTCGTTGCCCCTGATACTGAGAGTATTGGGCGAGACGCCTGTTCTCTCTGCTCTTTGCAACTTTCGGGCGCCCGCCCCTGGCCCAGCATCAGGCCGAGGGAACCACGACCAGATTCAATCCGGGAACATCCCGGAAATCTTTGCCGTTGAATGTCAGGAGGTGGAATCCTCGCTGAACCGCCTGCGCAGCCAACCACAAATCTTGGACCCGAAACTCAATGCCCATGGATATCTGCGGCACCGATCCTTCCACGCTCGATGGCAATCCAGATCGAAGTATCGATCAGGAAGCCCATGGGTTCCTGAGGTCACCGACTTTGTCGGCCAACTTACCGCGCGCGACAGCCTCGGCCAACGCGTTTCCTGTCTCCTCATCCAGCATGCGGTAAATGTCGCCAAGAACTTGCAAAGCTGTCTGCTCGGCTGGTTCGGGAAGGAGCCGTGCGATTGGGCGGCGATTGCGCATCAGCACGACCTCCTCACCGCTCTCTTCCACCCCATCCATCACCTCGCGAAAATTCCTCGAAACCTCAGTTACTGTCATGGTTTTCATCCTGATGAAAAAGAAATCAGATATCATCTGATAAGTCAAGCTTGAGGGCCACGGAGGGCATCCCTCCAAGCTTGGGGGGATGCCCCCTGGAGGGCGATGCTCCGTCAGCGCCGACTTTTTCATTGCCGGTTCCGCCGAGCAGCTGGAAACCGGGATGAGCGTCAGAGAATTTTAAACAGCAGTGTGGCAGTCACTTAGGTCCTTTTGATCCGCAGATTTCGCAGATTACACAGATGGAAAGCTGCCTTGGCCTGAACCCTTCGACACTCTTGTGGCGATCTCTTCTCTCCCAGACAATCTGCGTTTATCTGCGCAATCTGCGGATACGACTTTACTTAAACCGCTTTAGACTGCCGATGGGCAGGAAAACGTTGCCTCTATGCTAGAGGGCGGGACGAAGATGTATTATGTAAAGAGGCTTTTCTTTACATAACCATCCATCGGAATATCTTTCCATTTATGACAAGCAGGATCAGCTCGAAAGGTCAGGTCACGTTGCCAGCCGCCTTGAGGCGACGGCTTGGATGGAAGCCCGGAACGAAGCTGGAGTTTGCCGAGCAGGGGGAGTGCCTGGTTGCGCGTCCCTCGTTCGATGTGACGGAGATGAAGTCGGTGATCGGGTGTGCGGCGCACTTTGAACCTTCGAAAACCAGTCAGGAAATTCTCGCCCAGAGCCGGGGATACGAGCGGGACTCTCTGTGAATACCGCGATTGACAGCTCGGTGATCCTCTCCATCTACAAGGCCGAGCCGAACGGAATTCACTGGCTGGAAAAGCTGATTTCCCTCCGAAAAAGCTCGCGCCTCGTGGCCTGCGAGATCGTGATTGCCGAGACACGCCCAGCGTTGGCATCCGATGAAGTTCACCGCCAACAGCTGGAAAAGTTGGGGGTGCAGTTCTTGCCGGTTTCCTTCGAGGCGGCGTGCCGAGCCGGACAAATCCACCAAGCCTACCGCGCAGCGGGCGGTCAGAGGGACCGGATGTTGGCAGATTTTCTCGTTGGTGCCCACGCCTTGATTCAGGCCGATCAGCTCGCAACCGATGACGACGGGTTCATGCGCAGATACTTCAGCCCCCTCAGGCTCGTCAGCTTTTAGGTCCTGTGGGGTCCCGTGTATTGACGCTTTTTTTGGGGAAATGGGGCTTTTGTCTGTTCCGAGTCTTGAAAAGCGGAAAACCAGCGCGTTAGCGCTTTGTGAGAAGGGTGAGTCGAATGTTTGGCTAGGGTGGCAACCGGAGCGCTAGCGCAGTGATGTGGAAAGTGGGGACGGGGAGCAGGCGGCGATTGCTGGTGACAAAGCGTTCTACATGGCTATAATAGACAGATGATTCAGGCCAACATATCCACGGTCAAAAACCGTTTCAGCAGCTATCTCGACCAAGTGAAAGGGGGAGAGCAGGTGATCATTTCAGATCGCACGCATCCGATCGCCATGCTCGTGCCCTACCAGGGCACCGCCGGCCGCGGGCAATGGGCCGCGCGGGTCGCTTCTCTCGCCCGATCCGGAAATCTTGCTCTTGCCAAAACACGGCCTGCCCAGCGGCCCATCGTTCCCGTCGAGGCGGGCCCGGGCATTGGTGCGGTGGACTCCCTGGTTCAAGAGCGGAGGGAGGGACGATGACATTTTGGGATAGCTCGGCGATTGTTCCCCTGTTGGTTCGTGAGGCGGCCTCAGAATCGATGCTGAAACTTCTCCAGGAGGACAGGGAAATTGCGGTTTGGTGGGGAACCGAGACGGAGTGTCTCTCGGCTCTGGCGCGCTGCGAACGGGAGGGGAAGCTGACGCGCGCGGATGTCACGAAGGCGGATTCGACGCTGAAAAACCTATTGGCGGGGGCGCATGAAATTCTTCCGGGCACCGAGGTTCGGCGATATTCGCGACGGCTTCTGATGACCCACCCTCTGCGCGCTGCGGATTCCCTCCAATTGGCTGCTGCGCTGCTTCTGGCCGGAGAACATCCAGAGCAACTGCCCTTTATCACACTCGACCGCCAACTGGCCGGGGTGGCCCAACGCGAAGGCTTCCCAACACTGCCAGCGGAATGACCCTGCCAACAGCTGTCAGAGAGGCGGGGTCAGTCCCGAATGGCACTAACACCAAATACACAGCGGGATATGTACAAAAAGTCGGGCACCTCGGCGATGTGCCCCTACCGATTTTTGGTAGGGATGGCTCGCCGAGCCGTCCGTGGATTTCACCCGTTTCGATGTAGAAATGGTATAACAGAAGGGCAGTTTAGGATGCTGCCCTTTCAGGGCAGATACCCCTTCCTTGCAAGACCCAGGGCGGCGCTGACGCTTGCCCTGGGCTGTTGGATGTAGCCCCATTCGGGGCTTAAGTTATCGCCATTCGGGCCAGTCCCGCGTATTGACGCCTTTTTCTGGTTCATGTTTGTGTTCCAGATCGATGTGTTCCTAAGAACACGATATGCTCCCCGCGCGCTCGAGGGGAAAAATTGTGACATCCACCCCGCGCGACATGACCGCGTGGTCGGGCGGACGGCCGGTCGCAGGGAAGCCGTCGAGCGGCAGCAGGTTCTCGTCCCAGGCCCCCAACTCCGCGCGGCACAGCCGGTACGGTTCGTGGAAAACCGCGCCGCGCCGGAGGCCGCCGGGCGCGCCCGAATAAAGCCGGTAGCGCTCGACGAGAAAAAACTCCAGCGAGCCTGGTTTCGGCTGGGGCAGTTCCACCCCCGGGGAATAGTCAAACGCGCTGCGGGCGACTGCTCCCCGTCCCCCCGTGCGCTCCGACTCAAATCGGATGCCGCCCTGTGCTGTGCGGGACGATGTCATCTTCGCGTGCTCGTAGGGCAGGTGGAAAAACCGGCGCGCGATGTTCACTGCCAGCCATTGATTTGCATCGAGCGAAAAAAACCAAACGCCCGGCACTCCCGCCCGGTCATGAACGTACGTGCGCAGGTTCATCTCCAGAAAATCCGAGATGCCCGGCACGGCGGGCAGAAAGCGCGGGCGGATGTTTTGCATAAAAAACGGTACGACGCCGAGATAGGCCTTGCCGCCGAATGTATCGACAAAAAGCCCATCCGGCAGCCTGGCCTGAATCGCCTCGGCAGAATATGCCCAATGCAGGAACAGCAGATCGCTCCACCGCTGATACATCACCGCAGGTCCCGCCGGCCGCATCCGCGAGGCAAGGCGCTGCGATGCATCAGGAAGAGGTGGCGCTGCATGGGCGGAACTCATCGCCTTGCAGGGAAGAGCAGGAGGTCGGCAGAAGAATTGGGCACCATCACCTCAAATGTGGCCAGGAACGATGGGCAGTCAAGCCCCCGGCTTTCGAGAGCAAACATGTAAAAAATCGGGGTTTGGGTCGGGTGGGACTCGAACCCACAACCAACGCCTTAAAAGGACGTTGGTTATGTAGGAGAGAGAAAAATACTTGCCCTCTGCTTACCTTTTGGCGCATTGTTTCGCTGTCGTTCGCAACAATTCGCCCTTATGAGAAAAGTAAACCTCTCCCTCCCCCGCCGGGTCAAGATCGGCGGAAAAACCTTCTGGCAAGTCACGGCACCCTCGCCGACCGGGGGGCGCATCCGCAAGACGTTCAAGGACCGGGAGGATGCCCGGATTTTCCATGAGCGGAGCAAGGTCCAGATTGCACAATTCGGAGCACAGGCGATGGAATTGACCGACCGCCTCCGGGGGCAGGCCATCGAGGGGGCGCGAAAACTGGAACCCTACGGGGCGACCGTGGCCGAGGCCGTGGAGCACTACGTTGCTTTCCTCGAATCCCGCCGAGGCGGGGTGCCACTGACGCAAGTCGTGAAGGAGTTGACCGCCGCGCGGACCACCGAGGGCGCATCGGCTCGCTACGTTCAAGACCTCCGCCTGCGGTTGGGGCGGTTCACTGAGGCATTCCCGAAAAAGACCAGCCGGGAAATCACGACGGCCGATGTTGACGCTTTCCTTGCCAACTTGGGACTGGCACCCGGCACCGCGAACACGTTTCGCCGGGACTTGCGGACCATGTTCGAGTTTGCCGTTGGGCGCGGATATGTGGAGAAGAACCCGGTTGACCGTGCTGGCATCTTCAAAAACAAGGCTGGCAAGATCGAGATTCTGACCATCGAACAGACCGCCCGCCTCCTGACCGCCTGTGATGATTCCACCCTCCCCGCCGTTGCCCTCGCGGTTTTTTGCGGGTTGCGGCAAGCGGAGCTTGAACGCCTGCAATGGAGTGCGGTTGACCTCGACGAAAAGATTGTGACGGTGGACGCGAGCATTGCCAAGACCGGGAGCCGTCGCGTTGTGGACATCCCCGACAATGCAGTGGCATGGCTCGCCCCCCATGCCAAGAAGTCCGGGGACGTGATGCCGTCCGACTTCCGGCGACTGTTTGACCGGGCGCGGGTTCGTGCCGGATTCAAGCCGTCATTCGAGGGCCGGGAGGATGACGTTTTGCAAGACCTCCTGACCGCTGCCGAGAAGAGGAAAGCCGACCTCTTACCGTGGCCAGCCAACTGCCTGCGGCACGGCGCGATTTCCTACCGGCTCGCCATGACCAAGGACATCGGCAGGGTTGCCACCGGCGCCGGGAACAGTCCGGCGATCATCCTGCGCCACTATGCCGAGCTGGTGAAGCCGACCGCCGCCGCTGCATTTTTCCAAATCACCCCGACCGTGGCCGAGGGGAAAATCCTCAACTTTGCGGAAAATGCCGCTTGAATGAAAATTATGAAAAACGAACTCCTTCCGATTGAAAGCCAGATCAACTTGATCCGTGGGCAAAAGGTCATGCTGGCATCCGACTTAGCCGATGTGTATGGCGTGGAAACGCGGGCACTGAATCAGGCGGTCAAACGCAATGCCTCCCGTTTCCCTGTGGACTTCATGTTCCAGTTGACCGCCGGGGAAGTGGAGGATTTGCAACGTTCAAGATCACAATCTGTGACCTTGAAGCGCGGGCAGAATATCAAATACCTCCCCCACGCTTTCACCGAGCACGGCGCAATCATGCTGGCATCGGTCCTCAATTCCAAGCGGGCGACCGAGATGAGCGTTTACGTTGTGCGGGCGTTCGTGCGCCTGCGGGAAGTCATCGCCGGGAACAAGGAACTGGCCGCAAAAATTGCGGCACTGGAAAGCAAGGTCGGCAATCAGGACAGGGACATCCAAACCATCTTTTCCGCGATCCGGCAACTCATGGCCCCACCGGCCCCGGCAGGAAGACGAATCAAGGGGTTCGGAAAATGAAGAAGCCTGCGAAAAAGAAAGCGTCCGCTGCCTCTGCGCTCCCGCGAAAGAAAAAGCCCGTGGCGGGCAACGTCGCGCAAAGAACCCGCAAACCTGCATCAATACAGGGCGAGAGAGGAGTGAGTCGTCGGTAGTTGCACGGCTTGCAGGAAAATTATGGATTCGTTTAGATAATTCTTGTTGACACTCGGGCACATCGAGGGCAGAGACTCAACCAAGCCGATAATCGGAAAATGCTCCGACCGGATGCTCTGAAGATAACGCTGGCAACTCGCCAGTGCCTTTAAGAGACAAAGCACCGCCACGCGGATCTGCATTCGCAGGGAATCCACCCGTGCCGGATAAGCCGAAAACTCCAACAGGAGGATTTTCCATGCAGATGCTTTTTATCAGGCGGCAAGAAGCTGCCAAAAAACTGGGCGTTACGCCTGCCACTTTATCCCGCTGGCATAAGTCGGGAATTCTGAAACTCGTTAAAATCGCACCGCGCGTTCTTGGCTATCACCGGGACACGCTGGAAAACTTCGCTCGCGGTCTGGGCGAAAAGACAAAGGAGGCGAAATGAAACCCTCCTCCAAACGACAACTGGATGTTGCCGGGTTCACCCTCCCGCAAGTCGCCGCAAGCCTAAATTGCTGCCGGAGATTTCTGGAGCTTCAAATCAAGGCCGGACATCTGAAAGTCGTCCGCCTCTCCTCGCGGTGCGTCCGCATCCGTCCGTCTGATCTGGCTGACTACCTCGAACGGAGGGCGGTATGATCGAGCACCCCGACACCGGGCCGACCGGAAAAAGAAGAGGGCCGGTCAGCGACGAAACTGACCAGCCCGGAATCACAGAAGCAACCGCAGGATACCAAGCCCCCGCGCCGGATCAAGCCGGAAGTCAAACCCCGCTTGACGGGCTGCGGGAGGCGGCGCGGGCAATCAAGGGGGTGTCGCTCTCCGACTGGATGCGGGAGCGGATCCTTGCCGGGCTCATCAAAGAACACGCTGCGGCTATCGCCTGCGAACTTCTCGCCGGGGAGGAATCAAAATGAGGATGCGAGCACTACCCGCCAAGCTGGCAAACGCAATCCGCGCATGGCTCGCCACTGCGCCTATGCCACTTCACGCGCTTGCGTTCCTTGGACTGCCAACCGGGCAGGCCGACAACCGCAGGCTCGCCAAGGGGCACAGGGAGGGCGCGCGATGATTGCAACCGATTCTGAGATTCGAGAGAACGTGCGCGGCAACCTGCTTTCACTCCGGGAGGATGTTGTTGCGCTTGGATACCGATGGGAGCTTGCAGAAGAGTTCATAGCCATAATCGACACCCTGATTGCCGACTGCGACAACTCCGCGATTGATGCGGTGGAACTCGCCTGCCTGCACGTCTGGCCGATGAAATTTCAACAGGCCATCCAAGCGGGCGATGACGAGAGGAGGATACTATGATCTCCTTTTACACTTGCGCGACCGACCCGAAACCAAAGCGTGAAATCACGATTGATGAGCTTGTCGGGATGATTCGACGGCCAACAATAAGGATCACCCAGACGCTCAAACAATGGCGTGCAAAAGCCAAGGAAGCCTCCATCGCCCAGGATTTAGACGATGAGATCAAGCTCTCTGAGGAGAGAGACGCAATCAAGAAATCCCTGCCGGGAGTCACAATATCCGGGACTTTCAAGCACCGAAAGAATGACTCACTAAAGGCCCACAGCGGGCTGATGACGATTGACATCGACCACCTGGAAGACGAGGACATGCAGCGCGCGAAGGATTGCCTTGCTGGTGATCCGCATGTGGTTTTTTTCTACGCCAGCCCGTCCGGCAGCGGGATCAAGGGCGGACTATTATTGGACCGCCTCCCAGCCAACGACGCCGAGCATAAGGTTGCTTTTGGGGCGGCGAGGGAATACCTGGCCAAGACTCACAACCTTGAGCTTGACCCCGCCACGAAAGATGTTTCGAGGTTGGCGTTTTTGTCGGCCGATCCGGGGTGCTGCCACAACCCGGAGGCCGTCCCGCTTGACGTTGAGGCATGGCGGGAGCTGACCGCCGAGGAGCAGGAGGTTGAACGCCTACAAGCGATCCTTGAAAAAGGTTCGCTCACCAGCATCTTGACCGCCCCCCAGGCATGCCCGATCATACTGCAAAGAGACGACGGAACGATTCTCGGGGAGGCCGGGAACATCGTCACGATCGAAGGGCTGATGAAGTGCGGAAAATCCGGCGTCCTGTCTGCGATCATCGCCGCCGCCATCGCCCCGCCAGGATCTACTGGCGATTTTCTCGGACTGGAAGTCCCGGAGCGGGAGGGGTGGATCTTGCACTTCGATTGCGAGCAGTCGCCCAGGGGGCACCACCAGTTGATAAAAAATGCGGTGGAGAAACGCGCTCGCCTCCGGGACATACCCCCATGCTTGAAATCCTTTTCTTTTTTGGAGGCCGAGGTAAAGGACCGCTGGCCGGCATGTCAGCTTGCCGCCGAAAGCCTGGCCGAGCAGGCACCGGTTCGCATGGTCGTATTCGACGGCGGAGCCGACTTCCTGCTCCTCCTCAACGACGAGGAGGCCTCCCGGAATATGGTGGCAGCAATGCACCGTTTTGCGGTCAAGCATGCGTGCCTAGTCGTCGTCGTCATTCATGACAACCCGAATGCCGAGAGTGGAAAAACGCGCGGACATTTCGGCAGCGAGCTATGGCGGAAAGCGCAATCATGCATCGGAATCACAAAAGGCGATGATGGAATTTCCGCCATGTGTGGCAAGAATGGGATTCTCCGGGATGGCGAATGGCCAAAGAATGACAGCACTTATTTTCGTTGGTCGATTAACGAGGGCATGCACGTCACCGTGAGTGACCCGAGCGAGGCCCGCAAGCAGGGGAAGATGGTCGAGAAGGCGGAGCATCTGCGGGGATTGGCTGGCCGGGTGTTCTCCGCTCCCGTGATGACTCACACGGGGCTGCAACAGGCGATCATGAAAGAGATCAAATCGACCGACCGGACCGCCCGCACCCGGATCAAAAGCATGGTGGAAATGGGGGTCATTATTCGCCGGGAGGACCGGAATTATGAGGTTGCAAAATAGGGGGGAATTTAACGAGGGGAAAAGGGGAAGAATTTCCGGAAATTTCCCCTCCCCTTCAGGAGGCTTGGAAGGGAAACGGAAGGGAAGCCTATATAGGCTTCCGTTTCCCCTCTGCTTCCCCAGGGGAAAACACCAAATCGAAAAACTTGGAAATTTCCCCAAATGAACACCCCCTTTTCATCTGCCGAAATCGCCTCCATGCTGGCCAAAATTCCAACCCCTCAACCCTACGCCGAATGGATGCGGATTTCTTCTGCTGTCTGGGCCGCGCTACCGATGGCTGAAGGTTGCAAAATTCTTCAAGAATGGGCTCCCGAAATCCGCCCAGGCGAATATGCCACCAAGCACAAGTGCCGCATGACAAAGGTCGGGATCGGCACGCTCGTTCACTTGGCACAACAGAACGGATGGACCCCTCCGGCTAGCCGAGGCAAGCACCCCGGCAAAGTGCGTGTAGCCTCCGCCCCAGTCAGGACATCGCGGAACACTCGCCCAAATTGGCTTTACCCCACCACTGACCGACTCCCAGAAGTCAGACCGCCAACCCCTCCCTCGCCTCCGCCCGCTGCAATTTCAAATCGCACCCATCAAACGGGCACGCTCGCCACGATCATCAAACCGCCCCCCCTGCATCCGCCCGCCGAGTGGTGCCCTGTGTGCTGGGTCCATTGGGCGCGAGCCCTCCGCCCCGGCGCGTGCATCTGCTCCGGGCATGTCCTGCTTGGAAACAAATCATGAAAATCAGACACAACAAAACCCCGACGAAAAAAACCAAGATCCACTCTCTTTCGGGACAAATCGTGGCCATCGACTTCCGACGAGGACGTGGTGGAGGCTGGCAAATGTCCCCGCCGCGCGCCGCGAGTGACGAGGAACTGGCCGGAGCCGACATCCCCGCCCTTCTCTCGGGGGAAGGGTGCTGGCTTGCCGATCGCACGCATGAAGCCGGGGCGTTCCGGCGCAAACACAACATCCCTTCGATACTTTGGAAATGACCACAACGCAAAGCTGGGCAGGATTGCCCGACCATATCAAACGACAGGCCGCGCCGGATATGCTGGCCGGGAAGGGCTGGTATCATTTCGGCAGATTGATCGAGCACCCTGGATCCGATGATCTGCGGCGATGGGCTGGCGGGGGATCAAGCCCGGAGGAGATTCCTGCGGCATCGCCTGCGCCTGCGCGAAACGCCCCGCAGAATCCCGCCCCGGTTGCCGGGAATACCATGACAGCACCCGGCCAGCCGGAAGCCCGACAGCGGGCGCACAGCGCGAACCCTCGCCCCCGGCGCACGATGACCCGACAGGAAAAGCGGGATGCCGTTGACCTGGCCTTGTCGAAAAATGGAACCCTCTCAGACCGCGAACTGGCGCGGATGCTGGGCGTCTCTCACACCTTCGTTTCAATGCGGCGGCGCGATGGTGGCAACGTTGCCAGCGTCCGCAAGGAATCAAATGTTTAAAAAAGAGGCTCTTCACAAAAATCTGTGGGTGAAAAAGCACCAGTTTGATGGGGGCTGTGCGCCCCCAAACCCGGCACCGCTCGCCGCGGCAGGCGTTCGGGGGGAGGGATGGGTAAGG
>Ga0247831_1008391_pt1 | contig 10927 bp, 4 predicted proteins | sample LaCruzMarch2015__9_FD_192406 | JGI IMG/M metagenome (GOLD analysis project Ga0247831, IMG submission 192406) | Freshwater microbial communities from meromictic Lake La Cruz, Castile-La Mancha, Spain - LaCruzMarch2015_1m | ecosystem: Environmental > Aquatic > Freshwater > Lake | place: Spain...
AATGAAAACAGCTTCGCTCGGGCTTTTGGAGGTGATGGTGGTACGTGTGAATGCCGGGGGGGATGCCCCCCCGGACCCCCCCTCTGTGGTGACGTCACGGGCCCATCCCCCTTTCTTTGTTTTCTCAAGAAAAGATTTTTGGCGAATGAGCGGGATAATATTTTTGGCGAGGAAGAATTACAAGAAACCACATAAAACCCTAACAAACAAATGGCGGGCTTAGTTCCACTTGTATGCACGTGAGAGCGTGACGGACAGAGCAATAAGGGCTGCCGGGCTTTAGGAGTACCTCCAAAAGAATAATTTTGAAAACTACCCTGCCGTTCCCGCCGGAAGTTTTCGTTGGGGGCTCAATCCAAAACCTTCATTCAGTAGGGTTAGGGGTTTAAGGGGGATGGAACAAAAAATAGGGGCGCCCTCGGGCGCAAAAACTCGTACATACATCATTTTTGAAGTACGAGTTTTGGACGAGTAGTGAGCCCTCCACACAGTTCCCCACAAAATCGGGCTATCTACTCAGCCTGTTTTTTACCCAACCCCGACCTCCCCCCGATCGGTGTTGCGATCGTCCACATCCCATCGCTCAACAACCTCCTCCTCATACCAGACCCTACACCACACCATGACCTCGCGATCCACCGTTTGTTGCAGTCGAATTCGTCGTCTGTAGCGAACGCGGTGCTATTTTTCACACGCAACAAAATTGTAACTTTTTCAATATTCACGAATAATGACGAATAAGTCGGGTTTATGGTGTAACCAGGATTCTTTAATTCTGTTTCTTTCACCACAAACTCGATGATTTCTTCGGTTGAACGCCTAATACTCTTCTCCTTTACCCTCTCTTTGGCGACAAGAGTCAAACCATCGTATCTCCCCCATTCGGCGGACAAAATTGGAAATTCGTCACATATTCTTGAAGCCCATGTCAAGGAGAACAAGATGGATGTGTGAATTTCGGTCGGCAGCCAAGTGGTCGATGAGATAATTGACTCCTCGCAGTATATCGGTTGGGGCGATCACAAAAAATTGTAACTTTTTGGCCAGTCTCTACTCATCCAAAACTCGTAGAAGAAAGAGGAATGTTCTTCCTTGGAAATTCAAAATGACCGTTGTGATCTTCACCATCTCAATGCAGTGCTAAGTATCTATTGCTTACAGTTCCCCCATCAACTTAACCTGCTCCATACTCATGTTGACAAAGTCACCGTCGTCGTCGTGGCTCCACTCGGCGGTGGTCATCATCATCTGTCTTCACAGCGGATCGGCCCAGGCGTCGAGACATTTGCGTGGAGAAGCAACACCCGTAAGCGGCGTCAACGTTTATTGTCTAACGGTGAAGCAGTGCCAGCGCAAATTTCAAAGTCTTAAACTGGGTGGTACCTTCTATTCTAGTAGTGACTTCCTTACCAAGGGATGCTACACAAAGAATAACAATGTCTACTTTGGTATTGGTGGTATGTATGAGGAAAAGGTAGAGACGACTCTGGTTGGAGATTTAGTGCGTGTATTCTGCGATGATGCTGTCGAGGCGGATACTTCATCGACCTCCTCGGTGAACGTAGTTGTCAATACAAAATCACCATCGATATCTACTGCGACGAATCAACAACACCAGCAACCGTCAGTGAAAAAAGTAGTATGTCTCACCGTAAAACACTGTCACCTACAGTGGCAAATCCTTAACAACGGAGGAGACTTCGCTTCTGGTCCGTTCCCAAGCAAGGGATGCTTCAAAAAGAATGATGATATATTCTTCGGTACAGGTGGTACGTACGAGGAAAAGTTAATCATAAATTTGCCTGGTAATCTAACACGTGTATTATGTAACGGTGAGAAGGAGGCACCAGTTTTTACAGTATTCAGCGAGTCTATACCTACTGTTCCAACATTGAACGTGACCATTCCAACATCAAAGCCTATTACGACAACGAAACCAAGTATTCTCACAAAGCAACCAGCAACACCAATTGTGGGATTTTTGGATGATATTGTCTCGTTTGTGGATATTGTATCGTCAGAACATTCGACCAACTCCACATCGACAAGACCAACAACTTCCGTAACGACAATCTTAAGTCCGACAAAGCAGGGCATTGATACCAAGTCTCCTACTACTTCTGAGCCAACAGTGGGCCGTTCGCATAAACCATCGGCTGCACCAAGTGTATCGTCACAGCCCACGACGTCTTATTCACCGACGGGAATAGTTTGGAATCATGGATCTTCGACAGCCGTATCAGATGGTGTGGGATACATCAAAATCATGGTCCCACAGAATGCCGAAATCGGTGATACGCTATTTCTGTTCTTTAGGTAAGTAAGCATGCATATGTGTATTTTGATATTTAATATAACATCATGTTCATTCATTCTGTCTTTAATGTATAACTTTCTCTCCAAAGTCGAACCGATGGCTACATTCCACTAAAGATTAAAGGGTGGAATACTACCGCGCAGTGCTTCAAATCTAGCAATGAACAAGAAGCATGTATGGATGAAACAAGATGTAGATTTACTATTAAGAAGGAATCAATTGAGTATTGTAAAGAGTTTGATGAAGGTAGAGGTAAAGATCTTGGACAGGCAGTGTTTACACATGTACTGACTCAAGTAGATAAGGATTTATCAGCCGACGGGTGGCGTTTTTGGTCGATGACTTTACATGGGACCAATAGGGCATGGGCAATTGTAACGGCTATCCCAAATGTGAATGAGGAAAAGCCGATACGAGGTTATGCAGGTGTATCTTGTGACAAGAAGCATGGTAGTTTATTCCCGAGTTTATTTGGCAAACCCAATGACGTACTATTGCTAAGTCAATCATTTGATGATAGTGCCAAGGAATCTCACTTTCTACCACCAGCTGGAACTGAGCTTCTTGGTTATCTCACAAAAAGTGATGAGGCAGGGTACGTGTTCGGGAAACGAATTGTTGACGTAGGTGAGACTGGACCATTTATCACTGGCGGAACTGGAGGGCGACGAGGAGATGCTCCTGGTGTTGGTGCAACTGAAAGACTTAAGCACCATCGCGACTGTAAGGATGTTTCATTCTCTGTTATGGTGAATAGATCCAAGTGAATTGTTGCGAATAGATTATGCAGTTGGAGCTCCGTAAAAGCGCATAATATAAGGAAAGGAGGATTTAGGCCAGTGTTGCCAGCTACGGCGTACTCGTAAAATTGCATTACTACGGATGTCACAACAATTGACGCCTTGAATTTATTAAGAGTTTGCTAAGGTGAGCTAAGAGTCTCAAAGAAAAGGTTTATCGTACGGCATCAATGTTACACGACTAGTAGAACGCAGTAGAAAATAACCTAAGAAGAGTCGGCCTAGGGTTAGATAGTTGTCTTCTGGCTTTTTCGCGTGACAAGAAGCACCGAGTTTAATTGGTTCGCGCTTCCCCTCGGTGATTCCCAGAAAACAAGGGCTGAAGTGGACGCCTTTTGCCCTTTGGTTGGCCGCCTGCAGGAATAAACGCGTCTCATAATCCGCAAGAGCAACTATCCTCGCGTCTTGTTTGGTCAATCATCATACCATCGCTTGTCGTCGTTTGTTGTCAGTATAGAATCATCATCCACCGTGTGCGTGACAAGCGGAAATGGAGGCGTCGTCAAAGAAGCAGCATTATTTCTCGAAGCCGTCGACTCATCATCATTGTTCAGCAACGGTGACAACTCCTGAAACAAGTCTTGAATCACACTGGCCGTCAAGCTCATCATCGATGTCGGAGTATGATATGGATGACGGTAGGAGGAACAACCGTAGTAGTCGTCGTCCCCATCTCTCTTCGAACAACTCTCCCCCTAATGAGGCCTTGTTTCCACCGGTGGTAACAAGGAGACAGCCGGTCCACCAACATCAACGTGATCATACGAAGAAAGGCACCGGCAGTCGAAGCAAGAGCATGGGCCCCTCCTCCAATAATATGAGGTGGAGAGATACTGCGGACATGGTGCATTCGTCTTCTCGTCATCACAGTCGTCCGCAAGGGCCGTCGGAGGGTTCGTCTCCTCCCAGCAGCCGCGGTAGGAGGGGAGGGATGAGGAGGGATGAATCGCATAGTCGCCCTCATTCCCCTACAAACAATAACAGGCCTCGTCGCACATTTAGTTGTCCGCCATCACCACAACAACATGCACGACGACCGATCCAGCCTTCCTCGAGGATGAGCAGTAGCAACAACAATTATGACAGGCCGCATCAGGTTCCGTCGTCTCGAGGACAGCCCACATTAAGAAATAATGGACGAGCCCGTGGTGGTCCAACCCCGTCGTCAAATGAACAGCTTGTTCGTCGATCACATAGTAGTAGTAATCAAGAACACCCTGCTCAACAGGCGAATGACGATGCACTCGCACTAGTTGTGCGTGAGCGCACACCATCACGTACTACTACCCATCGTTCACGAGAGGAGAAGAATGATCATCTGCCTCGCGAACGTCGTGAGGAACACCAGCTCAAGAATCAAGCACAGAAGAATCAACTATTACGAAAAAGTGAAGAAGAACAACAACGACGTTGTCATCGAAATCATCGTGAGCATCACTCGTCGTCGTCTCCCTCCAAACTTCGCCACAGATCTGTTCCACCACCGCAAGAGAAGAGACTGCATCAACAACAGACGAAGATGATAGAATACAAACCTACTGTACTGGATGATGCAATGTCAACGAAGGCATTGCCTTCACGGAGGCATACTGCATCATCTAACAAGAAGTACAATTGGGGGGAGGTCAAGTCTGATACTAAGTCAAGAGCAACAAAATCATCCAAGAAGAGCAATTGGGGGGAGGTCAAGTGTGATATTATGATATCGTCGTCGAATAAAGATTCAACGAAGTCCAAGAGTCAGTCTGAACACAAGAAGACTACTAGTAGTAAAAGTAGTAGGGATGTACAGTCGAAGTTGAGTGGTGTAGAGGGAACGAAGTCTTTGTACTCGAAGGAGGATAAGTCAAGAGTCTCCAAGTTAAGAAAGGAAGATTATAAGTCAAGAGTCTCCGAGCTCACAAAGGAAACAAGCCTCTTGTTCCGTGCACATACGGTACATTCACCGCCAACGAGGGAGAAGAGTTGGATCTCCTGCGCTAGTGACGAGGAATCACTTCTCGTGAGTCGTCAACATGTCACCACCACCAAGAAGCATGATTCATTAGCAGCACATAGAGCAAAGGCAAGACAACTTGATGTATCAATGAGAACAAAGTCGACGCATTCGTCGTCTATTAGAGGGTCTCTAAGGTCACAGGAATCGAAGGCTCGTAATGAGCCCTCAATACTTCAAGTCAAGGAGAGTTCGATGCATGATTCTTCTTCCCACAAAGAAACAACTGCAGCACAAGACCAAGAAGCGAAGATGCAAGACTTCTTCGAGCAATTTTCAAAGATCATTGGGGAGACCAAGAAAAAGAAGAACTCCAGGTCCAAGTCTCGCGATTCAGCAAGGGCACAGCAGCAGCGCCCTACACAAAGGCACGAGCCAGTGAAGGAGAGGAGGGACACGTGGCGTGACGAGTCGAACGTTGAATTGGCTATGAGGTTAATTGAGAAAAACAAGGGCACGAAAATGTCGACAGTAAAGTCTTCTGATGAGGAGGACATGCACGTACAATCCAGTAGTCGTAGTCGAAGCAAGTCTCGCCATTCATCCGTGACACGTCGTTCTGACTCACCACCAAGGCACGAGAGCAAGGCCATGCGACGTGCAGAATCTTCTTCGTCAAGCACCAATTCTCCTCCAAGGCCAGCGGTAGTTCATGACACGCCACTCAGATTCATCCCTGAGAGAAGAACACAACTGCCAACGCCCAATGGTATTCCTGAGCCAACGTTCAACGAGAATAGTCTAATACGTCGCGAGAGTGGCCCTGCCTATTCGTCGAAGCCGATTCCTCCTCCACCTAGTAGACGCAACACAGTTGCTGGTCCAGGTGTAACCGAGTCTGCGATGACTTCGATGAGGACTCCAGCTATCTCTAAGTCTGCGAACTTGATGATGAATAGCCCCCCTCCGCCGCCACCACCTCGGATCAACAGATATAACAACAACGTCAACAGTGATAAGACAAATCATATGCTATACTCAGCTTCAGAACCTAGTTTCACGGCGCCTCCACTACCTTTGTCGCAACCCGGAGGAGAAATAACTGATCATAGCCAATCGGACTATCTCAATCAGTATCCAGACGCTGACACTATGCCTGATACTAGCAAGGAGTGGCTGAAGTATGCCACGAAGGGCTCACAACGACGGCAGGAGGCAGCCGATGATGGCAGCACTCGTAGGAAGAGTAAAATGTTTGGTCGGAAGAAGTCGGGCATAGAGGAACAAGTTAAGGCCATGTCCGTAAAGCAAATGCCTTTTACTGATCAGTTTGGGGACTTTGGTTACTATTCTGGTCAGGTAAATGATGATGGTCGGCCGGATGGCACTGGTATAATGAAGTATGAGAATGGTGTCTTCTATGAGGGCCCGTGGTCGAATGGATGTCAGGACAAACTTGCCGCATCTCAATACGAACGTATCCGTGGTGGGTTTACATCGTGGAGTGGCAAGGGCAAGGGTGGTGTAAAGAGTGGAAGTACGTTGCCTTGGAACGCTAAGAATAATGATAAACACAGCAATGAAAAGACGAACGTGCGTGGTATGGAGTGGACGGATCTTAATGGTGATACTGGAAGGTATACAGGCGAGGTTGACGATGATCAACTTCCACATGGTTCTGGTATAATGAAGTATGACTTTGGACTTATTGCCGAAGGCGACTGGGTCCATGGAGTGTTGAGAGAAGGTCCGATGGATCGGATGATTAGTGCTGCAGCTATGAGTGGAGGTGGGTCAGTTGCTCCAGGCATGATCAATTCAGGCATGTCAGTCGGTCCCGGTGCGAGCGGATATGCTAGTGGTGCAGTCTCAGTGCTGGGTGGCGGAGGAGCAATGTCAGTGGCTCCTATGGGATTTGGTGGTGGTCCTGGCGCGAACGGCTTTAACAATAGTGCTGTTTCGCTTTTTGGTGGCGGAGCTCCATCGCCAGTTATGGGATTTGGTGGTGGTCCTGGTGCGATTGGCTTTAACAATAGCGCTGTCTCGGTTTTTAGCGGCGGAGGAGCTCCATCGCCAGTGCAATTCATGGGTATGAATCCATCACAACGAGCCTATATTGCACAGCAGAATGCAATGATGAAGAGTTCAATGAATTCAATAATGAGTACTCCTTCTGGTAGTTTTGTCCACAATGGTGCTGGCAGTGTATATGGTGGAGCTGGCAGTGTATACGGCAACTCAGGAAGTTTTTATGGAAGTGTCAATAGTGGGATGCAAATGCAGCCGATACAACAAGCACAGTATCAGCAGCAAATGGCAATGATGCAACATCAGCAAATGGTGTTGCAGCAGCAATATCAATGCCAGCAACAGTATCAACCACAGAATCTCCACGAAGAAGTAGATATGCCGATGAAACCGCCGGTACCAAATATTGTAATTAGATAGTATAATCGTATAGCTTTAGAACACTTTAAATCCTTCCATTTTCCTTTTACAACCACGTCTCTTGGCGTCTGCTCCTTAACCTCAAATTGCAGTAGAAAGGAAATAAAGGGCTCTTGCCTTGGCAGCTAAATATTTTCATTTTCGTAAAGGCAATCGTAGGATACCACCACAAGACTTGAGAAAATTATGATAGCTGAAGATTCCTGTAAGACAATGACTGTGTAGATATCTACCTACATTGTCACTATGATGCCTCAGAGACACCGTTACTCACACTCTCTCCACATTGACTTTTATAAAGCGCAGAGACACTGTTGTGGATGTTCCTCCACAAACAGCTCACATAAACAACCTCGATTCTCAGGGTTGCGGGTTTGAGTCCCTTTTTTTGTCACACAAGGAGGATCCAACAATCCAACAACGACACTAATACTACGACCACGAGAACAACGGACACCGTTGTGGAATAGAATTTAGCATCATGTTTCCAGTTTCCAAACTCACAGAGTGGTAATTTAAACACCATAAACACCCTTATCTCTTGCAACGAGATGATCTATTTCCATTGTATCTATCATTGCCATGGTTTCAAACGCCCAAATGTGCTTGCAACAGCGTCTTCACCAGGCCGGCCTGTGCGGTAGCGTTGTCAATACCAGCCGAGAACACTTTTCCAATGAGGATTCACCAAACAGTCCAATCAGTTTATATCTCATAAGTTTTGCCGACGAGGCTCAATTCGAACAGAAATTGGAAGCTGAATCAGTCACACAAGAGGAAAAGAAGCTGAGTTAGTAGAAATTGCCGATGAGGATAAAATTAATGATGGTGCTAATGATTCAATAGAGGTTCTACGAAAGTAGCTGCGCTAAATAATGTACAAAGTAGAGGGATTCCATATTTATTCGAGCGATGATATAATCAACATGTGGGAAAGACATCAATAACTCAAAAATTCTATTATTATCTAACACACTCCTGGAATACATTAAACGCCACCTAAAATACCGAATGGTCAGGCTGTTGCACAGTCCTCAAAGTCTCCTAAAGACTCCTGTGCGACAATGATGTTGTATTCGGCCTACTTCCGTCACACAAAATGACCAAAAGGGCAGTTCAAAAATAGGTGCTTGAAGGTACGAAAGGTAGAATACAAAAGCCGATGGCGTGAATGAGAATGGGAGTGCACGATCTAAATCGTACCCATACACGTCGGATCCGCCATAAAAAATGAAGATGAAAATGTCTACGAGTGATGCAGCAGCCAGGCTTAGTGGTAAACAGTGTCTTCCTCTCCCGCTGCACAAACGATCGCACTCTCTCCTTCGTGTACGGTCATCCTCAGATATGACCACGAAGACAAAAGAGGAGAAGATATCGTCATCGCTGAGTGGTAGTCGACGCTCCATTAGCCGTAGCGGAGGAAGTACAGTCGCTACAACGGGTACTGTTAGCGCCAGCGAGAGCGAGTACAGTCCATCTAGGTCAAGAAGCGACAGTCTTCGGAGGAGGGAGGGTTGCATAGGCAGAGGCCGAAGTGAGGGCCGATCAGAAGTAGTGACGATGGCAGTCCCAGCAGCTATCGCCTCTCGGTCACGCAGTAGCAGGAGGCCGACTCCAAACAAACAAATGAGGTTGGAATCCATCCAACAGATCAAGGAAGATGCCAAAATGAAACGACGTGACAAGATTGACAAAGAGGATCGGGAACAACGGAATGTTAGGGTCCAGCGCTGTCATTCTTCCACCGCTACACGACGTCCTTCCTTCTCCTCTTCCTCCTCAAGCTCAAGGATTAGAAAAGACAACCACGAATGTCGTCCTTCCTCCTCCTCCTCTTCAAGAATTAGAACAGACATAAGCAAGATCAAGGAGGCCAGCGACGATCATCGACGGGGAAGTAGTCGGCATCGCAACAATGATCCTAAATCTCCCGACCCGAAATCATCATCTTCAGAACGTTCTGAACGTCCATTGTCGTACGCTCGTTCAAAATCTCGTGGGCATCATAATTCCTCGGTGGTTCAGGAACTTTCATCTAAGCGACGTGGTGATGACAAGTCAATTGTGAGTGGCAGGTCTCAGAGGAAACAAACATCTTTGCCAGTTCATTCAAAGCAACGTAATGATGACAAGTCAATAGTTAGCAGTAGCAGGTCTCAGAGGAGCCCACCCAGACAAACAGCGAGACAAGCATCTTTGCCAATTGAGAGGCGTCCTTCCTCGGCGGTCAAAATTAATTTAAGGCAACGTGGTGTTGACAAGTCGATTGTGAGTAGCAGGTCGCAGAGGAGCCAAGCCAGGCAACAATCGTTGCCAATTGAGATTTCCATTGCCCCTATTAATGTAGTGCGAAGTAATAACGACACGGACAAAACTTATGAGGTAAAAAGAAGCAAAGGTGCTGGAACCACTGAGACTGTAGACATGCACCGTGTTGAGTCAGCGCTACGGATGGTGACTATGGTCGACTCTGTGTTGAAGAAAGTGGACTCAAAGGTATCATTGCATTCCACTAAAACTGCCAAGCCTAGAGGAAGCGATGTGAGTTGTTATGCCAGCAAATTTCATACGACAAATGATGGTGACAATTTACTCAAAAATGAAAAGTGTCTGCGACGCCTTTCGTCGCAACGCACAGAGTGTACAGGTGAAGAGGATTCCATAACTCCAAGCTTTCTTGAATCCTCATCGTCCTCAACTTGCAGTAGTGGGTCATCGTCAACTGATTCATCATCAGACTATTCAGAATCAATACATTCCAACTACAGCTGTAACCCAGCACCACAGGATTATGAACCAGTTAAATCTGTCTCTCATAAGACGGAAATCAAGTCGGTTCCACTACAACAGCCGAAGAGGTCATCGTTTCGAGAACGACCCCCGCCACCGCCTCCTCGATCTATCGAGATTGTCGCCACCGGCAACAGCGATGCTCTGGCCTGCAATGGGAATAATAACTTTAGCATGGCAGTGCTCAACCCGCATCCCGAGCCAGAATTGCAGGATGACTTTCCGCTCATAGAATTAATGTTTCATGAACAACCACGTTGTGCTGTGGTGGGAGTTGACCAAAAGTCGGCTCTAGAATCTAATATCATGACGCCTCAACAACCTTTGCCACAACTACCCGTTGCATGTCCTTCGTCACACTTAGAAGGTAACAAGGAGTGGCTAAAGTATGCCACAAAGGGCTCACAACGACGGCAGGAGGCAGCCGATGATGGCAGCACTGGTCGTAGGAAGAGTAAAATGTTTGGTCGGAAGAAGTCGGGCATAGAGGAACAAGTTAAGGCCATGTCCGTCAAGCAAATGCCTTTTACTGATCAGTTTGGGGACTTTGGTTACTATTCTGGTCAGGTAAATGATGATGGTCGGCCGGATGGCACTGGTATAATGAAGTATGAGAATGGTGTCTTCTATGAG
>Ga0247831_1008393_pt1 | contig 10924 bp, 9 predicted proteins | sample LaCruzMarch2015__9_FD_192406 | JGI IMG/M metagenome (GOLD analysis project Ga0247831, IMG submission 192406) | Freshwater microbial communities from meromictic Lake La Cruz, Castile-La Mancha, Spain - LaCruzMarch2015_1m | ecosystem: Environmental > Aquatic > Freshwater > Lake | place: Spain...
AGGTCAGCTTTATTCCCTTGCCGCCCAGCAGGGGAACGGCAGCGCCACCCTCGCGCTCGCCCGTTTCCATGCCGCCGGCGCGGCCACCAAGGTGAACCGCGAGTTTGCATGGGCGCTCGCCAACCTCGCCGTCGAGCGCGGCGAGAAGGAGAACGGCGCGACCCTCATCAAGGAGATCGAGAAGGACTTCACCAAGGAGCAGTTCGTCGCCGCGAAAAAGGAACTCGAGAAAATCAAGGCCGATAAGCCGGCCGATAAGCCGGCCGATAAGCCGGCCGATAAGCCGGCCGATAAGCCGGCCGATAAGCCCGCCGGTAAGCCCGCCGGTAAGTCCAACGGTAAGTCCAACGATAAGTCCAACGGGTAGAGCGGTGAATCTCCTCGTCACGGCCGGCCCGACCCGCGAGCCCATTGATCCCGTTCGCTATCTTACGAACCGTTCATCCGGGAAAATGGGCTATGCCATCGCGGATGCGGCCGCACACGCCGGGCATAGCGTCCTGCTGATTTCCGGCCCCACATCCCTCGACGTCCCTGAGGGGGTAGATTTCATCCCGGTGGAGACCGCTGCGGAGATGTTCGCCGCTGTTGCAACCTACCTTCCCCGCATGGAGGCCGCTGTCTACGCCGCTGCCGTGGCCGATTACACGCCTGCTATTCCGGCCACACAGAAGATCAAGAAAAGTGGCGGCAGCCTTTCCCTAGAACTCGTGAAGACCAAGGATATCTTGGGCTCCGCACGCAGCGAAATGGGATTTACGGGATTTCTAGTAGGCTTCGCTGCCGAGACTGAGAACATCGAGTCCAACGCCCGCCTCAAACTCGCCGCGAAGGGCTGCGACCTCATCGTCGCCAATGACGTCTCCCGCACCGACATCGGCTTCGATTCCCACGAAAACGAAGCCCTTCTCGTCTTCCCCGACCGCACCGAACTCTTCCCCAAGGCCCCCAAGCACGACCTCGCGATACGTATCGTCTCGATGCTCGGAGGGTGAGGGAAATGTGGACATCCCCATTGCAGCGGGGATAGCCTCGGGTATGTTCAACATTGTCCTCGTGGAGCCGGAGATCCCGCATAATGCCGGGGCGGCAGGGCGACTGGCATTGGCTACCAGTTCGGCACTTCACCTAGTGAAGCCGCTGGGGTTTTCCCTCGATGACAAATACGTGAAGCGCACCGGGCTGGATTACTGGCGGGAGGTAGATCTGCATGTCTGGGAAAACTTCGCGGAGTTGGAGGCGGCGATGGCGGGGAAAAGGATGTGGTTCCTTTCCACCAAGGCTTTGAAAACCCCGTGGGAGGCGGATTTTCAGCCGGGGGATTGCCTGGTGTTCGGCAGGGAAACAAGGGGCTTGCCGGAGGGGATGGTGGCGGCGGCGGGCGACAGGGCGCTGCGCATCCCGATGAGTCCCGGCGGGACGCGTAGCCTGAACCTTTCCACCGCAGTCGCCATCGTGCTCTATGAAGCGGTCAGGCGGCAGGCTCCGGGTTGGTGAGGCGCGGGCCTCATTCAACGATCTTAATTCGCTCCCGAGCACTGATTTTCACAAATTGCCTGCCTTTCGGTTCCCTGAAAACCGTCCCATCGAAGCGCACTTTCTTACCGATGAGATCCTCGTAAGCGTTTACGGTGAAATCGTCCTTATATTCGCGCTTGTGCGCCACGGCCATGATCTCCTCTTCGTTTCTGGGTTTCGAAAATTCGAAATAGAGGCTGTTGCCCTCTTTCGAATGCCGCACGCTAAGCACAACCCCCGTCACGCTCGCAGAGCCGTTGGCTTTCAGAAGTTTCATCTTTTCCCTATCGCCGGGAGTGAAATTACGGACAGGCGGAGCGGCGACCGCAGCGGGAGCCTTCGCGGCGGTGCGCTTGGCTTCTTTTTCAGCGGCAAGTTTCGCGGCCAACTCGTTGACCCGGGATACGGCGACGGCTTCGGCATCCTGCGAGGGCTGGGGAGACGGTGTGGATGTGGCGGTCGCAGTGGCGGGTTCGGCGGCGGCTGGCTTCTCCGATACGGCCTCAGCCTTGGCGATCGGGGCGGATGGGGTTTTCGCGATCCTCTGGTAAAGGGCTAGCCCCCCGATGGCCAGAACTAGGCATGCGGCGATCGCGATCAAAAGGGGCGGAGTTGAGCGGGGCGGCTTGACCGCAACCACACGAGAACCGGTAACCAACGGTGACATGCGGACGGCTGCCGGCGGCGGCGCCTCGCCGTCCGTGATACGGGAAGGCATGGCTTCGAGCGCCTGTGCCAGGCCCGCATCCGGGTTATTCCTCATCCATTTCAGCCATCCGCCCAAACCATGCCCCGCATGATCACTGATTAGCTTGCCTTTCCAACCGGCCAGATGTTCGCCTAGGCCGACGAGCGCGGCGAGCTTGCGTGATTCGAATTCCGCGCCCAGCCATTTGAACGGCGAGAGCCAGAAGACGAAGCCCCTACCGCTTTCTTCGGAGCCGACGAAGATCGAATCGGTCTCTGTTTCCACCCAGACCGCTTCCTCGCCGATGATTTCGGAAAGCGATAATGAAACCTCTAGGGCGAGCCGGAGCAACTGGATCACCAGCCTCGGATCAAGCGTCTCGCTGGCCAGCACATCTTCCAGCTTGGTGCCATCCACCCATTCCGCGACGATGTAAGGCATTTTGTCGATGGGGTCGACCGCGCCGCTGAAAATAGATCTGAGCGCCGGATGGGTGACACTCAGAAGCCTCTGTGCCGCGATGCGGAACGCGTCCGCTTCCTTGTCTTTGAAGCCGCCCCCGTCCTGTCCGAAAGGGAGAAAGCGGCGCAGTGCGACCGTATGCCCCCTGTCCAGATCATGGGCGCGGAAAACGACACCCCTTTTGTCTTGGGATAAAATGTCCTCAATTTCGAAGTGGCTCATGTAAGTGTGCTCAGGTTAGCGGGACATTATGTTTCGCCAAGTGATAACCCTCATGACTCATTGGCGGAAAACCGTATGAACGAGGATGGCTGATGAAAGTCTGGAGCCGTCCCCGGTAGCTTGTGAGCGCTGTGGAATGTCTGGTGGGGGGATTGCAGAATCGCTGTTACGTTGGCAGTGGTTTTGGCTCCGAACCCGATTTCCTTTTTCAGAAATGCAAGCGGGACACAGAGCGCCGCACACCATGCCACATCGGAAAGTTCATCCCAGTGACTCACTACTAAGGATGGGAAATTCGGTTGTTCTATGGCGCGGACACGCGGAGCGGTGAACTTCGCGCCCCACCATGCTCCGTTAGGGGCGAGGTTAAATTCTAGGTATGCGCCGCTCGCCGGAGCGGCGAGGAAGAGTTCTGCGACGTCGTGTTCCCACAGTCCTTCCATGAATGAACCCGCCTCGGCACCGGGATGGCAAGCGACCTTCGCTTGTCTGTTGGCGATAAACCAAAGGCTCTCGGAATCATGTGCGATGGCAAAACATAGTGGAGGGTCGAGCTCCGCGCCATGCCAGTCCGAGCTTATCCCCATCACCGGCAGGTCGAGTTCGCCCCAGATCAGCGCGGCATCGGATCGCGTAAGTTGCATGGCAGACGTTTGACCGCGGATGGGGTGATAAGGCGAGTCGGGATTCTCATTTATGATTTTTTTCTCCTGCATGGATGAATTTGATCGCAACCCCGCTGCGTAATTTACATGTTCTCGCCGTCCAAAACAGATGCCGCGTCAACGCTCAGGTTATAACAAAGCGATCGAATATATCGGTCCTCGGCCGCAGAAGCCGAAAAAACCGAATTTTTTCGGAGGCTGGGTGATCGTTGTGATTGCGCTCGGCGCCGTGATATTCTTTGGCAAACCTCTGATTGGTGGTGCATGGGCGGCGGATAAGGCGCCGAGCAACGCGCAGCTGGAAATGATCGTCACACAGCTTGAAGCATCCGGCGGATTTTCCAAAATGCTGGCTGTGGAGGCGCTGAAATATTCCGGAAGCCATGTCGCCTATGATCCTTCTTATTACAAGATCCAATACCCCGCTGGTGATGTGCCCGCAGCCAAAGGTGTCGCTGCTGATCTTCTAATTCGTTGCTACCGCAAGCTTGGGATCGACCTACAGAAGGAAATTCATGAGGACATGGTAAAGCATTTCCGACTTTATCCCCAACGGTGGGCGGCCGCTGCTCCAGATAGCAGCATCGATCACCGTCGTGTTCCCAATCTTCAGCGCTTTTTCAGCCGTAAGGGTGAGGTCCTCTCAAACTCGTCGGATCCGGCTGATTACAAAGTTGGCGATATTGTAATCTGGGTTCTCTCGAACGCGGAGACGCACATCGGCATTGTAGTCCCATCCGCCGCGGGAGAGGCAAGCAACAGCACCCCGTGGGTCGTTCATCATCCCGCCGGTGGCGATGTGAAATGGGAAAAAGCACTGTTTGATCATCAAATTCACGGGCATTTCCGCTTCCCGGGTGAGTGACGCATGAACATCTGGTGCCGTTTCAAACATCAGTAGGTTCCTCCCAGTCAGAATCGTATTGGTGAATGGGGCGGTGTGTGGTTGTTTCGCCGAGTAGAAACAGTCCACCGATGTCAACTTGGCGACCTATCGAAAACATTCCGCGCTGGAGGCGATGGCTCCCGCCGTGGTCGCATGCGCCAATAATGCTAATGTTCCAACTCTCGGTTGCGGCCTTGGTCATTGGGCTGGGGCTGGTGTTTTTTTACTTTATCCTCGCCTCAAGATTCGATCTCGATGAGGTAGCGAAGCTGCCGCGGGCTACAGTTTACTATGATCGTGCCGGAAAGGAGTTGGAGGCTCCGGGCGAGACCGGGCGGCGGGTGGTTAAGCGCGAAGAGATACCTGACTTCATGGTGCAAGCGCTAACCGCACGCGAGGACGCGCGCTTTTTCGAGCACGGTGGAGTGGACGTGCGGGGTCTTGCGCGGGCCACGTTGCGTAATGTGAAAGATGGTGATTTCACTCAAGGAGCCTCGACCTTGACTATGCAACTCGCTCGCAACACCTATGAGATGCGCGCAAAATCGCTGCACCGGAAGGCGTTGGAGATCGCGCTGACACTACGGATCGAGTCCCGCTATTCGAAGGATGAGATTCTCACGAATTACTTGAACCGCATCTACTATGGAGCCGGTGCATATGGGGTGGAGCAGGCGGCGCGGACCTATTTCGGTAAGACGACCGCGCAGCTCCATCCCGGTGAGTGCGCCATGATCGTGGGGATTATCCGTGGCCCCCACCTTTTTTCTCCCCGTAGGAATTTCGATGGGGCGATGGAGCAGCGCGACCAGACGCTAGGGCGAATGGTTGCGGCTGGCTCCCTCACAGAGGAACGAGCGGATGATGTGAAGTCCACGGAAATTCGGCTTGTGAAAGAAGGACAAACCGGCCGTCCCCCCTCCTACGCTTTGCGGCAAGTGCGGTGGGAACTTGAAAAGATCATGGAAAGGGAAAACCTCACCCTTGGCGGCATTCATGTCCACACCACGATCGATATCGGTTGGCAAGCGCGGTTGGAGTCCGAACTCGCCCGCGCGGTGGTGAATCTTGAGTCTGAAAAAGGCTGGCAACATCCGAAAATCAGTGCGCACGAGATGGGCGATGAGGCCGAGTATGTGCAGTTCGCGGCCGTCACAACGGAGACGAAATCTGGTGGGGTGCTCGCACTGATCGGCGGGCGTGATTTTGCTGACTCGCGCTATGACCGCAGCCGCTCGAAGCGCGATTTGGGATCCGCGTTCGAGCCTTTCGTAGCCGCAGCCGCAGCGGAACGTGGAAAACTGGTTTTCGCGGGTAAGCCGGTCCAGACCGGCAGGCAGATCGGCCCGCTGGAGGTGGAGAGGCTGGCGAAGCGCTGCGGAATCACTGGGCCCTTCCTCACAACGGAGGATCTCTTCCGCGGCGCGGTCGCGGCCACTCCCATGGAAATGTCAGTGGGCTTGGCCACTCTCGGAAACAAGGGCAGGAAACCGAAGCCCCATTTCATTTCCCGAATTGAGGATTCCGAGGGGAATGTGGTTTATCGCGCGAAAACAGCAGCTGCTGGTGTGTTAGGTGAACAGGCAGCGCGCGAAGCGGTGGCCGTCCTGCAAAGCCGCTCCGGAACGCGCTGCTTCACCGGCGCTACCGGCTCGGAGCGCGACGCGTGGACCCTGCGCCTCGGTCCCAGCGGCTCCACCGCGATCTGGATCGGCTTCGACGAGCCGAAAAAAATCGCTGCCGAAGCCCGCCTCAAGGCGCTCCTCGACGAGTTCGTTGAGAGATTGGGTAATTAACCACCGCTTGACCTGAAACTACTGTGAAGGTAGTAGTTCGTCGAGAATGAGTTGGATGCCCTTGTCCGCCTGTTCCGAAGAGGGGTGAATCGATCGCGCTTTGAGATACCAAGTCAGGGCTGAACCGGTTTGCTTGGGAGTGCGGCTCTCGAACTGGCGGGCCTTGTCGAGGGCGAGGGTGAAATCGGCGACTTTCGGTGCGAGGAGTTCCAACTCGCGGCCGAGCCTTGGATCGTCGGGGAAGCGTTCGCGGATTTCGGCGAGCTGTTCCCACGCGCCGTAGTTCTGGCCCATGCGGGAGAACTCGGTCGCCTTGCCGATGGATTCCTCGATCTCCTTGAGGTTCCCCATGATCTGTTTGAAGGCATCCTCGCGTGTGGCGTCGCCTTGGATGGCGGGGGCAAATTCGTACTGCCGTTTCGCGATCTCCCGGTAGTTGCCCTCGGAGAGAAGGCGGTCAAAGTCATTGCGCGCGGTGACGACACCGCCGGAGTTGGATACGAGATCACGGAACTCCTGGAGTTTCGGATTGGTGGGCCAGATTTCGGTGGCGGCCTTGATTTTCTCGGCCGCCTTGTCGGAATTCCGGGCGAGGAGGTGTGATTTCGCTTCCTCGATGGCGAGGTCGGAGGCGAGCGTGTAGGCAGCGATGGCGGAGTCGACCTTGGAGGAGGGGAAATCCTTCGCGAGGGTCTTGAGGCGGGTGGTGAGTTCCTTTCCTTTGACGTAATCACGAGCCTGGAGTGTGCCGTAGAGTTCGTGTAGATCACGCACATAAGCGGCGACGCGGAGTTTCTTCTCCAATGGCAGGGTGGCCACGGGGCCGAGGTATTCGCCGAGCGCGTAGGCCTCCATGAGCCGCTGCGAGGCGGAGTGGAGCTCGTCGCGGGAGAGCATGAGATCGAAGGCCTCGATGTATTTGGCTACCTCGCGGATGGCCTCGTTGGAAAGGGAGTCGAGCGAGGCAACGGTGGGGGATACCCCGAGGGATTCCGAGAAGAGCTTCGAAACATCGGAATTCTTGTCGACCCGGAGGGTTTGGTCCCCGTCCTTCCAAATCTGGTTGTAGAAGCGCGCGGCCATCAGCACGTGTTCATAGCGGCGCTGGACAAACCACTGAACCATCGTGACCTGGTATTGCGCCTTGGTGCGTATTGTCTGCGCCTCGGTCTGGATGTTGTTGACCTTTTTCAAGGCCTCGATTTCGGCGATGCGGCGGAGGGTATCCTCGTATTTGAGGGAGTTCGTCCCCGCGCCGGGATTTGTGGCGGGGGCGTTGTTCCTCCGTCCCTGGCCGCCGCCCTGAGCACCGCCGCCTGCCGCACCGCCCGCAGCGCCGCCGCTATCGCCCAAGGATTTGTCCCTGTCGTTTCGGGCATCCCAATCGGCCTGTGCCATGATCGCCTTTTTTTCGGTATCCATGGATTTGTTGAGCTTGTTCAGGGCTTCCGAGTTGTTCTTTGCGAGCATGGCCATGTAGATGGACTCGGCGAGGGACATGCACAGGTTCGCGTCGCCGGGATAGGATGAGGCGGCTGGCAGGAGCTTGAAACCTGAGTAGAGGTCGGGGCCGCCGCTTCGGAAGGGGGAGATGGCACCAAGTATATCCGATACATTCTTCCGGTATTCGGCGGCATCCGCGTCGGTTTCCGGCGGTTGGCTGAGGTATTTCTCGAAACGCGCCTTGAGGAGTCGGTTGTCACCCAGGGGGATGGCGACACCACCGACCGTGATCGTCTCTGCCGAGGGATCAAGCATCGGGATTTCCTGTCCGAGAGGGGAGGCCGGGGCTGGTTTGGCTGGAGCTGGGCTGTTGTCAATGGGCACTGCGGGGGCAGGCGTTCCGCCGTTGGCAGGCGGTGTGTAAACCTGCGCGAATAGCTGCGATACAAGGCAGAGAACGAGAAATAGGGGCAGCGTTTTCATCTTTGTAATTTCAAGTGATAGGGCGGGACGGGTTTTCAGAGGCGGCTGATGTCGGTCGCGACAGGGATGCCGCCTTGCTCGAAGCGGACTTTGAAAGCGTAGCGCTGCTCGCGCTCGATGTTCAGCTTGTTGAACTTGGCGGGGATCATTACCGGCACGATCTCCTCGCCGGATTCCGCCTTCATACGGATGCTTACGACTGAGGAGGTATTTCCATCGCGGAAGAAGCGTTCGTCAATTTTCCCTTCGATTAAGTATTCGTTGTTGCGGAGGCTGTTGCCGTTGTCGAGTAGATCTTGGACGACGAGTGGGTTTATGTCGGTGAAGGATTTCTTCTTTTTCGTCATGAATAATTTCCCTCCGAAAATGACGGCGATTACGGCCAGGACGATACCGATAATCAGGATGGGATTGGTGCTGGAACTTGCGCGGCGGGCCATTGGCAAATGAAACGTTAAGCGTTAAACTTGAAACTTCAATAAAGGGTAGTGGATGGTATTGCAGCAGATGATAAGCGAGTGCACGGCGATGGGAAGGTTATTCCCATTGGGGGCGGCGGGTGCCGATCCACGCGAGGGAAAGCGCGACGGTGATGTGTACGGCCAAGGTGAACATGCAGGCTTCCTGGTTTGAGAGCGAGGTATCGATGACGGATTTCACCGCGCCATGCACCTGGGATTGGAGCGCCTCGACGGAGCCGGACCATGCCCAATAGGCGGAAATAAAAGGGCGGGTGAAGACCTCGATGTGTTCCGGCAAGGCGAGGACAGCACCGGAGAGAGGAAGCTGGAAGCCGACAAGATAAATGGAAAGCAGCGACGCCTGTTCGGCGGTACGCATTAGAGCGGAAATGGCTAGGCAGACGGAGGTCATCGCCGCGTTGATGAGCAGGAGGAATATGATATGCTCTACAAACTCGCCGCGGAAGGCTCCGAAGAGGTTTACAAAAAACGCCATCCAGAGCGACTGGGCGATCACTAAACAGGAGAGGAACGCGATCTTCGACAACAGGTAGGCGGACGGCCTCAAGCCTCCGAATTTCTCTTTTTCGTAGATGGGGCGCTCGCCCGCGATTTCACGGGCGGAGTTGTTGGAGCCCATCAGGGCAAGCAGGACGACCTGGAACATGATGATGCCGGAGATCGCGGAGCCGACTTTCGCTTGGTCCGCTCGGACGGATTGTTGCTCCTGGATCTCGGCGGCCATGTTGTCTTGGCGGACATCGGAGTAGCGCCGGATGTTTCCGTCGGCTTTGTCGCTGAAGAGGGTGACCAGGGCGGGAAAGCAGAGAAGGATGGCGAGTTGGAGAAACACCTGAGCACGGTCCCGGAAGAAGATCCGCCAGCGGCGGGAGAGCAGAGTGGAGAATTGCGAGAAAAACCCGGGCAGGCGGGCTTCCTGCGGAGCGTCATTTTCGACAGATTCTTCCGCATCAGGATCGGCGGGGGTTTTAGGCTGCTCAAGGACAAGGTCTCCCGAGGCGATGAGCCGCTCGCGAGTTTTCTCAAGCATCCCGTAGTAGGAGACGGAATGCTTCATCCACGAGGCCTGCCAACGCTCGGAGGGCTGGGCGGTGAGCCGCGGGTAGACTTCCTCGGTGTCCTTCACGGAGAAATAGTGGTTCAGGCGCTCCGGCGGGCCGTGGAATACGACGCGGCCTTCGTGGAGGACTAGAATGGAATCGTAAAGCTCGAGGTGCGCGAGGGAGTGTGTGACGGAAAGGACGATGCGCCCGTCTTTGCGCGAAAGGTCGTGCAGTAGGCGGACGATCTCGCGCTCCGAGCGTGGGTCGAGTCCGGAGGTGACTTCGTCGCAGAGCAGGATCTTTGGATCGGAGACGAGTTCCATCGCCAAGCCGAGGCGGCGCTTCTGCCCGCCGGAAAGAACTTTCACAGTGCGGTCGCTGATCGCTTCGAGCCCGGTTTCCTCGAGCACGCGGTCGATGCGATGGTCGAGTTCGGCGGTGTCGCGGGTTCTTACACGGAGGCGGGTGGCGGCCTCGACGGATTCATCGACAGTGAGCGGGTCATAGGCGATGGAAAATTGGGGGACGTATCCGATCTCGGAAGGGGAGAAGTCACCGTCTTCGGAGAGGTTGCGGCCTTGCCAGAAAAGCGCTCCGTCGGATTCCGGGTTGAGGCCGGCGATGGTTTTTAGGAGCGTCGTTTTTCCGCATCCGGAAGGGCCGACGATGGCCATGAAGTGGCCTTTGGGCACCTGGATCGAGACATGATCGACGAGGTTTACATCCTCGCCGTCTTTCTTGATCGTGAAACATACGTCTTTGAGTTCTAGCACAAGGGGATCGGGTTAATCATTTGAAACGCCGTTTCCGGTCGTTGTTTATCGGATTCTCGGGAAAAAATCGTAGCGGCCAGTCAATCGGTGATCGGGACGATACGGATGCCTTGGGGTTTCGCGGACTGGATTTCCCCGATGAGTGAGTTTTGCGGCTTGGGTGTGGGGGAATCCGTCGGGTCGAGGGCGTTGCGGAGAGCGCCTTCCACGAGCTGGCCGCAATGGATTTTCATGGGAGGAAGGGTGCCTAGATCTCCGGCTAGATCCTGGGCGCTGAGGTGGCGTGCTTCCTCGGTTGTTTTCCCCTGCAACAGTTTGGTGGCGACGGACGCCACCGCGATCGCCGTCTGGCAGCCGAAGGCCTGGAAGGAGGCGCGGTCGATGACCTTTTTCCCGTCCTTCTCCGTGAACTTGAGCCACATCCGCATCATGTCCCCACACTCCGGCGAGCCGACCGTGCCGA
>Ga0247831_1008397_pt1 | contig 10914 bp, 11 predicted proteins | sample LaCruzMarch2015__9_FD_192406 | JGI IMG/M metagenome (GOLD analysis project Ga0247831, IMG submission 192406) | Freshwater microbial communities from meromictic Lake La Cruz, Castile-La Mancha, Spain - LaCruzMarch2015_1m | ecosystem: Environmental > Aquatic > Freshwater > Lake | place: Spain...
CGCCGGTTCTCGGCGGCGCGTTCGGCATAGCGGTTAAAGCGCCAGGAGTTGCCCTCCATGGTGATGCGGTGCCAGATGCCGCGTTTTTCACCCGGGGTCATTTCGGTCCACAACTGCACCTCTTCAAAGCTCCGGCCACAGCCTTTGCAGGTTTCGTCGCCCTGGCTGGTGGAGCAAATGGCGATGCAGGGCGTGTCGGGGGTGGTGGCGTACCAGTCCTGCCAGGCCTCGGCCGCTGCCAGGGGCAGGCTGAATTCGTCGGCCAGGTCCTGCTTCGAATACACCATCAGCCCATAGACCTCGGCCAGCGCACGCAACTCAGGCGGCAGCGACACCCCATCGGGTGAGGGGTTTTTGATGCGCCAGTGGTTGATGGCGGCTTCAATGTCGGTGATGTGGATTCCGGCCATGGTGTGTCTTGTTCAGGGAGCGGCGATCATAGCCCCTGGAGCCATCACCCGTGCCACGTTCAGGGTGATCCAAAACGCTGGGCTCAACGCGAGGTTGGAAATTGCGCTTGCACTTGACGCCAACGCGCTTGGACTTCGCGCAAACGGGTGTCCACGATCGAGGCTTCGATGTGGTCTGCAGCTTTCAGCTGACTGCGCTTGGCCAGCTCCTGCGCCGCACGAAAGCGGTCGAGCGCGCCTTCCCAATCGAGCCGGGCAACTTGGGCCTCGGCCTCGGCACGCAAGCCAGCCAGGGCCTGCCCTTGCGTGAACAGCAAACTGGCCAACATGTTCCAGGCCTGGGCATCGTGTGGGGCGACAAACACCCGCTGACGCAGTTGCCCGGTGATGTCCGCCTGCAACGCATGCTGAGGCATGCGCTGCACGGCTTGCGCAGCAGCCATCAGCTCCGGACGCGCCAGCTCGGGCATCGACCCGCTGGGCAGCAGGTGCTGCAAAGCGGCTTCAAAGCGGTCTTGCTTCATGGCCACTTCGGCCGAGAGCAAGCTCAGCCAGCGCCCCGCCGACAGCGCCAGGGGTGAGGCAGAGGTCTGAAGGCTTAACAAGTCTGTGGGCACTGACTTTTTCACCAGTTCCCGCAGCGCCTGCAGACTGCGCTCGGCAGCGGCGATGTTTCTTTGCTGCAAATAGGCCAGCGTGCCGGCATAGAGCTTGCCCGCCCGCTGGGCAGGGCCTTCCTGAGGCGAGGGTTGCTCGGCCTCCTGGATCCAGGCCTTGAGTGCATCGGGGGTGTTTTGCGACAAGACCCGCGCACGGGCCGACAACAGGGCTTGCGCCATGTTGGCCCCAAGCTTGGCGCTCGGAGTGAGCAGTTGCTGACGTGCCTGCATGTCGGCGATGCGCTCGCTGGTCAAGGGGTGGCTGCGCAAATAAGGGAAGGCACCGTTGTCATTCAGACCAGCGGCCTGCTGCAGCTTGCCGAACATGCCCACAAAGCCCCGGGGGTCGTAACCCGCATCGACAAGGATGCTGTAGCCCACACGATCGGCCTCGCGTTCCATGTCACGCGAATAACTCAGCTGCGACTGAATGGCCGCAGCCTGACCGCCCACGATCAAGGCCTGGGCGCTTTGCGGGTTTTTGCTGGCGGCCAAGGCGCCCAAAATCATGGCCCCAATCAGCAAGGGCGTGGAGCGGGCCTGTTCACTCATGCCGCGCGCAATGTGGCGCTGGCTGACGTGGCTCAATTCGTGTGCCAGCACCGAGGCCAGCTCATCGTGCGAGCCCACCACCGCGATCAGGCCCAGGTGCACCCCGAGGTAGCCGCCCGGCAAGGCAAAGGCGTTGACCGAGCGGTCTCGCCCCAACAAAATACGCCACGCAAAACGCTCTTGCAACTCAGGCGACAACTCTCCCCGAGCCGCCGCAGCCCGGATCAGCGGGGCCCACAACAGCTGGATGTACTCATCGAGCACGGGGTCTTCCAGGTAATCGGGGTCGCGATAGAGTTCGCGGGCGATGCGGTCACCCAGCTGCCGCTCCGCCCCCAGCGAGATGCCCTCGCCGTCGCCCAGCCCCGGCAAACCTGTGGTTTGAGCGCGCGCTGCGGGGTTGACCAGTGCAGCGGCAACCACAAATGGTAAAAAACGGTGTCGGAATATGTGTTTCAAAGCGGCTCCAGCCCTTCTCTAGCCCCGTATGATGCCCTCATCTTGTCAATTTTCTGTAAACCCTTTTTGCCCGTCTTGCCATGAGCTCCTCTAACGACGCCCTGACCCACTTCGATGCCCAAGGCCAAGCCCACATGGTGGATGTGGGCCACAAGGCCAGCACGCGGCGTGTGGCGGTGGCCACCGGCAGCATCGTGATGCTGGCTTCCACCTTGGCACTGATTGAGTCGGGCACGGCCAAAAAAGGCGATGTGCTGGGCATTGCCCGCATCGCGGGCATTCAAGGCGCCAAAAAAACCAGCGACCTGATTCCCTTGTGTCACCCCATTGGCCTGACGCGGGTCGCGGTCGAGTTTGAAGTCTTGTCGGCCTCATGCCGTGTGGTGTGCACCGCCACCGCCGAAGTGAACGGCCAAACAGGCGTTGAAATGGAAGCCCTCACCGCCGTGCAAGTGGCGCTGCTCACCATTTACGACATGTGCAAAGCCGTGGACCGGGGCATGACCATCACCGATGTGAAGCTGCTGGAAAAGCATGGGGGCAAATCGGGGAGTTTTGTGGCGTCCAGCTGATCGACCATTGCACGCCACAAACAAAGACGAATCAAAACGCATGAACGCACTGCACCTTCCCACAGCTTATGTCATTGCAGGCGTTTTGTATCTGATCATGCCCTTGACCGTGTGGCAGATGCTGCGCAAGCAAGGCGTGGCCAGCAACACGCTGTGGTGCCTGGGCGGCATGGCCTTCGGGCTGAGCCTGGTTTTGCTGGGTTTGCGCAATCAATTGCCCGAGGCCCTGACCTACTACACAGCCATCTGGCTGCTGCTGCTGGGCCCCCTGCTGCGATCGGCTGCCTTGCGCATTGAACTGCACCGCCCAGTGCGTCTGGTCTGGGTGTTGCTGGGGTCTGTGCTTTTCATGGCCGTCTATGTTTTTTTTCACGCCATCCTGAACAACGCCGACCTGCGGTTTTTATGGGCCTCCTTTGTTGCATCGGCGGCTTTCATGTGGTTGGCCTGGCTGGCCAGAACCATTCACTTGCGCGATCGCAGCATCGGCTCACAGTGGATTTTTGTTTTTTATATGGCCATTGGCGTGCTTTTGGCTTTGCGCGTGCCGGTGGTTGTGCTCACTCACGGCACGCCCACGGCAATGACGCAAGACCCTGTGTCGGTGTTACTGATTTTTTTAGGTGTGACGAGCGCCATCGTGAGCAACGTCGGCTTCTTGGGCATGTTCATTGAACGCATGAACCGCAAAGCCCTGGAGTCGGTCAAAATAAAGGCGCGCCAGGAAGAGATGGCTCGACTGAGCGATCAAATCGCCCAACTCGACCGCCGCCGCAGTGTCGGTGAGATTGCAGCGTCTTTGGCCCACGAACTGAGCCAACCCCTGACCAACATCTACCTGATTTCCGATCGACTGGAGTTGGAGCTGAAAATACGCAGCGACTCTTCGCTCGACATGTATTTCGCTGACCTGAACCGCAACGCCCAAAGTGCGGGCGATATCCTGGGGCGCATCCGCAGCTTCATAAGGTCCAAGGACATCGCGTTGGAACGCATTGAAATCGCTCAAGCCATCGCGGATGTGAACGCTTTGATCCGCGACTTGGCCTACAACGAGTCGGTCGACATCCAGGTGTCTCTGCCCCCGCAAACTCTGGCCGTGCGTGCCGACACCGTGCAGCTGTCACAAATATTCTTGAACGTCATACGCAACGCCATTCAGGCCACCCACGGCCAAGCCCAACGCCAACTGCATATTCAGGTTTGGCGAGAAGAGAACACGGCACACATCAGTTTCACAGACAACGGCCCTGGCCTGCCGCCCGAAACAAGTGAACGGGTGGGCAGTGCGTTTTTCAGCACCAAACCCGATGGCCTGGGGGTAGGCTTGTCCATTTCCAAATCGATTGCCCTACTCCATGGCGGAAGTTTGAGCATTGGAAACAGCCCAAGCGCTGGAGCGGTCGTGCACTTGCAATTACCCGCGCTGGATTGACGTCCAGACGAATGCTGGCGCGCCCGCTGTTCAATCGGCCTCGTCTACGCCCTGAACCACCTGCAGCACGACCTCGGCACTAAAGCCGCGTGCGAGCAAAAAGCGCATGTGTTTGGCGCGGGTCTGGGGGTCCGTCGGCAGGCTGTCAAATTTCTTGCGCCACACTTCCTGGGCTCGGCTCAACTCGGTGTCTTTCAGGCCCGCCAGCGCCTCGGTCACCGCCTCGCCTGACAGACCCTTGAGGGCCAACTCTTGTTTGATGCGGGCACTGCCGAGCTTGCTCGCGCGGCGGTTGACCAGTGAGTCAACCGCCCGCCCATCGTTGATGAAGTCTCTCGCTTGCAAGTCATCGAGCGCTTTGGCCAGTTCGCCGGGCACCTCTTCGTGCTGTGCCAGTTTGCGTTCCAGTTCGGTGCGGGAGTGCTCGCGCTGGCTCAAAAGCCGCAGGGCGCGGCCTTTGAGCGAGGGTTGGAAACCGGGCTTGTTCAAGCTTTGTCTCCTGACGATGGCCTTTCATTCGCCTTTGGGTGTGGCAATCGCCGATTCGAGCATCCGGATGCCCAGCGATTCGCGGACCTTGTTTTCGATTTCGCGGGCCAATGCCGGGTTCTCGCGTAAAAACTCGCGGGCGTTGTCACGGCCTTGGCCAATTTTTTCGCCTTGGTAGGCATACCAAGCGCCCGACTTGTCGACGATTTTGGCGGTGACGCCCATGTCAATCACCTCACCTTCGCGGCTGATGCCCTCACCAAACAGAATGTCGAACTCGGCCGTCTTGAAGGGCGGGGCGACTTTGTTCTTGACCACTTTGACTTTGGTCTCGTTGCCGATGGCATCGTCGCCCTTTTTGATGGTGCCGGTGCGGCGGATGTCCAGACGAACCGAGGCGTAGAACTTGAGCGCGTTGCCGCCGGTGGTGGTTTCGGGGCTGCCGAACATGACGCCGATCTTCATGCGGATCTGGTTGATGAAGATGACCGTGCAGTTGGTTTTTTTGATGGTAGCGGTCAGCTTGCGCAGGGCCTGGCTCATCAAACGGGCTTGCAGGCCGGGCAGGCTGTCGCCCATGTCGCCTTCGATTTCGGCCTTGGGCGTGAGCGCAGCCACCGAGTCGATGACGACCAAGTCGACCGCGCCGGAACGCACCAGGCTGTCCACGATTTCAAGGGCTTGTTCGCCGGTGTCGGGCTGGCTGACCAGCAGCTCTTGCAAGTTGACGCCCAGGTTTTGGGCATATTGAATGTCCAAGGCGTGTTCAGCGTCCACAAAGGCGCAGGTGCCGCCTAGGCGCTGCATTTCGGAGATAACTTGCAGGGTCAGGGTGGTTTTGCCGGAAGACTCAGGACCGTAGATCTCGATCACGCGGCCACGGGGCAAACCGCCCACGCCTAATGCGATGTCCAGGCCCAAAGAGCCGGTCGAGACCACCTGAATGTCAGCGATCACTTCGCCTTCACCCAGGCGCATGATGGTGCCTTTGCCAAATTGCTTTTCAATCTGTGCCAAAGCGGCTTGCAGGGCTTTGGACTTTTCGCTGTTGTCGTCGCTCATGAAAATCTCCTTGAATATCAATGGGTTGGGGCACCTGGCTCAGCAGTGATGTGCTGTTTACTGGATGCGTGAACAGTACTGTAAACGAGCTGTATAAAACTGCAAACAGTATTTTTGGTCAGTTTGCCTTATCATTTGGGTATGCCAAAAAACACCGATTTAAACCGCCTGAGCCCTCCCTTTTTGCAGGATGACCGCTGGCGAGAAACCCATCTGGGACGCTTGCTGGGCCACGCCATGCGGCGCTTTGACGAACGCGTGCTGCACCTGATGGCGGGCAACGAGGGCGTGCCACTGGCGCTGGCCAACTTGGCCGCGCGTGATCAAGTCAGCGCCGCGCATGTGCACATCACGCGTCATCTGGCGTTGGAAGGCTCGCGCCTGACTGACTTGGCCCGTGCAGCGGGCATGAGCAAACAGGCCATGGGGGACTTGGTGGACCAGTGCGACGCCTGGGGCTTGGTGCGGCGCGAAGCGGACCCGTTGGACGCCCGTGCCCGGCGTGTGGTGTTCACGCCGGTCGGCCTGGCTTGGTTGCAAGCCTTCAAGGACGCGGTGGCCCAGGCCGAGGCCGAGTTCCGCGAAGCGGTGGGCAAAGATGTCGCCACCGTGGTGGCTCTGGGGCTAGAGGCCTATGCCCATTGAGCCTCCCCAAGGCACACGTCAGCACACATTCAGCACCATGCGTTAAGGTCCTGACTATTGATCTGGCCCGATGAAGTTTGAATGGCCCATGGTTTTTCTCGGCCATGCGGATATCGTTGACATTGTAGGAACCTAACCCTATGGGCGATGGTTTGTGGGGCGTGTTCCACGCCCATCGCCTACAGGGGAGGGCTCCAACAAAAAAAGCCATCCCTCGAAAGTTGTTCAAGACTTCAAGCGGCAGTATCAATAGAATCACTAAGCCCGTGCGCCCGAGCGCAACGGTTGCCTCAAGCCACAAAAACAGGAGACAAGCATGCGCATTCTGATTGCCGAAGACGACCAGGTCCTTGCTGACGGTTTGTTGCGCACTTTGCGCAACGCAGGCGCTGCAGTGGACCACGTGGCCAGTGGCAGCGAAGCCGATGCAGCCATGATGACCAACAGCGAATTCGATTTGCTAATCCTGGACTTGGGCTTGCCCAAAATGCATGGTCTCGAGGTGCTCAAGCGGCTGCGCGCTCGCGGCTCGACTCTGCCTGTCTTGATCCTCACCGCCGCCGACAGTGTCGAAGAACGCGTCAAAGGCCTGGACTACGGGGCTGACGATTACATGGCCAAACCCTTCAGCCTGCACGAGCTTGAAGCCCGTGTGCGCGCGCTCACCCGCCGTGGCATGGGTGGTGCCACCTCGCAGATCAAACACGGCCCGTTGGTGTACGACCAGTCCGGTCGCGTGGCCACCATCGACGGCAAGATGGTCGAGCTGTCGGCCCGTGAGTTGGGCCTGCTGGAGGTATTGCTGCAACGCGCAGGCCGGTTGGTCAGCAAAGACCAATTGGTCGAGCGCCTGTGCGAGTGGGGCGAAGAGGTTAGCAACAATGCGATCGAGGTGTATATCCATCGCTTGCGCAAGAAAATCGAAAAAGGTCCGATCCGCATCGCCACGGTGCGCGGTCTGGGTTACTGCCTCGAAAAGATCCCGGGCTGAGGCCTGGGCTCCCGCACGCATCAAGCCCTGAAACCATGGAATCCAAGGGCTGGAACATGCGGGTCTTCAAGCGCGAGCAACGCTCGCTGTTTGGCGAAATCCTCGACTGGATGCTGACACCGCTGCTCTTGCTGTGGCCCATCAGTCTGGCGCTGACCTGGTTGGTGGCGCAAGGCCTGGCCAACAAACCTTTCGACCGGGCCCTGGTCTACAACGTGCAAGCCCTGGCCCAACAGGTCCGCATGGGGCCCGATCAACAGGTGCAGTTCAGCCTGCCGCAACCGGCCAGCGAACTGCTGCGCGCCGACGAAACCGATCTGGTGTACTACCAAGTGCTGGGCGGCCGGGGCGAGCATCTGAGCGGCGACCGCGACCTGCCATTGCCCAAACCCAACCAGGTCAAAGGCACCAGTTACCAAGTGCACATTCGGGACGACGAAATCCGGGGTTTGGAAGTGCGCGTGGCCTACACCTGGATACGGCTGGACGCCAAGGGCACACCACCGGCCCTGGTGCAAGTGGCCGAGACACTCGAAAAACGCTCGGTGCTGGCCGCTGAAATCATCAAAGGCGTGATGTTGCCCCAGTTTGCCTTGCTGCCGCTGGCGGTGCTTTTGGTCTGGCTTGCCCTGGTGCATGGCATCAAGCCCCTGAAACAACTGGAAGAACGCATCCGTGAGCGCAAACCAGACGATCTGAGCCCACTGGACGACAAAGCGGTGCCGATGGAGGTGGCCCCTCTGGTGGTATCCGTCAACGATTTGTTGGAGCGCCTGAAAGACTCAATTTCCACCCAAAAACGTTTTTTGGCCGATGCCGCTCACCAACTGAAAACCCCCTTGGCTGGTTTGCGCATGCAGGCCGATTTGGCGCAACGCTCGGGTTCTAGCGAAGAAGACCTGAAAAAGTCCCTGCAGCAAATTGGGCGCGCCAGCGTGCAGGCCACGCGCACGGTAAATCAATTGTTGTCGCTGGCCCGGGCAGAGGGCGGCGTCACCCACTTGCCCTTGCAATCGTGCGACATGGCGGCCCTGAGCAGCGATGTGCTGCAAGACTGTCTGGCAAGCGCCATGGACAAGGGGCTGGACCTGGGCTACGAAGGGGTTGCAGTGGGGACACCGGGCGCACAGGTGCAGGGCAATCCCACGCTGCTCAAGGAGATGGTGCGCAACCTGGTGGAAAACGCCATCCACTACACGCCCAGCACACCCGAGCGTCAAGGCGTGATCACGGTGCGGGTGTTGGTCGACCCCTACAGCAAGGCGTTGGTGATGCAGGTCGAAGACAACGGGCCTGGCATACCCTTGCCCGAGCGCGATTTGGTGTTCCAGCCCTTTTACCGCGCCCTGGGCACCAACGTGGACGGCTCCGGTCTGGGTCTGCCCATCGTTAAGGGCATTGCCCAGCAGCACGGTGCAACGGTCAGCATCGACATGGCCCACCCGGGCCAAACCTTGCCCGGTGCTTGCTTTACTTTGCGCTTTATTGATCCGGCCCTGTGAAGTCTTGAACAACATTCAATGGATGGTTTTTTGTAGGAGCCACCCCCTGCGGGTGTTGGCTTGCTTTGGCGGTGTGGATGCAATCGCCCACGGGGTGGGCTCCCACAAAGACAAAAAAATCTGCATGGCCAACAAAAACATGGGCCATTCAACCATCTACGGGCGGGGTCAATAGGATGACCTGAGTTAACCGTTGTGAGGGTGAACGCGATGGGTTGGGTTCAGGCGGGTGTGCCCACGTTCAGCTGCAAGCGCTCACGCGCCATCACGCGGGTCACAGCAGGCTCTGCAGCAACCCTTTGAACAAATTCCCACAGGGCGGGATGCGCCTCAGGTGCGATGCCCGCCATGGTGCCCCAGCGGGTGAGCGTGAGGCTGTAGGCATCGAGTGGGCCCAAACGCTCACCGCTCAGCCAGGGCTGGCCTTTGCCGGCGGCGGCTTGAATCAGGCCTTGCAGCTCACCCAGCATGCTGCGAAAGAGCTGTGTGTTGTAAGGCTTGAGGGCGGCCTGCACCTCAGGCTGGTCCGAGAACTTTTGCGGCATGAAGATGTGCGTGAAGGTCGGGTGCACCGTGTTGTTCATCCAGGCCAGGGTGGACAGCGCCTGAGCCCGTGCCATGGGGTCGGTGGGTAAAAAGTTCATCTTCGGAAAAATTTGATCGAGGTGCAGCACGATGGCCAGAATTTGCGTGATCGGCTGACCTGCATTCACCAGCACGGGCACCTGCGCGCGAGGGTTGATGGCTTGGTATTCGGCACTGTTTTGTTCGCCCTTGTGCAGTTTGACCATGCTGGGCTCGAAATCGGCACCACTCATCTCCAGCAACACATGGGGCACAAATGAACAGGCGCCTGGGGCAAAGTAAAGCTTCAAACTCATGGTTTCATCTCCGGGAAAAAAAGATCATCGGGGTGCAGCCTGTGGGGCCGACACGGTGGGTGCGGACAACGCGGGCGCTGGGCTGGCGGCATCCGGGGCGCTGGCATCGGCGGCTGGGGGCAAGGCGTTGGCGTCTGGCAAGGCGGGTGGAGTGGCCGTTACCGAAGCAGGCGGCATGACCTCGAACTTCAGGGCTTCGGGACGCACTTGTTGCTGCAGCCGCTCGGGTTCGCGCTGTGCGTTGGGCCCATGCCCCCAGCGCGCAAAAGCGTCCCATTGCCACGCCAGCACAGCGGCATTGAGTAGCAGCAAAAGCACCAGCCAAAATTTCAACATCTTGCAGTGTCCCGTCAGGTCAAGGGTCGTACGCTGATCTCGGCGCTGTGGATGTCCTGCTCGCCGAGTTCGGTTTGCCATCGTAACGCACCCCCAGGGCCCACCCCCAGAGCCACGCCTTGCTGGCCATCGCTGGCATGCACACGTCGGCCCTTGAGTACATCGCGGGCGTCAAAACGACTTTGCAAAGGGGCAAAACCGCTGACTTCAAAAGCCAGCAAGGTCTGAATCAGGGGCAACGCTAGCCGCGCCAAGCAAGCAGGCGCGGTCAGCTCGGGCAACAACTCGGTGAGGGCCGCTGGCGGTGTGTTCAGCCCCTGTGCGTCGCGCGGCCGAATATTCAGGCCCACGCCCACCACCACCTGGCTGCGGCCGCCCATGCTGGCGGCCTCGACCAGGATACCGCCGAGCTTGCGGTCTTGAAACCACAAATCGTTGGGCCACTTCAGGCCCACATCGGGGTGCAGGCTTTCGGCCAGGCTCAGGCCCACGGCCAAGGACAGGCCAGACCAGTCTTGGGGCGACAGCGGCAGGCTGAGTGAAAAGGTCAATGAGTCGCCCGGCTGGCTTTGCCAGACCCGGCCCATGCGGCCACGACCAGCGGTTTGGCGTTCGGCCACCAACAAGGTCGGCTCGTGCTGACCAGCGCGGGTCCGGCGCATGAGCTCACTGTTGCTCGAATCGATCTCGGGCAACACCTCGACGGTGAAGTCGGGCAACAGGGGGTACACCTGCTCCCAAATCGTTTCAGCGGGCCAAGCGGTGGGCTGGATCATGGGGCATCGTGGTGGGGGTGGTTATGCGCACCGAACGCCAGCGAGGGGCCAACAAGACCTTTGCAGGCAGCTGCAGCGTCTATTTTTTCTGGCCAGGGGTCTTGTCCGCCTTGGCGGTTTTTGCGGGCTTGGCGGGTTTGGCCGC
>Ga0247831_1008399_pt1 | contig 10910 bp, 8 predicted proteins | sample LaCruzMarch2015__9_FD_192406 | JGI IMG/M metagenome (GOLD analysis project Ga0247831, IMG submission 192406) | Freshwater microbial communities from meromictic Lake La Cruz, Castile-La Mancha, Spain - LaCruzMarch2015_1m | ecosystem: Environmental > Aquatic > Freshwater > Lake | place: Spain...
ACAGCGCCGCGCCGCCCAACCCGCCCGACCGGCGGTATCGATATCCCACGACCGGCGACGACCGCGAGCCTCAGCCAACAGATCAATGCCCGCCGGAAATGCTACCGTGAGAAAGCCGGGCTAGCGGCTGAAATCCATCATCATCAGTTCTTCGCAGCCATAGACCGTGGGCGCGTCGCAGCTTTCACAATCGTAGCCCTGGGCGTCTGGCTCGATGCCGTCAGCCTCGGTCCCACAGGTGAGGCATAGGCCTGGATCATCGGTCGAACGGGACTGGCGGCGGCACAACGCTTCGATGCGCGCTGATGTGATGGAAGGGTGCCAGACAGCGGGATTGTATATGTTCAAAGCCCCGCATTGAGGGCGTTTTGATGCGCGATCGCTACGGTTTTGATTTCCGTAATCCGCGACAGTACGCGTTTGTGCTGAGCTTCGCAGATTGTCGCCGTGACGCGTGGCGGTGTCGTCGTTTCGACATTTGCACGATAGTCCGTAAAAAGAATTGTCTCGCGTGTGCCGGGGCCGATGATGCGAAACGCGGTGGCGCTGGTTACGAGATTTCCAGAATTGTTGCGGCTCGTCGTAACAATGAGAACTGTTTCGTCGAAAAGTGGAATTTCGTCTTCTGATTGCCAACCGTCGCGCAGGCACTTCGTTGTCACGGTCATAATGTACGCTTTCACTTGAGAGGCCGTTTCGATATAAAAATGATAGCACATACGAAGAACAACGGCAATTAATGATAGCAGAATGCACGAAACTAATGACCCATCCCTTATCTGAATTAAACGGACAGCACATTTAGAACAGACCATTCGCGGCTTGCATTTGGCAATACCGTGCGATTTGTTGGTCTTGCCTTCCTTGACGGACTTTTTGAACGCCCTTGCCCCGCGCGCAATCTCGCGCGTATTGGCCCTGCCTGTCCGTCGGCCCGTAATCTCGGGCGCGACCGCCAGCGACCCGGCCCGCGTCCTCGGGCCGGCGCACTTAACAGGAAAGAACTTGGAAACGACGCCGCGCGCATCTTCGCGCGGCTCTCTCCACTGGCGCAGGCCGGGCAGTAGATCCCCGGCCTTCGACGTCGTGTCTGACGAAGGGGCTCTTCCTAAGTCATGATCCCTGTTCGACCCGCCGGGGGCGATTTGGACGATCCCCGTCCGACGCCCAAAGCGACCCACGGCGCGCAAGGCGAAGTCATCGCCCTCTGCACTTGGGCGACCGTAGCGCAGCGAAGGAGCGGGGCCCTTGCCCCGCTTGACGAGCCGAGCACCGTGGTACCGTCTTCGACGTCCTGCCCGGCAGCATGATAGAATGCTTCGCGCTTACCGCGTCAGGTCGCCCACCCGCAGGGCGCAGACCGCCTTCGGGCTGCGTCGGCGTGGGAGCACAGCGACCCGCCGATGTCGAGCCGACCCGACCCCTTGGGAGGGTGACGCCCAAATCCACAATTGCGCCAGGACGCATCAGGAACGGAGCGGTCATCGCATGCAACTCCAGCCTCCGCGTTTAGCCAGATGTGAACCTGCTACGATCCAAACCCGCCCGCATCCTCGGGCGTGGCTGCCCGCTCCGGCCCGCGTTCTCGGGACCGGTGCCCTTCACGAAATTACCGCTGTAGTGACCGCCTGAGAGTCGGCAGTGCGGAGAAAGCCGACTTCGGCCCTGCTTCGCGTCCAACGCAGTGTCGCGGTAAAATGCACAGCAGCTGAGCACCAGTCAGCGGACCTTTTTGCAATGGCGACCTGATGCGGCCGTGGCACACGCGTGCCTCGTTGCGTCAGCCGCGATAACGACGCACGTCTGAGCGTGGACAACAAAAAAGGCGGACCGGAGCCCGCCTTTATTTCGTGGGGTGAACCCCTTGTTACCGTAGGGACCACGGCGCGATTTCTGCTAGAACGTATAAATCGTAACATACACATGTGCCTCCGGCAAGAACGTGCCTGAGTTGACTGCTACGTAGGGTGCCTCTTCATGACTCGCGCGTCGCTCCGCTTTGCCTTTGATCTCGGCACGAATTCCATCGGCTGGGCCGTCTATCGTCTCGATGGGTTTCCATCGAACACATTTAGTCCCACGGTTGACGAGTTGCTCGGCTGTGGTGTGCGGCTGTTCGATGACGGGCGAAACCCAAAAGATGGCAAGTCGCTGGCTGAAATGCGCCGCGTCCCTCGTTCGGCCCGCAAACGTCGCGACCGTTACTTGGACCGGCGCGCGGAGTTGATCGCCTTGCTCACCGACACCGGTCTCATGCCACGCGACGAGGCCGAGCGGAAGGCCCTGACCACACTCGACCCATACGCGCTGCGGGCGAAAGGCCTCGATCAGGCTTTGACGCCTTACGAGATTGGCCGCGCCCTGTTCCATCTCAACCAGCGGCGTGGCTTTAAGTCCAACCGGCGCACCGATCGCAAGACCGATGACAAGGACAAGGGGCTGATTGCGACTGGCGCAAAGAGGCTGCGCGAGGCGTTTGCCCGCGAGGACGTTCGCACTTTCGGCGAATTCTTATGGAAGCGGCATGGCGGAGCCGGCGGACAAGCAACGCCGCGCACCCGCGAGGCCGTTCGCATCCGTGTCCAGGGACAAGGTGCCAAGGCGCTGTACGATTACTATCCGCTGCGCGAGATGCTTGAAGACGAGTTCGACCAGCTGGCCGCAAAACAACACTTGTTCTATCCGGCAATTCTGACGGCGGAGGCCATATCCCAACTGCGCCACGCCATCTTCTGGCAGCGAAAGCTAAAACCGGTCGAGCGCGGCCGCTGCACCCTACTGCCGGATGAAACGCGCCTGTCAAAAGCGCTTCCGTCGGTGGAAGAACGCACGATCTACGAGACGCTCAATCATTTGCGATACGGCACGGGCGTCACCCGCGATCGTGCTCTCGACAAACAGCAGCGCGACCTCGTTGCGGCGACGCTATTGCTTGGCAAGAAGGGCAAGCCTGTCCGCTTCGACGCACTGCGCTCGGGGCTGAAGCTCGGCTCAGATGTGCGCTTCTCGCTCGAAGACAGCGGCAAGACTGGATTGGAAGATTTCGCGGCTCAGTCCGCTGCGGCCATGAGCGATAAGAAACGGTTCGGCGCACTCTGGCATCACCTCCCGCTGGAGGAGCGCGACGCCATCGTCACACGGCTCGACGAGGAAGACGACGAGAAGATCATTGTCGATTGGCTCACGTCCAAATACAGCCTGGACGTGGAAGCGGCCCGCGCCGTTGCCGCCTGGACGCCGCGCGAAGGCGTGTCGCGGCTTGGCAAAACGGCCAATTCCGCCGTTCTTGCGGAACTGAAAGCAGACGTGATCAAGTACAACGAAGCCGTTTTGCGGGCTGGCGAAAAGCTCGGGCTCAACTGGCATCATTCGGATTTCCGCGATGGCGTCATCGAACTTCCGCTGCCGTACTACGGGCAAATCCTGGAACGGCAGGTAGCCTTTGGTTCAGGCAAGCCCGAAGACAATCCCGAACGGCGTTATGGCCGTATCACGAACCCGACTGTCCACATCGGGTTGGGTCAACTCCGCCGCCTCATCAATGCGTTGATCGTCGCCTACGGCAACCCTGCTCAAATCGTCATCGAACTGGCGCGCGATCTCAAACTCAGCAAGGACCAGAAGGACAAGGAACGGCGCGAAAACGCCAAGAACCGCGAAGCCAACGATCTGCGCCGTCTCGAACTCGAAAAGCAGGGAGAGCAGGACAACGGCGAGAACCGGCTGCGGTTGCGCTTGTTCGAAGAGCAGCAGAGGGCGAATGGCGGCGTCGCATTGTGTCCTTACTCGCTCGACCCAATCGGGCTTGAAAAGCTGTTCTCGGCCAATATCGAAATCGACCACATCCTGCCATATTCGCAGACCTTGGACGACACGCGGGCCAACCGCATCCTCTGCTATCGCAGCGCCAATCGCGACAAGCGGCGGCAGACGCCTCATCAGGCGTTCGGCAGGCAATCCAACTGGGCTGACATTGTTGCGGCGGCGGCGGGCCTCCCTCCCAACAAGCGCTGGCGCTTCGGCGAAGACGCGATGGAGCGCTATCAGAACAAGGAGCGCGATTTCCTTGCCCGCCAGATCAATGAAACCCGTCATCTGTCACGGCTAGCGCGCGAGTATTTGGGTGCTGCCTGCGGCTACGACAATGTCTACGTAACGACCAGCCAGTTGACGGCGATGCTGCGCGCCCGCTGGGGTCTCAACTCGATCCTTAGCGACCAGAACATGAAGGTGCGCGCCGACCACCGCCATCACGCCATCGACGCCATCACCATCGGTGCAATCGACCGGCGTGTGCTACAGGAAGTCGCCCGCCGCGCCGGCATCGCCGAAGACGAACATCGCGACCGCATCACCGCCGACGTCCCCGATCCCTTCCCCAACTTCCGCGAACATGCACGGGAGAAGGTCCGCGCCGTCATCGTGTCGGTCAAGCCCGAGCACGCGAAGGGCGGGGCATTGCACGAGGACACCGCTTACGGCCTCATCACCAATCCAGCGGAGGCCGCGATCATCGGCAACCTCGTCACGCGCAAGCCGCTGGTGGATCTGACTGCCGGTGAAATCGACAGCGTGCGCGATCCTGTCTTGCGCGCAAAGCTGCAAGCCCTCGCCGGACCGTTCCGCAATGACAAGGGCAAGCTCATAGATGACAAGGGCCTAAAAGCGTCGTTGTCTGCGTTTCGAGTCGAGGAGACCGTCGCAGGAAAAGTCGTCGAGCGTGAAATCCGGCGCATCCGTATCGGGAAGGAAAAGACCGGAGCCGTACATATCAAGGACCGCCGGACCGGCGTGGTCTACAAAGCCTTACTGCCAGGCGAAAACCACCACATCGACATCGTGCAGATGCGCGACGGCTCGTGGAGGGGCTTTGCCGCCACCGTCTTCGAGGTCAACCAGAAGGACTTCCGCCCCATCTGGGAACGCGAAAAGCTCGGCGGCAAACTCGTGATGCGCCTGCATAAGGGCGACATGATCGAAGTCGACGACACCGACGGCGAACGGCGGGTTAAGACGGTCCATGTCTTGCAGCCGAGCGAGCGCCGTGTTTTTCTTGCCCCTCACCACGAGGGAGGGGCATTGCAAAAACGCCACGACAACAAAGACGATCTCTTCCGGTGGGACTTCGCCAATATCGCGGGCCTCAAAAAACGCAACGCCCGCAAGGTTAAGGTGGATGAGGTAGGGCGGATGAAGCAGGCGCGGTCCAACGTCTGAGGTGCGTTCATGTGGCGCGAAGCTGAGGGGCTCTCCGCCCCTCAGACACGCCGGCCAGGGTCTTGGACCCTTGACCCGCGCTTTTGGAAAGCTCGCCGGCAAAGTGGGACAAATACCCCGGCCATCTTTGTGCGCATTAACCGCGTCCAACGCTAACGCTGGCGGTGCTGCGGCATTCGCGCTCTCATCGCACTGCACGACAATCGTGCCGGGGCGCAACACATGCTGGGGCGGATTGTCGAAATCACAGGTGAAGGTCGCAGGCTCACGCTGGATCGAGGCTTTCTCAACATCGCCGGCCCCGACGGCCTCCTGGGCCAAGTTCCGCTCGACGACATCGAAGCCGTCATCGCGTCCAATCCGGCCATCACCTACACAAACCAAGCGCTCGCCGCCTTGGCCGCGCGCGGCGCGCCTGTTGTCATCTGCGGCCCAAATTTCGCACCCGCCGCCTATCTGCTGCCCGTTGATGGCCACCACGCCCAAGGCGACCGCGTCGAAGCTCAGGCGGCAGCGTCCCTGCCCAGCAAAAAGCGCCTGTGGTCGGAAATCGTCCGCGCCAAACTCCGCGCCCAAGCAGGAGCGCTCGAACGCATCGGCGTCAACGCCGTCCCCATTCAGGCTTTGGTTCAGCGAGTCCGTTCCGGCGACCCGGACAACTTCGAAGCCCAGGCGGCTCAAAGATACTTCCCGGCCATGTTCGGCAAGGGCTTTACACGCGACCGTGACTCCCATGGCGTCAATGCGTTCCTGAACTACGGCTACACCGTGCTGCGCGCCGCCACCGCGCGCTCAGTCGTCGCCTCTGGGCTGCATCCATCCCTTGGCCTTCATCACAAGAGCAAGGGTGACGCCATGCGTCTCGCCGACGACCTGATGGAACCGTTCCGGCCAGCCGTCGACCTCATCGCGTGGACGCTCGTCAGTGAAGGCGTTGAGAACATCGATACCGCCGCCAAGCGCCGTCTCGCCGCCGTCCTCCATGCCGACTACGCCATCGACGACGGCGTCACGACCCTGTCGAATGCGTTGACCCGATCTGCGCAATCGCTGTCCCAGATATATCTCGGCACACGCAAGCGGCTGCTCTTGCCGCTATCGCCCGTGCCATTGCCGCCACGGCCAAACCTCCAGCCGGAGGAGGCCGATCAATGACGTTCAGCGCGCTTTCAGGGTATCGCATCATGTGGGTTATGGCGTTGTTCGACTTGCCCGTCTTGACCAGCGACGAACGCAAACGCGCTACGAAATTCCGCGAATCCTTGCTCGATCAAGGCTTCTGCATGATGCAGTTTTCCTGTTACATCAAATACACGGCAGGCAAGGAACAAGCCGAAGCCCTCGCCACGAAGATCGGCAGCCAAGTGCCCTCCGGCGGCAAGGTCGACATTCTGTTTTTCACGGACCGTCAGTATGAAAGCATCAAGTCGTTCCGCGGTCACGGCAAGAGTAACCGGCCGCCAAAACCCGATCAGTTGCAGCTGTTTTAGGCGGGTTGATTCGGGCCAAAAATGTGTATTTGGCGAGCCTTGCGGGTGCGTTTTGTGCGATTTTTCCAACTCAGACAAAGAAAATGGCCTCTGGAACCAACGGGTTACCAGAGGCCTGGTTCTAGCAGAAATCGCGCCGCGGTCCGAACGGAACCGGTGGTGATTTAGAGAACCTGTGCTCACGTTCTAGCAGAAATCGCGCCGCGGTCCGAACGGAACCACGACATCAAACTTGCGGACGCGCGACAGTTCTAGCAGAAATCGCGCCGCGGTCCGAACGGAACACCGGCTGCCCATGTGAAGCCGGTGCGTCGGTTCTAGCAGAAATCGCGCCGCGGTCCGAACGGAACCGGTTGGCGTCGCTGACCGATCCCGTCGACGGTTCTAGCAGAAATCGCGCCGCGGTCCGAACGGAACACGCCAGCGACGCAACGGGTTGTGACGCCAGTTCTAGCAGAAATCGCGCCGCGGTCCGAACGGAACAAGTCAGACCTCGAAACCCAAGCTCAAGTCGTTCTAGCAGAAATCGCGCCGCGGTCCGAACGGAACAAGCGTCTGGGCGAGGCGACGCAGACAAGCGTTCTAGCAGAAATCGCGCCGCGGTCCGAACGGAACCTTCGATCCTGATCGCCGACGCCGAGGTAGGTTCTAGCAGAAATCGCGCCGCGGTCCGAACGGAACTTGCGCGCCCGGTTCGTGTGGGACCCCAACGTTCTAGCAGAAATCGCGCCGCGGTCCGAACGGAACCGAAAAGTACGCATGGCTCGGACAGATGCCGTTCTAGCAGAAATCGCGCCGCGGTCCGAACGGAACGTTCGCCGTACGCTCCACCATCCGCTGAAGTTCTAGCAGAAATCGCGCCGCGGTCCGAACGGAACGTTGTCCAGTTCGTCAAGGAAGGCGTCGCGGTTCTAGCAGAAATCGCGCCGCGGTCCGAACGGAACATCGGCACCGTTGGTGTTGTCGACGAAGTGGTTCTAGCAGAAATCGCGCCGCGGTCCGAACGGAACTATAGCGAACTCCGGGCCGTGGTTGCGCGAGTTCTAGCAGAAATCGCGCCGCGGTCCGAACGGAACATGACGGCCAATCTGGTCATCAGCAGCGCGGTTCTAGCAGAAATCGCGCCGCGGTCCGAACGGAACGATTGCGCGCCAACTCGTCCCGTTTGTCCGTTCTAGCAGAAATCGCGCCGCGGTCCGAACGGAACTTCACAAGCATATCGCACAGCGCGACAAGTGTTCTAGCAGAAATCGCGCCGCGGTCCGAACGGAACTGGACCTCCCCGGATTTAGTGGAGAGCTTCTGTCTCTAGCTTTTTGTTCGCGTGGAACGTCGTCTCGAAGGCGGCGGGGCTCATGTAGCCAAGGCTCGAATGCCGCCTGCGAGGGTTATAGAAGCCTTCGATGTATTGGCCAATGGCGTTGCTAGCCTGCCAGCGTGAGGCGTAGGCCGTGCGCCAGATCAGTTCTGACTTGATGGTCTTGAAGACGGTCTCGACCATGGCATTATCATAGCAATTGCCGCGCCCGCTCATGGACGCGACGAGGCCGTGGCGCGCGACGAGCTTCTGGTAGTCGGCGGAGCAATACTGGCTGCCGCGATCCGAGTGGTGAATGAGGCCAGGCTTGGGTCCACGCAAGGTGAGGGCTCTCTGCAGAGCTTCCATTGCTAAGCCCCTTTTCATCCTATCGCTCATCGCCCAGCCGACGATTTTGCGCGAGAACAGGTCCAGGACGATCGCCAGATAGAGCCAACCTTCTGCCGTCCAAACATACGAGATGTCGACGCCCCATTTTTTGTTGGGCGCTTCTGCTGTGAAGTCCTGTTCGAGAACGTTGAGCGCAACAGGGCCGCCGTGGTCGCTGTCTGTCATCTTTTTGAAGCGCGTTTTCTGCCGCGCCTTCAGATCGTTATCTCGCATGATCCGCGCCACACGATGGCGGCCAACGGCCAAGCCATCTTCGTTCAACTCAACGTGCATCCGAGGGCTTCCGTAGGTTTCGTTCGACGTCGAAAACTGCGACCGGATATGTGCCAGCAGAACCATGTCGCGCCGCTGCCTGGGGCTCGCTTCGCGGCTTTTCCAGGCGTAGTAGCCGCTCGCGCTGACGCCCAAAACGGCGCACGCCATCTGCGCCGACATTTCAGTATTCCTTGCATCGATCAGGGCAAACCTCACCGACTTGTTTCCTTGGCAAAGAACACGGTCGCTTTTTTTAATAAATCCCTCTCGGCACGGAGCAGTTCATTCTCGCGCCGCAAGCGAGCAAGCTCTTTGTGAACATCGTCGTGTGGGCCAGCCAACAGCTCGGCCTCTTTGAAGTGAGACTTCCACTTACTGCGAGACGACCGGCCAATCCCTAAATCGTTCGCAACTTCCTTCACCGTCCGGCCACTGCTGGCCAAAATGCGCAATGCCTCCCGCTTGAAGGCATCATCGTAATCCCGTCGTTCGATGCTCGATTTCTTGACCATAATGCTCCCCTGATCTTCTCAAACTATCAGAAAAGCCCTCCACTTTTGCGGGGGAAGTCCAGCTATTCGACTCACGACGCAGAGGACTAAGTCATACGGGCTAGTCTTTGGCGCAGCAGTGCAACAGTGGTGGGGTCCGCCCTCGGGTGTTGTTCGACGATCTGTCCGATCCTGCGGATCATATCGGCTTCGGTGCCGTTGTGCCGGGCAGCCTCCAAGGTATTGTTCAACGCGTCTACAATGTCCTGTGGAGCGATCTCGTAGCCGTAACCGCGCAGCAGCCAATGCAGCGCCGCAAGGCCGACCGTGCAAGCAAAGTCCGGCTGGGTCGCTGCGAAGTCTCGCGCCGCACGCGCCAATGTTTTTGGATCACACGGGCTGGTCCGCGCAAGCTCGGCAGCTTCGGCGAGAAGCCCTGCTGATTTTGCCGCGGCAAACCACTTGCCCTTCTCGTCGCCGGCTCCAGCGACCAAGTCGCCAAGAATCGCCTTCGGCTCGATCTGCGGATACTTGGCCCTGATCGCCTGGAACGTGGCCAGATACGTGCCGTGGCGGTTGGCCTCTGACGCGTATCGATCATAGGCCTCGCGCCATCGGCCATTCGACAACAAGATTTCCTCGCAGGCCGAGGATATCCAGCCGTCAGGTTGATTGAGCCTGCGCGTGTCCTCGGCGTAGCGGATCGCTGTCTCGGTTTTGCCCTGCGCGACCAGCGCTCGTACGCCCCACTGTCGATCATGCCAGAATTTGTGGGGCGACAGGTCCAACAGGTTCAGTAACTCTTCATGCCGACCGGCAGCATACAAAGCGCTCAGACAGGCAGCGGTGCCCTTGAAATACCCACCATGTGGAAGGTCCGGGCTCCACATCATTCGCACGCCGTCGATAAAATGATCCGCCCACCGCGAGGCGCGCGCGGGCGTGACACAGAGTTCGCCCCAGTGATCGGGGAGTAACTCGATATAGGGGATGCCGTCGTCCTCGATGGCGGACCATAACCGCTCAAGCCATTTGTCCCTCCGGTCGTCGCTCGCCGGAGCTTGTGCAATGATCGCGACCAGCGTTTCGATCGCGCGGTTGACCGCCGCACCGATGGCGCCGGACGAACTGTCAACGTTTTCAAGGGCACCGGACACCTTCTCAAGAAAGATTACGGCACCTTCGGCGGCAAGGACCTTGTCCTGGCGGGCCGCTTTCTTGATTTCTGCCACAGCCTCCTTGATGCGCTTGCTCGGTAAATCCGAGCGCCATCCAAATGCGCCGGCCCGAAATCGCGATCGAAACGTCCAACGGTGCGTCTTGTCCGTCGGCATCGGTTGCTCCTCCAAATCCTGTGGCGAAGCCCCGCATCGTCGGTCTTGTTGTCTGTCACAAAGACTACGCAGGCAACAGGTATGCGCAGCCTGCCAACCATAAGACGGGCGACCAACAAGCTGTCACGACTGCAGTGATCCGTTAGCGTCCGTTCGGTCCCTGACACGATGGGCCAAGACCCGACGATGTTACGCGGAAATTGTCTGTGAACGGGTTGCAGTACGGCAACACCTAAGAGGCTGGTTGCGCTTCCACGTCTGGCAGAAGTTCGAACCAAATATCGTTGACGGCGTCGTTGATGCCCCAGCCGATATGGTTCAACGTTGTTCTCACGCGATCGAGACGATTTAAGAGGTTAGGCTGCTCTCCCGGCGGCAGTTTCATTACGGCGATCAACGCCCGCTCGAACATGCG
>Ga0247831_1008400_pt1 | contig 10908 bp, 11 predicted proteins | sample LaCruzMarch2015__9_FD_192406 | JGI IMG/M metagenome (GOLD analysis project Ga0247831, IMG submission 192406) | Freshwater microbial communities from meromictic Lake La Cruz, Castile-La Mancha, Spain - LaCruzMarch2015_1m | ecosystem: Environmental > Aquatic > Freshwater > Lake | place: Spain...
CGCGTTCTCAATTGATTTTCATTTATAACCGCAAAATTCAATACTTTCCACTATAAAATTCAGGGTTTACCCCGATTGCACAGGTGAAATTTTATGCTTTTCTTGTCCCGCACAAAATCGAAGGAACAAAGCCAAGATGAAAGGTTGGTTTTGAATTGAGGGAAAGCCCTTTTTTTTGGGAGGGAAATGGTATATTTGGGGGAGGGTATAAACGAGACAAAATGAGCGTTGATAAATTTGGATTGGACGAGTAAGTTTGTTTTGGATATAATTAAGTTGAGTATTAAATTAAAAGAAATTCATCAAAACAAGTCTAATGAGTAGAACAGCAGATTATTCAATTCAAGGATTCATCTATCAATTTATAGTAACTCTACATAAAGTACTACAAACCTCTGACAGTTGCACAGAAATTATAATAGAGGGTCCTGTTGAAGATATTGATTTGGTTACACCATCAGGTATTCAAGCAATTCAATGTAAATATCATGAAACAAAAGATAAGTTTACTTTGTCTTCAATATACAAGCCTGTGTTACAAATGATGAATCACTATTTCAAAAATTCATCAAAAAACACTTTTTATAAACTTTATGCTCATTTTCCTAATGAATTGGTTGGCTCAAAGAAAGTTCTAACTTCAACAGAAATCACACAAATATTAGGTAGTAAGTCAAAAGAGTATAAAACATTAATTGAAGACTTGAATGGTTTTTCTGATTTTGCTGGATTTATTTCAAAATTTGAAATGGAATTTGGACCTTCCCTTTCAGACTTGGAAAAAGCAGTTATTGTATCATTATCAAATGAAGGATTCAGTACAGATGATGCAGAAGAAATTTTCTATCCAAATGCTATTCACAGAATTGCTGAATTAAGTATAAAACATTTAGAGTCAGAAAGAAAAATAACAAAAGACTTGTTTTTAACAGTATTAAAAGAAAAAAAGAAAACTGCAATAAATAGGTGGACAAAAGAATTACAATCTTTTGAAAAATTATTAAAAAAACGAAGAGAACAATTAAGAGATGGACTTAATAAAAATTCAAGGTTTAGAGGCATAATTTTAGACTCAAATTACATTAATGACTTTGACTCTAAAGTTGTTCAACTTATTGAAGATTTTATAAATAAATACAACTATAAAATTAAACTTCATCATTGTCCAATTTTTAGCATTATTTCTGATGAAAAGACATTAAACGGTATATGGAGAAGATTGAATTCAAAAAATATAATTGTTGAAAGGGGACTAATCGCTGGTGATTTAGATGTGAAATATTTTTTACGAGAACCTTTAAAAATGTTAAATGAAGGTAAGACAGAATTTAAAGTAAAACTTTGTTCACACGAAAGTGATTTTAAAAAAATATTGGATGAATCAAAACTTGACGATCTGTTTATTGTATCAGACGAGGAATTTGATTATTTAACAAATCTTCCAGATATTAATATTGAAAAAATTCAAACAAAGGAAATAAGTGAACTGAGATACTTACTTCTATTAAACAATAAATTATGACAAATTCTATAGGTACCGTTTTAGAGAGTTCACCCAATAATATTCTTATTGGTATAAATGACTTAAAAATATTTGAAGAGAATAAAAAAGACTTACAGATTGGTAAATATGTAGAAATATCTGATGGAAATTTGAATAAGGTTGTAAGTATTATCCAGAATATTAAATCAACAATATCAAATGATCCTTCAGTAAGTTTGAAATTTATTTTATCAACACAACCAGTTTGATACATAGAAGATAATAAGTTCATGCGTGGAGCCTCACTTATTCCAAGTCCAACAGAACCTGTTTACATTATAGACCCAAGTTCAATAGATATAATATTCAATTCAAATAAAGATTTCAATTTCCCATTTGGGAAACTGATTCAAAATAAAATTGATTTTAAAATAGATGCTAATAAATTTTTTAGTAAGCATATTGCTTTAGTTGGCTCTACAGGTTCGGGAAAATCTTGTACTGTAGCAAAAATATTACAAGATGTAGTAGGGATTTCAAATAAGAAAAATTCCAATGTTTCAAACCAAAAGAATACTCATGTAATAATATTTGACATTCATTCTGAATACAAAGCTGCATTTGATCTTCAAGAAGAGGAAAAATTCACTCTAAATAACTTGGGCGTTGATAACCTTATTCTCCCTTATTGGCTTTTAAATTCAGATGAATTGGAAGCATTATTTCTTGAAGGGAACGACAATAATCACCATAATCAAGCCTCACAGTTTAAACGTGCTGTCATATTGAATAAGGAAATACATAATCCTGGTGTTAAAGTGACTTATGACACTCCAGTTTATTTTAACATTGACGAGGTTTTTAATTATATCTTCAATCTTAACAATGAAGTAATTGGGAAATTATCAGGGGAGCATAAACCTAAACTATCTGATAAAACTTTAGTACATGATGTGGATAAGAAAGAGTATTTCACTAAAAAACTCGAATTCGTTACTTCTTCAACATCAGCTGCTGAAAAAGCTTCAAATGGTGGATTTCACAACGAATTCAATAGATTTATTCCACGTCTAGAAACGAAACTTGGAGACAAAAGATTAGACTTTATTTTAAAACCAAAAAAATCTGATACTAACGACTATAAAACTGGAGACTTTGAAACAATTTTAAAACAGTTTTTAGGTTATGTCGATAAATCCAATGTTACAATAATTGACCTTAGCGGAATTCCATTTGAAGTGTTAAGTATTACGGTTAGTTTAATTTCTAGACTAGTATTTGATTTTGCTTTTCATTATTCAAAACTTCGTCATAGTTTGGATGAACAAAACGACATCCCTTTTATGATTGTTTGCGAGGAAGCACATAATTACATACCTAGACTAGGAGGTGCAGAATACAATTCTTCAAAGAAATCAATTGAGCGAATTGCCAAGGAAGGTAGAAAATATGGTCTCAGTTTAATGGTTGTTAGTCAAAGACCATCCGAAGTTTCAGAAACTATATTTTCACAATGTAATAATTTTGTTTCCCTCAGATTAACGAATGTTAATGACCAAAATTATGTAAAGGGACTTATGCCAGATAATTCAAATGCAATTGCTGAAATACTCCCAAATTTAGGACAAGGCGAATGCTTAATTGTTGGTGACGCAGTATTAATTCCTTCCATTGTTAAACTTGATAAACCAAATCCAGAACCTAAATCTCAATCTGTAAACTTTCAAGATGAATGGCAATCCGATTGGAAAGAAATAGAATTTACAGATGTTATAAAAAGATGGAAAAAGGAAGAATAATATAAGCAAAATCATAAAATATTTAGACAAGTATTTGATGAAAGCAAAAATTTAAAAGCCCTAACCTTGGGCTTTTTTTGTTAGTTCTAATCAATCATTTCTTTTTTCATAAAAATGATAAAGTAACCAAAAAATATAAACCTTATCTTAGCATTCAAACAAACACAGCATGGCACTCAGTTGGAACGAAATCAAAGACCGCGCATTAAAATTTTCAAAAGAATGGCAAGGAACACATAACGAAGAAGCGGATGCAAAACCCTTTCTAGTTGCCTTTTTTAATGTTTTTGGTATTACGAGCAAACGCGTTTCGACTTTTGAACACAATGTCAAAAAATTGGACGACAAGGAAAAACGCAGAGTACGTTTTAACACATTTTGTATTGTCCATTTCGAATAACATCACTTCACAAAACCAAATGGAATAAATTTTCCTTTGATTAAATTTTATCAACATCAGTTTGACAGATATTGATTATTTACTTAACTTTATTATTAAAAGTTATAACGATAATGATAAAGAAAGGAATACTAAACCAATTAATACAATCTTACGAATTATCAAGTCTTGAGAAACATTTGTTATTTTCATACTTGACAAACAACAAAATTGACTATTCTAAAAACTCAATACTAACAAGCTATTTCAGAGACTTTGAACAAATACCAAAACTTTATTTCGACACTTCGGCACTTCCTATTTCAACAATAAAAGAACTTGAAAACTATCTTGAACTCATAATACCAGTAACAGACAGAAAGTTTAACGGTGCATTTTTTACTCCCGACTATATTATTGACTTTATAATAAACGAAGTTCAACCTCAAGAAAGCCATAAAAACCTTGATCCAAGTTGCGGTTGTGGTGCTTTTTTAGTTGGTTTGACAGACTATTACAAAAGGACATTCAACAAACCAATTAAAAAAATTATTAAACAAAATATATATGGTTCTGACATCCTTGAATATAACATTCACCGAGCAAAACTTATTCTGACAATTTACGCTTTACAAAATGGAGAACAGCTTGCTGAAAGCGATTTCAACCTGTACCACCAAGACAGTTTGAAAGCAAATTGGGAACACCAATTTGATAATATCGTTGGTAATCCACCATATGTAAAATTTCAAGATCTAACAGACGAAAATAGGACCTTTTTAGCCAAAAATTGGACAACGGTTGAAGGTGGAACTTTCAATTTGTATTTTGCTTTTTTTGAACTTGGTTATAAGTTATTAAAGCCAACTGGAAAACTTGGCTACATAACACCTAATAATTATTTTACATCATTAGCGGGAGAAGCAATACGTAAGTATTTTCAAGACAAAAAATGTGTTTCAAGAATTATTGACTTTAGCCACAAAAAAGTATTTGATGCACAAACGTATACAGCGCTTACTTTTTTAAATAAACTCGAAAACGAAGCAATTAAATTTGATAGAATTAAAGAAGGTTACACCCCAGAGGAGTTTTTACCAAACGCTAACGGTTCGCTTAATTATATTAAAGACCTCAATTTTAAAAAGTGGCGACTATTAAAATTAGACGAACAGCAAAATATCAAAAATATAGAAACAATTGGCAAGCCAATTGGTAAATTATTTGACATTTGTGTTGGTATTGCAACGCTAAAAGACGAAATATTTTTTATTGATGGTTCTAAAACAAAAGATGGTTATTATTTAAAAACAACTGAAAACGGAACATTTGAAATTGAAAAAGAATCTGTTAAACCAGTTTACAAAATTTCTGATTTCAAAACACAAGAAGAAGCGGATCAAAATACAAGAAAAATTATTTTCCCCTATATAATTAAGAAAGGAATTGCTACCGCAATTCCTGAAAATGATTTTAAAGATAAATTCCCAAAATGTTATGATTATCTTTTGACTGAAAAAGAAAATTTGTTAGCAAGGGATAAAGGAAAAGTAAAATTTGATCCTTTCTTTGTTTGGGGAAGAACACAAGGGCTAACAAGAATAGGAAAGAAAATTCTAAACCCAACTTTTAGTCTTAATCCTAGATTTTTGTTAATTGAGGAACAAGAATCCTTTTTTACAAATGGTTACGGTCTTTTCTTTCGTGAACCCGAAATTCAAGGCTTGTTCAATGAACCTGTTAATCCAATAAGTAAAATAGAAAACATAGATGTTGTTCAGAAAATTTTGAACTCTTGCATAATGGATTATTATGTTTCGAAGACAAGTGTCGCAATTGAAGGTGGTTATCCTTGTTATCAAAAAAACTTTATTGAAAAATTTACAATTCCAGAACTAACAGAGGAAGAAATTGAATTGATTAGAAATTTAAAAGACCCAATAGAAATTGATGAATTTTTAATCGGAAAGTATCATTTAAACTTGCCAGTTCCAAATCTTGTAGCATAGATCTTTAACAAGTCTGAAATAAAGTCTTGATAATTAATGCCGGACAAGGAAACTTTAGATGTTTTAGACAACAGATTATCAGCTTTTAATTGACTTTCATTTGCATAAATCTTAACTGGACTTTGAGAAAAATCGGCAAGAACTAAACAAACTCTTTCGTATTTGTATGCCTGGTTATTAGCTAAATTTCTATTGTTTAAGTCATTGAAAATATTAATTGTTTCTTCAATTGCGTCAGAAGTTAATTTACTATTGCTGTTTTTTTTAACAGTTTGAATTGGTTCAAAAATCGGTTGTTTTAATTTTACTTTTTCTGTGTTAAAACCAGTAATAGGTAATACAAATAATTCACCCAAAACCATATTTGGACACCTTAAATGCAGGTTAAGTGTTTCAGCAAAAGTTCTTTCAATAATTGTATCATCATTTTTTGTAATGCTACTCATTTGACTTCGAATATTAATAGCCAAAGTATGTTCAGTGTATTTTTGTCCGAATTTATCAGTTTTTCCATTCATCATACCAATAATCATTAATTCAGGAACTTCCTTACCTAAATGAGTATTGGGAACAACGGAAATATCTTGTTTTTTTGCTTTAATAAAACCTGCTAAATTGAGTTCATCTTTTGAGTTATGCAAAGGCGGAAATATCAATTTAGGATTTACCCCATTTCTAATTAATTCTGATTTTACAACTTCGTGAAAAAGGTTTATGTGTTTACTTGAAGTGACTAAAGCTGTCTTACCTTTATCTCCTGCGATTTTAATTGCTTCTTCGAAAGCAAATTTGAAATTATCGCATGCAACCTGCAAAATGTTGTTTGGATTTGCCGCTTTAATATTTGTATCAATCTTAGTTTTGACAGTAGCCAGTAAAAGTTCTTCGTTTGCGTTTAATATTTTACTCTTTGCCATTACTTATCAAATTCTGTATTATTAAAAAACTTAGTTAAGGTTACTCCTAGAGCAGTTGCAATTTTTTCAATATTGACAATTGAAACATTTCTTTGACCATTTTCAACACTTGCTATATAGCTTCTGTCTAAATCAGCGGCATAAGCCAAATCCTTCTGCGACATAGTAGTATTTTCTCTAAGTTCCTTTATACGTTGACCTATTTTTAGTTTTACATCCACAGGGCAAAAGTCTGAATATGTTGACTATAAATCAAAGACTATAAGTAACACTTAGTAAAAAATCACTTAGACTAGTGTTGGAATGTTTTTGTTTTTTCAACCACCAAAGAAATAAAAAAGCGGAAACTATCACCAAACGGTTATATTTTTAAACATGATGCGTCAGAAAATTAACGCAATAAGAAGATAGTAGTCTGTTACAAATTCGGACTAACCTAAAAATTAAACCATCCCCACCAACCCACGCCCCGACGAAAGCGGAAAGCTTTGCGAACTGAAACACTCAGCCACAAATTTGAAAAAGCGACTGAAAGAAGCTCTTTTCAGATTTTAGGTGGCGTAGTAGTTTTGGTTTGCAAACTTGCAGCTGTAGGCGGATTAGGCGCAAGTTTTACACTTTTTACTTTAAGTTTTCTTTAGCGTCACTTCCTTTCGCGAGTGGTTTTCCTTGCAATGCTTGAATGAGGGTGAGTAGCGCCAAGAGTCCGTAGATTGAAAAACGTTGAACTTAGGGTTTATTACGGAACTAAGAATGTTGCATAAACAATAGATTTATATCGTCATTTGAATTTAGCGAAATGGCAGTATTGAAGTCATAACATTTTCAAAAGTGATTATTTGTTTTTAAATTTACTTTGTGAAAACCAGAAGAAATAGAGGTCTCGACTTTGAAATCGACAAATTGACAAACTCCATTGAAAACATTTCTACTGGAGAGGTTTTTGACACAGATATTGTTCGACTTACAGAAGCGGAAAGCAATCAGATTATAGAAGATGATTGGCAATTTAAATCATAAAGTTATGGGACTCATTAAAGAACCAAAAAACGTTGACTTTTCAAACCAATCTGAGCCTTGGACAGAAAACGAACTAGCAGACTTTAGGAAGTTAATGCAAGAACTAAAATTGAAAAACAAAAAACAAGTTTCAGGCAGATTGACAAAAAAAAACGAATCTGAAAACAGCAAAATAGAAGTGCAGAAGAATCAATTTCTTACTATTTATTCGCTACCTTCGTTTTAGAAAATTAATTGCACTATGAACTATCCCTATCAAATTAAATCGCTTGAGGATTACAAACAGAACTATTTAAAAAGTTTAGAAAAACCAGATGAATTTTGGGCGGAGATAGCAGCAACTTTTACGTGGAAAAAGAAGTGGGATAAAGTTCTAGAATGGAATTTCACCGAACCAGCTATAAAATGGTTTCAAGGTGGAACTTTAAATATTACCGAAAATTGCATCGATCGTCATTTGGAAACGAATGGAAACACACCAGCAATTATTTGGGAATCAAACAATCCTGACGAGCATCACCGTGTTTTGACCTATAAAGAATTGCATTTTAAAGTGGTTCAATTTGCAAACGTTTTGAAAAACAATGGCGTTGACAAAGGTGATCGCGTTTGTTTGTACATGGGAATGATTCCCGAATTGGCAATCGCTGCTTTAGCTTGTGCACGTATTGGTGCAATTCATTCGGTAATTTTTGGTGGATTTTCTGCTCAAGCAATTGCTGACCGTTTAGATGATGCAAAGGCGGAATTTATTGTAACCTGCGATGGAGCATTTCGTGGCGCGAAAGATATTCCATTAAAAAGTGTGATTGATGACGCTCTGGTTGGAAATAAAACAATCAAAAAGGTAATTGTTTGTACTCGAACACGCACTCCTGTAAGTATGATTAAAGGTCGCGATGTATGGTGGGAAGATGAAATCAAAAAAGTGGAAACACTTGGAAATCCCGATTGTCCAGCTGTTGAAATGGATGCAGAAGATATTTTGTTCATTCTTTATACTTCAGGATCAACAGGCAAACCGAAAGGCGTGGTTCATACGGTTGCTGGTTATATGATTTGGGCTAATTACACGTTTATTAATACGTTCCAATATCAACAAGGTCAAATTCATTTTTGTACTGCAGATATTGGCTGGATTACTGGTCATAGCTACATTATGTACGGACCTTTGAGTGCTGGTGGAACTTCCTTGATGTTTGAAGGCGTTCCAACTTGGCCCGATGCTGGAAGATTTTGGGAAATTGTTGAGAAATTCAAAGTTGATATTTTATACACGGCTCCAACTGCAATTCGTAGTTTGATGGGCTTTGGTTTGGATTATGTCATCGGAAAAGATTTGAGTTCGTTAAAAGTACTTGGAACCGTTGGTGAACCAATCAATGAGGAAGCTTGGCATTGGTACGATCAAAACATTGGAAAAGGAAATTGTCCGATTGTGGATACATGGTGGCAAACGGAAACAGGAGGCGTAATGATTTCAAATATTGCTGGAGTAACGCCAAGCAAACCTTCATTTGCAACCTTGCCTTTACCTGGTATTCAACCCTGCTTGGTGGATGAAAATGGAAATGAAATCGAAGGAAATGGTGTTAGCGGAAACCTGTGTATCAAATTTCCTTGGCCTGGAATAATTCGTACTACTTACAATGACCACGAACGCTGCCGTTTGACTTATTTCTCAACTTATGAAAATAAATATTTCACGGGTGACGGCTGTATGCGCGATGAATCTGGAGATTATAGAATCACAGGAAGAGTTGATGATGTGTTGAATGTAAGCGGCCACCGAATTGGAACTGCTGAGGTTGAAAATGCAATCAATATGCATGCTGGTGTGATTGAAAGCGCTGTGGTTGGTTATCCACACGACATCAAAGGTCAAGGAATTTATGCGTATGTGATTTATAACAGTTCTCACGGCGATTCCAATTTATCGAAACAAGACATTATTCAAACTGTTTCTAGAATCATTGGTCCAATCGCAAAACCAGATAAAATACAATTTGTTTCTGGTTTACCAAAAACGCGTTCAGGTAAAATCATGCGACGTATTTTAAGAAAAATTGCTGAGGGAGACACGTCAAATTTGGGAGACACAAGTACCTTGTTGGATCCAAGTTTGGTAGAAATTATTAGAAGCGAATCGATTTGATTGAGTTGTAGTGTAATAATCTCAAGTTCGTCTGTTAAAATGACAATAATAAAATCACTTCAAATATCCCCTTGTGCGTAAATCTTTCTGAATGGCAACAATATCTTCTGGAATTTCAAAACTTGTCAGCCAATTTACATTCAAACCGTTGTAAATACTTAATTTCATTATGTTTGGAAAACAAGCAATCAATTCACCTAAAGTTTCAACATCCTCTTTGAAATCGTATTGTAAATCTTCGTGCATTGCTTTTATCTGGGTCAAAATTTTAAAGCTTCTCGCGATCACATACATATTAAAAGCATACGATTTATTTGGCATTTCATGAATTAATTCTTCTCTTAAATTCGAGAGTGAAAGAATCAACATTTTCAGATTCAAGTAGGGTTCGCTGTATTTATCTTTTGTGGTTGAAACAAGTTCGTTAATCATTCCACTCATTTCTTTGACTTCATACAAGTAAATATCAGACGAATAAAATCGGGTTTTAACAGCTGCGACAATTTTTTGAAATCGCACTTCAATTTCCGTTCTAAAATCTTCCACCGATTTCGTTTCTAACAATTGAAAATAGAGTTGATTCACCAAAACCTTGTCTTTTTTGATAAGTCGAAGCAATAATTTGTCCTTTTCTTTCTCTGGTATTGCAAGAATTGCTTCTTTAAATTCTGTTTCTATTTTCATTGATTCTATTTTTCTAAGGCAAAATAAATCATAATTCAATGACAAAAACAGTTAAGTAATAGATTTTTATAACAATGAAACAGATTTTAAACTCATTATTTTCTATTTTTACATTTTAACACAGCTTAAAGTATTCAGTAAAATTGAAGCCAGTTATAATTAACTTCTTATGCTGAGTTTGTCAAAACGTTGACTATTTACTTTTAGTTCTCAACTTTCAATTCAAATGTCTGTCCATAAAAACGTAAAAAGAGTAACAACTCACACCTTGCAAGAAATGAAAAATGCTGGCGTAAAAATCTCTATGCTAACAGGTTATGATTTTTCTATAGCTAGGATTATCGACGAAGCAGGAATGGATATCATCCTTGTTGGCGATTCGGCTTCTAATGTTATGGCGGGCCACGAAACGACCTTACCCATCACTTTAGACCAAATGATTTATCATGCTTCTTCCGTTGT
>Ga0247831_1008402_pt1 | contig 10907 bp, 9 predicted proteins | sample LaCruzMarch2015__9_FD_192406 | JGI IMG/M metagenome (GOLD analysis project Ga0247831, IMG submission 192406) | Freshwater microbial communities from meromictic Lake La Cruz, Castile-La Mancha, Spain - LaCruzMarch2015_1m | ecosystem: Environmental > Aquatic > Freshwater > Lake | place: Spain...
CGGCAGTGCAAACATTTCTCTACTTTGTAGCGACACCGGTAGGACTGTTTCTACTTATTTCAGTTTTAGTTCTCGCAGGAACACGCGAGAAAAAGAGAACAGAGCCTGGCAAGAAGCCAAGCTCTGTTATCGATTCAATCGACTAACTCTTACTTATCTGCAGCACGCGCTTTAAGTGCGCGAGACATTGCATCTCGCCCTTCAGTAATTGCGCGACGTAGAGCATTTGATGCATCTTTTCCGGTCACGTTTAGCCAGTGCTCTGCCTTTGCCAGCGTCTCTGGAGTGATTACCCACGATGGGAAGATCAGGTTTGCCGTTGTCTCAGCGATCTCATAACCCTTTGTCTCCCAGACCTTTAACATCGAGTCAAAGTATGGATCGACGAAGTCTGCAAGCAGTTCGTGATGGATATTCTCATTAAATCCAAGACAGGTATATGAGTGGATTGTGTTCGAGAGATCATCTGTTGTAACCGAATGAAATGCCTTTGACTTGGCTTCCTTAGTTGGCATTGATGCGTAGGCACGTGCGGTGTACTGCTTACCGTGTGCTGTCTGATCTTTAGCAGACTCAGCTTCAATATCTGCTGGCCCAAATACTCCGCGCTTAACTCCGCAGATAAAGATGTACCAGCGAATTTCAGCATCGATAACAAGACCGTTGATTGATCCACCGAGAATTGCCTTGATGCGATCTGACTGTGCTGGCGTGAATGCAAAGTTTGCAAAGGCTCGAGCAAATGCCATCTGGTGATCACTGCCAGGTGCCGATGCATCAAGAAGTGCTTCAACAGATTGCGCAAGATGGGCACGAAGTGAATCGCGCTTTGCAGGATCTGCATATGCCCAGACAGCGGTATCGATCTGCATCAGAGTTGCAGAGACAATTGAGATATCTGATTCGCTCTTTAGAGCATTCAGTGCAATCGTGACGTAATCGGTTGCTGAGAGCTCGCCATCGCGGCATGAATCCCAGAGCGAAGCCCAAATAAGGCCGCGAGCAAGTGAATCATCCAAGCTACCCAAGTGACTCTTCATTGTGGCTATTGATCGATCATCAAAACGCAACTTGGCATATGTCTGATCTTTATCGTTGATCAGAACTAAGTCTGCAACTTTCTCGCCAGCAAGTCCTGAGACCGGCGTTAACTCACCAGTGATATCAAGTTCAACGCTGGTGCGACGAGTGAGTTTGTCGCCAGCGATATCAAAGAGGCCAACATGCAAACGGTGCGGACGTAGTTCCTTAGATCCCACAGGCATAGTTGGAACTTCTTGCTTGATTGAGATCGACTTGTAATTAGTTCCATCGATCTCGATTACTGGACGCAGCGTGTTTACACCTGCTGTGCGCAACCATGTTGAAACCCATGGTGTGAGATCGCGACCTGATGCTGCTTCAAGTTGATCAATGAGGTCCTTAAGTGTTGTGTTTCCAAAAGCATGCTTTGAGAAGTACAAACGAAGTCCCTTAATAAAGTTATCGCGCCCGACGTGTGCCACAAGTTGTTGCAATACTGATGCACCCTTGGCATAAGAAATTCCATCGAAGTTTGTGCGGACTGCATCCAGATCTTCCATATCAGTGGCGATCGGGTGCGTAGTGGTCATTTGATCAACGCGATATGCCCAGTTCTTGCGCAATGAGTTGAACTCTGTCCACGCGTTCTTGTACTTGGTTGATTCAGAGACTGAAACATATGAAGCCCATTCAGCAAAAGATTCGTTAAGCCATAGGTCATCCCACCACTTCATAGTGACGAGATCGCCGAACCACATATGAGCCATCTCGTGGTGGATTGTTGTTGCGCGACTGACGTAGTTGCGCTCGGTTACCTTTGAACGGAAGATCAAGACATCTTCGTGGAAAGTTACACAGCCGACGTTCTCCATCGCGCCCCAGTTGTACTCGGCAACTGCAATCTGGTCGTACTTACCAAATGGATAAGCTAAACCGAATGTCTTTTCAAAGTAGGCAAAACCTTGCTTGGTTACTTCGAAAATATTCTCTGCATCTACATATTTAAAGAATGACTTACGAGCATAGATCCCCAGCGGGATGGTCTTCTCGCCCTTGTACTCATCATGAACAGATGTGTATGGACCCGCAACAATGGCAGTGACGTAAGTCGAAATTACTTGAGACTCCGCAAATTGCAGGAACTTGCGATCGCCATCGAGTTCCTTCGTGGATTCGATACCGTAGTTGGAGATAACTTCCCAGTGCTTTGGGGTGATCGTGCTGATCGTAAATGTTGCCTTCTGATCTGGTTGATCAAAGCAGGCATACATGCGGCGAGCATCGCCGGTTTCAAACTGTGTATAGAGATAGACCTCGTTATCGACTGGATCCACGAAACGGTGGAGACCTTCACCGGTATTTGAGTAAATGCCATCATGTTCAATTTCAAGAACGTTCTCTGCAGCAATTGCAGGAAGATAAACAGTCTCGCCATCAAACTTCGGATCGAATTCAACTCCATTGAGCTTTGCGCTAATGACTTTGCTACCGACACAGTCGATAAAGGTTGTCGCACCAGGTGTAAGTCCAGTGAAGGCAACTGTTGTCTTGACACGGAAATTCTCTGCACCAGTCGTCAGATCCAAATCGATTCGGTAGCTCTTGACCTTTACGATCTTTGAACGCTCTGCCGCTTCGACCTGCTTAATGTTTGTGCCTGGCACGGGTAACTCCTTTGTCATATCTATCGTGTGAATTCAGGGGCTTATCCAATCATGCAAGAATGGTTCAATGGAAACCCGCTCAGTGCGCTCATATCGCCTACGAGGTTCTCGCATCACCCCCTCGCAGGCAACTGCACTCGATCGATTCTGGCCAATCTACGGCGTCGAGATTCCCGAAGGAAAGTTAGATCTGCCCGCACTCTTTCCCGACTCGAAGGAAATCGTTATGGAGATCGGCTTCGGAATGGGCGAGGCAACAGCGTACATAGGTCAGGATTTTCCGGATGTTGGATTCCTTGCTGTTGATGTGCACTTTCCCGGTGTTGGAAAGCTAATGGCGCGCATTGAAGAACTTGGCCTAAAGAACATTCGCATCATGGAAACGGATGTTCATATTCTCTTTGAAGAACATCTAGAAGATCAGAGCCTTGATGGCATTCACCTTTTCTTTCCAGATCCGTGGCCAAAGAAGAAGCACAATAAGCGACGCATTGTTAATCCAGAATTTCTCAAGCTAATTGCTCCAAAGATTAAGCCAGGTGGATTTATTCATATCGCCACCGATTGGGTTCCATACGCCGACGTGATTCAAGAAGTTTTCGCTGCCTCTGATCTGTTTTCCGGGGGAGTGGTCCCACGACCAGAATGGCGTCCACTTACTCGATTCGAAGGACAAGGAATTACGAAAGACCATCAAGTCACAGACTTGAGATACCTAAAGAATTAGTTGGCTCTAGCTCTTATTTTCGAAGTCAGAGATCTTCTTGATGCGGCGAACATGGCGCTCATCATTTGAGAATGGTTCGCCTATAAATGCATCGATAATCTCTTTCACAAGTGAGATTTCATGCATACGTCCACCCACAGCTACAACATTTGCATTGTTATGTTCTTTTGCAAGCTTTGCCGTCTCAATAGACCAAGCTAGCGCTGCGCGAATTCCCTTGACTTTGTTTGCGGCGATCTGTTCACCGTTTCCTGAACCACCTAAAACAATGCCTAAGGATGAAGGATCTTTGGCAACTGCTTGCGCTGCAGGAATACAGAAATCTGGGTAATCATCGAGTGCGTCATATTCATGTGGGCCGTGGTCTGTTACATCGTGTCCCTTGCTGGATAAGTGCTTAACCAATTCAGCTTTGAGTTCAAGACCAGCATGATCGCTACCGATATGAATTCTCATGAATGCATACTCTCACGCAGCCTAGTAATTTCTGCGCAGCCGTCGCGGTAAGGAAAAACCCGCTCCGCAGATTTCTCTACGAAGCGGGTTCTTGATCACCCTTGAGGAGGAATTACTTACTGGTTATGCACCAGGTGTTGCAGTTGGTGCAGGAAGTGTTGGAGCGGTGGCTCCACCCATTGGACCGCCATGGCCATGTCCACCACGACCACCATGTCCACCTTTGCCACCCTTTGGTCCCTTACCAAAAGGTCCCTTGCCACCGACAGCGTTAACTTCTGCTGTCACGTGAGCAACAAGGTTTGCCTTGAGTGTGGTTGCTTGTGCAGCAGTAAGAGTTCCAGCTGTGACAGCTGCATCAATCCGCTTTGTCTCATCTGCAACAAGTGCTGCGATGAGTGCATCTTTCTTTGCGCCAGCGATCTGAGCTAGTGATTCACCAGCTTGTAGTCGTGACTTGATTGTTGCTGTATCAACACCAATGGTTGTTGAAACAAGTGTCTCAATCGCTGCACGATCTGCACCAAGTGGTCCACCTTTTCCACCCATTGGACGGTTTGCATCATGTGCTGCCTTTGCAGCAGCCGCAGCAGCAGTAACTGCATCAGCCTGTGCTTGTGTCAGTGTTCCCTTTGTTACAAGATCCTTAAGAATTGTCGCCAGTGCTTGCTCTGGCCCAACTCCTACTTGTCCTGCAATTCTGGTAGATGACTTTGTAACACTTACTTTCTGTGAAGCCTTTGAAGCAGCGCCCGCTACTCCAATTGATCCAGCAGTAAGTGCAAGTGTTGTCACTACGACTGCGATAACTTTCTTCTTTGTCATGCAACTTCCTTTCGTCCCGAGAAGTTCAGTATCAATAACGTCTGTTATCGACTACCCGTAATTAACTCTTCTATGCTGGTAAAGGTATTCCGAGAACCTGAAAGACTCATGTGAGTTTTTCCCAGTTTTTCGGGGAGTCTCTCCGTTCACGAGCGTGGTAACCCCCCGATTCTGAGAGTTTGCTTAGGGGGAACCCCATTGAGAGCGATTTTGCGCCCCCTCACACTGAGGGTAATCCCTAGGTCAGGAGCACACGATGAATCGCAGCCGTTTATCAATACTGCTAGTTCTAGCTATTGCAACTTCCTTATCCGCACCAAGTTCCTTTGCTGCAACGAAACCAAAAGCAGCAGGTCGTTCACCTACTACAGTGATTAACACGATCCTGAATGGCAAAGGTGTTCCATCAAATACTTTAGGAATTAATGGCGACTTCTACATTGATACCCGAAGTCTCTTAATTTCAGGACCGAAGGTAAATGGAAAGTGGCCTACAGGAAGAAGCCTGCAAGGCGCTAATGGAGTAAATGGAATTGATGGAAAGAACGGAGCCGCTGCAAAGAATGTGACAACTGCTTCAAATGTCGCAGGACCTGCTGGCCCACAAGGTGAGCGCGGAGATAAAGGTATTGATGGTTCTGCCGGCGCAAATGGTTCTGCAGGAATAGACGGACTCCCAGGAGCAACAGGTGCACAAGGTCCATCGGGAGCAACGGGACCTGCAGGTAGTGGTGCAACAGGTGCACAAGGATTAGTAGGAGCAACCGGTGCTCGAGGTGAAACGGGAACTGTGGGAACTATAGGCGCAGCTGGTGCACGTGGTGAGACGGGAACTGTGGGAACTATAGGCGCAGCTGGTGCACGTGGTGAGACGGGAACAGTTGGACCTTCGGAGGTTACCGTTGGAACTTTAACATTTGCGAATATTTCCGGAACAGTTGGCTCAAGTAGCGTTGCGACTTTGTCAGGACTCAAGGCAGGCAAGTCATATTTGATTAGAGTGTTAATCCATACCTATCATCCGAGCGATCGATTTATGGACTCCAAAATGATTTTGAATCTGACTGTGGCTGCAAGTTCAGGCAGTCCCATAATCACCAAGCAATACATTCCTGCTTTTGCAAACACTTACCGAAACGGCTCTGAAGGTTACGAGTGGTCTTTGGATGGCCAAATAGTTGTTGATGGTGCACTAGTCGCCAGTGATTTTGGCTTAACGCTTACAGTCACTGCTGGAAAATCAACCAGTCTTGCCGCACTAAAAATTGATTGCGACTTCACTTCAACCCTCGTAGGGGCGGTGCTATAAAGAGGTAAAACGTGGAGCGGGTGACCGGGATCGAACCGGCATGGCCAGCTTGGAAGGCTGGGGCTCTACCATTGAGCTACACCCGCAGGTGGTCGTTCTTGTGGTGCTTAGCGTAGGTTACCGCGTCGGTTCGCGAGAGCAAAAAATTACTCTAGACTCTCCTCTTGCGCCTCGGGGCGTAGCGTAGTGGCTAGCGCGCCTGCTTTGGGAGCAGGAGATCGGGAGTTCGAATCTCCCCGCCCCGACCAGTTTCATCTAGATCAGTTCTATCTATAGATCCTCACATATCGATAATCAGGGAGCACCGTGAAGAGCACAGTCGAGACACTTTCTCCAACTCGAGTAAAGCTAGATGTAGAAGTTACATTCGCTGAGTTAGCTCCACATATTGATGCTGCATATAAGAAGATTGCAAAGTCAGTAAACATTCCTGGTTTCCGTAAGGGACATGTTCCGGCTGCGATGATCGATCAGCGCGTGGGTCGTGGAAGCGTGCTTGATGAGGCAATCAACTCAGCTCTCCCAGAGTTCTACTCACAGGCAGCTCGCGAAAATGATGTTGTTGTCATTGGTCGCCCAGAAGTTGATATCAAGGAATTTGTAGATAACGAGAAACTTGTATTTATTGTTGAAGTTGATGTTCGTCCTGAGGTAAAGCTTCCAGACTTTTCAAAGATTGAAATTTCAGTCGATGATGTCAAGGTTGAAGATAAAGATGTTGATGAGCAGCTTGATGGATTACGCGCTCGCTTTGGAACCCTTCACACCGTTGAACGCGCAGCTAAAGATGGGGACTTTGTCACGATCGATCTAACTGCACGCATTGATGGCGAAGAAGTTGATGGCGGTAAGGCCAATGAGATTTCATACGAAGTTGGCTCAGATCGCATGATTGATGGCCTTGATGCAGCACTCGTTGGAATGTCAGTAGGGGATACAAAGACTTTTACTACCCAGCTCGTCGGTCAGAAAGATGACGAAAAGGGCGATGTCGAGATTGTTGTCAAGGCTGTTAAAGAGCGCGAGCTTCCAGCAGCTGATGATGCATTTGCAAAGTTGGCATCTGAGTTCGACACGATCGCAGAACTACGCGCAGATTTCGTTGAGCGCCTAGGTCGCGTCAAGAAGATGGAACAGGGAACACAGGCACGCGATCTTTTACTCGAGAAGCTTCTTGCAGATCTTGATATTCCAGTTCCAGATGGAATTGTTGAAGCCGAGGTAAATGATCACCTCGAAGGCGAAGGACGCCAGGAAGATGCAGAGCATCGCGCTGAAGTTGATGGCCAGGTTCGCTCTTCACTTAAGTCAGATTTCTTGCTTGATGCAATTATTAAGAGCGAGCAGGTTGAGATTACAGAAATGGAACTCACCGAATATCTCGTTCGTACTTCACAGCGTTATGGAATGGCTCCTGAGCAATTCGCACAAGAACTTCAAAAGGCTGGCCAGATTGGTCAACTCGTTGCTGAAGTTTCACGTGCAAAGGCTTTGGCAGTTGTTCTCGAGCGCGTGAAGGTTGCCGATAAGTCAGGCAACGTCGTCAACCTTGAGGAACTTCGCCCTAAGGCTCCTGAGGCTCCAGCCGCCGAATAGTTTTCATATGCCCTGAGCGAACATGGGCAGATTCACGCAGGATCCGTGGCAAATGGGGAAGCAATTCGGCTCTGGAATTGTTAAGGTCAATACATATAACAATTCAGGAGGATGAAGTGGATTATCTCAACCCAGTGGCCGCGGAGATTCTGGCTCGCGCGCCTCACTCAGCATCAGGTGGGCTAGACGATCAGGTCTACAACCGTCTTTTGCGCGAACGAATCATCTTCCTTGGCTCAGTCGTTGAAGACTCAATGGCCAATGCAATCGCAGCGCAGATTCTTCTACTTGCAGCTGAAGATTCAAAGAAAGATATCTTCTTGTACGTCAACTCACCCGGTGGCTCTGTCACTGCAGGTATGGCGATCTACGACACCATGCAATATGTGCAGAACGATGTTGCAACAGTTGGAATGGGTCTCGCTGCATCGATGGGTCAGTTCTTGCTTTGCTCAGGTGCAGCAGGAAAGCGTTACGCGCTTCCACATGCTCGCATCATGATGCACCAGCCATCATCTGGAATTGGTGGAACAGCAACTGATATCAAGATTCAGGCAGAACAAATTGGATTTACAAAGCGCAAGATGGCAGAACTTATTGCCCATCACACCGGTCAAACAATTGAAACAATTACTGCAGATTCAGATCGCGATCGTTGGTTTACAGCAGATGAAGCTAAGGATTACGGATTTGTTGATCACGTAGTTCGCTCTGCAGGTCAGGTCTCAGGTAGCGGAGGAACAGCACAATGATTAACGAATTCGAACGCGCACAAGAGATCACTTCACGCTACGTCCTTCCAGTCTTTGAAGAGAAGACTGCAAACGGATACAAGCGCCACGATCCATACACGAAACTATTTGAAGAGCGCATCATCTTCTTAGGTCAGCCAATTGATGACACCGTTGCAAACGATGTAATGGCTCAGTTGCTAACCCTTGAATCAATGGATTCAGATCGCGACATCATCTTGTACATCAACTCACCTGGTGGCTCATTTACCGCCCTCACCGCGATCTATGACACCATGCAATTTGTTCGCCCAGATGTAATGACAATCTGTCTTGGCCAAGCAGCATCGGCTGCAGCGATCATCCTTGCTGGTGGTGCAAAAGGTAAGCGTTATGCACTTGAGCACTCACGTATTTTGATTCACCAGCCATCTTCTGAAGGTGGGGGACAGGCATCAGATATCGAGATTCAAGCTCGCGAGATTATGCGCATGCGTGAACTGCTAGAGAACATGCTCTCTAAGCACACCATTCGTACTCCTCAAGAGATTGCTCAAGATATCGAGCGCGACAAGATTCTTACTGCAGCAGAAGCTGTTGAGTACGGACTTATCGATCAGGTTCTAGCTAGCCGAAAGGCGAAGCCAACCTGGTAACCCCAGGGATAAATACTTTTACTGTGAAACTATTTGAGGCAGGTTCCCTTTGGTCATACAAAGGGTTCCGTCTCTATTGGTTATCGAACACAATCTTTGTAATCGGTGCGGCTGCTTTTCCTGTCGCTCTTGCAGTTGCAGTTTTAGATAGCAACGGTAACGATCCAAAGTCCCTAGGTATTGTTCTTGGAGCACGCGTGCTCGCCGCAGTTCTCTTTTCGCCTGTAGCCGGAGTTTGGTCGGATCGCTTGCGTCGAACTCACGTGATGATTGCTGCTGATCTATTTCGTGCAGCCCTCGTATTCTCATTGGTTTTTCTTGCAATTACTTCAACACCATTTTGGATTCTTGCTCTAGTTGTATTTCTCATGGGCGTAGGCGATGCATTCGGTATGTCTGCTTCGGCTGCGATTATTCCAAGTCTCTTACCGGAAGATAAGTTAATGGCTGGCAATGTCGCGCGCACCATAGTCGTGCGCGCCTCAAACATTGTGGGTCCTGGCGTTGGTGCGGGTGCAATTTTGCTCTTCGGTGCCCGTCAGACTTTCATCCTCACCGCGGTCTTATTTGCGGTGGGCACCTCATTAATGTTCTTTATTAATGAAGACTATAACCCGATCGCGCACGAAGATCAGCAGAGCTTTATGATCGATCTCAAAGAAGGCGTGCGCACCGTCTGGCAGATCAAGTGGATTTTCGCCCTCATTGCAACTACATCTTTTCAGCTGATGATTATTATGGGAGCAGAAACTGTGCTCCTACCGGTGATTACTCGAAGAGAGTTTGGTACGAATAACGTTTTTGCTATATCTGCATCTGTCTTTTCATTAGGTGCAATCGTAGGAGCTTTGATTTCATTGCGCATGAAGATTAAACATCAAGGGCAGTTCTGCATCCTTGTCTTCGCACTACTGGCCACAACAACTCTGGCGCTGGCATTTCCATTTTCACCATACATCGTGATCGGTGCGTATTTCTTGGCCGGTTTATCTGTTGGTCCTTGGGAAGCATTCTGGGCGGCAGCGGTACAGAAAGAAGTTCCGCAGGAATTGCAGGGTCGCGTATTTAGCGTTGACCACATGGGCTCGACAGCACTTATTCCACTTGGAATGGTCTTGGTCGGTCCCGCCGCTGAATTCTTTGGTGAGAGGCCGATGCTTATCGGAGTTTCGATTATGCATGTGCTCATCAGCCTTTCGGTGCTGAAGGTGACCGGAGTTCGTGATCTGAAGATGCCTCATCATTCTGGAATTCATCTGAGGGCGAACAGCTCAGACGTTAATTAAGCGCTCATTCTCGCTCCTTAAAAACTAAGATTGTCCTACTTCCTCAACACCCTAGGAGCACCATGACACGCATCGGCGAGACTAGCGATCTGCTGAAATGTTCTTTCTGCGGCAAGACTCAAAAGCAGGTTAAGAAGTTAATTGCAGGCCCTGGCGTTTATATCTGCGACGAGTGCATTGAACTCTGTAACGAGATCATTGTTGAAGAACTCTCCGAGGCAAGTTCTCTCGGATTAACAGAGCTTCCTAAGCCGCACGAAATCTTTGAATTCCTAGATCAGTATGTCATCGGCCAGAACCGTGCCAAGCGATCACTTTCTGTTGCGGTGTACAACCACTACAAGCGCGTGCAATCTGGTGAACCTAAGGGTGAAGATGCGATCGAACTCGCTAAGTCAAACATTCTTCTCTTGGGACCAACTGGTTGTGGCAAGACGCTTATGGCACAAACTCTTGCTCGCATGCTCAATGTTCCCTTTGCAATTGCAGATGCAACAGCACTCACCGAAGCAGGATATGTCGGTGAAGATGTAGAGAACATTCTCCTTAAACTTCTGCAGGCTGCAGATTACGATGTGAAGAAGGCTGAAACCGGAATCATCTATATCGACGAAATCGATAAGGTCGCTCGTAA
>Ga0247831_1008403_pt1 | contig 10906 bp, 12 predicted proteins | sample LaCruzMarch2015__9_FD_192406 | JGI IMG/M metagenome (GOLD analysis project Ga0247831, IMG submission 192406) | Freshwater microbial communities from meromictic Lake La Cruz, Castile-La Mancha, Spain - LaCruzMarch2015_1m | ecosystem: Environmental > Aquatic > Freshwater > Lake | place: Spain...
TCATTCGCGGGCGAGGCTGCACCACATCAAGCCCGGCGTGGCGGTGGCGAGAAAGGGTTGGCTGCGCCGCGAGGACGTGCTGAACACGCGCACTGCGCCGGAGATCGAGGCCTTTCTGAAAACACCTAAGGGGAAGCGCTGAAAGCGCAGCTTACGCGGAACGGCGCATACGCACGGCTTCGGCGAGACCTTCAAGGGTCTCGACCGTGTCGTCCCAGTTGATGCAGGCGTCGGTGACGGACTGGCCGCGGGTGAGCTTGCTGAGGTCGGGGTTCAGCTTCTGATTCCCCTCGATGAGGTTCGACTCGATCATCACCGAGGAGATCGTGCGCGAACCGGCGGCGATCTGGCGGGCGATGTCTCCTGCGACGAGTGGCTGATTGCGGTAGTCCTTGTTTGAGTTGCCGTGTGAGCAATCCACCATGACGGAGTGGAGGAGGTTTTGCTCGGTGAGCATGGCCTCGACGGATGCGATATTTTCTGCCGAGTAGTTTGGCCCGGTTTTCCCGCCGCGCAGAATGAGGTGGCAGGAAGTGTTTCCGGCGGTGGAGACGATGGCGGAGACGCCCTGTTTCGTGACGGAGAGAAAATGGTGGGGGAGGGAGGCGGAGAGGATGGCATCGAGCGCGAGCTGGATGGAGCCGCCGGTGCCGTTCTTGAAGCCGACCGGCATGGAGAGGCCGGAGGCGAGCTCGCGGTGGATCTGGGACTCGGTGGTGCGTGCACCGATGGCGCCCCAGGCGATCAGGTCTGCGATGTATTGTGGGGAGATTGTGTCGAGGAACTCAGTTCCGGCGGGCATGCCCATGTTGGCGAGGTCGAGCAGCAGCTTACGCGCGACGCGGAGGCCTTGATTGATGTCGAATGAGTTGTCGAGGTGGGGATCGTTGATGAGTCCTTTCCAACCGACGGTGGTGCGTGGTTTTTCGAAATAGACCCGCATGATGAGGCAGAGGTCGTCTTTCAGGCGATCGGCTTCTACGAGGAGTTTTTCAGCATACTCGATGGCTGCGTCCGGATCGTGAATCGAGCAGGGGCCGACGACGGCGAGCAGGCGGTCGTCTTGGAGGTTGAGAATGGCGTCTGCCTGGGTGCGGGCGGTGTGGACGACAGAAGCGACCCGCTCGTTGATGGGCAGATAGTAGGCGAGAACCGCAGGGGAAATGAGCGGGTTGATGCCGGAAATGCGGAGGTCGTCGGTGCGGTGCTTGGTCACGGGGCAGATGGATTAACGCCTCGGGCGCGGCTTTGCCAGTATTAAGTGCGGGAGGAAGCGACTCAAAGGGGCGGGATTTGGGCGAGCGCGGCTTCAAGGCGGTCGGTGGTCTTGTGAATGGCGCACCAGTTCCTGATGTAGGGCGTGTCGAGGTTTGCCGGATCCTCGGTTGCGAGAACATCCCGGGCATCGTCGAGGTCTTTGTTTCTCCCCCAGCGCAGCTTCTGGACAACGATGTCTTCCGGAGTGGGTATCCAGGTTTCCATTGCGATCTGTGGCAGAACCAACCGCTGCCTTCTCTTGAACTGTGATTGCACGAACGCATCGTCGAAGAGCTCGAACAGCACTACCTCCAGAGTCGAGTTTTGCGCAGGTCTGCCGATGTGCCTTTTCCCCCAAGTCAGGGTATCGAACTGTACCTATCCCCGGAACTCGATCTCAGATTCCAAGCGATTGATCAGTGCGGAGATCTTTCCTGTACCTGTGACATCCACAACAATATCGACATCCTTAGTGGAACGTGGGATCGCGTAGTAGTTGTAGGCGAAAGCACCCGTGAGCATGTGATCAAGCTTCTCAGCCTCACATACGGCAATGACTTTCATGGCAAGTCCTCTACGGTCATTGGGCTGGTTTTTCGAAGGAATAGTAACCGTGGTCGCGCGCTTTTCTCAACCTGCCCGACCTGAGGTGAACATCAGCCCAAGCGACGGATTCATCATCGGTTCCAAGCCTGGCCATGGCACCATGTAGAATACGCTTGGAAACCTCATTTGTTAATTCGACACCGACGATAAAGCGTTCCTCCCTTGTCATTGCCCGCGCCCGCAGGATTTTCTCCCGATAAATGGAGTCCTGTAGATCTTTGAGAGCGGTGGGATGGTCGTGGGGATTCGTCATCGGAAACTGGTAGAACGTATCTCGCGCCACGCTGGATTCCAATCCGCAAATTCCGCCATCACGCCCTGCGCATGTAATCCGGCACGCGATTCCGCTGCATCGCGGGCGGGACAGCGGAACTACCAAAGGAAATTACTGCTCCGATGCCCGCCGCGTGGCTACCGCCCAACCGAGGTTCGACCTCAAATTCCGGGAAACGAAACCTCGCCCTACCCCGCCACCACGCGACCGCGAACCATAGCACTAACAATCCGCCAAAAACCGCAACAGCAACCATACCGCCCTGCTTGATCCAGTCCGGCAATGCGACCGATAAAATGATGACCGCAGGGCAAGAATTCATCTCGCCACCTCCTTGACCTCTATGGATGGCACCACAGTCGGGCGGTTGCCTTCGCGGATTTTTCTGACCAGATCGCCCACCGCAACCGGGATTGCGACCTTACGCTCATACCTCTCCGGATCGCGACGCGCCTGGCGAGAGCGTTTCCTGAGAAGTTTCTGGAGCTGGCTAAGGCATTTTAGCAAGCCCTCCGTGTAACGTTCCTCAAGCCAATATGCGTGAGCCCGCGAGAGGCAGTTGAAAGTATCCTGTTCCTCCAAAAAAGGATCAAGCAGGTAACCGAATGTCATACCCGCCGCCTTGGAGTCAGGATCGATTACGATCAGTATCCCCGCTTCGTTCGGTTTCTCCACCGGCACATCCTCGAACGAAGCCCGGTTCAGTAGCCAAAAACCGAACTGCCGCAGGTTCGCCATTTCACCGACGTTGCCCGTATAAACCGCTACAAAAACCTGTGGGAAATCGTTCCCGATCCGCTCCATCTCATCCTCCAGTCGGTCGCGGTCATTGCGCCGGAAAATACCCGCCGTATCCGTCAGGCTATGCAGCTTCAACCCACTATCCCCGAACATCCGGTCCGAGTCCGCCATGCCGAATCCGCAGTGGGGGCAGACCACCGCCGCCCGGTAGATTAGTTGCACACATCGCGGACATTTCATATTTCTCGAGACATTACTACGGAAAACCCAGTATTTCGTCAAAGCAAAATACCATAGGGTGTCGGTATCACTCTGCGCCCTGCGCCATTTCCTCTAGCCAGATCGCACGGACGGTGTCGAAAAGCGGATGCTTATCGAAAAGCCGCGTTTCGTAGCTAGAGACGCGGACGGGGCCGCGGATCGAGGAGGTGAGGAACATACCCTCGCACTTGCTCACATCGGAACGCGACAGGATTTTCTCCCGGCACGGGATGCCACGGTCTGCTGCGAGGCGGAGCACGAGACCACGCGTGATCCCAGCTAGGCAACCACTATCCAAGCCGGGAGTGATTAGAGAGCCGGAGCGGATTAGGAAAACATTGGCCATCGCGGCTTCGCAAAGTTCGTCGTCATTGTTGAAAAAAAGCATTTCCCCGTAGCCCTCGCGGCGCGCCATATCCATGGCGATGAGGTGCTCGGCGTAGTTACCGACCTTGAGGCCGCGCAGAACGTTTTCACGGTCACGGCGCCACGGAGCGGTGGTGACGCTTATGGTGGCTGGTAATTCGTCGACAGGCGTGGCAGTCATCCATGCCCACGCCGTTCCGCTGTCGATGTAGTTCAGCGGTCCCATACCGAAACTCACCGCTAACCGGATGCGCACCATGCCGCGGCCGAGTACATTTTTTTCCAGCAGCAGCCGCATCGCCCGCCGAAGCCCATCCTCGGAAATTTCCACGTTGGACACCGCCAGCCTGTTCAATCCACCGCGTAAACGGTCAAGGTGTGCGGTAAGAAGGCGAGGCTCACCATCGATCGCCAACAGTGTTTCGAACACGCTCATGCCATGACAAAGACCACGATCAAAGGGCGAAACCCTAAACTCATTGATCGGGAGGAAATCACCGTCGCACCATACAAAACTCATACGGGAGTAAGGGGCGGGTCGGCGGCCGTGGCAAGCGCTGAGGCAGACGGATCAGTTCCCGAAGGGGAAAAAAAGCGACCCGACCGATTGTCCCCGGGAAAAACCCAAAAACCCAAAGGGACGTTCAGTCGGGACGCCTTGTCTTGCGACGTGGGGAAAGAATCACGGGAAGGGGGGGCGGTCAACAGGATTTTTTAAGAAAAAGCGAAAAAGTTCAGAGTAGGACAGAATGTCCCCACGACGGCCCGGGGCGGAAAGTCCCAGCCACGGTCGCGATCACCACCTAACGGCGGCGGCGGCCCAAGTTAGACCAGCGCCGAATACCACGAGGACGATGTGGTCGCCACGCTTGAAGGCACCGGAGCGGGCTGCCTCGTCGAGGGCGATAGCAACAGCGGCGGCGGATGTATTTCCGTATTTGTCGAGGTTCACGAAAACTCGGCCTTCGGGCACGGAGAGTCGCTCGGCGATGGCATCGATAATGCGGAGGTTCGCTTGGTGGGGAATGACGCAGGCGATGTCCTCGGCCCGCAGGTTCGCGCGGCGGATGACGGTTTCCGCAGCCTCCTTCATACGATTTACGGCATGCTTGAAAACCTCCTTACCCTGCATGGCGAGGGTTGCGAGGTGCGTATTAACGTTTTCCGATGTGATCGGGCAGGCGGAGCCGCCGCCGGGGATGTTCAGAAGGTGGGTGAGGTTGCCGTCGGTGCCCATCTCCGTTGCGAGAATCTCGCCCTCGCCCGCTTTCGCACGTCGGAGCACAGCGGCTCCCGCCCCATCGCCGAAGAGAACACAGGTGGAGCGATCCTCCCAGTTCACAAATGCGGAGAGCTTTTCCGCGCCGATGATCAACGCGTTCTCAAACGCACCGTCGGCGACAAGGCGCTTGCAGATTTTCAGAGCGTAAAGGAAGCCAGAGCAGGCGGCGGAGATATCGAAAGCAACCGCGTCCACGGCTCCGAGCTGCTGCTGAACATAACAGGCGGTGGCGGGAGTAAGGGTATCGGGTGTGATCGTGGCGACGATGATCAGCTTGACCTCAGAAGCCTCAAGTCCCGCCTGTTCCAGAGCCTTGCGCGCGGCGTTGGTGGCCATGTGCGATGTGAACTCGCCCTCCGCCGCAATCCGCCGCTCGCGGATGCCGGTGCGGGTGAAAATCCACTCGTCGCTGGTATCCACGCGTTTCGCCAGATCCTCGTTTGAAAGCACCCTTTCAGGCACGTAGCTGCCGGTTCCCGCAATGCACACCCCGTAATTCGTAGCCGCTCCGCTCATGTGAACTGACTCTGAAATCCCATGACATGCCTCACAAGCGCGAAATTCCGCCGTGATTTAGTCACAGCTTTACTGCGGCGAGACCTAGAAAAAGAGGAAACTCCTCGGCGGCGCGGTGCTCGGCCTTGCTGAAGGGACCGATTTGTGAACGGCGGTGCGAGAAAAGCTCTGTGCAATTTGTTATGCCGAGTCCGGCCTTTCCCATGGTGCTGATAAGTTCGGCGAGGGGTCTGTGGTAGAAAACGGTGCCCTCGGCAGTGCCGAGTCCCGGCCTTGTCTGGATGCCGATCTCTAGGGCTTTCCCGTAGCGGTCAAGTCGACGGTATTGGACTTTCTGATCTGCGTCCCAGCCCCAGTGGCTTTCTTTAGGGATGCGGAAACACGGGTGCATCATCACGATAGCCGCTCGCCCGCCGGGTTTAAGCGCGGCCACTATATTACAAATCAATCCGTTCAAATCCGGCACATCATGGACGGCCATTACACAGGCAGCGGCGGTGTAAGAACCGTCCGCCCAATCACCGTTGGCACAGGCGTCGGCACGAAGGAAAACCGCTTTTTTTTCACCGCCGTAGCGCTGGCGTGCGGCGCCGATGAGTTTTCCGCTGGCATCGACGCCTAGCACACGCCCCGCGCCGGCGGCAAGAAGTTGGCGTACAAGCACGCCTTGCCCGCAACACAGGTCGAGCACCGCCTCGCCCTCGCGCACGGCGAGCAAATCCATTGCGGCAGGCAGAATCACATTCCGGTGGTAGTCCGAGCCATCCGCACCCACGAGCTTGTCATACCAGCCCGCAACGCCATCCCAGCCTTTTTCCTCCGACTTCCCAACACCACTTCGCGATACCCGTTTCTTAGGGAAAAATCCGCCTGTTCCATCTTTGCTTTCCATAGCGGATGCTATCGTGGACAACCCGCCTCATGGCGATGAAATTTCGCAAAGAATGATGGCGTATTCGCTGGTTTCACCTCACATGACATCCATGAACATTCCCAAGACTGTCGCCATCGTCTCCGCACTGGTCGTTGTCGCCTTTGCTGCGGAGACCACAAAGCCGCGCTTCGATCCAGTGAAGAAAAAGATCGAAGGGTGGACAGTTCACATCGAGCCCACGATGTTGGATTCCGCGCCCGGCTCAGAGGACGCCCGCTCGCTAGCGATGCTGGAGGCGCATCTACGAATCATCTCCGCGATGGTTCCCGCCGACCGTGTAGAGAAACTAAGAAAACTGGAGATCTGGGTGGAGCGCGATCACCCGACCCTCGAGTCCATGCAATACCACCCCAGCGAGCAGTGGCTGCGTGACAACGGTCATGATCCGAGGCTTGCAAAAAAATACCACGTTCCGGTGGCACGAAACTTGATTTCCTCTGCCCAACTCGCCAAGCACCCGATGGTCGTGCTCCATGAGTTGGCGCACGCCTACCACGACCAAGTGCTCAGTTTCGACGAGCCGCGCATCATCGCCGCTTACGAGAAAGCCAAGGCTTCAGGTTCCTATGAAAAGGTAATGCTCTACAACGGCGCGACCGTGAGCCACTACGCACTGACAAATCACAAGGAATACTTCGCCGAGGGCACGGAGGCTTTTTTCAACCGCAATGATTTCTATCCCTTCGTGCGTGCGGAGCTGAAGCTGCACGATCCGGTATTGCACGACCTGCTCGTCGAAGTATGGGGCGAGCCGAGGAGCTAAGGCAGCTCGTCTTCCTTCCCCTTCCCTGGATCGGTGAGCAACGTCCAATCGGGCGCACCCATATCAAAACGGATCATTTCGCTGGCGTAAACGGCGTCCTCGTTGCGCGGATCGATCTCGGCAGCGAGCTGAATGAGGTATCGGGCAAGCATGCGGTTTTCCCCCTCCACCTGCTGTAGTAGGATTTGTCCACGCGTCAGCAGCAAGCGGGCGAGAACTTGGGGGCTGTATTCGCCGTTCACCTTTTCCGGAACGATGCCTTTCCCCAGCTGGAACTGAATGACAATCGCTTGTTTGTTACGGGGGGAAAGATGAAGGGCGAGAGCTAGGATGCGCCGTCCCTGTTTCACCGAGGCCATCGACGCACCGTCCGTAACGATCGTGTTGGCGGCATAGGCGGCGATATTCGTCGCATACTCGTCACGCTCGGCATCAAGCATTACCAGATCACGGGTGAACGCGCTGGAATTAATCTGCAGCGGCTCCCACGCGAATTTTGGCTCTACCGCCATGCACAGCGGGGCTAGCGCAAGCTGCGCGAACATCGGTAATTGCAAAATTTTCAACACGCGACTAGAAGACGGGAAAAGATGACCGACTGGCAAGGGACAAATCCCGATGATCTTCTCGCGACCCACCTTGCGGGCGAAATGAACATTCCGTTCAGGAAAGAGGCGCTGCGCGAGAAGCTGAGGCAAAGGATCGAGGGGAGATCAGGGGATTCGGCCGCTGTGGTGAGGCAAGTGGTGGAATACCTGGAAGATCATCCGCAGATCCGTGTGGTGGCGCTCTTCGCACCCATGCCCGGCGAGGTGGATCTGCTCGCGCTGGTGGGCGATGCGAAGAGGGTCTGGGTATTCCCCAAAGTGACGGGAGACCGCCTCACTTTCCACCATGTCAGGAATCTGAACAAGGATCTGCAGCGCGGAGCCTACGGAATCCTTGAACCAAGCAAACGCTTGCCTCTCGTTTTCACCGACGAGATCGACCTCTTTCTGTGCCCGGGACTCGGCTTTGATACGCGCGGCGGCAGGATCGGGCGCGGGAAAGGATATTACGACAAGGCGCTCGCCGAGGCCAGGAAGGGAGCCATCCGCCTCGGGATTTGCTTCGGATATCAACTGGTGGACGAGGTGGCCATGGAAAGCCACGACATCCGCATGGACGGCGTGATCGCAGGATAATCCGATAGCAGACCGGTTTTGCCAACGTATCCGCCTACCGACATGCTAAAATCACTTTTCCATATGGCGCTCTGCGCCTCACTCGCCGCTTCCGCTTCCGCCTATGAGGTCAAAGCCATCAACCGGGAACTGGCCGCCGAATACAAGCTCGACCCCGCCTTTTTCAGTAAAGGAACCGTGACGCAGGGCATCCTGATCGCCACTTCGGAGCGCGTTGCGAATGTGGCTCACCAAGAGGCGGCTTACCTTTTCGACAGGGTCATGGGCACCTTGAAACCGGAGGTCGCGCAACGCATCCGCGAGGACAAGGTGCTCTGCATCCTCGTCGCCCACGACGAACTGACCTCCGACATCCCCCAATTCAAGAGCGACAAGACAGGACAGGAACTGGCCTTCTACAACTGGCGTCAGCGCGGATTTCTCACCAAGATCGATGAACGGCGCGTGGTTTTTTTCGCCGAAGAGGACGTCATGGAGTACGAAGGCGGGATGCAGATCGAAAGCATCCTGATCCATGAGTTCGGGCATGTGATCCAGTTCGCGGGATTCGATGAGGCGCTGGAAAAACGCCTCACGGCAACCTACGAGGCCGCGAAAGCCAAGGGAATCTGGAACGACGGCCGCGCCGCCCAGCGCTTCCGCCGCGTCAAGGGCGATGATCCCGTAAACCTGCTCGACGCACTGGTGAAGTCATTCCCGAAGGAATCTCCCGCCCTGCTGCGGAGCTGCCTGGATGGCGGCGATATCCTCGTGAACGGCCAAGCAGTGAAAGCCGACGCGATGGTCACGGGAAAAGACGAGGTCCTGATCATGTTCGGCGGCCCGAAAGAATGTTACGCAATCAAGAACAAGGCGGAGTATTTCGCCGAGGGCGTGCAGGCGTGGTTCGACACGAACCGGACGATGGATCACGACCACAACCACATCCATACCCGCGCCCAGCTCAAGGGATACGACCCCGGACTCGCGGAGCTTTGTGCGGAGATCCTCGGCGAGACGGAATGGCGCTTCGTTTCCCCGCGGCTGCGGGCGGGCAAGGATCACCTCGCGGGATACGACCCCGATGTAGCTCCGGCCGTGGCAAAATCCGATTTCATCGACAACGCCGCCCAAGATTACTACGACGGATATTGGAGTTCCTACTGGATGCGCCTTCGCGAAAAATACCCAGACTTGGTGAATTGACCATCATCTTTTCGTAAAGGCATCAAGCGTGGCAATCCCCTCCTTGGGCAAACTTTCAAGTAACATCTAAGCTGCTAGCGGAAAGAGGCGACTACGAAAATCACTGCTGTTGCTGTCGTTGCTGTTCCTCTTGCTGACGTCGCATTTGTTCTTCCTGTTGTTGGCGGCGCATTTCCTCCTGCTGCTGGCGGGCACGTTCCTGCTGCTCTTGTTGCTGGCGCATTTCCTCCTGCTGCTGGCGGGCACGTTCCTGCTGCTCCTGTTGCTGGCGCATTTCCTCCTGCTGCTGGCGGGCACGTTCCTGCTGCTCCTGTTGCTGGCGCATTTCCTCCTGCTGCTGGCGGATTTCCTCCTGCTGCTCCTGTTGCTGGCGCATTTCCTCCTGCTGCTGGCGGATTTCCTCCTGCTGTTGGCGGGCACGCTCCTGCTGTTCCTGCTGCTGGCGACGGGCTTCTTCGGCCTGATCACGCTCCGGCATCACTGGGAGTATTGGCTCTGGTTGTTGGGGCTGCTCCGGCGCGGGAGGCTCGGGGGTGACTGGAGGCTCGGGGGTGACTGGAATTTCCGGTTGCACCGGGCGTTCTGGCATTTCTGGTTCAACTGGTGGCACGGGAACGGACGGTGGCTGGGCGGGCGGTTCGATCGCGGGCGGCTCTACGACAGGCTTATCAACATCAGGAGGCAGCATAGGATCAGGGCGTTGAGGACGCTCAGGTATGCTGGGGCGCTCAGGACGCTCTGGGTCAGATATCGGAGCTGGAAAAGTGGGAATCTCCGCTACGGAACCTTGGTTATCACCCGGAATGGTGGGCGGTTCTGGAAGGGTCGGGATCGGATCTCTATCATCAGGTCTTCCGGGGCGTCCCGGACGATCGGGGCGGTCGGGGCGGTCGCTAGGCCTGTCCGGAATTTCCGCCACGGGCTGCTCCAGCGGCAACTCGGGAATCGTGCCTAGGATCGTCTCCGGCTGCGGCTCAGGCATAGGGTTGCGCTCAACTTCCGCTGCTTTCTCCGCTTCCACTGCCTCCCCACGGCTCTGTTCGATCTGATCTATCCGCTCTCTCTCGAAGTTTTCTCGCCCCCCCGCATCCACAACAACCTGCTCTGCTTGGCGGATTTCCTCGGCGCGACGGTCACGAAATTCATCGCGCACCTCCGCAGGAAGTTCGTTCGGCCTATCGATGGTGACATCACCGAGATCCCGATTGACGTTGGCGGGACGCAAGGCCTGGTTCCAGCTTGCATCCATGCGCGGCGCTATGACCTGCAGCTCGTTGCCATGGAAATGCGAGCCAAGCTGGCGGCCACCGCGTCCGAAGTCCGGGTTCAGGTCGGTGCGGAGATGATGGATGGGAAACGGCCTACCGATCCGATCACATACATTGCGATATCCCGGACCACCGACGAAGACCCGGTTGCCAGTGACTTGGTAATAGGTGATGTTCGTGGTGTTGCTGAAAATCACCGTATTCTGCGCGGGAGGCAGGCAGTAGGGTTGGATGTTGTTTCCAAAATTCCGGTAGCTTACGAAGGAGAA
>Ga0247831_1008408_pt1 | contig 10902 bp, 7 predicted proteins | sample LaCruzMarch2015__9_FD_192406 | JGI IMG/M metagenome (GOLD analysis project Ga0247831, IMG submission 192406) | Freshwater microbial communities from meromictic Lake La Cruz, Castile-La Mancha, Spain - LaCruzMarch2015_1m | ecosystem: Environmental > Aquatic > Freshwater > Lake | place: Spain...
TATAAAATTACCCCGAGTTTCGTGGCAACAAGCCGAATACTTCCCCGCAATCAACTTACCAAATATACAAAAAGGTGATTTGGTTTTCTTTGTAACGGTTGGCAAAAACATCAGCCACGCGGGAATCATAACCGAAGTAAAAAGTGACAATGATATTCGTTTCATTCATACTTCATCAAGCAAAGGCGTTATTGAGGATAACATGATGACAAATTACTGGAAATCTCGCTTTGCTAAAGTTTGCCGTCCAAAATATACCGATTTAGCAAAACAATAATTTTCTACCTAAACGAAAAGCGATTTTGTCTATTTTTACATTATAAATAGTAAAAACATTTCGCACGAAAGTTATGAGAAAATTTTGTTTATTAACCATTGGATTGATTATCAGCAATTTAGCTATTACTCAGTCACAAATTTTTTGGACAAAACAAACCTCGCTACAAAACCTTCGGATTTAAAGTTCTGCAAAGCCCTCATTTCGAGTTATACCATTATTTCAACGAAAACCAGATTGCTAAGGATATTATTCTCAATAGTGAGCATTGGTATAAAATTCATCAAGAAGTTTTCAAACTTGCATTTATTAATCGGTAATATAAAGAAAATATCACTTTTTTTGGTTGAAGGTTTGGCCGAATATATATCAATGGTAGAGTCAAAGAATTGAAGGCGGTAGAAATGGCAATTGTTGTGGCTTTTCGGGCTATGAATATATATTACTTTCGATCCATTAAGCAGACAAACCAATGTACTGGCTAATAGTATAAGAGAAAAACTTTCACAATCCTATTCAAAATCACAAGGCTTTAGCGAATTTAGTTTGAGTCAATTATACCTTGCTTTTGTGGGGGATAACACAATTTTTGGAACGACTGCACCAATAAAGGGTTTTCGTTATAGATTTGAGGCAGGGCGATATTTTGGTTCGACCAGCTATACCAACATTTTGGTTGATGCTCGAAAATATCAATACGTAAAGCCATTCACGATTGCAGGATGATTTCTTTATAATGGTCGTTTGAATGCCTCAAATCTTGGCTATCTCAATCAAATTAACCAGCTATATTTAGGTTTTCCGTGGAATATGCACGGATTCTATGGAAGTGCCTTACAAAAACAACAAAATTTGGGTCTAATTACTCAAGAAGCCTTACAAGGCGAACAACTTTTGGTAACGAATGTTGAAGTCAGACTTCCGCTGACTGGACCAAAGAAATTAGCATTAATTGATTTTTCTTATGTACCTAGCGATTTTAATTTTTTCTTTGATAGCGGTATGGTTTGGTCTGCAAATAGAAAAATTGGAGTATTGCAAGAGTATCAAACTCAAAACGAAACTTCAATAAAGCTAAAAGTTGAACCAATGGTAATTACAGGATTTAGTTTGCGAATAAACCTAATGGGATATCTGATTGTAGAGCCTTACCTAGCCTTGCCAATTTATAATGGTAAACTTCAAAATATGGTTTCGGGAGTGAATTTATTGATCCCTGGTTGGTAAAATAAAAAGCTGTAAGTGGAGGAGATGGGATTCACGTTTTTTCAATTGTAAGTCATTTTTTATTAGTATTATACGCGTTTTTGATATTTTTAATAATGCAAAACATTTGTGGTAATGCTATTTTATCGCAGTTTTTGTAACTTTTTGAATAATAATTATTCATTAAAAAAGTATAAATAAATTGGTTAAAACTTAGTTAAATTTTTTATGAAAAAACCTAGATATTTTTTGGATTTTATGACTCTTTTTTCTTCATATCAATTATCTGGTCTCTCAATCGTCCACTCTCTTCCAGAACTTGAGTATTCTTTGCCATTATAACATACTATGGTGAGGTAACTTTAAGCCCTTAGTTGACGACTTCCGATATTTCTTCAGCTTTTTCACCGTGTTATAACCAATATCACGTTACTTAATATTTAAAAGATATTTTGCTTACCAACTTAATTGACAAATTCTTAGTGTCGCTTTCAATACTTGAAATTAATTGTGGGCTTACTTCTAAAATTTCATCAAAATCTTTTGTTGATAATAACCCTCGAATCTCTCTAACTCTTTGATTTACAGCCATTTTTCCTATAAATTATATAGAATGGCAAATTCAATTTTCAAAAAAGTTTGTTTTTTTTGAGGATTAACCATTCATTTTCGCCTCTCCTAAGAAAAACCTAAATATTGTTTTATTTTTACTTGAAATATTTCAAAAACAAGTGATTAATAAATTTTTTTAAAATGCAAGAATCCTCATCTCTTACCGAAACAAAAACTTGGCGAGCCTTCAAATCGGGTGATAGAAAAGCATTTGAGATTCTTTTGAATCAATTTTATCCATCGCTCTACAATTATGGGCAGCGGTTGGTAAAGAACAGTGATTTTGCTCAAGATTGCCTACAAGACTTTTTTATTGACCTTTGGAATCGGCGAGAAAACCTCGAAGAACCACAGTCGATAAAAGCTTATTTGGTGGCATCGTATCGTCGAAGACTTTTTAAAGAGAAAGAGCGTAGTTTTTGGCACAAAAGAGTAACCGACCTCGAGGATGAATACGATGTTGAAGTACAATTTAATATTGAATCATATTTGATAAATAACGAAACGGAACACGAAACACTACTTAAACTCAAACATCATCTAGAGAGTTTATCGAAGCGTCAGCGTGAAGCCCTGTATCTTCGATTTTATCAAGAGTTAGAGTATGATGAAATCTCTCAAATTATGGCTATCAATCATCATTCCGCCATTAATTTGGTTTATGAATCGCTCAAATTATTACGCAAAAATTGGGTCGTTTCGCTTTTGTTTTTTCTTAATACAATTCTTTAATTATTAAATCTCACTCAACAAAAATTGCTCAAAAGTATTTACTTAACAAAATGGAAAAATATCTAAAATATCATATAGAAGATATCGTACAAGACCTTTACTTTAGAAAATGGGTTTTGGGTAAACTACCTAAAGAAAACCTTAATTGGGAAAATTGGCTTATTAAAAATCCAGAGAAACAGGCAATCATTGAGGAAGCAAAATCATTAGTTATTGCTTCACAAATTGAGGAAATCGAAATGCCTACTAATATAATACAACAAAACATCAATGAAATTTTAAATCATATTGTAACTCCTACAAATCCATTTTACCAACAAAACTGGTTTAGAGCGGTAGCAGTAGTTTTAATACTTTTCACAGTTGGCTTAGTTTTAGAAAAAACCAGCATTGTTTCACTTTTTAAAGTTGAAAAAACAATTCCAACACAAGCAACCGAGACTGAAAACAATGGTATTATGCCACTCAACTTAACACTCGGTGACGGCAGCAAAGTTAGCCTAAAAAAAGGGAGTAAATTAGAGGTTTCAACTGATTTTGGCGAACAAACTCGAACTGTATTTTTAACTGGTGAGGCATTTTTTGAGGTGCAAAAAGACCCACAACACCCATTTTTGGTTTATGCGGGCGGAATCGTAACCAAAGTTTTAGGAACAAGCTTTAATATAAGAGCCTATAATGGTGAAAACAACATAAAAGTAGCAGTACGGACAGGTCATGTAACGGTTTATCGAGAAGAAAAAGTCGGCGTAAAAAATATAACCCACCCCGAGCAAATTTTATTGACACCTAACCAACAAGTAGTTTTTGAGAAAAAAGAAGAAAAATTAGTAAAAACGTTGGTCGAAAAACCAATAATTATTCTTCCAAGCATCGAAAAAAAGAGTTTTGAATATGACGAAACTCCTATTACGAAAGTATTAACTCAACTCGAAAACGCTTATGGTGTAAAGATAATTTTTGATACCGATTTATTGGCCAATTGCAATCTTACTGCTTCTTTCAGTAATGAACCTCTATTTGATAAAATGGATATTATCTGTGAAACGATTTACGCACGTTACGAAATTGCAGATGGTCAGATAGTAATCTATGCCAAAGGGTGTAAATAAAAACAAACAATTTTTAAAAGTATCCTATTCAAAATTCAACCTATATAAAAATCTGCTTTAAAATATGAAGACACCCTAAGAAAAGCACAAGTAAGTCGATAGTGTTTGCACCACTACCGACTTATTATTTTCCCGAAACTTAAAATATCTGCTTACAAAGATATTCGGGATGTTCTTGCCAAATTTTTCTGAAATCTTACAAAAACAATCAAAAGTAATGAAAAAAAGATTACAAACAGATGGAATATTCCTCAAAATTATGAGAATATCAATTACTCAATTATTCTTGGCTATGATGTGTGTTGGGCTTACTTACGCCAAAGACTCTTATGCTCAAGAACTGCTTGACAAACGAATTACATTACGTGCAGAAGAAAAAACAATTAAGACTATTCTGATACAAATAGAGAGCGAAACTAGCATAAAATTTGTGTACAGTCCAGCAGCAATTGATGCTCAACGTAAAGTTTCTATTAATGCTCAAAATCAATCATTAAAAGACCTTTTCGATACTTTTTTTTCTCCACTACACATTAAATATCGTTTGGCAGGAAAGAAAATCGTACTGAGTTTAGAGCAGCATACTTCAAGCTCTCTAAATAACAATGTGCTTGAAACAGATGTTTTTTTACCTGCATCATCAATTGATTTAGGGATCAAGGGTGTAGTAAGTGACGATAAAGGTGAAAGACTTCCAGGTGTAAGTGTAAGCATTAAAGGGACTACCAAAGGTACCACCACTAACATTAAAGGAGAGTATAGCTTAGAGGTAACGGATACGAAGGCTACGCTGGTTTTTAGTTATGTAGGGTATTTAACACAAGAAATATTAGTTGGGAATCAAACAAAAATAGATGTTTTGCTCAAAATTGACGATAAAACATTGGAAGAAGTTTTGGTAGTTGGTTATGGTTCTGTTAAAAAAAGTGATTTGACAGGGTCTGTTGCTTCATTGAAAAAAGAAGATTTTAACCCTGGTGCCAATTCATCAATCGACCAATTAATGTTAGGAAAGGCCGCTGGAGTTCAAATTAGCCAAAATAGTTCAGAACCAGGTGGGGGTGTTTCGGTAAGAATTAGAGGAGTAAGTTCCTTAAATGCAGGAAGTGACCCTTTATATGTCATTGATGGCTTACCAATTGATAACTCAACTTTATTGTCGTCTTCAAGTGGCGGAGCGGGTACAGGAACCAATAGTAATCCTCGAAATCCTTTGAACACCATCAACCCAAATGATATTGAATCTATAGAAATTTTAAAAGATGCTTCAGCTACGGCTATTTATGGTTCTAGAGGAGCTAATGGCGTTATTTTGATTACAACTAAAAAAGGTAAAAATGGAAAAGTCAACGTTGGTTATGATTTTAATTTAGGCACTCAATCAGTGGCTAATAAAATTGATATTTTAGATACCCAACAATACATCAAGGCAATGAATGACATTTCGAAGGATGAAGGTAGAGTATCCGAATTTTCCAATGATGCCATCGCAAAAATTGGAGCAGGAGTTAACTGGCAAGACCAAGTACTTCAAAGAGCCATGTTAAATAGCCATAATCTATCTGTTTCTGGAGGTGACGATAAAACTACTTTTTTCTCATCCATAAATTATTACGACCAAGATGGAGTAGTTAAAAACACAGGCATCAAAAAATATATTGCAAGGGTAAATCTCAACAGGAAATTAGGTGAGAATGTAAGAATGGGTATTAATATTAATTCAAGCTTGGTGAAAGACCAAAATAGTGTTGATGGACTGAACAACAATGAAAATGCTGGCCCACTTAATTCGGCTCTTTTATATGACCCTACCGAGCCAATTTATACTTCTGATGGTGTCACTTTTAACCAATCTAAAAACCTAACCATCAACAATCCTTTGAGCTTGGTTGAAGGTTTGACAAGTAACAATGAAACCAATCGAACCATCGGCAACTTATTCATTGATTTTAAAATATTGAAAGGCTTGGAAGGAAAACTTAATTTCGGTTCCGACCGTCAGACGGCTAGAAGAGATTTATATAATTCAACCAAGACCCTCAATGGATTGTCTGCCAAAGGTATTGCCAATATCGCCACCTTACAGCGTTCTAATGTTTTACTCGAATACACGATGACATATAACAAAGATTTGAATAAAAACTCAAAACTTAATGTATTAAGCGGAATTACTTATCAATACTTCAATCAGAATTCATTTGCCGGAATTATTAGAACTTTCCCATCCGACGTACTCGGTACTAATAACCTCGGTTTAGGCGATACAAATAATGATAATTTAACTAGTCAACAAGAAGATAATCGCTTGCTTTCTTATTTAAGTAGGGTTAATTATTCACTTTACAATAAATATTTAATCACGGCATCCATCAGAGCTGATGGTTCTTCCAAGTTTGGTACTAATAATAAATATGGATATTTCCCATCGGTAGCTTTTGGTTGGAAGCTCATCGAAGAAAAGTTTATTCCTAAATTTTTTAATGACTTAAAACTAAGGGCTAGTTGGGGAATAACTGGTAACCAAGATATTGCCAATTATGCTTCATTGACGACTTATACATCAGGGCCTAGTGCGGTATTCAATAATTCAGTGGTAGCAACCACAAGGCCATCTCGTATTGCCAATCCTGACTTAAAGTGGGAAAGTACAGAGCAATTAAACATTGGTATTGATGCAAGCATTTGGAGAGGAAGATTAAATGCTACAGTTGATTATTTTATTAAAAATACCAGAGATATCCTGCTCAATTTGCCTTTGCCAAGGGCTACTGGTTTTGAATCTATCTTATCGAATGTAGGTAAAATGCAAAACAAGGGTTTTGAATTCACCATTAACTCCATCAATATTGATAAAGCTGATTTTAAATGGAACACTACTATCAATTTATCGGCAATTAAAAATAAAGTCACTGATTTAGGTTCAATTACTGAAATTGTGACTGGGAATGTTGAAGCTATAGGAAATACAGCCATTGTAAGGGTGGGCTATCCTGCCTATGCGTATTATGGGTATATCATTAATGGTATTTTTCAACAAAATGATGACATTAGAAACTCAGCTCAACCGAGCTCAAAGGCAGGCTATCCAAAATTTGAGGATGTGAATAATGATAAGAAAATAAGTCCCTTAGACCAAGTGATTATTGGGAGTCCTTTCCCTGATTTTACTTTTGGAATTCAGAACACAGTTACCTACAAACGTTTTCAATTAAGCTTTTTCATCCAAGGTCAGAAGGGGGGTAATCAGTTAAATATCAATGTTTTGGAAAGTATGTATCCCAATAATTTTCGAAGAAATAGACTATCAGAGCAGGTGCTAAACCGATGGACACCAACAAATACAGATACCAAATGGCCTTCAGGTGCCCAACCATCGGCCTATGGTGGCGGAAAGGTAAATACCTTAGTACTGCAAGATGCCTCTTATATTCGCTTTAAAAACTTTCAATTGGGCTATAACCTACCAGTTAAAAACACCAAGGTATTTCAATCGGCAAGAATTTATTTAACAGGTCAAAATTTGGCAACAATTACAAAATACAATGGTTTTGACCCTGAGGCTAGTGCATTTGGCAGGTCAAATGTTAGATTAGATTATAATGGTTATCCATTGGCCAGAACCTATATTTTGGGTATTAATGTTAATTTCTAACCAACTATTTAATTTCAAAGACATGAATATTAATCTTAAATCAATAAAAGTAGCAATTTTGTTTTGCTCTATGTTCCTTTTTAGTTGTGAGGATATTTTAGAAGAAAAAGTTTATTCTGAATTAACGCCTGGAAATTTTCTCTCTTCTACATCTGGAAAAACATCAGTTTTAAATTCTGCCTATGGCAGTGTACAATTTAAGGGTTTTCCTGCATTTTTTCTCTCTCCTTACACTTCTGGAGAAGCCTGGAATAGGGGTGGAAGTATTGAGGCAGTAATTACTCCCTTATCAAACTTTACTTGGGATAGTAACCACGAATGGATGGGACAAAGTTGGAGTGCCATGTATAATGCCATTCGAGATGCGAATATCGTCATTGACAATTCACAAAGTGGTTCCGAGCCTGACAAAAAACTATTGGCAGAAGCTCGTTTTGTGAGAGTCTTAAGCTATTATTTTCTATACAAATGGTTTGGCCCTACCCCCTTAATTATTAGCTCGACAATTGCAGATTTTAGTACTCCAAGGGCCTCAGATGCAGACATGAAGGCATTTATTGAAAAAGAGTTTAGTGATGTGATACCCGAATTACCAGCTACACAGGCTCAATATGGAAGGGCTACTAAAGGTGGAGCAATGGGTTTGCTGTGCAAGTTTTACTTAAACACCAAACAATGGCAAAAATGTGCTAATATAGCCAAACAAATTTTGACCTTAAGCAATTATGAACTCAATCCCAATTACAAAAATATTTTTGGCTTGGCTTATGAAGGTAACAAAGAATTGCTTTGGGTGACTCCAGCCTCACCACAGGCTGGGCATAATTTGGTAGCATTAACTTTTCCAACAGACTACCCGTTGCCTTATTCAAATAACCAAGTATTTGCCGCTCGTTCTTATTTTTTCGATTCTTTTGTAAATTCTTTTGAAGAAGGAGATGTGCGTCGTCAAATGATGGTAACGGAGTATACATCAACGGCTGGTGTGAAAATAAAGTTATTAGGAGTTGACCAAACACTTTCCTATAAATTTGAATTTGATCCCAATGGAGTTGGTGCAACTCAAGGTAATGATTTGCCTGAAGTAAGATATTCAGATATCCTTTTATCATTAGCAGAGTCATTGAATGAAATAAATGGCCCTACCCAAGAAGGAATAGATTTAATTAACCGAGTTCGTATTAGGGCAGGGATTAAACCCATTTTATTAAGCAATTTTAATAAAGACGCGTTAAGAAAGCACATCCTGAAAGAAAGAAGCTGGGAGTTTTTCGCTGAAAGCCAAAGTAGAGAAGATCAAATTAGACAAGGCGTATTTATATCTTCGGCCATTGCCCGTGGTAAGAATGCCAAACCATTCCATGTATTATTTCCCATTCCTTTGACTGAAATCAATGCTAACCCTAAATTGATTCAAAATGAAGGATATTAATGGATTTAAGGGAGTAAAAAAATGGTTAAGAAAATCTTTTATTAATAATCGACTACTATTCATTTAAATAGTTGAATCACCATGAGATTAAATGTAGGTATTTACGTTTTTAGCGTCTTTTTATTTACCCTTAGTTCAGCTACTAAGAAGATAGACAAGGATACGAAAAAGGTTCCCAATATATTGGTTATTTTAACTGATGATCAAGGCTATCATGATGTATCCTATTATGGGACGAAAGATATCAAGACACCAAACATTGATAACTTAGCAAACTCGGGGCTCAGGCTTGATAACTTCTATTCCAATTGCCCTGTTTGCTCCCCTACCAGAGCTTCACTTTTGACGGGAAGGTTTCCAGATCATGTAGGTGTGCCTGGTGTCATTCGAACTTTTGAAAAAGACAATTGGGGATACTTAGATCCAAAGTCCATTTTATTACCAAAGGAACTAAAAAAAGCGGGTTATGCCACCGCTATGATTGGAAAATGGCACCTTGGACTTGAATCTCCTAACCTACCAAATGAAAGGGGATTCGACTATTTTCAAGGATGGCTGGGCGACATGATGGATGATTATTGGACTCATCGTCGCCATGATATTAACTATATGCGAAAAAATAAGGAGATAATTGACCCTGTTGGTCATGCCACCGATCTATTTACCCAATGGGTTACCAATTATTTTGATGAAAGAGCTAAGCAAAAACAGCCTTTCTTTATGTATTTGGCCTATAATGCCCCTCATTTCCCAATTCAACCGCCCAAAGAATGGCTTGAAAAAGTGCAGAAAAGAGAACCAGGTATTAACCCAAAAAGAGCCGCATTGGTTGCCTTAATCGAACACATGGACGACGGCATAGGAAAAGTCATCAAATCATTAAAAGACAATGACCTTTATGATAATACCATTATTATTTTCAGTAGTGACAATGGTGGGCATTTACCCGATTTGCCTAATAATGGCCCAACACGTGACGGCAAACAAAGCATGTATGAAGGTGGGTTAAAAGTACCTACCTGTGTTGCATGGCCGGGTAAAATAAAAGCGGGAACCGTTTCCTCACAGGTAAACTTGACTATGGATATTTTTCCCACTTTATTGGAAATTGCTCAGGTAAAACCAAGTAATAAAATTGAAGGGCAAAGCTTTTTGACTTCACTACTCGACCAAAAGTTTCGTGAATTTCCTGAGCGAGAATTGTATTTTACTAGAAGAGAAGGAGGGTTGGACTATAATGGTCAAAGTAGTTATGCCATTCGACAAGGTGACTGGAAACTTTTAAGGAATAAACCTGGTGAAGCAATGGAACTTTATAACCTTAAAAACGACCCTTTAGAAAAAGAAAATATCATTTCTAAAAATCAAAGTATTTATGTTGAGCTCAACAAGAAATTAATGTACCATATTCAACAAGGAGCAAAAGTGACTTGGCAAAAACCTTAATTTAATGACCTCTATGAAAAAAAATTATTTAATATTACATACCATATTATTGATTATGGTTTGTCAGATTGGCTTGGCTCAGTCGAGTGCTAAAAAACCAAATTTCATCATCATTTTTACAGATGACCAAGGATACGGAGATTTAGGCTGTTTTGGACATCCTACTATCAAAACACCTAACCTTGATAAAATGGCTACCGAGGGTCAACGTTGGACTAACTTTTACGTGGCGGCAAATGTATGTACACCATCAAGGGCTGGCCTAATGACGGGTAGATTGCCTGTAAGAAATGGAATGGAAAGTGATATTCGACGTGTTTTGTTTCCTGATTCTGATGGAGGTCTTCCCAATGAAGAAATAACCATAGCAGAACAACTCAAAAAAGTAAATTATACCACTGCTTGTGTGGGGAAATGGCACTTAGGGCATTTA
>Ga0247831_1008409_pt1 | contig 10900 bp, 11 predicted proteins | sample LaCruzMarch2015__9_FD_192406 | JGI IMG/M metagenome (GOLD analysis project Ga0247831, IMG submission 192406) | Freshwater microbial communities from meromictic Lake La Cruz, Castile-La Mancha, Spain - LaCruzMarch2015_1m | ecosystem: Environmental > Aquatic > Freshwater > Lake | place: Spain...
ATTGCTCAACAAGCATGCTAAATCATAGCTCATAAATCCTCCATTACTTAAACCAGTTGCATAAATTCTGTTTTTGTTGATATTGTAATTTGCAGCTAATGAATCAATCATATCTGAAACAAATCCAATGTCATCAGGTGATGTGCCTAAGGCTCCAAAATTGTTCCAGCCCGTAGAGCCGCCTATCATAGTACCTTGTGGGTGAACTAGAATGAAATTTGCAGTATCAGCTATAGGTCTAAAATCTCCATAAAATTCCTGCTGAATATTGCTAGAAGTATAACCATGAAAGTTGAATACAACTGGGACAGGACCGCTAGAAACTAAATAAACTGCTGGAATATAAACGCGGTATTCACGGCTAATACCGCCACTTATCATCGTTTTAGTCACAGTCGTTTGGGCCTGTGTTTGCAACGAAAAAGCAAGAAGTAGGATAGAAATGTTTGTAAAAAGTAATTTTTGCATAAAAAATCTAGATAAGTTATACAAATATACCTACTTACAGATTCAATTTTTCTGTTCTTTTAATCTATTTTTGCACTATGCAAACTTTACAACACACCCTTACAGAACAATACATCGAGCGTGAAGAAAAATTTAATGCTCATAATTATCATCCATTGCCTGTTGTACTAGAGCGTGGAGAAGGTGTATTTGTATGGGATGTTGAAGGTAAAAGGTACTTTGATTTTTTAAGTGGATACTCTGCAATCAATCAAGGTCATTGTCATCCCAAAATTGTTCATTCTTTTGTTACACAAGCCCAAAAACTAACCTTGACTTCGCGTGCATTCCATAGTAATCTATTGGGTGAGTTTGCTGAGTTTATAACATGCTTTTTTAGTTATGAGAAAGTGTTACCTATGAATGCTGGTGTAGAAGCTGTGGAAACTGCTATAAAACTAGCACGTCGATGGGGTTACGATGTCAAAGGTTTACCTGCGAATCAAGCTAAGATTATTGTTTGTGATGGCAACTTTCATGGACGAACAGTGAATGTGATTTCTTTTAGTAGTGACCCCGATTCGCACAATGGATTTGGGCCTTTTACGCCTGGTTACATTTCTATTCCTTACGGTGATTCTACTGCCCTCGAAATTGCGTTACAAGATCCAAATATTTGTGGATTTTTGGTGGAGCCTATACAAGGTGAAGCTGGTGTAGTAGTACCCGAAGAAGGTTATTTAAAACGATGTTTCGACCTTTGCTCAGAAGCAAATGTATTGTTTATGGCTGATGAAATTCAAACAGGTTTGGCTCGTACAGGTCGCATGCTAGCTTGTGATCATGAAGGTGTACGTCCAGATATTTTGATTTTGGGTAAAGCCTTAAGTGGTGGTATGATGCCCGTTAGTGCTGTATTGTGCGACGACGAAATTATGCTTACCATCAAACCTGGCGAACATGGTTCTACTTATGGAGGAAATCCATTGGCATGCAAAGTGGCTATGACAGCCTTACAAGTGCTCAAGGATGAGCAAATGTCTGAAAATGCGGATGCAATGGGCGAATATTTCAGACAATCGCTTCGCAAAATAAATAGCCCTTTTATTAGTTTAGTACGTGGTAAAGGATTGTTGAATGCAATAGTCATTAACCATGCTGATAAAGATGCTGCTTGGACTCTTTGCTTGAAATTGAGAGACAATGGATTATTGGCCAAACCAACTCACGGAGATAAAATTCGTTTTGCACCACCATTGGTCATCACAAAAGCTGAAATTGATGAATGCGTAGCTATAATTGCTAAAAGTTTAGATGTATTAAACTAAATTGGACTTACTTATTTCCAATGTGGTTTCCAGCTATAAAGCCGCTTGTCCATGCATGTTGAAAATTGAATCCACCAGTAATACCATCAATATTCATGATTTCACCACCAAAATACAAGCCTGATACCTTTTTACTTTCCATTGTATTTGGGTCAATTTCGTCTAAATGTATTCCACCGCAGGTGACAAATTCTTCTTTAAAGGTCGTTTTGCCTTTTACCTCAAATGGTTGCGTTGTAATTATATGAATGAGTTTGTTTTGATCTTTCGAAGCCAATTCACTCCATTTCGTTTCTGGATTGATAGCTACAGTTTCGAGTAAATAAATCCACAAACGACTTTGTAATCCAAATGGATTTTTTTGTCCTAGTTTGTTCGATCCTTGAAGGTTTCTAATCGTGTTCCATCGGTCTCGAAGTTGGTTTTCAGATTCATTGAGCCAATTAACAATGATTGAAAATTCATAATTTTTTTGCTTCAATTCTATTGCACCCCACGCAGAAAGGCGCAAGATTGCTGGGCCACTCATGCCCCAATGGGTAATCAATAAAGGTCCTTCTTCCTGTAGCTTAGAACCTGTAATTTTAACTTGTGCCAAAGCCACACTTAATCCCATCAATTCATGCAATTTCTTATCGGGTATGTTGAACGTAAAAAGGGAAGGAGCTGGCAATTCAATTGTATGACCTAGTAGCTGTAGCCATTGGTATTGCTCTGCTTTAGGAAATCCTCCTGTGCCTACAAATACATAATCTGTTTGAAGAACATCGCCATTTTTTAACTTCAATAAAAATTGGGATGGTTTTTTTTCGATAGCTAAAACTTCAGTATTGATTCTCAAATCTATTTTATGTTTCGTCACTTCATTGAGTAAGCAATCTATAATGGTTTGTGAAGAATCTGTAGTAGGAAACATTCTTCCATCGGCTTCTGCTTTGAGTTGGACTCCACGCGATTCAAACCATGATATGGTATTTTGAGGTGAAAAAAGACTAAAGGATTTTTTTAAAAAAGATTTTCCGCGTGGATATTTCTTAACCAATTCGGATACCGAAAAACAAGCATGGGTTACATTACATCGACCGCCACCACTGACTTTGACTTTTTGTAAAACCTTAGTTTGTTTTTCAAGTAAAATGATGTCTAAATCTTTATTTGCAATGGCTGCATTGATTGCACAAAAAAATCCGGATGCACCGCCACCAATTATTACAAGTTTTTTCTTCACTTTGTCAAAGATAATACGCTTTAGCTTTTTTAAAGTCATTATGTTGCGCTTTGATTTATTATATGAAAACAAAAAGCGAATTAAGACTAAAATTGAAGTAGGTTCAATCAATATCACATATGCATTATCTTTGTCAGCTACCTTGCTTTTTCTTCAAAACATATCACTGTATCAGTTCAAAAACTATCAAGAACGAATATTTACGTTTGATAAACGTATAATTTGTCTTACAGGTATGAATGGTTCGGGTAAAACAACATTGTTAGATGCCATTTATTTTATGTGTTTTACCAAAAGTTATTTTGTACACAGCGATGCCATGTCTGTAACTAAGGGTAAGGCTGGAATGCGTATTGCTGCTACTATGAGTGATGACAAAGCTCATAAAGTATTGTGCATACTTCGCGAATCCGGTAAGAAAGAGTTTAGCTGTGATGAAGTATTATATACACAGTTTTCAAAGCATATAGGTCGATTTTCATGTGTGTTCATTGCTCCTGATGACACCGATCTAATTTCTGATGGTGGCGAAATTCGACGTAAATTTTTAGATATTTTGATTAGTCAAACCAATCCAAATTACATGTCGGATTTGATTCGATACAATAAGGTGTTGGCACAACGAAATGCTTTGCTGAAACAGTGGCAACAACTTAGTATTGAGGATCAGTCAATAATTGGGATTTACAACCAGCAGCTGCATGAATTTGGAACTCGAATATTTACTGTGCGAAATGATGTAGCGGCTATAATAGCCCAAAAGGCCAATTCAATTTATCAGTTTTTAAGCGATGAACGGGAACAGGTTACCATACAATATGTATCTCGTTTGGCTGAAAAGCCCTTATTGGATTTGTTGGAACAAAATCAATTGAAAGACATTCAAAGTCAGCGAACCAACTATGGCATACATAAAGATGACTTGGTGTTTACCCTGAATGAAATGCCTTTCAAACAAGTGGCATCACAAGGGCAACGTAAATCGTTTTTGTTTGGATTAAAATTAGCTGAATATGAATGGATTAAATCGCATAAGTCGCATAGTCCATTACTTTTATTAGACGATATTTTTGAAAAATTAGATATTGAACGAAGCCAGAAATTGATCGACTATATTGTGGCTACGAATTCGCAAGTTTTCATAACAGATACACATTTTGAACGTATTGAAAGGGCCTTTACCGAACACAAAGAATTAGTTCAGATGATAACACTTTAAGAAAAATAGAGGCTTAAAAAAAAGATTTAATTTTCAAAAATGCGCCAATACACTTTAACGATTTTTCGTTTATCATCTTCTAATTCATAACTACGCGTATAATCTGGGTATTCTATGCCGCGTCCTTCCATGACGACATCTACGAGCGCTTCCTGGTAACTATTTAATTTGTCACTATTGATTGTCAATAGGGTCGCTATAATATCGCCTACATCTTTAGCGCGAAAGAAAGATATTGCATTATTGTATTCTAATACTGTCATATCAGGCTTCTGTAGTTTGTTTGCAATATCTATGAATGATGTTGAATTTATATCAACTTCGGTTTCGTCCGTATAACCAAACACAATAATTTCAGCATGTAATGTTGTAGCAATACCTTCTAGTTTAAATATGGAATCTAAAATGGGTCTAAAAAGTTCTATAGCTATTTCTTTCTTATCTTCAGACATAGTGAATACGCCATCGCTATAAAATGAAGCTTTGTTGAATTTGTTGTAATCAATCACATTGATCCCTTTTTTATAATCGTTTTTGCGAAATAAATCAGCAGCATTGTTTCGTCTACCATAAAAATAGCGTTCAGTATTTCGGGTATATCCCTGACCAGTTTTATACTTATAGTTTTTAGTATAATAGGTCATTGGGTTTTCTTCTTGAACGATGACTTGTGGTTTCGCAGTTGGTGGATTTGGTCTTTTGCGTTGCGCAGAAGACTGAATTATAATAGAGACTGAAATTAAAAATGCGATAAAAAGTGTCTTCATGAGTATTTATTAGTCTTCACCGAAAGAAACATCTTCGGTTTTGGTTTTTTTCTTCTGAGTCGTAGGTTTTGTGGCAGTTTTAACTTCTGCTACAGGTTGATTATTTCTGGTTATATCTTGTTTGCGTGTCGTTTTTGGCTCTATTTCCTTTGGTTGATTTCGAGTTTGTTTTCGAACCACTTTTTTATCCATTTCGTCAACAGGTTGTATGGCTTCCTTGAGGTTGTTGTTTTTATCGTTATTATTGCTTTGAGCATAGCTGGTAGCGGCAGGAATCGGTTTTGGACTAGTAGGAACTTCAACTTTGGCAGGCGTAGGTTCAGCAACTGCGACTTGAGGTGTTTGTTCGATATTATTTTTAGGTGTAGTTTTTTGAACTGGAAGATTAGGTTTTGTTTTCCCCAATGATGCCGAACCTTTAGCCAATTTTAAATTGATCAAGTTTTGTTTGACTTTATCTGGAGGTGTTTGTTTGGCGACTTCTGGTTTTGGAGCTACAGTTGTAGTAGGTGTTTTAGATGCGGCAACTGTTTGAATTGGTGCTGGCGTTTCCTTTAAAGCTGGTGCAATATTTTTTTCTTCAGCAGGAATTGGTTTGGATGCTATCTCATTGTTTTGAGTAGTAGGTGTTGTAGAATTGGCAGTTGGACTTGGTTTTGTAGGCGAACTGATAGTCTGTTTGACGAATGTAGGTTCTTCGGGTTTTGAATTTACGACTTGAGGCCTAACAGATTTTAGTTCTTCATTAGCTTCTACAGTTTTTGAAGCATTGGCCATTGTTGAAGTTGATGTTTTATCCGAAAAAAAAAGACCTAAGAGTAATAAAGTGCTGACACTCAATAAAGCGACATTGAGCCATGGTAGCCAAGCAGGAAACGTTTTTTGGGTTTTGACTTCATTGGGTTGCTGTAGTAGTAAAGACGAAACGATTTCTTCAGTCTTTTTTATCCGATTATTGAATTGGTCGATATGTGCACTTGTGAAATTTAAGAATTCAAGTTTTAAATCATCTTTGGTTATTAATTGGGTATTGCTTTCAGCAGCTGCCATGCCGTAGATTGGTTTGCGTTCTTGTGGTTTGGCAGTTGAGGACTTAAGTTGAGCTTCTAATTCTGTTATACGCTGATTGGCTTTTTCCAACATTTCTTTGCTCGAATTGTCTACAGTCACGTTTGCAACTGGTTTTGTTTCGAGCACTGGAGTCGATGGTTTAACCTCTATTTCTTCATCAGCAAATGGTGAATTTGCTTTTAATTGTTGTTTCGCTTGTTTGATTCGCTCTTGGACCTCAGCTTCAAATAACTTTTGTTCTTCTGCCGAAAGTGGTTGATGACTTTGCGTCTGACCGTTTAGTATTGAAGCATCCTTTGCTGGATTTTTCTTCATAATATGCACATTTTCAATATCGAATCACAAATATACACATTTGTACTATATGTTGGTGTTATCGAATCGTTTCATGATTGTTTTGAGTATGTTTTCAGTTGAAAGCCAAACGTAATCGGGCTGATGTCTAAACCAAGTTAATTGACGTTTGGCATAATTGCGTGAATGTTGTTTTATTTTGTCTATAGCTTGTTCGAGGCTGATTTGATGATTTAAATAGTTGAACAATTCAGTATAACCAACGGTTTGCAAGCTTTTGAGGTGTTGTGCAGTTTGTAGTTGTTTTACTTCTTGCATTAATCCTTGTTGAATCATCATATCGACTCGAGTATTGATACGCTGATATAACGTTTCCCTAGGAAGGTCTATAGCAAACTGTAAGATGTTAAAAGGTCTGATTTTTTTTTGATGTTGTTTGAATGATACTATGGAATTGCCTGTAGAACGATAAAAAACCAATGCTCGAATTATTCGCATGGGATTCTGCATATCAATTTGTGATGCAGCCTCTGGATCTGATTTCTTTAGTGCAGTTTGTACCCAATTCAACCCATGTAGATGAAACATAGCATTGATTTCTTGGTCGATATTTGGGTCAATTGCAGGCATTTCATCAATTCCATCGCATAATGCTTTGAGGTATAAACCTGTTCCGCCTACGCAGACAGCAAAGTCTGAAGTAGCAAAAATTTGCTCTAGTGTTTCCAAAGCGTATCGCTCGTAAACACCAGCTGAGACATCGTCGAAGATGGAATGTGAGTTGATAAAATAATGGGGTACAGAAGCGAGTTCTTCAGTTGTAGGTTTGGCTACGCCAATATTGAGCTCGCGATAGCATTGTCTGCTGTCGGCAGATAGGATAGAAGTATTGAGGTATTGCGCCACTTGGATTGCAAGGCTCGTTTTTCCGCTTGCGGTAGGTCCTCCTATGACGATCAACGTTTTCAATGGAATATAAGATTGAACTACTTATAAATCGTCGGTAAAATTAGAATCATCCCCGCTTGCTTCTTCTTCCAAGCCGCTTATATCTTCATCTTCGCCTTCATCGCCAAAGCCGTCTTTATTTTCTAGGTCATAAAGTTCGAGGATGTCTACTACGGCATCTTTTTCGGGTTTGGCTATGCCGAACTGAGATGGCGAAATACCTTCGTTGAAAATACAGACAGGATAGTTTTTTTGTAAATTAGGTACGGGGCTTAATGCTGTAAGTTCAATCAAGAATATCCATCCTTTTGGATGCTTACATTCGTATATGAATTTTTGATTCGGATCATTGATTAAAGCCGCAATGGGCGTTTTTTTCATGCTCAAGGCGGGCGCATCGCGGAGGTTTTTTTCAACGGTTGATGAAATTTCCTTTTCGCGCGTCCATCTGTTGTTGCTGACATAGATAGAAGCTTCCATATCGGCGGGCATCAGAAGTGAGGTTTTAACACAAGTATGCAATTCAAAAAACGTTTGAGCAGATAGTATTTCGATTGTTCTATAGGTTGAGTCGTCTTCTTCCCAGCTTACTTTAAATCTCAGTAGTGACATAGCGATAGTGATTGAGCACAAACATACAAATTTCGATGAATAGGTTAAACTAAAAGAGGATTAAACTTCTAGAAAGTTTGCTTTGATAATTGTGCTTCCTATCTAAAAAAACTGTAACATAATTTAAAATTGCAAACCATTCCAGGTAAAACGGTATTTGAATTTGAATTGAAGAACATACTTCCATTGTCAATGAATGGTACCGAACTAGTTACAATTCTTGAGCGCATACCCAGCCCGCCGTTGAAATCAATGGCCATTCGTTTTGATCTGTCAAGGTAGAATAAACCTCCAGTTAAAAAGTGAATTGCATACACTTTTTTGGTTAAGTCGATAGGGGTTAGTTGTAAAAAGGGCTGCCCAGATCCATCTGTTTTGGTTAGGTACTCTTCGTAGGTTCTAGTTAGTTTTTTGTACATGATATTGCCTGCTACATAACCCGAAACCATGTTAGAGTTACTGTAGTAATACCTTAATTCTGGGATGATGCGAAACCCTTTATTCATATAATTAGTAGGTATGGATATATCTTGTGTTTGCCACATGTCAAAAATATAATCAGCTTGGAGTTGAATGCTAAATGGATGACTAAATCTGCGCTCTACAGATAGGCTCAATTTCATTTCGGGACCTAATAATTTGAAAGGGGCAAATTTGACCAAAATGCTTGGTTCGTTCATTTTAGATTCACGTTGTGCGAACAAATTTGTTGAAAATAACACAAACAATATGCCTAGAGGAATGATCTTCTTCATGTTTTGAATTTAGTTCAATACAGCAAGTTTAGTAATGTTATTGATATCAGCGATATTATAATAAGCTATACCATTATCGAGCATACAAACGAGTAAATCATTGTAAACAATAACGTCAACAAATGTTTCGCCGGTGATAATTTGTTTTTCTATAGGAGAATCACCATCGCTAATATCAAAAACTATGAGTCCTTGTACTTTGTCGCAGACGAATAAATACTTGTCTTTAAGTCCCAAACCAATTGGATTTGATAAGGGGATGCTAGTTTTAAAAGTTGGGTTTGCGAGGTTGGAATCTAGTTTGTAAACCTGCAATACATTGATATTATTCGATCCGCAATTTCGTCCACTATGGATGGTCAGGTAAGCATGGGTTTCGTTTGCAACGACTGGGTCACAGCCTGTAATATGCTGTACAAATGATTCTTTAATTGGTGCTATTGGATTTGCTAAAGAGTACATATACATGCCGTTATTGCTGGCAATAAATAATTTATCTTGAAAAGGAAATATAGTTTCTATGCTTTCGCCGACATTAAGCGTATTGAGTAAAGATAAATTTTTGGGATCTGAGGCACCATATACCATGAGCTTTTGATTGTTGATAGCATATAAGTAATTGCCTACTAATGCAAAGCGCGATAGTGAGCCAGCCTTGCCAGTTGTTTGAGTAATGTTGGCACTTTGGTTTGATTTGTTGCATTGACTAAACAAGGAAATAATTAAAATCGCCCAAAGTCCTATGTATATTGATTTCATATTTGAAGTGTGATGTTTTTTTAAAGTGTTTTACATTTTGGATTGACCAATTCTTTTTTCTCCCAACCAATAACAACGCCCTTTTTTTCGTTTGGACATTCAAAAAAAGCATTTGGTTCGGAAGGTATAGTACCTTGATTGGCTTGATAGACATCTTTGGTGCGACCAACAAGTTGAATTGCATTTAGATTGGAAATATCTATACTAACTAAATCGTTGAAGTTGTTGGCTATAAGTATATTATTTTTAACTGCAATTTCGCTTACGCCAGGTATTGATATAAATTTTACTTTTTGAGGGCTGGTCGGTATACTCACATTGATGACATGAATACCTTTACTGACATCGACTTGTAAGGTTAAGCCTTGGCCATATTGATATATTTTACCCGCAGTTTCAGTTGATCTTGGGCTTAATACATCTACAATATAGATTTGATTTTCTGGCATATATATCGGAGCAAAGCCCATCACATTTGATTCCTGCGAACGAGTACAAGCAATTAGCGAAGATATTGTAATGAAGCATGCAGTTGTAATACTAATGATTGTGTTCTGTTTCATTTTTTTTAATTTTTGAAGAAAATTAGTTTTCCTAAGCTTTAGGACGATTAATTCTTGCACATTGTTAGTGGTAAAGTGGAGTTTCATACCTTTTTTTATTAGTTCTCAAAAAAAATAGATGAGTAGTTTAACATGAAACTGTTACATTTGAATTGGAATTAATATCAAGTATTAATAGTATGAAAAAGTTTTTTGGGATTATATTTTTTATTTTATGCTATAAATTATGCTTTTCTCAATCGAATCTTAATCGATGCTTTATTGATGGCTTCAGGTTAGCCGCTTATGATGTCAAAGATTATATTGGGGATTTGGGGTTAATTGACTCTACTAAACCTTATACTTCATTGCTTTTGCTTAAATATGTATTAATGAATAAGGGGAAAGAGAAAAATGCTCAACGTGATTCAATACAAAAACAAGAGGCAAAACAGTACATACCCAATATGTTTTATGTTGTACATTTTAGTTCATTTGATTCTTTAAATAACAGATTAGGATTTTCTGTATATTTTGATTTTGTCCTATCAGAAAAGTTAAATAATAAGATTTTATATTATCAGATTATTGACAAGAAGTTTATTTTTATCACCTTGGATGAATCAATAGATATAGATGCATTTGAACAAGTCATTTCAGTTTTAAAAGTAGATGATATTATGAAGCAAAAGATGAATCAGGGTTTTTCGAATGCAGGTCTGTATTGTGGGGCTTTCCCAATTTATTTTATAGAGTTTGATGAACAAAAATTTAGATTGACACAATATGATAAGTTTAATTTGCCAAGAAGATTAAGATATAGGTCTAATTTTTTTGAATCTCCGCATTCATACCTAATAAATTTTTGCCATTGCTAAAGTTAACCTATTGAATAATTTAGCCCCGAAGTATCTTCTGTTAAGCTTGTAG
>Ga0247831_1008410_pt1 | contig 10899 bp, 5 predicted proteins | sample LaCruzMarch2015__9_FD_192406 | JGI IMG/M metagenome (GOLD analysis project Ga0247831, IMG submission 192406) | Freshwater microbial communities from meromictic Lake La Cruz, Castile-La Mancha, Spain - LaCruzMarch2015_1m | ecosystem: Environmental > Aquatic > Freshwater > Lake | place: Spain...
TATCGACGACGAAGCCGACCGTCTGACGGCCGAGGCTGACCCAACGGCCGGGACCACCCGGGCCGCCCGGTCCGCCGTGCGGGCGTACAACCTGGCCCTCGAGCTTGACCATCGCGCGACCGCCGTAGCCCGGCCGCTTGCGATACTCGAGTTCGACTTCCTTGAGGAAGGCGCGCTCGCCACGCAGATTGATCAGATAGGCCCGCCCGCTCGCGGGCAGCGTCGCTTGGGTGCGCAAGGTCTCGGTAAAGCCATTCTGATAGGTGATGCGGACGCTGATGAGCTGCACGTCGGCGTTCTGTGCCGAGAGACGCAGCGACCTCAGGAAGCCCTCGTCGCGACCGATACGAATGGTGTCGCGATCGACGCCGAAGCCGACCGACTGGGTGCCGAGTTCGACCCAGCGCGGGCCGCGTTGGGCAGCTGCCGGGTCGGCTGGCAGGAACATGGCCACGCCCAAGGCGGCGGCCCAAAGCAGGGAAAGTAAGCGCTTCATCGTGTTTGCCTCCGAATTCGGGAACGACCTTCGATCATCCCCCGTCCAGCCTGACGCGACCGTCAGGCTTTGTGCCTTGATCTTGTGCCGTCCGCGATAGCCGAGCCTCCAGCCAGACCGACGTCGAACCGATCACTACCGCCCATACGGCCGCAACTAGGCCAGCGAGAGCATTGACCGACAACACCACGCCGAGAAGCTGTGCCGCCTCCTTCGACATCATCGTCGCCAATAGCCCGACGATGACGGTATCGATGTAGAGCTTGAGCTGGAACAACAGTTCGCTCGCCTCGGCGAGATTCGGCCGTACCGGGACATCGAGAATGATCTGCCGCATGATCGCGGCAAAATTTGGGGTCTCGACAAGCCGCGCCGCCGTAAGACCGGCGACCCCAAGGGCGAACAGAACGCCGAGTGGCAGGGCGAGCCTGAAGTATCCCCAGCGTGCCGCCCTCACGCCGAACGACAGCCACAGCCGCCGCAGCAGGCTGATACCGGCGTAGATCGTGACGGCCATGGCGAGTGCGATCCAGAAGCGGCGATCGGTGTTGGTTCCCGAGAATGTCAGCAGCGCCAGGAAGCCCACCATCACCGCCTTGGCCAACGAGGTGACGAGACCGACCAGGGTCGCCGCGATCCGGCCAAACCGGCTCTCGCCCTCGATGTAGAACGGCAATTCGAACAACAGCCGCTTGCGCTCCAGGATGGTGCCCAGCGCCAGCGCCATGAGTGCCGTGACAGCAGCGAACACCAGCGGCATGCGCGTTGCGAGCATCGCAAGGCCGGCGACGGCGGCCAATTCGCCCATCATCAAAGCCGCGTTCGCGAGCCACCTCAGTGCCATCATCCGCGCGCCGGGCCTCCCGCCCCTTTCGTCCCCCGCCGTCCCGACCGATGGGCTTGGCAGCACCCTCTCGTACAGCTATCCGACGCACTGCGGCAACGGCACTCGCCTTGGCCGACACCGGCCGCAAAGCGCCCGAGGAGAGTACGATGCCCGAGCCCTCGCGCGACATCCGCGATCTCATCGCCATCATGGCGGCGCTGCGGACGCCGGACACCGGCTGCCCGTGGGATCTCGCCCAGGACTTCGCGTCGATCGCCCCCTACACCATCGAGGAGGCTTGCGAGGTCGCTGACGCAATCGCACGCGGTGACCTCGTCGACCTCAAGGATGAACTCGGCGATCTGCTGCTGCAGGTTGTTTATCACGCGCGCATGGCGGAGGAACGACAGGCGTTCGCCTTCGGGGACGTGGTCGAGGCGATCACCGCGAAGATGATCCGCCGCCACCCGCACGTGTTCGGCACACCAGAGCAGCGCGCGGCGGGCGCGGCCCCCGGATTCTGGGAACGCATCAAGGCTGGCGAGCGCGCCGCGAAGGCTGCCGAACGGGCGGCCGGTGGCGACGCCAGGGTTGCAGCTGCCGCCACCCCGCACGAGAGCATCCTCGATGGTGTGCCGACCTCCCTCCCCGCGCTGTCGCGCGCCGTCAAGCTGCAGCAGAAGGCGGCGGCGGTCGGCTTCGATTGGCCCTCGCTCGCTCCCGTGCTCGCCAAGGTGCGGGAGGAAATCGACGAACTGGAGGCCGCGACAGAGGCGAACGATGGCCAGCCGATCGATCTGGCACACGCTGCTGAGGAGCTCGGCGACTTGTTGTTCGTCGCGGCCAACGTGGCGCGCCACTTGAACGTCGATCCAGAAGGCGCGCTGCGGGCGGCCAACGAAAAGTTTCGTCGCCGCTTCTCTTACATCGAGACCCGCCTCGCCGAGCAGGGCCGTCGTCCAGGCGATAGCTCGCTCGCCGAAATGGACGGGTTGTGGAACGAGGCAAAGCAGGACGAGCGGACCAAAGTTTCCAGAACCGACGATGCGCCGAGTGAGTAATTTTATTGCGGGTTGGCAGTCTAACGCTGGCCGCCCGCGCGCGTCGTACTGCCAGAAATTGTCTCTTGTGTCTGAATTCGAAATCTGATTAGTTCGCAATGTAGGTCAGCAAGGCTGTCCTTTATAGGTTGAATTCGTGCGCCGCTGTCGTTGGTTCGCGCGCACAAAGTCAGCAGACGAGACTGAGCCCAGGGGTGCTATGACGCGTTCCAGCGACAGCGAGCAGACGACGAGGCGGGCGCCGCGCGCGACGACCTCGCCTCGCGCTTGTGACTCGCCGTCAGCCCGCCGTCTGCGGACATGCGCTTTGCCGGCAGCTGCCTCGGGCTCGACGCGACGATCAACCGACGCGCGAAAACGTGCCTCGAACGGTTGACTAAGCCGATTTGTGCGGCGCACCACCTCGCCCACGGCCTTTATGTCCACCATCCGATTGCGAGCCGGGTCCCGCCGGCTTATCCCCTGAGAAGCGAATTTCGACGGTCGACCGTAACAGGTGCGACCGAGCAAGAGCGAGACCGCCATGACCGCAATGCGCCCCACCTCCGCCGTGTCTTCTTTTGTCCGCCCCGATGCGGAGGAAGCTCAGTGGCTCGACGCCGACCTGGACCAGGGCCTGTTCGATCCCTCGCAGGAGCGTGATGCCTGCGGCGTCGGCTTCATCGCCAACCTTACTGGCGCCAAGAGCCACAAGATCATCGAGGACGCGCTGTTCATCCTCGAAAACCTCGAGCATCGCGGCGCTGTCGGTGCCGACCCGAACTCGGGCGACGGCGCCGGCATCCTGATCCAGATCCCGCACGCCTTCCTGGCCGAGGAGTGCGGCAAGCTCGGCTTCGCCCTGCCCGCCGCGGGTGACTATGCCGTCGGCCATCTGTTCATGCCAAAGGACGACCGTTTGCGCACGCATTGTGCCAACGTGTGGACCCGGTTGCTGCGTCAGGAAGGGTTGCAGTTGCTCGGCTTCCGCGACGTGCCCGTCGACGCCAGCATGCTCTCCGAGCAGGTGGCGGCAACCGAGCCGCATCACTGCCAGATCTTCATCGGACGGCCCGCGACGCTCGATGCCGATGCCTTCGAGCGCAAGCTCTACATCGTCCGCAAGGTCGTCTCGAACGCGATCTACGACGCCTACAAGGGGCGTGACATCGGCCACTACACAGTGAGCCTGTCGTCGCGCACGCTGGTCTACAAGGGGATGTTTCTCTCCTACCAGGTGAAGGCCTACTACAAGGATCTCTCCGATGCGCGGTTACTGAGCGCTATGGCACTCGTCCACCAGCGCTTCTCCACCAACACGTTCCCGTCGTGGAAGCTCGCCCACCCCTATCGCATGGTCGCCCACAACGGCGAGATCAACACGTTGCGTGGCAACGTCAACTGGATGGCGGCGCGTCAGGCGACCGTCTCCTCGCCGCTGTTCGGGGCTGACATCAAGCGGCTGTGGCCGATCTCCTACGAGGGCCAGTCCGACACCGCGTGCTTCGACAACGCCCTCGAATTCCTCACCATGGGCGGCTACTCGCTGACGCACGCAGCGATGATGCTGATCCCCGAGGCTTGGGCCGGCAACCCGCTGATGGACGAGCAGCGCCGTGCCTTCTACGAATATCACGCCGCCATGATGGAACCGTGGGACGGCCCCGCTGCCATGGCCTTCACCGACGGCCGCCAGATCGGCGCTACGCTCGATCGCAACGGCCTGCGCCCGGCGCGGTACCTCGTCACCCGCGACGGCGTCGTCATCATGTCATCGGAGAGCGGCGTGTTGCCGGTTGCCGAAGCCGACATCGTGACCAAGTGGCGCCTGCAGCCCGGCAAGATGCTGCTGATCGACCTCGAGAAAGGCCGCATCGTCTCCGATGACGAACTGAAGGCCGAACTCGCTGCAGCCCACCCCTATCAGCAGTGGCTGTCGCGCACGCAGATCCAGGTGTCCGGCTTGCCGCTGCCGAAGGGCAAGGCCGACCAGCGTACCTCCAACGTCGCCCTGCTCGATCTGCAGCAGGCGTTCGGTTACACCGAAGAGAGCCTGAAGTTCCTGATGGCGCCGATGGTGCTGACGGGCCAGGAAGCTGTCGGCTCGATGGGCACCGACACGCCGATTTCGGCGCTGTCGTCGAAGCCGAAGCTGCTGCACACCTACTTCAAGCAGAACTTCGCGCAGGTGACCAACCCACCGATCGATCCGATCCGCGAGGAACTCGTCATGAGCCTCGTGTCGTTCATCGGCCCGCGCCCCAACATCCTCGATCTCGCCGGCACCGCCGAACAGCGCCGCCTGGAGGTGTCCCAGCCGATCCTGTCGAACGAGGATCTCGAGCGCATCCGCCAGATCGGCAAGGTCAAGGACAACCACTTCACCTCGATCACCATCGACATCACTTACTCCGCCGAGAATGGCGCGCGCGGCATGGAGGCCGCCCTCGATGTCGTCTGCGCCGAGGCCGAAGAGGCCGTGCGCTCGGGCGACTACAACATCATCATCCTGTCCGACCGCGCCACGGGACCCGCCCGCGTCCCGATCCCCTCGCTGCTCGCGACCTCCGCCGTGCACCACCACCTGATCAAGCAGGGCTTGCGCACGTCCGTCGGCCTCGTCGTCGAGACCGGTGAAGCGCACGAAGTGCACCAGTTTGCAACGCTCGCAGGCTACGGCGCGGAGGCAATCAACCCTTACCTCGCCTTCGAGACGATCGCCGACATGCTGCCGGCGCTCGACGCCAAGGCCGATCTCAAGGACGCGCAGAAGAAGTATATCAAGGCGATCGACAAGGGCCTGCTCAAGGTCATGTCGAAGATGGGCATCTCCACCTATCAGTCATACTGCGGAGCGCAGATCTTCGACGCCGTCGGGCTGCGCTCGTCGTTCGTCGACCGCTACTTCACCGGCACCCACACCCAGATCGAGGGCATCGGGCTGCGCCATATCGCGCGCGAGACCGTCGAGCGCCATCGTCAATCGTTTGCGCCCGTGCCTGTCCTCGACGACGCCCTCGATGTGGGCGGCGAGTACGCCTACCGGGTCCGCGGTGAAGCTCACATGTGGCGAGCGCCGGTCGTCGCAGACCTCCAGCACGCAGTGCGCGCCAACTTGCCGGACAAGTACCGCGCGTACGCGTCCCAGGTGAACGATCAGACCGAGCAGTTGATGACCATGCGCGGACTGTTCCGCATCAAGTCGGCAGACGAAGCCGGCCGCAAGCCGGTGCCGCTCGACGAGGTCGAACCGGCGGTAAAGATCGTCAAGCGCTTTGCCACCGGCGCCATGAGCTATGGCTCGATCAGCCGGGAGGCGCACACCACGCTTGCGATTGCGATGAACCGCATCGGCGGCAAGTCGAACACCGGCGAAGGTGGCGAAGAGAGCGACCGCTACAAGCCACTACCCAACGGCGACAGCATGCGGTCTGCGATCAAGCAGGTGGCCTCGGGCCGCTTCGGCGTGACCACCGAGTACCTCGTCAACTCGGACATGATGCAGATCAAGATGGCGCAGGGTGCAAAGCCCGGCGAAGGCGGCCAGTTGCCCGGTCACAAGGTCGACCAGACCATCGCCGCCGTGCGCCACTCGACGCCCGGCGTCGGTCTCATCTCGCCGCCGCCGCATCACGACATTTATTCGATCGAAGACCTCGCGCAGCTGATCTTCGACCTGAAGAACGTCAACCCCGAAGCCGCCGTCTCGGTGAAGCTCGTCAGCGAGGTCGGCGTCGGCACGGTCGCCGCCGGCGTCGCCAAGGCACGCGCCGATCACGTGACGATCTCGGGCTTCGAGGGCGGTACTGGCGCCTCTCCCCTCACCTCGATCAAGCACGCCGGTTCCCCCTGGGAGATCGGCTTGGCCGAGACGCACCAGACGCTGGTCGCCAACCGGTTGCGCGGCCGCATCGCCGTGCAAGTCGACGGCGGCTTGCGCACGGGGCGCGACGTGGTGGTCGGAGCGCTGCTCGGCGCCGACGAGTTCGGCTTCGCCACTGCGCCATTGATCGCCGCCGGCTGCATCATGATGCGCAAGTGCCATCTCAACACGTGCCCGGTCGGTGTCGCGACGCAGGACCCGGTCCTGCGCGCCCGCTTCAAGGGCAAGCCCGAGCACGTCATCAACTTCTTCTTCTTCGTCGCCGAGGAAGTGCGCGCGCTGATGGCGGCGATGGGCTACCGGTCCTTCGACGAAATGATCGGGCAGACCGACATGCTCGACAAGGAACGCGCCATCAACCACTGGAAGGCGCGCGGGCTCGACTTCCGCAAGTTGTTCCACAAGCCGTCGGTGCCGAAGAGCGTCGCCATCTACAATTGCGAGCGCCAGGATCATGGCCTCGAGAAGGTACTGGACAACAAGTTGCTGGAGATCGCCAAGCCGGCACTCGAGGCCGGCAAAGCGGTAAAGGCCGAGGTCGCGATCTCCAACCGCGACCGCACGTCTGGCGCGATGCTGGCAGGCCGCGTCGCCAAGAGCTACGGGCACGCGGGGCTCCCTGAAGACACCATCTGGCTGACCTTCACGGGCACGGCCGGCCAGGCGTTCGGCGCGTGGGCCGCAAAGGGCATGACGCTCGACCTCGTCGGCGAAGCGAACGACTACGTCGGCAAGGGCCTCTCGGGCGGCAAGATCATCGTCAGGCCATCGCCCGACACCGGAATCACGCCGGAGCAGAGCATCATCGTCGGCAATACCGTGTTGTATGGCGCCATCACCGGCGAAGCCTACATGCGCGGTATCGCGGGCGAGCGCTTCGCGGTGCGCAACTCGGGCGCTGCCGCCGTCATCGAAGGCACCGGCGATCACGGCTGCGAGTACATGACCGGCGGCGTCGTCGTCGTGCTCGGGCCGACCGGGCGCAACTTCGCGGCCGGCATGTCGGGCGGCATCGCGTACGTTCTCGATGAAGCCGGCGATTTCGACAGCCGTTGCAATATGGAGATGGTCGAACTCGAGACAGTTACCGCGTCGGCGGACTTGATGGCACGGCTTGCCAAGGCTGGCGCCACCGATACGCACGCGCTCGCCGATGTGATGGGCGACATGACGGGCCAGGACGTGGAGCGCCTGCACCGGCTGATCACCCGCCACATGCACTACACCAACTCGGCCAAGGCCAAGGCGATCCTCGCCGACTGGGCGGGGTACCTGCCCAAGTTCCGCAAGGTTATGCCGACCGAGTATCGCGCGGCACTGAAGCGGCTCGCGGCGGGGGCCGGCGCCTCGCCGACCCCAGCGCTGGTGCACGGGAAGGCGTGAGGCTATGCGGATCTTCGGCGACCTGGGCTCCGGCAACTGCCTCAAGGTGAAGTGGACGGCCGATCACCTCGGCCTCCCCTATACCTGGGTGGACGTCGACATCATGAAAGGCGAGAGCCGCACGCCCGCGTATCTGGCGATGTTCAGCCAGGGCCAAGTGCCGGCCGTCGCATTCGACGATGGCCGCAACCTCGCGCAGTCGAATGCCATCATCCGTTATCTGGCGCGCGGCTCCGCGCTGCTGCCGGAGGACGCCTTCGCTGAGGCCAAGGTCGACGAGTGGCTGTTCTGGGAGCAGAACGCGCACGAGTTCTTCGTGGCCGGCGCCCGCTTCCAGGTTGTCTACCTCGGCAAGTCTACCGGCGAGGTCGAACCGTGGCGGATGGAACGCGGCAACCGCGCGCTCGATCTGATGGAACGGGAACTGTCGGGCCGCGCGTGGCTTGCAGCCGACCGCTTCACCATCGCCGATATCGCGTTGCTCGCCTACACACGCGTCGCCCACGAGGGCGGCTTCGATCTCGGCCGGCGGGCGGGCATTCGCAATTGGATCGCGCGCTGCGAGGCGAAACTCGATCTACCCGCCGCGCATTGACGCCGGCACCACCACACACTTCGACGGGACCAGACCCATGGGCAAGCCAACCGGATTTCTCGAGATCGAGCGCCAGGACCGCCAGTACCGGCCGGTGGATGAGCGCCTGAAGCACTGGGGCGAGTTCGTCGAGCCACTCGGCGATGCGGGAACCCAGAAGCAGGCAGCCCGCTGCATGGACTGCGGCGTGCCCTACTGTCACACCGGCTGCCCGGTGAACAACCAGATCCCCGACTGGAACGACCTCGTCTATCGTGGCGACTGGCAGCGCGCCGCCCACAACCTGCATTCGACCAACAACTTCCCCGAGATCACTGGCCGCATCTGCCCAGCGCCGTGCGAAGCCGCCTGCACGCTCAACATCGACGACAACCCCGTCACCATAAAGACGATCGAGTGCGCGATCGCCGACAAGGCGATTGCGGAGGGTTGGGTCGTGCCGCAAGTGCCGGAGCGGAAAACCGGCAAGCGTGTCGCCATCGTCGGCTCGGGGCCGGCGGGACTCGCCGCAGCCCAACAGCTTGCCCGCGCAGGCCACGACGTCACCGTGTTCGAGAAGAACGCATTGCCGGGCGGCCTGATGCGCTACGGCATTCCCGACTTCAAGCTCGAAAAAGACGTCATCGCCCGCCGGGTCGCGCAGATGGAAGCCGAAGGCGTGCGTTTCCAGTGCAATGTTCACGTCGGCCGCGACAAGACCATCCACGCCCTGCTCGCGAACTACTCCGCGGTTCTGCTCGCAGGCGGCGCCGAGAAGCCACGTGATCTTGCCGTGCCCGGTCGCGATCTTTCCGGCATCCTGTTCGCCATGGACTTCCTGCCGCAACAGAACCGTCGCGTTTCGGGCGAACCGCTGAAGTCCGGCGCGACGCAGGAACTCGCCAAGGGCCGCCACGTCGTCGTGATCGGCGGCGGCGACACCGGCTCGGATTGCATCGGCACGTCGTTCCGGCACGGGGCTCTCAGCGTCACCCAGCTGGAGATCATGCCCGCCCCGCCCGAGCACGAGAACAAGGATCTGACGTGGCCGCACTGGCCGCTGAAGATGCGCACCTCATCGAGCCAGGCGGAAGGCGCCAAGCGCGACTTCGCCGTCACCACCAAGCGCTTCGAGGGCCGCGACGGACGCGTCACCCGCCTCGTCTGCGCCCGCCTCGACGACAAGTTGAAGGAAATCACGGGCAGCGAATTCGCCATCGAGGCCGATCTCGTGCTGCTTGCGATGGGCTTCGTCGCGCCGATCAACGAGGGCCTCGCTGCCGACCTCGGCCTCGACCTCGACCCGCGCCAGAACGTGAAGGCGAGCGACCGCGACTATCGCACCAGCCATCCAGGCGTGTTTGCCGCAGGCGACATGCGGCGCGGCCAGTCGCTCGTCGTCTGGGCCATCCGTGAAGGCCGCCAGGCAGCGCACGCCATCGACACGCACCTGATGGGCCGCAGCGATCTGCCGAGGTAGCGTCGGCCTGGTGCATCGAGTGGCCGTTGCGACGGCCTCTCGAACCCGGCTCCTTCGATCGATTTGACCTTCGACCTATGCTGCCACCTTGGCATCGCAGTCCAGTCGACCTGCCAGCTGCTCAAGAGCAGCAAGTGTTTGCTGGAGCCCCGTGCCCAGCACCTCGTCCAACGCTGCGCAGTCAGGTAGGTGATCCCGCGCGGCGGCCTGTTCGACAGCTTCGAGCCAGACCGCCAAACGTGTTGCGCCGACATTCCGGCACATTGATTTGAGGGCGTGTGCCTCCCGTCCCACCGCGACGGCCTCGCCAGCCTCGACGGCAGCCTTCAACCGGAGAGCGGCGACCGGTGCATGCTCTGCGAAGAGCGCCACGACGCGCTCGACCAGTGAACTCGCAGGCCCCGCCATCCGGGCGATCGAGCGCAGGATTTCCTCGTCGAGCACATGCAGTACGGGCGCGGCGCCAACGCAATCCGGCGCTCCTGGCAGGAACATGTCTTCGGTCACGGCGCCGGCCGCCACGCCCAGCGCCCTCTTCGGTCGGACCCAGCGTGCGAGGCACGCCTCGATGGCCGCGAGCGTGAACGGCTTGGTGACGCAATCATTCATGCCGGCGTTGCGCCAGTTTTCAGCGTGCGGGCCGACGACATGGGCCGTCAGCGCAATCACCGGAACTGGGGCGCGGCCGGTCGACGCTTCTCTTTCCCGTATCGCCCGGCAGGCGCCGAAGCCATCCAGCACCGGCATACCGCCGTCCATGAATACGAGGTCGAAGTGGCCTTGCTCCAAGGCTTCGACGGCGGCCGCCCCATCCTCGACGCTGACCAGGTCGACGCTCAAGCGGCCCAGCACTTCTGCGAGGACTTCACGGTTCACCGCGCTGTCGTCGGCCGCCAGCACGCGAACGCCATGGAACGTCGGTCGCGGCTCCCCGTCGTGCTCTGACGGCAATCTGCATACAGCGGCCACCTCGCGACCGATAGCAAAGCTGACGGCCTGTCGGGCGTCTCCACTGGTGAGCGGCCGAGTGATCGATATTTGGACCTGAGATGCCGGCCGTTCGGTTGCAGCCGCCGCCTCACCGAGATGCTCCAACCTGACAACTCGAGTTGCATCGGCGAACCAGTATTCGGCATCGTGCAGGAGCCCGGCGTCCGCGACAACGGCGAGGGCCTCACGTAGTGCGGCCCGATCGGGCCGGCGGAAATCCAGGGTCA
>Ga0247831_1008411_pt1 | contig 10898 bp, 13 predicted proteins | sample LaCruzMarch2015__9_FD_192406 | JGI IMG/M metagenome (GOLD analysis project Ga0247831, IMG submission 192406) | Freshwater microbial communities from meromictic Lake La Cruz, Castile-La Mancha, Spain - LaCruzMarch2015_1m | ecosystem: Environmental > Aquatic > Freshwater > Lake | place: Spain...
GCCTGCCGCTCGACGTCGGTCGCGCCCATGTAGATCTCGCACGGCATGCCGTACTTGGCGCAGACCGTGGCGACCGCGACGCCGTGCTGGCCGGCGCCGGTCTCGGCGATGATGCGCGTCTTGCCCATGCGGCGGGCGAGCAGAATCTGGCCGAGGCAGTTGTTGATCTTGTGCGAGCCGGTGTGATTGAGCTCGTCGCGCTTGAGATAAATCTTGGCGCCGCCGAGTTCCTCCGTCAGCCGCTCGGCGAGATAAAGTGGCGAGGGCCGGCCCGAGTAGTGCTTGTGCAGGTAGGTCATCTCGGCGGCGAAGCCGGGATCGGCCTTGGCGGCGTTGTAAGCCGTCTCGAGTTCGAGGATCAGCGGCATCAGCGTCTCGGCAACGAACCGGCCGCCGTAGAGGCCGAAGTGGCCACGGTCATCCGGACCGGAGCGATAGCTGTTGAGGAGAGCGAGCGCAGCGGACTTCGCCTTTGCGGGCGGCTTGGCCTTGGCCGCGGGCTTGGCAACCGCCTTCTTGGCCGGTGGCGTCGACTTGGGCGCCTTGGCGGATGCGGACGAGGTGGACTTCGGGGCCATGGCAGTGCCTTCGCTCGATCGGGAAACTTGAGAGTTTCGGGGTTCAGTCGACGTTGATAGCGCCCTTCGCGGCAGCGATAAAGGCGCCGATCAGCGCGGCATCCTTGACGCCCGGTGCGCTTTCGACGCCTGAGGAGACGTCGACCCGCCGGGCGCCGGTCAGCCGAATGGCGTTGGCGACATTCGCCACCGTCAGCCCGCCGGACAGCATCCAGTCGACCTCGCCTTTCGCGGCATCGAGTGCCGTCCAATCGAACGACACCCCGTTGCCGCCAGGCAGGATCGCGTCCTTCGGCGGCTTGGCATCGAACAGGATCAGGTCGGCGATCCCGCGAAATGCACGCGCCGCGGTGGCATCCTCCGCGGTCGCCACCTTGATGGCCTTCATGATACGGCAGCCGCTCGCCGTCCGGATCGCCGCGCAGCGTTCGGGCGTCTCGGCGCCATGCAATTGCAGGATGTCGGGGCGAACGTTCGTGGCGACGGCTGCGACGAGATCGTCGTCCGGGTCGACCATCAGCGCGACGATGCCAGTCCGTCCACGAGCGATTTCGGCCAGCTCAGCCGCCACTTCGAGCGAGACGTGACGCGGGCTCTTGGGGAAGAACACCAGACCGACGTAGTCGGCCCCGGCTTCGAGCGCCGCTCGCATGGTCTCGGGCGTCTTGAGACCACAGATCTTGACCTCGACGGTCATTGCTTTGCTCCAGGGCCTAGGCCCGTTGAACCGCCGCGCTCGTCACCCTCGCTGGCGCGGGCTGCCACGACGCCGCGCAGGTCGAGTGCTGCGATTTCATCCAGCGTCCTGCCAGGGCGGGCCTTATACGCGGGCAGCGACCAGCCGTAAACGAGCGCCAGCGCGCGCACGCCGAAGCCCGCAACAAAGCCGATGCCGGCCGCCATCCCGGGCGGGGCGCCCGCCGCATCGGCGCAAACATGGGCGATGGCGCCCGCCAGTGCCGCCGTGATGTAGATCTCGCGGCGGAGCAGGATCGAGGGTTCGTTGCCGAGAATGTCACGCAGGATGCCACCGAGACAGGCCGTCAGCATGCCCATCACCACGGCGACCACCGGCCCGGCACCCGACGCCAACGCCTTTTCCGAGCCGGCAACCGCGACCAGCGCGAGGCCGACCGCATCGAGCCAGATGATCAGCCGATAGCGTGACTGCGTCAGGTGGGCCGTGAAGAAGACCAGCACCGAGGCGCCGGCCGCCACCAGCACGTAGGGCGGGCTCGCGACCCAGAACACCGGCACGCCGAGCAGCAGGTCGCGCACCGTACCGCCGCCGACCGCGGTGATCGTGCCGAGCCACAAGAAACCGACGATATCGAGCTGCTTGCGGCTGGCCACCAGCGCGCCGGTCACTGCGAACACGGCGACAGCAACGAGGTCGACCAACTGCAGCACGGTGGCGAGGCCTTGCGGGTTCGGCATCACGACGCCCCGATCAGGTTCGCGCCGCAGCCGCCACGACGCCAGCGCCGATCAGCAGGCCGCCACCGGTACGATTGACCGCGCGCTGCACGGCCGGGCGCCGGATCGCCGTGCGGGCTGCACTGGCAGCGAACGCGTAGAGCAGCGCATTCAATGTCGCGAGCGTCAGGAAGGTCGCCTCCATGATCACCATCTGCGGCAGCAGGGCCGCGCCCGGCGTCAGGAACAGCGGCAGAAACGCGACGAAGAACACGATGCTCTTGGGATTGAGCGCGGTCACTGCGAAGGCGTGCCAGAACATCGTGCGATGCTCGCCGGGCCGCGACCCCGCGACCGCCTCGGCTGGCGCGTCCGCTGCCAGAACCGGCAAAACGGGCGACCGCCACAACCGTATGCCGAGATAGACGAGATAGGCGGCACCCGCCCATTTGACCGCCGTAAACAGCGTGGCGGACGCCGCCAGCAGCGCGCCGAGGCCGAGCATCGACGCCGTCATCGCCACGAAATCACCGAGCGCGACGCCGACGACCGTCGGCACTGCCGCGCGCCGACCATGTCCGATGGCGTAGGAAACGACGAGCAGGATCGTCGGGCCGGGAATCGCCAGCATGACGGCAGAGGCGGCAGCGAAGGCCAGCCAGGTTTCGAGAGTCATCGGTGCTCCGGGACTGCGAGGACGAGCGCCCGCAGCAAAGACAGAGCGCCACGCGAGCGTCAATCGAGCGCTGGCGGAGCAGGCCGCGCGGGCTTCACAGGGGGGCGGGGGCTGTGTATCTCCACGCTATCGCGCGGCAGCCCCCTGTCGACCCGCCGCGGCGCTGCAACGAGGGACGTCAGGCGATGGCATCAGGGCAACTCGACGGCGGTCTCGCCACCATCTTCGGCGGCTCGGGCTTTGTCGGCCGCCACACGACTCGGGCGCTCGCCAAGCGCGGCTGGCGGGTGCGCGCCGCCGTGCGCCGGCCCGACCTCGCCGGCCACCTTCAACCGATGGGCAACGTCGGCCAGATCCACGCCGTGCAAGCGAACCTGCGCTATCCCAATTCCATCGGACCGGCGCTCGAAGGCGCGGACGTCGCGATCATCGCGGTCGGCCAGCTGACGCCTTCAGGCCCGCAGACCTACGATGCGTTGCAGGTGGACGGGCCACGCGCGATCGCGAAGGCTGCCCGCGAGCGCGGCGTGAAGCGGCTGATTCACATCTCGGCGATCGGCGCCGACGCTCAAGGCAACGCCAACTACGCCCGCACAAAGGCCGAGGGTGAAGAAGCCGTACTCGCCGAGTTTCCCGAAGCGATCATCCTGCGCCCATCGATTATCTTCGGGCCGGAAGACAAGTTCTTCAACCGCTTCGCCGAGATGGCGACCTCGTCGCCGGTACTGCCGCTGATCGGCGCCGAGACACGCTTCCAGCCGGTTTTCGTCGGCGACCTCGCGGAAGCGATCGCCAACGCGGCAGAGGGCCATGCGCGTCCCGGCACGATCTACGAGATCGGCGGGCCCGACATCATGAGCATGCGCGAGATCCTCGAGAAGACGCTCGAGTGGTCGGGCCGCCGCGCCGGCCTCGCGCCCATCGCCATGCCGATCGCCAAACTGATCGCGCTATTGACCTGGCCGTTGCCGGGCACCCTGCGGCCAATCACGGTCGATCAGGTGCGAATGCTCAAGTCGGACAACGTCGTCTCGGACGGCGCCAAGGCAGACGGTCGCACGCTGGCAGACCTCGGCGTCGCCGCTCCGACAGCGGTCGCAGCTGTCGTGCCGGGCTACCTGGAGCGATTCCGCCCGCGTGGGCAGTTCTCGCACTACCGGGGGTAGCGCCAACCGTCACTTGTGCAACAGATGGCCTGCAAAGCTCATGATGAGCGGGATGGGCAGCGACGCGAGCGCAATAGCGATCAAGAAGCGGACGACTGGAAACACGCCGCTCATGCCCGCGAGTAGCGCGATGCCGCCACCGCCGCCGATCAGCGCGTTGCCTGGCAGATTGAGCGAGGCAATGAGGGCCAGATCGCGGTAGCGGACGAGCAGCCGCGCGATCCCGGTCGGTGCGCCATCGACCAGTGCCTCGATCCGCTGGGCGGGCGCCATCGGCGCGAGGCGGTGGACGAGCGCGCTCGCGGACGAGATGCCGAGGAAGTCGAAGAACGCGGCGAGCGACCCGATCGAGACGAAGCGGCCGGCGATATAGGCGATCAGCAGCGCCAGCAGCGTTGCGACATAGATCGGCATCGCGACCTTGGCACCGAATATCGCGAATAGCGCCAGGCTGATTTCGATCCCCGGCACGAACGGGAGAGCGAGCAGGACGACGTATAGCAACAAGCCGCCGATCATCAGCGCTTGCAGCCCCGCAGAACTGGTGCCTGCCGGCCCGATTGCGAATTGCTGCTCGAGCCAGCGGCCACCAAAATGGCCGAGCACGATGATGAGCGCATAAACTGCCAACAGCAGTGCGATGCGCACCCAGCGGGCTTGTGCCGGCTTCTGTTCGATCTCGCTCATGACGACCACGCTCTGACCCGTTGAAATTGGTCACCGGTCGATCCCGGCAATCCTGCGCACTGAACGCACGGGCGGCCCGATCCTCACCGGACCGGGCCGCCTGCATTTCAGGAGGTAACGCGTGTTGGCTGGGCCGTCAGGTCCGGCGCACTGCGTTCAGTGGATGGTCGCGATCTCCAGTTCATCGCCCATGGCGTGAGCGATGGCCGTGCCGCGATCGTCGGTGAGGGCGATCGGTGTGCCGTCGGCGCCGTGCAGGGCATAAAGCTGCAGGCCCTTCGGAAGATTTTCGACGGATGGATAGAAGCGGATGGCCTCGTCGGAGGTCAGCTGCTTGATGTAAGCAACCTTGCCGTCGCCCAGCTGAGCGAGTTCGTTCTTGGACATGAAGGCCGGCCGGCGGATGCGCCGCAGACCACCTTTCAAGCCTACTCGTTTCCCGCCCGACTCGCCGCCGGTGGTTCTTTTCGTGCTCATGATGCCCTTCCTTCTCGCTGGAGTTGGGTCGGCTCAGATCTCGCACGTCACGCGGCACCGGACGCTCGAAAACGAGCTAGGCTATCCGTCGTCGCGGCCATGATCGCGCGATTCGGATCACTTGGCTGTGACAAAGAAGTCAACGGGGCGCGTAACCTGATGAACGGGTTAATCGCCGGCAGGCGGTCGTCACGGTTTGACGCCGTTGCGCCCGATTTCGACGCGACGTACCAGTCGTTCCGGCTCGTGGCGCACGAGATCGATCGCCAGAAGGCCATTGTCGAGACTGGCCGATGCGACTTCGATGCCGTCGGCGAGCAGAAAGGTGCGCTGAAACTGGCGCGCCGCGATGCCGCGATAGATGTACTCGCGGCCCTTGTCCTCGGCCTGTTTGCCTCGCACGACCAACTGATTGTCCTCCACGGTGATCTCGAGATCCTCACGGCGGAAGCCGGCCAGCGCGAGCGTGATCCGCAGCAACTCCGGCTTGCCGTCGCCCTTGGCCAGACGCTCGATATTGTAAGGGGGGTAGCCGTCGCCACCTGACTTGCCGAGGCGATCGACGAGCCGTTCCATTTCCTCGAAGCCGAGCAACAGCGGGCTCGACAGAAGTGACATTCTCGGCATGCACGTCGGCCCTCTCGGAAGCGACCCTCGGTGGATCCAGCCGCCGGATCGTCCGGCCACCGGCCGTGGCCCGATCAGGCACCACGTCACCGCCCACACCATATGGTGCAGTAATGACACCATTCAAGCGGCCTGCCGGTGTGCTACGCGGGCTCGCCCGAAGTTCACGGACCCTTGCCACATTGCTGTGCCTTTTTGCCGATGGATAGGCAGAGCCGAGGGTCGACCCGGCACCCGCCACACGCGTCAGCTCGGCCGAACCAGATCGGCCACTCCAGGGAAACTCATCATGCGTCGCATCAAGCTCGCCGGCCTCGTCTTCGTCGTGGCCCTGTCCGCTGCAAGCGCAGGCTCGGCCCAGGACAAGACCGGCAAGGCGATCGACCTGACGCCCGAGGAGATCGCCGAGAAGGATGGCCGGAAGGCCTGCAAAGTGGCGATCTGCACGGCGTTCCGCACCAAGAAGCCGGGCGGCGACATCGCCTGCAACGTCGTCAAGTCGTGGCGTAAGGAGCAGCTCGACAAGATGGTGGCGAAGGCGCGCGCCTCCTGGCCGTGGGGGGCCGTGCGCTGCACCGTCGACATCAAGTTGCCGCGCGAGGAACTGCTCAAGGCCATCGCCGAGCCGAAATACGATCTCGTCCTCGCCCCTCACGCCGTCGCTTGCACCGTGCAGCGCGAGAAGGAGCCGGCCGAGATCAAGTTCTCGTTTGCGCCGAAGGTTCACTTCGAAGGTGGCAAGGCGGTCAAGGCGCGCCTCAACTGGGGTGAGATCACCGCGCCGACGCTGGTCAAGACCGCGATGTGGACGGCGACCGCCACTGACAACACCTTCAACGTGCTCGAGGGCACCGTCGTCGAAGACATCAACGACTTCATCGGAGCCAAGTGCGACGAGGTCAAGGACGAGTGGTCCAAGTAATCGTCCGAGCAACCCTCCAAGCAGGGACACAAGGTGGCGGTCGGCGCGCGCCGGCCGCCAAACCCTTCCTCAGCCGCCAGTTGGACAGTTCCCGCTATGCGCCGAACGGCTGTCGGCAGGCGCCTCGTCGCGACGAGTGAGGCTGTAATCGCGGTCGACCTCCGCGACACGCAAGCGATAATCGGCCAGCATGCCGGCGCGGCCGACCGATTGCGCCTCGCGATGGCGGGAGCGTGTCCGCCATGCAGCGATCGCGGCCTCGTCGCGCCAGAACGACAGCGACAGCATTTTGCCGGGCTCGGTGAGCGACTGGAACCGCTCGACGGAGATGAAGCCATCGATGGTCTTCAGCTCGTCGCGCAGCGTGGCGGCCATATCGAGGTAGTGCTCGCGGCGACCATCGGCCGGCCAGACTTCGAAGATGACAGCGATCATGGTTTGAAGAGTTCCCCGTGAGGCGCCGAGACGAGCTTCAGGAACACGCGGTCCTCTTTCTGAATGAAGCGTTCGCGGCGGGCGAAGTCGTAGTTCTCGCGGCCCGCCGGATCGACGGCGAGCCGCGCGCGATAGGTCTCGTAGGCGGCAAGACTGTCGATGGTATAGACGCCGTAGGCGGTCGTTGCCGAGCCCTCGTGCGGGCCGAAATACCCAATGAGCTGTGCGCCGCAGCGCGGGATCGTCTCGCCCCAGGTGCGCGCATAGCGAGCGAACGCATCGGCCTTGAAGGGGTCGATCTCGTAGCGGATGAAACAGGTGATGGGCATGCGGGCCTCCGGTGATGTCTGGTCACTTGGCCCACATAGCGTACGTCGCCGGCAGGATGCTTCGGCTTGGGCCGAAGCTTTAATCCGAGATCACCGCGCCATCACCTGGGCGACCAGGATCAGCCCCGAGCCGAGCAGCAACACCAGCACGACGCGTTTGAATACCGCCTCGCTGACGAGCCCATAGGCGCGCGCGCCAAACCAGGCGCCGAGCAATGTCGCCGGAAGGCAGATGGCGGTGACGAGCAGGGCCTCGCGACCGATGCCGCCAGCTGCGATCATGCCGACGCCTGCCAGCGTCAGAATGACGAGGTTGAACGGTTGGTAGATCGCTCGCTGCGCCGCGACAGAGCCGCCGCGCAGTTGAAGCCAGATGATCGGGAGCGGTCCGGACAGACCGCAAAAGCCGGCGAGGAAACCGCCGCCACCGCCGACCACCGCTTCGGCCCGCCGCCCGCCCCAGTTGCCGATGCGGACGCGCGCGAGCCCGGCGAATTGGGCGACCGCATAGGCGATAAGGAAAAAACCGACGGCCCCCTTGAGGCCAGCGGGCGAGACGGCGGCAAGCGCCAGGATACCGAGTGGCAGGCCGACGATGCCTCCGGCCAGCATCGGCAGCGCCCCCCGGAACGACGGCTTGTGGGGGATCGCGTACAAGGCGACGAGTTGCGAGGCAACCGACGTCGCAGCGATCAGGAACGGCACCATGGCGGGGGTGAGCGCGTGGTACCAGATACCGGAGGCGACGAGCCCCGTGCCGAAACCGGCGAAGCCACTGGTAAAGCCGGCGACCAGCGCACCGACGACCGCGAGGGCGAGTGCCCCGGACTCCAGCGCCACCGGCAGGGCGAGCGCAGAGCTGCTCACTGCAGCGTTTCCATCAACCGCTTCTGCAGCATCATGCGCGGCAGGATCGACGAGATCAGCAGATGCTCTTCGAGCGTGTGAGCGCCCTCACCGTCGACGCCGAGACCATCGAGCGTCGGCACCGTCTCGGCGGTGAAGTTGCCGTCACTGCCGCCACCGGTCGCGACGTCTTCGAGCGTCAATCCGATCTCGGCAGCCAGCTGCCGGGCATGCGCGAGCAACCGCGAGACGCCAGCGTTTTTTTCATATGGTGGCCGGTTGAGCCCACCCTCGATCTCCAGACGCACGTCCGGCACCATGGCCTGCAACGCCCTCAGGCGAGCATCATATTCGCGGCCGTCGGCGACCGAGGCGACGCGCATGTCGATCGAGGCTTCGCAGAAAGCCGGGCGCACGTTGTCGGCCGTGCCACCCTTGATCTGGCCGATCGAGAACGTGACGCCGCGCTCGTAGTCGGTCATCGCCTCGATGGCGATCACCTGATGGGCGATCTCGAGGATGGCGCTGCGTCCCTCCTGGTGGCGCGAACCGGAGTGTGACGGCCGACCGTGCGCGCGCATCACGTATCGGCCGACGCCCTTACGCGCCGTGACCACGCGGCCGCCGTCGCGCGCGGGCTCCGTCACCAGCACATATTTAGAGCGTCGCCCGAGCGCCTCGATGTGGGTGCGCGAGGTGAGGCTGCCAACCTCTTCGTCGGCGACATAAAGGAAGCGCAGTGGCAGATGCGTCTTCCGCCCGGCGCCCACGATCTCGCGATAGGCGGCGAGCGCCAGGTAGGCGCCGCCCTTCATATCGTAGATTCCGGGCCCGTAGGCCTTGTCGCCGTCGATGCGAAACGGCAGGTCATGAGCGAGCGTGCCCTTGGGATGGACGGTGTCGAGGTGGCAAAGGATGCCGATGCCCGGCCCATCGCCACCCCACGGCGAGGAGACGAGCAGGTGGTCGCCGCGGCCGTCGCGACCGGGGATGCGCTCGACGTTGGCGCCGAGTGCCGTCCAGTCGGCCGACGCCTTGTCCATCATGCGGTTGACGCCGACGACGTCGGCCGTCTGGCTCTCGATCTCGACCCAGCTGCGGATGCCGTCGAGGATCTCGGCGGTTCGTGCGTCGATAGCGTTCGTCGGCATGCTGCCCCCTATTGCAACCGTTCACTGGACCTCAGCGGAATCAGACCTGGCGGCGCTGCTGGCGCTTCAGCCACGACTCGCGCCAGGCGATGAAACCCGTGGCGCCGATGATCAATGCCGCGCCGATCCACGTTGTCCAGCCGGGCACTTCGGCGAACAGCCAATAGCCCCAGGCCACCATCCACAGCAACCGCACATAGTCGACCGGCATCACCACGCTGGCGTCGGCGATGCGCAGCGACTGCACGTAGCAATAGTTGCCGAGGCCGGCGACGAGCCCCATCCCAGCGAGCACCAGCCAAACTCCGGGCGACGGCCAGACCCAAACCGGAATGGCAGCGAGGCCGGCGAACGGCGCGATCATCAGTGGCTGATAGAAGGTGATGGTGAGCGTGGAATCGTAACGTGAGAGATCTTTCGCCATCAACAACGAGACGGCCCACAGCATACTGGAGCCGATCGCGGCCAGCGCGGCCCAGGTGACGATGCCGGCGCCGGGCTTCAGCACGACCACCGCACCGGCGAGGCCGACGACCACCGCCATCCAGCGTCTCAAGCCGACCGGTTCGCCGAACCACAGCGCGGCGCCGACGACGACGAAGATCGCCGTAGTGAAGCTCAACACGCCGGCATCGGCCAGCGGCAGGTGGGCGAGCGCCCAGTACCACGCCCACATCGAGAAAACGCCGACCACCCCGCGCAGCACATGCAGCCCTGGCGCCTTGGTCTGCCAGGACAAGGCTTTGCCGAGCAGCAGAAACGGCGCCGTCGCCGCCAGCGTGAACAGCGAGCGCACGAACACGATCTGGATCGCGGATAGTTCCGGCGCCGCGAAACGCACCCCCAGGTGGAGCAAGGACGAGAAAAAGCCAGCGAGCAGCATCAGCCCCATGCCGGTGAGCAGGGCACTGTCGCCTAAGACGAGCGGCAAGGGCGGCCGTGATGGTCGGTCGGGAGGGCTGGCGGGCATCGGGATCGGGTGTGCTCACGATTTTCGGCCGCTGGCGGTGCGCACCTGCGCCGCGACCGAGCCGGTTGCGCAACTCTAGGCACCGGTGAGCGGCCTGCGCCAGAGTGAACCTGCTACGCTGCGGGTCGCCATAGGCAGGCCAGCCCCGAGCCCTGCGCAGACCTCGACCGGCCGAGACGCACGAGGTCGGAGGATCAGATCGCCGTTCAGCGCTGGCCGCTGGCGTAGATTGGCTGTGTGCGCAGCGCAGCGGTACGCTGCGCGTCCTCGTGCGCCTGCTCGAGCACCGCATAGGCCTGGTTGATGCGCCGCGCCATCGCCTCTAGGTAGCTACGGACTTCGGCGGGAAGCTCGGCGCTGGCATATCGGTCGGGGTGATAGGCGAGGGCGGCCCTATGGAACGCCGCCTTCACCTTCTCGAAGGCTGCGCCCTTCGCGACACCGAGCGCCTGCCACGGGTCGAAGCCGTCGATATCGCGCACGCGATTGGCAAGCGCTGGCACCCGCTCGGCCGCCAGCGGCCGCACAGCGCGCAGTGACGCCTTGGCGAGGTACAGCCGCTCACCGGCGTAAGGCTCGAACTCCATGAACGGCGCCGGATTGTTCAGGATGTCGGCG
>Ga0247831_1008416_pt1 | contig 10893 bp, 14 predicted proteins | sample LaCruzMarch2015__9_FD_192406 | JGI IMG/M metagenome (GOLD analysis project Ga0247831, IMG submission 192406) | Freshwater microbial communities from meromictic Lake La Cruz, Castile-La Mancha, Spain - LaCruzMarch2015_1m | ecosystem: Environmental > Aquatic > Freshwater > Lake | place: Spain...
TGTAGGAAAAAGTATTGTTTTGGCCAATATTGCCAGTAATATTTGCGCACAAGGCAAAACTGTTTTGTTGATTAGTCTGGAAATGAGTGAAGTTGTGTATGCCAAACGACTTTGTGGAAACTTTGCCAACATTCCAATATTTTCATTAAAACATAAATTAGATGAATTAAGGGACGAAATCGCAAAATATAAAAGAGAAAATCCCAAATCTAAACTTGTTATCAAAGAATTTCCCCCTAGCACAATCAGTGTGGGTCAATTAAATGCATATATCAAAAAACTTATACAGAGTGGAATCAAACCGGATGCCATAATCGTGGATTATGTAAATTTATTGACCACATCATTTGGAAATAATTCATATGAAAGAGTGAAGCACATCACAGAAAATCTAAGGGCAATAAGTTATATTTTTAATGTTCCTGTAATTACTGCAACTCAATTGAATCGAAGCGCCACGAATCAAAGCAATCCTCAATTGGAAACTATAAGTGAAAGTCTTGGATTAGCCATGACTGCAGATTGTATTATTGGATTGTGGAGAGAACCAGAGGATGTGGAATTGGGACGTATTAATATGAATATTCAAAAAAATCGCATGGGTCCCGCTTTTGGTACAGCTACTTTTGCATTGGATCAGGCAACCATGAGAATCCGTGAAGAAGCAAAAATTCAAACAAATGATGCGATTTCCAGCACAGAAAACACACTGAATAATCTGACAGTCAATGATCTGATGGAATGAAAAAGACAACTATTCTTTGTGATTTTGATCTGGACGGAGCAGGTTGCTGTCTTGTGGCTAAATGGTCTTCACCCAATCAACAATATGATATTATACCTACAAATGAAAATGAACTGGCCGAACATTTAAAAAATAGTGATCCAAGAATTCCTTTGATTGTTTGTGATATGGCATTTAACCAAAAACATATAAATTTAGCAGATCGATCCAATGTTTTATTCATTCATCATCATGAGTTGCTTGAACAGGTAACATCAAAAAATTGCAAAATAATTTGTAAAGAAGAATCATCTTGTACCAAATTATTTGCAGATCTTTTAAAAACACAGTTATCAGATGAAAAGAAAAAATTGATAGATTATATTAATGATTACGACAGTTATAATTTAAAATATAAAAAATCATTATTTTTAAACATGGTATTCTGGTCATATACAGGAAATAAACTGGAAAAATTTATCACTGATTTTGAGCAAGGAGATAGAGAATTTAATGATACAGAAAAAAATATGGTGCGGATTTATGCATCAAAAATGGCGGAAATTGCTAAAAAATCGGAACCACACGTGCTTAAAACAAAAAATTTTAATATAATAATTTTTTATGCTGATTTTGCAATAAATGAACTTTGTGCAGAATTTTGTAAAAAATACGATTCTGATGCAGCCATAAGCATAAACAAAAATACACTTTCAGCTTATATAAGAATCAATCGAAAGAAACAAACCAATTTCGATTGTGGTATTTTTGCAAAAATATTCATGGATGGACACGGGTATAAAAACTTTGCCTCTGGTAAAATTACGGATAAATTTGTTGATTTATCGATGAAATTCAATAAGATCTGATATGGAAAAGACTATTACAGATAAAGAGACCGAATATTATTTTCTATGTTTCTGTAGTTTGATGTGTATTTTGGCAGAAAAGAAACTGAATCTGCCCAATGTCTTCATAGCATTCTTAAAAAATAAAAATTATCGCGAGCTTTTTAAACAAATGTTGAATGTTGAAACTGATCATGAATGTGTTAAAATTTTTATAGATTTTGATCCTAATTTACACAAATCAAAATACATAACCAAGTTTTTAAATAAAAATAAAAAATTAAAGCTTTCGTGAAACCTGGTTTGTTGGATATTTACAATTCTTTTATCAAAGCGTATCGTGTTGCAAATTCTGCACCATTCCGATACCGGAAAACATATGAAACTCTTCCGCAAGAGGTAAAAAACAAAGTTGAAAGAATCAAACTATTTTTTGATTCGTATGAAATAAATGTGGATGATTTTTTTGAAGCTCCTTATTTTTTGTATAAAGACACGAAATATTTTGCCTTTGATTATTATCTTTCAAGAAAAGCAGTGAAAAGTTATGCGGATTTTGAAAAAGAAATAATAATGCTAGGTCCGGATAATATTCGTAATCTTATTAAAATAAAAAATTCTGTATTGTTTCTGAAAAAGTTTTTAAAAACTGAAGCAATACCTTTCCCTGATTACCTAAACAATAAAAAAGATAAAATTCCTTCTTTTGTTACACATTTAAAAAATAGAAATGTTTCAATTTATTTTTTAATGGGTCTGGATGGTTTTGAAAAAGCTTTTTTTGCTTTTGATTCTAATCTTTTAAAATTCATAATACCAGACATTTATGAAAATTATGAGTTATATAATAAAAAGTTTCTTACCAGTCAAAATGCCAGAATTCTGGTAAAAAGTATTTTAAATAAAAAGATTCTTGGTTGACATATTAATTTGTATGTTAAGATAAATCTATGAGTAAATTCACATCATCTATGTTCGAAACACTAAAGGAATCTCTTACAAAGAAAGGAGAAAATAGCAGCGGTTTATATAAACATATAATGAAACTGGAACCAGGCAACACTTATGTGGTTCGTCTGATTCCAAATTTGAAGGATGCTAAAAAAACATTCTTTCATCATGTTCAACATGGTTGGACAAGTTTTGCAACAGGTCAGTATGTCAGTGCCCTTTCTCCTGCTACATGGGGCGAAATCGATCCTATTGGTCAAACTCGTTATAAGCTTCTTTACAAGAGCAATAATGATGCAGACAAGGTAAAAGGTTCAGAAATTAAACGATCTGAAAGATGGCTTGCAAACATTTTAGTTATTGATGATCCTATCAATAAAAATAACAACGGCAAAGTTATGATTTTAAAGATTGGCAAACAACTTCATAAGATTATCATGGATGCAATGTCTGGTGAAGAAAGTGAAGATTTTGGTGACAGAATTTTTGATCTTTCTGAAAAGGGTTGTAATCTCAAGATTAAAGTTGAAAAGCAAGGAGATTTTCCCAATTATAGCAGTAGCAGATTCACCTCTCCAAAAGAAATTGAAGGTTTGGATGAAAAAGCTCAAGAGAAAATGTATGAAAGTGGTTTTGATTTGGAAAATGTATTTCAAAAGAAATCTCAAGAAGAACTTCAAAAACTTTTAGAAGAACATTTCTTTTGCAACGTTTCTGTAACACCTCCTTCATCCAAAAAGGTTGCTGCGGCTGAAAAAAATAGTGATCTTGTGGAACAGAAAACACAATTGAAATCCAGCATTGGTGGAAAAAAAGCTGATGATAAAGAGGAAGATTTGATCAATGATCTTCTTGAAGGTCTGGAAACAGTTGAATGAGCCAAATTCAAGATCCGGCCATAGCAAACATTGTTTATAATTTTTTGGGCAATACTCTTGCTCAACTAAATGAAATAGACAAGCATAATATAGGAGGGAGCAGTTTAAAAGCCCTAAAAACGGATCCAAAGAATGTTTTTAGGGTAAATTATGATCAAGGCATGAGTTTATTGCCATCAGAACCATCTAATTTAACTCCCCCTGTATTTGAACAACCTCAAGCACAACCTCAAGCACCAATTCATGCGAACCCTGCTGTCAATGTAGTAAATGCAGGATTGAATGTTTCGGCACCAATTCCTGTTCAAGAAACAATTCAACAAGTTATCCATTTTACAAATGGCCCAAAACTGATTCCTGAGTTTGATAAGATTATATCAGCTTTAACAAATATTAAGAATATATTAAATGAATCGGTTCACGATAGAAAATAAGAACAAATTCTGTCGATATTTTCTTGAACCTCTTCTGAAGCTGAATCCGAAGTGTGTTCTTAAAATAGAACCAGACAAGGTTCATGCAAAAAGCAGTTATCCGGATGGTTCTCTTTTCCTGGAAGCTTCCTCCAGTATTGATACAGATATACTCGATCAGAAAGAATTGGCATTTATAGATCTTTCCAGATTTATTAAAACCCTTGATTTTGTGCAAAAAGATGTGGTCAGTTTTAAATTGGATCAAAATTATCTTTCATATAAAGATGCAACTAATCATTTCACCATGCAAATGTATGATACCAAAGTTGTGCCGAAACCTCGTTTAAGTTTTGAAAAAATAAATGCACTTCCTTTCAATTTGGATATTGTTTTAAACACGGATGTTTTTTTTGAAATAATTAAAGCAAGTGGAATATATCCTGATTTAAATAAATTATATTTTGTTTTTGCAAATAATACACTAAAGATTGAGCTTTCTGATAAAACAAAAAATCAATGTGATGGGTTTACTCGTACCATTGAGAATATAGCATCTGTTGATGGTGGTTTGGATTTTATTCTTCCGCTTGAACCATTACGAATTATTTTGGCAAATAAGATGGAAAAATTACATTTTCGCTTTCATAAAGCAAGCAGTCTGGTAAATCTAATATATGAAAATGATGGAATCAAAATGTCTTATGTCATACCATGCCTAATCAAATGAACACACAAAACAAAAAAAGAATAAGTAAAAATAAAGTTCGAACACCCAGTTATTTCATCAAGCGTCTTCGCGACAATGGTTTTATTGTATGGAAATTGTTTCAAGAATACGCAAAAACAGATTCTCGTCTTTGGACTATTATTGTTGATCCTTCTAACAGCAGTATTTTTATCACTTGCTATCAGAACAAGGATTTTAATGGAGACATCATGTTTGAAATAAACGATGGTGGAGTTCGTTTTGTGAAGAATTTCAGCTTGAGAACTGACAGTATTGAAAGCGTGATTCTTTTGCTTCTTGAAAAGAATATAGGAAATAATGCAAAAAATAGTAGATTTTTTAAAAAGCTGGTAAATAGTTCAAGTGAAAAGCCCTCGGAAGAAAAACAACAAGAACTCAACATCGTCTAATTCTCTTTCTGCAAAACAGCAGATTAAGTCAGTATCAGGAGATAATATTGAGGGTTTGATTAAAAGCACTTTACAAAATTACCTTGAACAAAAGATTAATTTAAAAGCAGAAAGATCTGCGGATCTTGCGCATCTGGACAGCATCATCAGCGAATATCTGGATTGTTTTATTATTATCGGATATGACATGGCAAATAGTCAGGTTAATTTCATTCATGCAAAAGATCAAAAAGATGCCGATGCATTAAGCGCAGCAATCAATCGTTTCTTTTATCAGTCACAAAACAATATCAAACCAAAAAACAACGATGATTAACAATGCTCTCCTCCTTGGAGGAGGATTTGTAGGAAAAAATATGATGGCCAAACTGAAAAGTTTGGGAAATGTTAAAACTGTAGACATGGTTCGCCGAGAATTTTTGGATTATACACAACCAGAAAAACTCCGGGAATATTTGGAAAAAGGAAAACCTGATTATTTGATCAATGCAGCAGGTTATACCGGATCGCCAAATGTGGAAGGTTGTGAAACCAATTGGCAAGATTGTTATTATTGGAATGTGGTTGTTCCTGTTCGTATTGCTAAAATATGTAAAGAAATGCAAATACCATTTATCAATATTGGAAGCGGATGCATTTACGACAGCCAAGATAAAATTTACAGTGAATATGATATGCCTAATTTTGGAATTTTCAGCAATCGCAGCAGCTTTTATAGCAAAACCAAACATCTTTGTGAAGAAAAACTGGAAGATTATCCTGTTTATACCTTTCGCATTCGTATTCCTTACAATGACAGTTGTGCAAGTAAAAACTATCTTTATAAACTTTTGAAATATGACAACTTGATCAGCATGAAAAACAGTATCACCAGCATGAATCTTTTAAGTGAATTTACTGACTTCTTTATCAATTTGAAAGAAAAGCCCCGATATGGTGTTTATAATGTGGTCAATAACGGTATTGTGCGGGGAGCAGATGTTATTGAATTGATGCGAGAACAAGGATTGGAAAACAAAAATTGGAAAATTTTAAGTTATGAACAAATGAATTTTAAAGTTAACCGAAGCAACTGCATGCTTTCGCCCATGAAAATTGAAAGTCTGGGTTATACACCTAAAAATGTTATCGAGGATTTGAAGGAAAATATACGGGGATTCTGTCATGCTGTTAAAGATATTCAAACAAATACAGTTTAAAACTTATAAAAAAGGTGCCTTTTTTGCAATATTAAAAGGCAAATATGCGGGTGAATTTTGGGTGGTTATTGAAAATGATGATAATGAATATCGTTTTTTAAGTTTGCCAAATCTTGTAAAAAGAAATGCTCCTGTTGGAAAAGTTGATATTGGAATTAATTGTAAAATAATGGATTTTATTCAAAATCTTCCAAATAAGGTGTTTAAAGTTTGCGAATTACAGTATAAAAAAGTAAAATAATTGTAAATAATAATATGATCAAAAATATACCATTTGTGCAACCCAAACCCCAAGTAAGTCCCATTTCAGGACAATTGACAAGACCAATTATTGTGGAACGTCAGGTGGGCAAGAACGTTATGAAAGAGGCACAATGGATTGATCCTTCTTCAGGAACCCTTTTTCTGCGCGGCATTGTGAGTGTGGAAGAAAAAAAGTAAAATTTTACCGTGAGTCGTGCAACCATACTTGGAATATTAGGTTTATCTGGGTTTAATAACTCTGGAGATGTGTTTACAAGTCGAGGTGGAACAGGTCAACCATCATTTAGTGCAGTAAACGTTGGTGCGGGGGTTGCCAGTTTAAATTTTGATCGTTCAGGTTCTCTTACACGCATAGCAACAAACACAAGCACAGGTGTTGTAACCATTTCAGCTGTTCCGGGCCGATCCGACATGCAAGTAGGAGATTGGATAACAGGAAGACATATCAGTGATTCAAATACTTTTATGGCTTATCTGAGTGCTACTGCATATAGCAACAGAAACATTTCAGCCAGTGCTGTGAGCATGCGCCTTTTTGGAACAACAAGGGGATATAGCGTCTCAATGCAAGTGCATCCCAACGGAAAAATATACATGTTTCCCGCAGATATCACACAAACCACACATGGTTATGTGATTGATCCTGAAGGTGAACGAATCATAACAACATTTTTCCACTCTGGAGGTGTATCAAGAGCAATGCTGGCACCCAATGGAAAATTCTACATGCCTGGTTTGACAACTCGTTTGATTGTTCTGGATCCTAGCACCAATACTGTAAATCAAACCATAAACACTTCACCAATTACTTTTGGTTATCCTACCTTGGCCAGAAATGGTAAATTTTATGAACCTAAAAGTGGAATTATTAATGTTTTTGATCCAGAAAATAACACAACCACAAGTATTGCAGCACCAGCTTTTAATGCATCCCTTAACGTTAATGGCAGCCAACTTGCTCCAAATGGAAAAATATATTATGCCCCTTATCTTGGCACAGTGTTTGCAGTAATTGATCCAGAAGCAGGAACAGGTGCAACTTACGGTTTTGCTGGAGGATTTTCATATGCTGGATTGCCTGCTTTTAGCATGAATTTCGAAGGAATGGTACTTGCTCCTAACGGGAAACTATATTGCATTCCGCATAATGTGCCCAGCACAAGTGGAAATGTTACGGCAGGACCAATCGGAATTATAAATCCAGATGATAACACCACCACAACCATAGCAAGTTGGATAGGAAGTGGAACAAGTGGAGTAAATTGTCAAACTGCATTTCTTGCTCCTAACGGAAAAATATATACTGCGCCCACTCAAGACAGTTTTGTGGTTTGTATAGATCCTGAAACAAATACCACTACAAAATTAATTGGAAATACATTTGGATTCTCTTCTTTACAATCTCAAGGAGGTGTGATGCATCCCAATGGAAAAGCATTTTTTGTTCCTTATTATACTACAGCAATAGGAGTCATGTATTTCAATTTAAACAATAATTGGAACATAAATGTTTGTACCAATCCGATGTTTAACAAACAAATTTAATAAATAACATATATGACAACTTACATTGATTACGGCAGCTATTATGAAACAGGCGATGCGGTGATTTGCCGTATGCGCAAAGATCAACCTTATTATCCTTTTAGTGGAGGTAGCATTACATGGGAACAATATGTCAATCAGCAGGTTGCAGCTGGAACAGCTCAAGTTGTACAACTAATCAATGATCCGACCCGTTTGGCAGCTTACTGGAATGATGTGAAAACCAAACGAAACCTTTTGCTGCAAGATGCTGACTGGACACAGATGCGCGATGTGGATTTGAGCAACAACTCTGCGTGGGTATCTTATCGGCAGGATCTGCGAGACATTCCTCAGACATATGCAAGTGATCCTCGTTTGATTGTTTGGCCTGTAAAACCCAGCTAAATACCCTATAAATTTAGGTGTTTTTCGTTAAATAATATTATATTATTTTAACAATATGAGTAAGGCATATAATCTAAGTTCTTTAGCATCAAGAAACAATCTGGGAAATGCTGGAGATGCTTTCACAAGCACAGGATCCGATACTATTCCTAATTTGTCCCCTCTTTCAGCAAGAGTATCGCAATTAAATGGAATACAACAGATTCCCAATCGAATTGGTGTAAACAAATCAACAGGAGTTGTTACCATATCTGCCCAACCAAGTTTGAGTGAACTGGATGTGCCCGGATGGGATAAAGGACAACACATAGGTCAATGGAGCACGTTGCAATATTATCTGAGTGCAACAGCATTTTCAAACAGAAAAATTCCAGTCAGTGCAGTTTATGTTGATAATAACCTTCCTGTTGTAAATTCAGGATTCAACTGGCAAGGTTGTGTTCTCCATCCAAACGGAAACGTTTATCTTGTTCCTAATCAATTAGGTCCTGGAGTAATAGGAGTCTACAATCCGACAAACAACACTTATACATATCACGGCAATTACACAACTTCAGGACTTGCTGATTATTATGGAGGATGTTTAGGAACTGATGGAAAAATTTATTTGGCACCACAATTCAACACCATATTCAGGGTTTTTGATCCAAGCAGCAACACTATGACCAGCATAGGAAATATTGGCACAACAGCTCTTGAAAAATTTGTCGGAGCAATAACAGGTCCGAATGGAAAAATATATTATATTCCTTTTGGTCAGACCATGAGCATTGTTTATGATCCCAGCAACAACACATTTGCCACAATAGGAAGCTTTACGGAAGGAGGCACAAGTCTTTTAAAACATTATGGAGGAACTCTTGCTCCAAATGGAAAAATATATCTACATAACGCATATACAACACTTTTAAAAATTATTGATACCAGTAACAATTCGGTACAAACCATCAATGATAGACCAGGATTTAACACATGTTTAGCGCCCAACGGAAAGATATATTTGTTGGGAACTTCAGTAAGTTCCTTTAACACTCTTGTAAGGGTGTTGGATCCCAATAACAATAACATATCAATTATAGGCACACTACCTGGAGGAGCTTTCGGGGATGGTGGTTATAGTAAAGGTGTATTGAGCCCAAATGGAAAGATATATATGATTCCGCAAAACAATAGTTATTTTATTGTGGTAGATCCCAGTAATGATACCGTGTCAAGTTTCCTGACATTTGCTGGAACCACATGGACTGGAGTTTCCAAATATGAAGGAGCTGTTACCCTTCCGAATGGAGATATATTCGCAGGAACAGATGGCGCAATAAAACCGATTATACTCCGTTTTCCTTTAAATAATAATTTTAATATAAACGTTTGTACAAATCCAATGTTTAATAAGGGAATTTAAATAAACCTATGAGTAATGCAACAAATCTAGCACTTCTGGGATTGAGCGGTTTCGGCAATGCCGGAAATGTATTGACCAGCACAGGTGAAACCACTGCCCCAGCATTCAGTGCAAGCGGTGTGGGTGTACGGGAAATTCGTGTGGTAAATCAGGTTCTTAGTCGTTTGGGTATCAACAATAGCACAGGAAACGTTAGTGTGAGCGGATTGCCAGACATTAGCGAATTGGATGTTCCTAGTTGGGTGAACGGTGGTCATATTAGTGATTGGAGCACGTTGCAATACTATCTGAGTGCAGTTGCTGCAACAAATACAAGTCCAGCTAGTGCAATTTATGGTGAAAGATTTGGATCTGTCCCCAGTGGATTTACGTCATATAGTCTTACAATTGTCCCAAACAGAAAAATATATGCTTTTGGTTCCGACGCAGGAGGGGCTAATACATGGGTTGTTGTTATTGATCCAAATACAAATACTGTTTCAAGTTTTGGAATGCCGTTTGATACAACCAATGCAGGGATAGCACAGGGTGTGTTGGCTCCTAATGGAAAAATATATGCAATTCCTTACACCGACAGCATAGTTCGTGTAATTGATCCAAGCAACAATAGCATTAGCAGTATTGGAACAATTGTTGGAACGTTTAATAATATTAAAATTCTTGGTGCAGTTTTGGCTCCAAACGGAAAAATATATACAGTCCCATACAATAGCACAGTCGTTCAGGTAATTGATCCCAACGCTTCAACCATAGCAAGTTTTGGAACATTTCCGTTAAATTCCACATCATCGATTAATGCCAATCAACCTGCATTTTTTAATGGTGCTGTTTTGGCTCCAAACGGAAGAATATATGGTATTCCTGATTCATCTTCTTATTTTTGGGTTATTGATCCGAGCAATAACAGCATAACATCCATAGCAACTTTTCCTGTTTATGCTGCTGGTGGTAATTATTGTTACAAAGGAGCAGTGGCAATTAATGGAAAAATATATACAGGACCGGGATCCAGAAGTATTGTTTTTTTGATTGATCCAGATTCCAATACTGTAACAGCTTTAACAACAGTCAATTTCTCAGGTTATGATATGAGATTGTTTCCTAATGGAAAACTTTATATGCATGGTAGTAATAATGCAGCA
>Ga0247831_1008417_pt1 | contig 10892 bp, 5 predicted proteins | sample LaCruzMarch2015__9_FD_192406 | JGI IMG/M metagenome (GOLD analysis project Ga0247831, IMG submission 192406) | Freshwater microbial communities from meromictic Lake La Cruz, Castile-La Mancha, Spain - LaCruzMarch2015_1m | ecosystem: Environmental > Aquatic > Freshwater > Lake | place: Spain...
AGGTCCTCGCCTTCGTGGAGAGCCTGAATCAGAGCCTCGTCTCCGGACAGGTGCGCCATGATGCGCATCTCAATCTGAGAGTAATCAGCGGTGAAAAGGCCCTCGGAGTTGGCCCCGGCAATAAAGCACGCCCGAATCTCGCGCCCAATATCGGTGCGGATGGGGATGTTTTGCACATTGGGATCCAATGACGACAGCCGGCCGGTGCTGGTGCCCATTTGGTCAAAGGTCGTGTGGACGCGCCCGTCGCCGGCCACTGCGACCCGAAGCCCCTCGATAATTTGGCGAAGCTTCGTGGCATCGCGGTGAGCCAATAGAGCGTCAAGAAAGGGATGAGGATTCGACTCTTGGAGATCCTGCAGCGCGCTCGCATCAGTCGAGAAGCCGGTCTTCGTGGCCCTGGTTTTCGGCATTCCCAGCTCCTCGAACAACACAGTCTGCAGCTGCTTGGGCGAGCCCAAGTTCACGTCGTGGCCAATCACTGCGAAAGCGTCTGCTTCTCTCTCCCGGACGGTAGTGGCAAGTCGCTCGTCGAGGAGTGCCAGCGCTTTCTGGTCGAGAGCAATTCCCTCCCGCTCCATCCAGGCGAGGATTGCCAACAGTGGGATCTCGATGTCGGCCAGAACAACCCTGCTGCCAGGGTCAAGCTCGCTCGTCAGTGCCTCCCAGGCTCGCAGGGAGAGCCACGCGTCAACGCCTGCCCCCACTGCCTCGGTTTCTGGGAGAAGTTGGTCGGCGTGCGGCGCGGGAACATCGATACCCAACGCGTCCCTCACCAGGTTGTGAAGCGAGTCCGACTTTTTCGAGGGGTTATGAACCCACCGCGCGAGAGACGGGTCTCCCGCAACCCGCGGTGTGATGGCCCACTGGCGGTGGAAGGCTTTAAGGAGGGCTTTCGCGCCATAGGCCACGTAGGAGTACTCGGGATCTTGAAGAGCGTCCAGCAGGGGACGGTGGTCACTGCTTCCCTCAATAACCGGCACCCTGATGGCGTCGTCATCGGTGGCAACACCAAGCTCTACGATGACTGGCCCCTGCATACGCAGGCTTAGACCAAGCGGTTGGGACTTGTTCTTAGCCAACCAGTGGGCCAGCTCTTCATCCACAAGCAGTCGCTCCGGAGGTAGCTCAACAACCGTGGTCGGCGCTGCGGAAATAGCCTCAGGCACTGCATCATCGCCAGCGAGGGCAATAACCCGCTCGGTGAGCGTTCTGAACGCCAGCCTGGTGAACACTTCCCGCACGGCTGGGACGTCAATGGGCTTTCTTTCAAGAGCTTCCAGCGTCAGGCCAACATCGATATCGGTGAGCAAGTGATTGAGTTGCCTGTTGCGCAACACACGGTCGGTCTGGTCTCTCAGGTTCTGGCCAACCACTCCGGTGATGTCATCGGCATGACTGAGGAGGTTGTCCAAGGAGCCGTAGTGCTGAATCCACTTAACCGCGGTCTTTTCGCCCACTTTGTCGACCCCGACAAGGTTGTCACTGGTCTCCCCCACGAGCGCGGCAATCTCCGGGTACTGGTGAGGCTCGACTCCGTAACGCTCGATGACCGCGTCCGGGGTGTAGCGCTTGAGCTCAGCAACTCCCCGCGCGCTCGGATACAGCACCGTGACCCTGTCGTTGACAAGCTGGAAGGTGTCGCGGTCTCCCGAGACCACCAGAACATCCATTCCCGCACTGGCGCCCTGGGTGGCAAGGGTGGCGAGGATGTCATCGGCCTCGAAGTCCTCTTTGGTGATGGTGGGAACTCCCATGGCGTGAAGCGCTTCTTGCAGAAGGGGCACCTGTCCAATGAATTCCATTGGCGTTTCACCCCTGGTGGCCTTGTATTCGGGATAGACCCTGGTCCGGAAAGAGAATCTCGAGACGTCAAATGCCACCGCGACATGGGTCGGCTCCTCCTTCTTGAGGAGGCCCAAGAACATGGAGATGAAGCCGTGGATCGCGTTAGTGTGCTGCCCGTCGGGGGCCTGAAAACTCTCTACCGGGAGAGCATAAAAGGCACGAAAAGCCAGAGAATGGCCGTCGATGACCATCAATGTAGGCTTGGGGTTCACGGCCTAAGCCTAGCGTTGGGCCACGAGGACGCAGGAGCGCCGATGACTATCTTTCCCCAAGACTTAGACCCAGAACTCGTCACGCGGCTCGTCGAGACCGGCGGAGGCCAGCTCGCCCAGAAGATGGGCATTACCTTCGTGGAGCTCTCCGCGGAGAGGTCTGTGGCCACGATGCCAGTCGAGGGAAACCGTCAAGTGATTGGTCTTCTCCACGGTGGCGCCCACGTTGTCCTGGCGGAGTCCTTGGGTTCGATATCTGCAGCGATACACGCTGGTCCGGGACGCATCGCTGTGGGGATAGAGATCAATGCCTCCCACTCGAAGGCGGTCAGCGCGGGTATCGTGACTGCGACCTGTGAGGCTCTTGTCCTCGGCCGCACGCTGGCCACGCACACCATCACCGTGTGTGACGAGGCGGGAAACCGCCTCTCCACGGTGCGAATGACTAACTTCCTGAAGGACGCTCCTGGCGGCTAAATGTCGGGGTGCGCAGCCCGCTCGGCAAGCTGATCGATAACAGTCTGTGCCACCTCACGCATCGAGAGGCGGCGATCCATCGACGCTTTTTGAATCCATCGGAACGCCTCGGGTTCGGTCAGTCCCATGGTGTCGTTGAGAATACCCTTGGCTCGGTCGAGCACTTTCCTGGTCTCCAGGCGTTCTGCGAGGTCGGAAATCTCGTCCTCCAGGGCTGTGATCTGCTGATACCGAGTCAACGCAATGTCGATAGCTGGAATCAGGTCGTTCGGGGTGAAAGGCTTGACCACATAGGCCAGAGCACCGGCCTCGGCCGCTCGCTCCACCAGTTCGCGCTGGGAAAAGGCGGTGAGGAGAACTACCGGTGCTATGTGGCGCTTGGTGAGAATCTCGGCTGCCGAGATGCCATCCAGCAGGGGCATTTTGACGTCCATCACCACGATGTCTGGCCGAAGTTCTTCGGCCAGCGCGACAGCCTTCTCGCCATCGGCGGCCTCGCCGACGACATCAAACCCGTTGTCCCGAAGAATCTCCACGATGTCGATTCGGATGAGTGACTCGTCCTCAGCAACGACGACACGTGTCTTGGCTGGAGGCTTCGGGGGATTTTCGCTCACACCAGGAGCCTACGGTATGGTTCTAGGGCCAGCTCAACACCTTGCCGGATTGGCGGAATGGCAGACGCGGAGCACTCAAAATGCTTTGTCCGAAAGGGCGTGTGGGTTCAAATCCCACATCCGGCACCAGCTAACTAATTTGACCAGACGGGCGCAACGCCCTCCATCGCATGGCCGACAACGTGGACTCTCAGATCGTTGGTTGATCCGGGGGTTCCTGGTGGGGACCCGGAAATCACCACCACCTTGTCACCGCTCTGCGCCAGGTTATGAGAAATCAACGCCTCGTCGACGATGGGATACATGGCATCGGTGTGTGTGACGCGCGGCACAAGGTAGGACTTCACTCCCCACGAGAGGGCCATGCGTCGGCGTATTTCCTCCGAGGGAGTGAAGGCAATCATGGGGATAGGGCTGCGAAGTCTCGCCATGCGACGCGCAGAGTCACCAGACTCAGTGAAAATACAGACGAACCTTGCCTCGACAAAGTCCGCCACCTCGGCTGCGGCAAGGGTAATTGCTCCGCCCTGGGTGCGGGGCTTTGTGCCTAGTGGCGAGATTCGAGAAAGCCCATGGTCTTCCGTGGACTCGAGGATGCGAGCCATTGTGGCCACCGCAATCGCCGGATACTTCCCCACACTGGTTTCCCCACTGAGCATCACCGCATCAGCGCCATCGAGCACAGCGTTGGCGACGTCTGAGGTCTCCGCACGCGTCGGGACGGGCGCCTCAATCATGGACTCGAGCATCTGAGTGGCGACAATGACGGGCTTTGCCATACGACGGCCAAGTTCAATGGCCTTCTTCTGGATAATAGGCACGGTCTCTGGAGGCAACTCAACGCCCAGGTCGCCTCTGGCCACCATGATGCCATCGAAAGCATCAACGATGGCATCCAGGTTTGCCACGGCTTCGGGCTTTTCAATCTTGGCGATGACGGGGCAACTGAAGCCTTCCTCCGCCATGATGGAGTGCACGCGGTCAATGTCTGAGGCGTTTCTCACGAAACTGAGCGCGATAAAGTCGCATTTCATTTTCAACGCCCAGCGCAAATCCTCTTCGTCCTTCTCGGACAGTGCGGGAGCCGACACCGCAACGCCGGGAAGGTTAATTCCTTTATTGTTGGATACGGCTCCGCCCACCACAACGGTCGTGACCACATCCGTTCCATCCGAGGAAAGCGCCTCGAGACGGACCTTGCCGTCATCGATGAGGAGCGTGTCCCCGGGTTTCACGTCGCCAGGAAGCCCCTTATAGGTGGTTCCCACAAGTTCCTTGGTGCCCTCAACATCGCGGGTGGTGATGGTAAACGTGTCTCCCGGAGCAAGCACGTGCGGCCCGTTCACGAACTTCTCAAGACGAATCTTTGGGCCCTGAAGGTCCACCAGTATCGCGATGGGCTGATCGAGGTCGCTCGCGACAGATTGAACGGTCTGGAAAATTTCCTCGTGGACTGCGAGGCTCCCGTGGCTGAGATTCATACGGATAATGTTGACTCCGGCTTCCACCAAAGCCTGAATACTGTCGTAGCTCGATGTTGCTGGCCCCAGTGTTGCGACAATCTTCGCGCGTCTCATACAGTCCTCACGTAGTTCTTACACCGACAAAGGGCGTTCGAAAGCGCTTACGGGCGCTGGTAAGAGCGTACTGCCTTCGAGATATCGGTCGACTTCCGCGGCTACAGCACGGCCTTCTGCGATCGCCCAGACGATGAGAGACGCACCTCGCCCAGCATCGCCCGCTACAAAAACTCCTGGGACAGCGGTCGAATAGTCACGATTTCGCTCAAGGTTGCGGGCTGCGTCAACGCCCATTCCCACCTGTTCGGATAGCAGCCCATGCTCGGCGCCCTGGTATCCAAGAGCCAGAAGCACGAGGTCTGCAGGAATTTCTCGTTCGGTTCCGGGCTTGGGGAAACGACCGCCGTCTCTGTATTCCGTCTCACACACTTCGATGGCCCGGACTTGCCCGTGTTCATTGCCTATGAATCTGACCGTCGAGGCAAGGAACTCACGCGCACCGCCCTCTTCGTGGGCGCTCTGCACCTCAAAGAGAATCGGATCCACCGGCCACGGCACCTCTACCGGACGCTCTGTCGGGGGTTGCTTCCCAATAGCAAGCATCGTGGTCGAGGCCGCGTGCTGTCGGTGCGCAGTGCCAAGGCAGTCAGCCCCGGTGTCCCCGCCTCCCAAAATCACGACGTGCTTGCCCTCAGCGTGAATCTGACCGATCACCTCGTCACCGGCCTGAACTCTGTTGGCCGGAGTGAGATAGTCCATCGCGGGATAGATGCCGCCGAGGTCTCGTCCCGGGATGGCGAGGTCGCGAGGAATGGTGGCGCCTGTTGCCGCGATGACAGCGTCGTAACGTTCGGTCAACTCACGCCAGGTGATATCGACCCCGATGTTCACCCCGGGCCTAAACCGGGTGCCCTCCTCCTGCATCTGTGCGAGACGCATATCCAGATGGTGCTTCTCCATCTTGAAATCCGGAATTCCATAGCGCAGAAGTCCACCGATGCGATCATCGCGCTCAAAGACAGCGACCGTGTGTCCCACCCGGGTCAATTGTTGTGCCGCTGCAAGACCTGCTGGTCCGCTGCCAACCACTGCGACCGTCTTGCCGGTGAGTCGCTCGGGCGGTAGGGGCTTCACCCACCCGTTTTCCCAAGCCTGGTTAATGATCGAGACCTCGATGTTCTTAATGGTCACCGGCGGTTGGTTGATTCCTAGAACGCAGGATGATTCGCAGGGGGCTGGGCACAGACGGCCGGTGAACTCGGGGAAGTTATTGGTCTCGTGGAGACGCTCGATTGCGCCTTTGCCGTCTCCACGACGCATGAGTTCATTCCACTCGGGAATCAGGTTCCCCAGCGGACATCCGTGGTGGCAGAAGGGCACTCCACAGTCCATGCAACGCGACGCTTGTCTCGTGAGCGCACCAGGGTCCGCCGGCCCATACACCTCACGCCAGTCGCCAATGCGAACCTCCACTGACCGCCTGGCGGGCAGTTCGCGCTCAGGGAAGCTCATAAAGCCCCGTGGATCAGCCACTGGTCACCTCCAGAATTCTGCTCCACACGATCTCGCCATTCGGGTCAAGGCCTTCCTGCGTGGCCTGTTCTGTAGTGCGCAAGACGGCCTGGTAGTCGCGCGGGGTGACTTTGACAAATTCCGCCACCGCAACGTGGGCATCGGCGAGCATCCGGGTGGCAAGCGGCGAGCCCGTCTCCAGGGCGTGCGCACGCAACAAATCCAGCAACATCTCCTGATCGCCACTACCCAGTGGCCCGATCTCCAACTCGCCACTGGAGATCGCTTCGCGGTTTACCCTCTCGTGGCGCAGCCGATGGATGTAGGCCGTTCCGCCCGACATTCCAGCGCCGAGATTTCTCCCTGTCTCTCCAAGGATGACTGCCAAACCGCCCGTCATGTACTCGAGAGCGTGGTCTCCCACACCCTCAACGACAGCGGTCGCGCCGGAGTTTCGAACCATAAAACGCTCGCCGACAACACCGGAAATAAACAGTGTTCCAGACGTCGCGCCGTAACCAATGACGTTTCCCGCAATGACATTGCGCTCTGGCGGATAGAGAGAGCCCTCGGGTGGGCGAATCACTATTGAGCCGCCGGAGAGTCCCTTGCCGACATAGTCATTGGCGTCTCCGGAGAGCCGAAGAGTAATCCCGCCTGGCACAAAAGCTCCTAGAGACTGTCCAGCGGCACCCGTCAATGACACATCGATGGTGCCAGCTGGCAAGCCGTGTTCTCCATAGGCCTTAGTAACTTCGTGACCCAGCATGGTGCCGACGGCCCGTTCCGTGTTTCGAATCGGAAGATCGATGGCAACGTGTTCACCCCGCGATAGCGCGGGCTCGGCGAGTGAGATGAGCTGCTGATCGAAGTGCTGACCAATTTCGTGATCCTGCCCTTCTTTCCTCTGCAACAGGGCACCAGTGCTTGCGTGGTGTGTTGAAAGAATCGGGCTTAGATCAAGGCCATCGGCCTTCCAGTGATGAATCGCGCGGTCGACGTCGAGAAGGTGAACCTGTCCGATGGCTTCCTCCAGACTCCGGAAGCCGAGCTCGGCGAGATACTCGCGGACCTCTTCTGCGAGGAACTCAAAGAAGGTCTTCACAAACTCTGGAGTGCCCGTAAACCTCTCACGCAACACAGGGTTCTGTGTGGCAACGCCCACCGGGCAGGTGTCCAGGTGGCAGACCCGCATCAAAATGCAACCACTGACCACCATCGGTGCGGTCGCAAAACCGTACTCTTCCGCGCCCAGCAAGGCTGCGATGATGACATCGCGACCAGTCTTCATTTGGCCATCGACCTGAACGGTCACGCGCCCTCGCAGACCGTTGGTGACGAGCGTCTGCTGAGCCTCCGCGAGTCCTATCTCCCAGGGTGTGCCGGCGTGCTTCAAAGAGTTGAGTGGACTAGCACCCGTGCCACCATCGTGGCCTGAAATCAGCACAACGTCAGCCTTCGCCTTGGCAACACCGGTCGCAACAGCGCCGATTCCCGACTGGCTGACCAGCTTCACGTGAACGCGAGCGGCGGGGTTTGACCGCTTGAGGTCGAAAATCAGCTGTTTCAAGTCTTCAATCGAGTAGATGTCGTGGTGTGGTGGAGGTGAAATCAGGCCGACGCCAGGAGTGCCATGACGCAGTGCCGCAATCCACGGGTAAACCTTGTTGGCGGGCAACTGGCCGCCCTCCCCTGGTTTTGCGCCCTGTGCCATCTTGATTTGGAGGTCCTCGGCCATGGTCAAGTAGAAACTGGTGACACCGAAGCGTCCCGAGGCAACCTGCTTGATCTTGCTGCGACGCAGGGGGTCACGCAGGCGCTCGGGTGACTCACCGCCCTCTCCCGTGTTGCTTCTCGCCCCCAGTTCATTCATCGCAATGGCCAGGGTCTCGTGCATTTCTGGGGAAATAGCGCCCATACTCATCGCGCCGGTGGTGAACCGCTGGATAATAGCCTCAATGGGCTCAACATCGGAGAGCGGAATTGGTGTGCGACTGGCTGTCCTGAGGGTGAAAAGGCCCCTGAGAGTCATCAGGCGCTCGGACTGGTCATCCACGGTCTTCGTATACTCCCGGAACACATCAAAGCGCTTTGAACGAGTCGCGTGCTGGAGCTTGAACACTGTTTCAGGGTTAAACAGGTGTGGTGGGCCCTCGCGCCTCCACTGATACTCACCGCCAACTCCAAGGCGACTGTGGGGGTTTCCCAGCGTTGTCACCGGATAGGCAGTGCGGTGGCGCTGCTTATTTTCGTCAGCGATGATCTCGAGTCCTACGCCACCCAGAATGGTGGTGGTGCCAGTGAAGTACTTGGCCACGAAGTCTTCGCTCAGTCCCACGGCTTCAAAAGCTTGAGCTCCGGCATAGGACGCAACGGTGGAGATCCCCATCTTGCTCATGATTTTCAGAACGCCCTTGCCCAGAGCCTTAATCACGTTGTGGACCGCAGTGTCGACGTCAACTCCGGTAATCACACCCTGGTTGACCAGGTTCTCCACGCTCTCCATCGCCAGGTAGGGGTTCACAGCGGAGGCGCCAAACCCAATCATGAGCGCAACGTGGTGCACTTCGCGGACATCGCCGGTCTCCACCACCAGGCCGACCTGCATACGCTTCTCGCCACGAATCAGATGGTGGTGCACTGCTGAGAGCATGAGCAGTGAAGGAATCGGTGCGAGACCCGCAGTGGAGTCGCGGTCGCTCAGCACGAGGAACTGGGCTCCCCCATCGACGGCTTGATCAGCCTGGTGACAGAGCTCAGCCAAGCGCCGCTCCAGACCAACCACGCCGTCGTCGATGCGGTAGAGGCCACTGAGGCCCACCGTGGCCGGTGCGCCAGAAGGCAGTTTGAGGTGCTCAATTTTTGCAAGCTCGTCGTTGTCGATCACCGGGAACTCAAGTGAGACCTGGGCGGCGTGTTGCGGGGTTGAGGCCAGCAGGTTGCGCTCAGGTCCCAGACCACAGCTCATTGACGTCACCACTTCTTCGCGGATGGAGTCGAGCGGTGGATTAGTCACCTGGGCAAACTGCTGAGTGAAATAGTCGAAGATCAACCGCGGACGGTCCGAGATGGCGGCAATAGGTGTATCAGAACCCATGGCGCCGAGGGGCTCGGCGCCCGCCTGACCCATCGGCGTCAGCAGCACGCGAACCTCTTCCTCCGTGTAACCAAAGGTCCTCTGCCTGCGCATCACCGAGGCCGGCGAGTGAGAGATGTGCTCGCGTTCAGGAAGCTTCTCGAGCTCGATTCTGTTGTCGGAGATCCACTGGGCCCAGGGTTCTTGGTGGGCGAGCTGCGCCTTGAGCTCTTGGTCCTCGATGAGACGGCCTTCGAGGGTATCGGCCAACAACATGGACCCTGGGCGGAGTCGCCCCTTGCGCACGACGGTCGAGGGGTCAATATCCAGCACACCGATTTCACTAGCGAGAATGATGAGGCCGTCAGAGGTGATCACATAACGGCCGGGGCGAAGCCCGTTGCGGTCTAGCGTCGCACCGACTAGCGAACCGTCAGTGAAGACGAGTGCCGCCGGGCCATCCCAAGGCTCCATCAGCATCGAATGGTATTCGTAAAAGGCGCGCACGGACTCGTCCATGTCGACCTGGTTCTCCCATGCTTCCGGGACCATCATCATGATTGCGTGGGGCAGAGAACGCCCCGCCAGAGTCAGAAGTTCAACGACTTCGTCAAGCGATGCCGAGTCGCTGCCACCCTCTGTCACGATTGGCAACAGCGGGGTCAGATCACCAAGAACGTCCGAGGCCAGCTGGGATTGGCGCGCCCTCATCCAGTTGCGGTTTGCGCGAACAGTATTGATTTCTCCGTTGTGAGCAATCATCCGGAAGGGTTGCGCCAACGGCCAGGAGGGGAAAGTGTTGGTGGAGTAGCGCGAGTGCACCAGAGCGAGCGTTGAGTGGAACCTCGGGTCACTCAAGTCCGGATAAAACGGCTCAAGCTGAAGGGTCGTGACCATGCCCTTGTAGACCAGCGTCCGACACGACAGCGAAGGAAAGTATGACCCCAGTTCCCGCTCTGCTCGTTTCCGCGCGCGAAACGTAAGTCTGTCGAGCTCAATTCCAGAGAGATACTGGCCTTTGGCAGTGGTCCGGTGGGAACGCACGAAGAGTTGCTCGAAGGCTGGCATGGCATCGCGGGCAACATCGCCGATGAGATCAGGTCGATGAGGGACCTCTCGCCACCCGAGGACGTGAAGGTCTTCTTCGGTCGCAATCCGCTCGATTGCCTCTTTCTCGCTGGCTCGCTGGGCAGAATCGATGGGTAAGAACGCAATGCCGACGGCATAGGAACCCTTCGCGGGAAGCTGGAAGTCGACTACCTCGCGAAGGAAACCATCGGGAATCTGGGTGATGATGCCAGCGCCATCCCCTGTGCCCGCATCGGAGCCAACGGCCCCCCGGTGCTCGAGGTTTCGCAGAGCGGTAAGAGCTTTCTCCACGATGTCGTGTCCAGGCGTTCCCCGAAGGGTTGCGACCATCGCCAAACCACAGGCGTCCTTGTCGAAGGCCGGGTCATAGAGCCCGCGCGCTTGCGGCGCTGTGCTCCAGCGCACAAAAGGGGAAACAGGAGACATAATCACCGTCCTCGACGTGGTCTAACGTTGCGGGACAACGATGGCCCGGGAGGGGAAAGAAGAAACTCAACCCTGTAACTACACCGGCCGCTTAGTAGCTTGTGGCTTTGTGCGG
>Ga0247831_1008418_pt1 | contig 10891 bp, 7 predicted proteins | sample LaCruzMarch2015__9_FD_192406 | JGI IMG/M metagenome (GOLD analysis project Ga0247831, IMG submission 192406) | Freshwater microbial communities from meromictic Lake La Cruz, Castile-La Mancha, Spain - LaCruzMarch2015_1m | ecosystem: Environmental > Aquatic > Freshwater > Lake | place: Spain...
CAGCACCGGCCACTGGGTCCTGCAGGCGGGGGACGTGGTGACCGTCGAGCCGGGCGTCTATCGTGATGACTTCGGCGGCGTCCGGGTCGAAGACCTGGTCGAGGTCACCAGCACCGGCTGTCGAACACTCACCCGGACTCCCAAGGATTCACCATGCCTGCCATCAGCACCAACGACCTGAAGAACGGGATCACGCTCGAGCTCGACATCGGCCTGTTCCAGGTCGTCGAGTTCCAGCACGTGAAGCCGGGCAAAGGCAGCGCCTTCGTGCGGTCGAAGCTCCGCAACCTGAAGACGGGCAACATCCTCGAGCGCACCTTCAACGCCGGTGTCCGCGTCGAGCAGGCGCTGCTCGACAAGAAGGACATGCAGTTCCTCTACCGCGACGGTGACGACTACGTGTTCATGGACAACGAGACGTACGACCAGATGAACGTGGCACCCGCCGCCCTCGGCAACGCCGCCGACTACCTCGTCGAGCAAGCCGTCGCCCAGATCGCGTTCTACAACGACGAGATCGTCACCGTCGAGATCCCGGCCGCCGTCGAGCTCACCGTCGCCGACACCGAGCCCGGGATCCAGGGTGATCGCGTCAGCGGTGCGAAGAAGAGCGCCACGCTCGAGACCGGCAAGGTCGTTCAGGTGCCGCTGTTCATCAACGTCGGTGACCGAGTGCGCGTCGACACCCGCTCCGGCGACTACATCACGCGGGTCTGATGGCCCCGGAACGAGCCCGACGTCCCCGACAGATCGGGCTCGAGGGCGACGCTCGCACCGATGCTCGAGAACGTTCGATGATGCTGCTGTATGAAGCGTCGTCCAAGGGGGTTCCGCCAACCGAGGTCCTCGCCGCGCAAGTGGTCGAACCCGACCAGCTGACTCGCTTGCTCGTCGAGGGTGTCGAGACCCACCTCGCCCAGATCGACTCGTCGATCGCCGCGCACGCCAAGGGGTGGACTCTCGCGCGCATGCCGTTGATCGATCTCACCGTCATGCGCATCGCCGGGTTCGAGCTGCTGGGGCGCGACGATGTAGCGGTGGCGGTGGTGCTCGACGAGGCGGTGGAGTTGGCCAAGCGGTTCTCCACCGACGACTCAGGTCGATTCGTCAACGGGGTGTTGTCGGCGATGGTTGCCGAGCTGCGTCGTAGCTGAGCGTCAGATCGGGATCGGCGTCGTCGCCGCCCGATTTCTTGCTGCGTGTGCAAGGCTGTTCGATCGTGGCGGACACCGCAGCAACAGAACGAGACGTGCCGGCACTCGACTCTCCAGAACCTGATGAGGCCGTCGAGCCGTCGCTGCGGACGCGTCGTGGCGATCTCATTCGATTTCTCGACTCGGTGCACCCTGCTGCGTGGCTCGTCGCGCTCGGAATGGTGCTGTTCGCCGTTGTCTTCGGCATGCTCGGCGTACAGAACCACAGGAACTTCGGGACCTGGTCGTACGACATGGGGATCTACGACCAGTCGTTCTGGCTTGTGTCGCGGGGCGAGTCCTTCGTCAGCGTTCGTGGCCTCGACTTCTGGGGTCACCACGTCAATCTGATCGTGATTGCGTTCGTGCCGTTCTACTGGTTGGGCGCCGGGCCATCGTTCCTCTACGTGGTGCAGGCGTGCGTCTTGGCGCTCGGAGCCTGGCCGATCTATCTGATCGCGCGGGACAAGTTCAACACCGGGTGGATGGGGCTGTTGTTCGCGGTTGTGTATCTGATGTACGCCCCGGTGCAGTGGATCTCGTGGGCGATGTTCCATCCCGAGGCGCTGGTGATCACGCCAATGCTGTTCGCGTGGTGGTTCGCAACCAAACAGCGTTGGCGGTGGTTCTTCGCAATGATCCTGCTCGCGCTCAGCACCCGCGAAGACACCGCGCTGGCGGTGACCATGATGGCGGTGGTCTTGCTGGTGTACCTACGCGGGGTCGAGAACCAACGGCGGGTGCGGATCATGTGTGCGTCCACCTTCGCGCTCGGCGTTGTGTGGTACTTGGTGTGCACCAGAATCGTGCTGGTTTACTTCAACGACGGCAAGGAACCGTTCTACATCACGTACTTCTACGGTTCGTACGGTGACAACATGCCCGAGATCGTTCGGAGCATCCTCACTCGTCCCGACCGGGTCGTGAGCGACGCGGTGCAACACGATCGACTGACGTTCTACAAGCAGATGATGTGGCCGGTCGGCTGGTTGGCCGTGCTCAACCCGCTGGCATTGCTGATTGCCTTGCCGCAGGTATTGGCCAGTGTGATCGGCGCGAGCCCCTATGCACGGATGATCAAGTACCAATACACCTCGATCATGATCGCACCGGTGATGATCGCTTCGATCCATGGTGCGTACGTGATCTGGCGGTATCGCGCCGCTCACTTCCTGGTGCCCGTGTGGTTGGTCGCGTGCTCCTACGTGACCAACGTTGCCTGGGCTCCCTCACCGATCGGGACCCCGGCGAACTACGCGATGTGGAGCAGGCCGAACCCACGTCACGAATCGCTCCGGACCGCGATCGCCTCCATCCCGGACGACGCGGCGGTCAGCGCGACGTTTCAGCTGCTTCCTCATCTGTCGCACCGACGCGAGATCTACGACTGGCCAAATCCGTTCACCCCGGCCATCTGGGGGAACGACGATTGCGATCGCCTTCCCGACCCGCGAACCATCGACTACGTGGCGATCGACAGGACGCAGATCGGCAAGAACAACCAGGCACTGTTCGACGCGATGTTCGTCAACGACGGTCCGTTCGTGGAGGTGTTCGCCGACGAGAACGTAGTGGTGGGGAAGCGGGTGGGTTCGTCCCCAGAGGTCGACGTGCAACCGCAAGCAAGTTCTTGCCAAACGCTGGTTGCGCGACAAAACGCTGGATGAGGCGACCAACGGGCACGATGGCCCGGTCGTACACGGCCGATGAGCCGGCGTCGAGCCGCGGCAGGTCGAGCAGGCGATACATGATGAAGTACGGCACGACGCCGGCGACGTCCAGGTAGTGCAGGTCGACGAGCTCGAAGCCGGCCTCCTCGATGACGTGGCGCAGCAGGTCACGGTCGTAGCGGCGGTAGTGACCCGACTGGAAGTCGAGGCTGCCGTAGAGCGACGGCATCGCCGGCACGAAGATGCCCAAGGTTCCGCCAGGCCGCACGAGTTCGAACGCCGTGCGCAGCTCGGCGACGTCGTCGAGGATGTGTTCGAGCACGCTGACGTACACCACCGAGTCGAAGTCGTTGGGATGCTCGGACGCCAGCAGTTCCTGTGACGTCAACCGCATGACGTCGATGTGGTCGACCTCCGCGGCGCGGCGCGCCAACTCGGGGAAGACGTTGTCAGCCGGCTCGAGCGCAACCACGTCGTGGCCGGCCCGAGCGAGCGTGAACGAGATCGCACCCAGGCCGGCGCCCACCTCCAACACACGCTGGCCGAGGTGTGGTCGCAGCTCGTCGCTGATCCAACGGATGAATCGGTCGGCATCCGACAGGTTCGTGAGCTCGCCGATGGCGGCGAACTTCGACTCGCCGGTGGCAGCCTGGACGCGAAGCCGCGGGTTGCGCTGAGCCCAGATCGCCTGGTTGCTGCGCATCTCGCGGCGTACTGCGTGCACGCGGCGTCGAACCGGGAGCAGACTCTGCGCGAACCCGCGTAGGTCGTCTCCGGCCAACTTACCGGCGCCGACGTATCGGGGCCGGAACACGATGGGTACCTCGTCGACGCCGAAGCCGCGGGCCTGGACCAGCGCCACCATGGCGCTGAAGCAGCCGTGCAATTCGTCAGGGAGCGGTTCGCTGAGGAGCGTTTCGACCACCTCGGGCTCGTAGACACGGAACGATGTCGTCGAGTCGCTGACGCCTCGTGCGCCGGTGGCCGACTTGACGGCTTGGTTGCCGAGCCGACTGAGCAAGGTACGAGTCATGCCGTTGCCGGGCGAGGATCCGCCGCGCACCCATCTCGACCCGATGGTCAGCCCGCTGCCGCGTGCGAGGTGGACACGCACCAGGTCCGGGATCTGACGCGCGTCGTGCTGGCCGTCACCATCGAGTGACACGATGAGGTCGGCGCGCTGGTCGAGCGCCGCGCGTAGCCCGTCCAGGAGGGCAGCGACGGTGCCGGCCTCCCGTGTGCTGCGTACCTCGAGATCGAAACCCAGCCGTGCCGCCACCTCGACGGGGTCGGGCACCGACGCGCCGGGCGCTCCGAGCAACATTGCCGACAGCCGTACACCGCTGGGTGCCAGTTCGCGCCGCGCCGCGTCGAGCTCGGCGAGCACCGGTTCCGCCGCGACGAATCCGTTGGCCGATGCAAGCAGCACCCGCACGTGCATGGGGTCGGAGGGGAGACGCATCAGGACCTGTCTGTCGTTCGGCGAACCAAGCGGACCACGGAAGGCGGCCAGCTGACAATGGTAGAGGACGACCGCTCCGACGGAACTGCGGTGCTACGATAGTTCCGCTGTGCAGCGGGTCCTGTGAGGCCCAGACGGGCAGGAGCAGCATCGTGCGATCAAGGTCGTGGTGAACGTCGTGCGCCGGGCGGATCATCACCTTCACGACGCCGCACCTACCGAACATCACGAGCATCCGCCTCCCCAGCTGATGAACGTCCTCCGTCGCGTCACGGTCTGGCAGTGGGTCCTGGCCGCGATGGTTGCCGGGTACACGTCGTACTTCACACGGGTCACCCTCGATGTCCACCACGGGCTCGGCACCTATGCCTACGACTACGGTCTGTACGACCAGGGTGTCTGGCTGATGTCGCGCTTCGACGCGCCGTTCGTGACGCTGATGGGCCGCAATCTCATGGGCGACCACACGTCGTTCATCCTCGTGTTCCTGGTGCCTGTGTACTGGCTGTTCCCCAGCGCCGGTGCGCTGTTGTTCACCCAGTCGCTGATGATCGGGCTGGGTGCCGTGCCGGTGTTCCTCCTCGGCCGCAAACTGCTCGGCAACGAGGCGCTCGCGGTTGCGCTGGCGGCGTGCTACCTGCTCCACCCGGCGGTCGCGTGGACGAACCTCGAGAACTTCCATCCCGACTCGTTCATCGCACCGCTGCTGGGGATGGCCATCTATGCGGCCATCGAGCGGCGCTGGCGGATGTACGCCGTCTTCGTCCTTCTATCCCTGCTGGTGAAGGAGGACGCCTCGCTCGTCCTCGTGCCGTTGGGCGTGTGGGTGGCCGTCAAACGCGACCGTCGCATCGGCATCGCGACGGCGCTGTTCTGCGTCAGCTACATGCTCGCGGCGATGTTCCTGGTGATGAAGAACCTGATCGGCGTGCCCACTCGCAACGGGTGGCGCGTGCCGTTCGGCGGGCCGGGTGGCTTCCTGAAGACGGTGGTCACCGACCCGGTCGCCGTCATCCGGCACTACTGGAGCGACAACCGGCCGTTCTACTTCTGGCAGATGACGTTCCCGTTCGCCTGGGCGTTCGCCATCGCTCCCAGCGTGGCCATGATCAGCCTGGTCGTCATGGCGACGAACATGCTCAGCACCTTCTGGTACCAGTACCAGATCGAGTACCACTACTCGCTGGTCGCGGTGCCGGCGATCGCGATGGGCACCGTGTGGGCGGTGTCGAAGCTCGAGGGGCGCCGTCGCCTCCTCGTGGTCGGCGTGGTCTGTTGCACGGCGCTCTGGAGCGCCTGGGCGTGGGGCGCCATGCCGTTCAGCCGCGATCTCCCGTACTCGTGGTCACCGGGCCATCCGGTGGCCGTCGATGCTCGGGAGATCATCGCCGACATCCCTGCCGACGCCGTGGTGTCGGCTCAATACGCCATCACGGCCCAGGTGGCGCGGCGCACCGAGATCTACATGTTCCCCACGCCGTTCTCCGCCGAGCTGTACGGCCCCGACGACTCGCTCGGCGGCATGCGCCTCCCCGCTGCCGAGCGGGTGGAGTACGTGGTGCTGCCGGCCACCCTCGAGCCACGCCTGGACGCGATCTGGCAGCGGGAGCAGGGCGCATTCACGCTCGTGGCCGAGAACGAGTGGTGGCGCCTCTTCCGTCGCACGTCGATGATGTGACGGCGTGTACCATGGCGCTCGCCGTGAAGCGGGTCCCGTGAGGCCCAGACGGCAGGAGAACCATCGTGATCGACCGATCGTCCTGTGCTGTGCCCTGTGCGGGGACGCACCCTGTGTGCAGCTCCTTCGTTGTGAGTGATCATGCACTTCATTGCATGATCATGCAGGTAGAGTGGCCCGCATGATCCGTCCTGGCGCACTCGTGCTCGCCGACGGCAGCGTCTTCGAAGGCGAACTGCTCGGCGCAGCGGTCCCCGGCGGCATCGCCGGCTCGGGCGAAGTGGTGTTCAACACCGTCCTCTCCGGATACCAGGAGGTGATCACCGACCCGTCGTACGCCGGGCAGATCATCACCTTCACCACGCCGCACATCGGCAACTACGGGGTCAATGCCACCGACTTCGAGTCGCGGCGGCCGTTCTGCCGTGGGATCGTCGTTCGCGAGCCCGCCCGACGCCACAGCAACTTCCGGGCCCAGGCGTCGCTCGACCAGATGCTCGCCCGCTATGGCATCGCCGGCATCGGCGGCATCGACACCCGCCGCCTCACCCGCCTCCTGCGCGACAGCGGAGCGCTGTCCGGTGCGTTCGGTGACGCCGACGAGGCGGCGCTGCGAGCTGCGGCGACAGCAGAGCCGGGCACCGACGGGATCGACCTGGTCGCGCAGGTCACCACGCCGTCGACGTACACGGTGGGTGACGGCGAGCGGCTGGTGGTGGCGTACGACTTCGGCATCAAACACAGCATCCTGCGCGACCTCGCCGGCCTCGGCCGTGTCGCCGTCGTGCCGGCGTCCACGACAGCTGCCGAGGTACTCGGCATGCGGCCGTCGGGCGTCTTCCTCTCCAACGGACCCGGCGATCCCGAGATGGTGCCCTACGCGGTCGATGCCATCAGCGGCCTGCTCGGCGAGGTGCCGGTGTTCGGCATCTGCCTCGGCCACCAACTGCTCAGCCTCGCCATCGGCGGCACCACGTTCAAGCTGCCGTTCGGCCACCACGGCGGGAACCATCCGGTGCGCCACGAGGCCACCGGCAAGGTCGAGATCACCAGTCAGAACCACAACTTCTGTGTCGACCCCGAGTCGATCGCAGGGAAGGCCGACGTGACGCACCTGAACCTCAACGACGGCACGGTCGAAGGCATGCGCCTCACGGCGGGCGCCGGCGCCCCGGCGTTCAGCGTGCAGTACCACCCCGAGGCCGGCCCCGGCCCGCACGACTCGAAGTACCTGTTCGCGATGTTCCAGGCGATGATGAGCGATCCGGTCGCCTGGCGCGAAGGTCGACCGATCGCGGTGGCCGTGGGCCGCAACGTGTCGGGCTACGAGACGCCTGGTCTGCCGGCGCCCGAGCTCGGAGTGGCCTGATGCCGAAGCGCACCGACATCACGAGCATTCTCATCATCGGCTCCGGCCCCATCGTCATCGGCCAGGCCTGCGAGTTCGACTACTCCGGTACGCAGGCGTGCCGGGTGTTGAAGGACGAGGGCTACCGGGTGATCCTGGCGAACTCGAACCCGGCCACGATCATGACCGACCCCGACTTCGCCCACGCGACCTACGTCGAGCCGATCACGTGGGAGGTCGTTGCCAAGATCATCGAACGCGAGCGGCCCGACGCGGTGCTGCCCACCCTCGGCGGTCAGACCGGGCTGAACACGGCGATGGAACTGTTCGAGCGCGGCATCATCGGCGTGCCCGGCACCCCCGAGATGATCGGCGCCAACGCCGAGGCGATCTCGACCGCCGAGGACCGCGAGAAGTTCAAGCAGGCCATGATCGAGATCGGTCTGAACGTGCCGCACAGCGGCACCGCGCACACGATGGAGGGGGCGCGCATCGTCGTGGCCGAGATCGGGCTGCCGATCATCATCCGTCCCGCGTACATCCTGGGCGGGCGTGGCACCGGCATCGCCTCCACGCCCGACGAGTTCGAACGCCTCGCCGCCAATGGCATCGCGGCCAGCCCCATCGGCGAGATCCTCATCGAGACCTCGATCGCCGGCTGGAAGGAATACGAGCTCGAGGTCATGCGTGACCGGGCCGACAACTGCGTCATCATCTGCAGCATCGAGAACGTCGACCCGATGGGCGTCCACACCGGCGACTCGATCACCGTTGCCCCCGCCCAGACGCTCACCGACGTCGAGTACCAGCAGATGCGCGACGCAGCCTTCGCCTGCATCCGGCGGGTTGGTGTCGAGACCGGCGGCAGCAACGTCCAGTTCGCCGTCAACCCGGCCACCGGCGAGCAGGTCGTCATCGAGATGAACCCGCGCGTGTCGCGCAGTTCGGCGCTCGCGTCGAAGGCCACCGGCTTCCCGATCGCGAAGATCGCCGCCAAGCTGGCCGTGGGCTACACCCTCGACGAGATCCCCAACGACATCACCCGGATGACGCCGGCGAGCTTCGAGCCGAGCATCGACTACGTCGTCACGAAGATCCCGCGTTGGGCGTTCGAGAAGCTGCCCGGCACGAGCGGCATCCTCGGCACACAGATGCAGTCGGTCGGGGAAGCGATGGCCATCGGCCGCACGTTCCCCGAGAGCCTCCAGAAGGGCCTCCGCTCGCTCGAGCAGGGCCGCCTCGGCCTCGGCTGCGACCCGGCCGAGCAGCAGCTCGCCACGGTCTCCGACGACGAGCTGCTCGCGATGTCCGGTGTTCCCACGCCCGACCGCATCCAGCAGGTGGGCGAGTTGCTCCGCCGTGGTGTGAGCATCGATCGGATCCACGAGGCCAACCGCATCGACCCGTGGTTCCTCGACCAGATGAGTCTCGTCACCGACGAGCGCCATGCCCTCGATGAGATCGGTCTCGACGGCATGGACCGTCCGGCATGGCGCCGCGCCAAGCGGCTGGGGTTCAGCGACGCACAGCTCGCGTACCTCTGGGGCACCGACGAGCTCACCGTGCGCGCCGCTCGCGAGGCGGCCGGCGTGATGCCGACGTACAAGACCGTCGACACCTGTGCCGCCGAGTTCGCCGCCGAAACCCCGTACCACTACAGCACCTACGAGGACGACAGCGAGGTCCGACCCAGCGACCGCCCGCGGGTGATCATCCTCGGCAGCGGCCCCAACCGCATCGGCCAGGGCATCGAGTTCGACTACTGCTGCGTGCACGCGTCGTTCTCGTTGCGCGACGCCGGTTTCGAGACCGTCATGGTCAACTGCAACCCCGAGACGGTGAGCACCGATTACGACACCAGTGATCGGCTCTACTTCGAGCCGCTCACGCGCGAGGACGTCCTCAACGTCATCGCCGCCGAGACGGCTGCCGCAGGGGGAGTGTCCCCGAAGGTCATCGTGTCGCTCGGCGGCCAGACGCCGCTGAAGCTGTCCGGGCTCATTCCGGCCGAGCTCATCGCTGGCACGTCGCCGGCGTCGATCGACCTCGCCGAGGACCGCGAGAAGTGGAACGCGCTGTGCCACCAGCTCCACATCCCGCAGCCTCCCGGCGGCACCGCCACCGACCTCGAGGAGGCGCTGCAGATCGTCGACACCGTGGGCTTTCCGGTGCTGGTGCGCCCGAGCTACGTCCTCGGCGGTCGCGGCATGCAGATCGTCCACGACCGCAACCACCTCGCCCGTGCCATGGCCGAGCTCGCCGGGTTCGGCAGCCTGGGCAAGGAGGGCGGCCTCTCGGCCGAGCGCCCGGTGCTCATCGACCGGTTCCTCGAGGACGCCACCGAGGTCGATGTCGACGCGATCCGCGACCACACCGGCGCAGTCCTCATCGGTGGCGTCATGGAGCACGTCGAGGAGGCCGGGGTGCACTCCGGCGACTCGGCCTGCGCGATCCCGCCGCAGACGCTCCCCAGCTGGGTCGTCGAGGTGATCGAGGCGTACACCCGGGCGATCGCCGCAGCGCTCGACGTGCGGGGCCTCATCAACGTCCAGTACGCGGTCTCGGGCACCACGGTCTACGTCATCGAGGCCAACCCCCGGGCCAGTCGCACGGTGCCGTTCGTCGCCAAGGCGACGGGTGTGCCGCTGGCGAAGGTGGCGACGCGGGTCATGCTCGGCGCCACGCTCGACGAGCTGCGCACCGAGGGCCTTCTCGTGGCCCCGTCCGACCACGGCCATGTCGCCATCAAGGAAGCGGTGCTGCCGTTCAACCGCTTCCCCGACGTCGACACCGCGCTGGGGCCGGAGATGCGCTCCACCGGCGAGGTCATGGGGATCGACGCCACCTTCGGCAAGGCGTTCTTCAAGGCGCAGCTCGCGGCGGGCACGGTGCTGCCGTCGAGCGGCACGGTGTTCCTCTCGCTCGCCGACAGCGACAAGCCTGCCGGGCTGGTGGTGGCCAAGCGGCTCCGAGAGCTGGGCTTGGGCATTGCCGCCACCCAGGGAACGGCCGAGTACCTCGAGCGGTTCGACCATGCGGTCGATCTCGTGATCGGCAAGGTCAGCGAGGCGAAGCCCGGCGAGGTCACGGCGGTCGACCTCATCGCGGCCGGCAAGATCAGCTTCGTCATCAACACCCCGCAGGGCCGCGGCGGGCGCACCGACGGCGAACAGATCCGCAAGGCCGCGAACACCAACCGGGTCAGCTCGGTCACCACCGTCGAGGCCGCCCTCGCCGCCGTACAGGGCATGGCCGAGCAGGCCGGCCGACCGATCGAGGTTCGATCGCTGCAGGAGTTCCACGCGCGATGAGGTCGCGGGCGAACGCGGCCGCGGTCGACATGCGCGTGCGTATCGGTTCGGTCGAGTTGCCGAGCCCGGTGCTGCTCGCTTCCGGCACCGCCGGGTACGGCGCCGAGCTCGCGCCCTACCTCGACCTGGCCGAGCTCGGTGCGGTCGTCACCAAGTCGCTGGCGTCGTTCGAGTGGGCGGGCAACCCGCCGCCGAGGCTCAGCCCGGCCGGAATCGGCATGGTGAACGC